>LFIK01000536.1_pt1 | contig 28471 bp, 20 predicted proteins | sample 643401 | NCBI WGS metagenome assembly LFIK01 (sample SAMN03777447, study PRJNA286221) | soda lake metagenome | biome: soda lake; feature: Kulunda steppe; material: water; isolation source: sample T5-Br brine of Lake Tanatar-5 | place: Russia: Kulunda steppe | collected 2010-07
ACCGACCAGAACATCAGTCCAGACGTAGCTCTCACTGACCAACCCGGCTACTTCCAGACCGACCAGAACATCGGTCCAGACGTGACACTCACCGACCAACCCAGTTACTTCCAGACCGACCAGAACATCCAGGAGTAGATGATGCCTGCCTTGCCTGCTGCCCCACGTATCCCGTACGACCGTCCTGAGCTGGGCGCGACCGTTGTCGCGTATGACTCAAGCGGTGGCAATATAGTCGAGGCTAGCGCCGCCGACGTCGAGATTCTGGTCGGCGAGGACGACACCTACTTCAGGCCGTCTTCAGACGTAATGCCAGGGTGGCTTGCGGTAGTTCTTCCGCCGTTCGACCTCGCCGGGTTCATCGGCATCCGCAGCAGCAGCTTGTCCGACCGAACCGCGCAATACTCCACAGACACCACCAACGGGTTCGACGGCACCTGGACCGACATCCCCAACTACGTGACGCCCGGAAGTAGCGCCAAACCGACGTACCGGGACGATCTCACCATCCCTGCTTCGGTCGTCGAGAACGTCGTCGCTGTAAGGTTCGGAACGACGAGTTCCGCCCTTGTTCGGAACCAATACCGGCTGCTGCACGTCTATGGCTACCTGCGCGGCGACGACCGGCTGGAGTTGTGGCATCCCACCCTCGACCAGCGGCTACCCGGCGATCACTTCGACCTCGGCAACTACGCCCGTGGCGGGTCAGCGGTCGACGTCGACTTCCGGGTCAAGAACCTGTCCGGCACCAAGCAAGCCAACAACGTGTCGCTGGAGCGCTACGTCAACACCGACACCGGGGAGGCACCGACCGTCGAGTCGTGGCACGAGCTGGCCTACGACGGTGGCGCGTTCAGTGCCGGTCCGCTGTCCCTCGGCAACCTGGCACCGGGCGCGATCAGCGCGGTCTGCACGTTGCGACGGCAGCCGCCGTCTGACGCGGTGCTTGGCTTCTGGACAGGACATCTGTTCGCTGCTGCGGAGACGTGGAGTTAGGCGATGGCCTTCGTCCTCTCTCGCCTTCCACAGACAGACGAAGAGCTCTACTGGACGGTCTACTCGCTAGGGATTTTGTGATGCGAGTCAGCGACAAGTGCAGTTACGAGTACGACACTGCTGATAGTCGATACTCAAACGGATCAAACGATGACGCAGGAGACTCAGCGGTGCAGCCGGTGCGGCGCGGAGAAGTCTCTCGACGAGTTCTCCTGGCGGAAGGAGCGCAACGCTCCTTACAAGCAGTGCAAAGCATGTAGGAACTACACGCAGAGCCGCTGGAAGGGCGAGAACCGAGAGCGTCAACGAGAACTTGAGCGTCGCTTCCACGAACGCAACCCCGAGAAGCGGCGTGAGTATGCCAGCAGATGGCGGAAGAACCTTCGGGAACAGGTGCTTGATCACTACGGACGAGAGTGTGCGTGTTGCAATGAGAACGAGCCCAGTTTCCTCGCTATCGACCACGTTGAGAACAACGGAGCTGAACATCGGCTGGAGAACAACATCTCCAACGGATCCGATCTCTATCGTCTCCTCAAGCGCGAAGGATGGCCTGACGGCTTCCAGACTCTCTGTCACAACTGCAACTTCGGCAAGCACCTCAACGGCGGGATCTGTCCGCACCAGGAGTGACCGATGACTTTCGTGTTGTCGCGCCTTCCTCAGACGGACGAGGAGTTGTATTGGACGACGTACAGCCTCTGGGGTGTCAAGATCCCGCGTGAGCAGGTGTGCCCCAACCACTCCTCACCTTTCGAGGCGTTCGCTGAGGCGTACTTCGCGCGCACACCCCTGAGCATCTGGAAGGCGTCACGAGGCATGGGCGGGAAGTCCCGCACCCTCGCCTACCTCGTGTTGACCGAGGCGGTGCTGCTCGGAGCTGAGACCAACATCCTCGGTGGTTCAGGTGCGCAGTCCATCAACATCCACGAGGCGATGCGGGACGGCTGGGACTCACCCCTGGCCCCCAGGCAGATGCTCATCAACGGCTCGATGTACGAGACGAGGCTGACCAATGGCGCGAAGGTCAAGGCTCTCCTGGCTTCTCAGCGCAGCGTGCGTGGTCCTCACCCGCAGCGCCTTCGTCTGGACGAGATCGACGAGATGGACGTGGGGATCCTTGACTCAGCGATGGGTCAGCCGATGCCTTCCAAGACCGTCGACTCCCAGGTTGTGATGTGTGTCGTCTCGGATACGCAGGTGCTCACAGATCGCGGAGAGGTCCCAGTCGTACAGGTCACGACGCGAGATCGGGTGATGACCAGGAAGGGCTGGCGCAAGGTCGTTGCCAACACCTTCTCTGGTCTCAAGACAGTTGTAGACGTTCACCTCTCGAACGGTCGCGTGCTCACCTGCACTGATGACCATCGCATCGCGGTACCTGACGGATGGCTAACACCAGCAGAGATGTCAGTCGGACAGGAAGTCTGTGGCGTCCGAGCGAACCTCCCCATCAGCAACGCGAGGAACGATGACTCTCCCCAACTTCGCCTGGTCCCGTCGGTACTGCTCTCGACGCCAGATGCGGTAGCAGGTCCGGCACTCACGCCCCTTGCGGTTGGGGCGGATGTTGGACTCGATGTAGGGGTGTCCTTGCGGGCAGTGGGTCTTCAGGGCGTTGGCAGCGCTCGGGGCATCGCCACGCAAGATGTTCTCACGGTTGGTGACCGGTTCGAGATGCTCGGGATTGACACACGCCCGGTTCCGGCAGAGATGATCGAGGGGGAGTTCGGTAGGACCAACCAGGCAGAGGTACGCCCATCGGTGAACGGGACCTCGGAAGTCTCTCCTGTTCATCCATCCGTAGCCTCTAGACGTACTCCCGCTCCAGATCCAGCACCCGTTCTGGTCGATGGTGCTGCGACTGAGAAACCAGTCTTCGTCGTAGATGTCGTGGCTTCTCGCAGGCATGTGGGTGCCGTTCCGGTCTATGACCTTGAGATCGAAGGCGTGCACGAGTTCGTGGCCGAGGGCATCGTAATACATAACTCGTCCACCCATCAGTACCCCGACAAGACGATGAATGAGATGCTCAAGCGGGCAGCACAAGAGGGCTACCCGGTTCACACCTGGTGCTGGAAAGAGACCTCGAACCCCGTAGACGGCTGGCTGACCAAGACCCACATCGACCGCACGCGCAAGATGATCACCAAACGGATGTGGGAGGTGGAGTACGACCTTCAGGAACCCTCCTTCGGCTCCCGCGCCTTCGACACCGAGTGCGTGGAGAAGATGTTCAAGGGCTTCGGGGACGAGCCGGATCACCCTGGTCGCCAGGTCTACAAGCACCACCACGTCGACAAGGGCGAGCAGTACGAGTTCGAGCCCCCGGATCCCAAGCACGGGGAGTACGTGACGGGAGCGGACTGGGCCAAGGAGAAGGACTGGACGGTCATCGCGACCTTCCGCGTTGATGTCTCTCCCTGGCGACTTGTGGCGTACTCGAGGACCAACCGCAAGCCCTACCCCTTCATGGTCAAGCTCTTCAACGACCGGATGAACCGATACCCCGGACACGGGATCCATGACGGCACGGGGCTCGGCAACGTGGTCAACGACTACCTCGACTCCCGCGCGACCCCATTCATCATGTCCGGGCGGGCACGGGACGACATGCTCAGTGAGTTCGTTTCGGCGGTGGAGAACGGCAAGGTCGTCGCGCCCAAGGTGGAGAGCGCCTACACCGAGCACAAGTACTGCTCGCTCGAGGACCTCTACGCGCGGGGCAAGGATTTCCACCTCCCCGACACCGTGTGTGCCTTCGCGCTCGCGTGGCACAAGCGCAACCGCAGGACCCGTAGTGCTCGACCTATCCTCGATGTTGCCTACGAAGATGGTTCGCCTTGGAAGGCTGTTGGGTGAAACGCATAGCATCCTCCTAGACTGAGGTGAGTCCGGGCGTTCCCGACCCTGAGATGCGACCATCACAGGTCAAAGAGGAGATCAGACGTGGCTGATGAAGACGGTGTGGTCAGCCGCAAGTTCGTGGAGTTGGGATCGACGGGCCTCAAGCGCTGGGGAGGCCAGGTCGACGAGGAGTTCCTCCCACAGCTCCGAGGCGTTCGTGCGGTCAAGACCTACAAGGAGATGCGCGAGAACGACCCTGTCGTCGGGGCAGTGGTCTTCGCGGTCGACATGCTGCTCCGTCAGGTCTCCTGGCGTACCGAACCGTACTCACAGGACATCGTCGACCTCCAGGCCGAGGAGCTCGTCAAGACCTGCATGGACGACATGAGCCACACCTGGGAGGACCTGATCTCTGAGGTCCTCTCGATGCTCATCTACGGCTGGTCGTGGCACGAGGTGGTCTACAAGCGTCGCATCGGGGACGTGAAGGACCCCTCCTTCCGCTCCAAGCACAACGACGGGCTCTTCGGCTGGCGCAAGATCCCGATCCGCTCCCAGGAGACCTTGCAGGACTGGATCTTCGACGATGATGGTGGGATCCAGGCGATGAAGCAGCTCGCTCCGCCTGACTTCCGCAACATCGACATCCCCATCGGCAAGAGCCTGCTCTTCCGTACCTCGAGTCACAAGAACAACCCTGAGGGCCGGTCCATCCTGCGCAACTCCTACCGCCCCTGGTACTTCAAGAAGCGGCTCGAAGAGGTCGAGGGCATCGGCATCGAGCGCGATCTCGCAGGGCTCCCCGTCGCGTGGGTGCCTGCGGAGATGATGCACCCGAACGCATCCGACGACGACAAGGCCACCGTCGAGCTGTTCAAGAAGATGGTGCGCAACGTCCGTCGCGACGAGCAGGAAGGGCTCGTGCTCCCGATGGAGTACGACGACGACGGCAACGAGCTCTACAAGTTCGAGCTGCTCAACTCCGGTGGGACCAGGGCGATCAACATCGACAAGGCCATCGAGCGCTACGAGCAGCGCATCGCGATGACCATCCTCGCGGACTTCATCTTGCTCGGGCATGAGAACACCGGCAGCTACGCCTTGAGCGTGAACAAGACCGGCATCTTCCGTACCGCGCTCAACTCCTGGGCTGAGAGCATCGCCGAGGTCTTCAACCGCTACGCCATCCCGAAGTTGATGGAGCTGAACGGATGGAAGCTCCAGGGCTACCCCAAGATCGTGCCGAGCGAGGTAGATCCGCCGGACCTTTCGGAGCTCGGGCAGTTCATCACCCAGCTCGCGGGTGCAGGGATGCCACTGTTCCCCGACCCGGACCTCGAGTCGTTCCTGCGGGACAGCTCGAAGATGCCGGAGAAGAGCGATGAGGCGCAGTTCCTCCAGGACCAGCAGGCGATGCAACAGCAGCAGGAGTCGGCCTTCGGTGGTATGGAGGAAGAGGACGACAACCCCTTCCAGTGGGATGACGAGGACGAGGAGTACTGATCGTGACAGCGACCAAGAGGGCCAAGGATGCCTTGAAGTTCGTCAAGAACGCGGGTCCTGATGGCGTTGACGCGCTCGAGTTCAGTCTCATCCAGCTCGCGCTCTACGACCTGCACCGCCAGCGTGGCGATATCGAGAAGTTCGTCCGGGACTACAAGAGCGACAAGAAGACCCGCACGAGCAAGCTCTACCGCGCCATCGCGAAGACTTACTTCGCCACAGGAAAGACGCCTGCCCTGGTCTCGAAGGGCGAGGTCCGTACGCAGTACTGGATCGACGACTACGAGCGTCAGGACGGGACGCCGGTCACCGGCCACTGGAGGACTCTGCGCAGGGGTGAGAGTCCGCCTCCTGGCGCGAGGACGCGCGAGCACCCTGCTGACGTACAGGCGCGTACGGAGGAGATGCGACGAGCATCCAGCCAGCGTTCCGCAGAAGCTGATGCTCGTGAGCGTTGGGGTGGCTACCAAGAGTCCCGAAACGCCATCGGCAACAACGTCTTCAACTGGGATCACCCCGAAGCCAACATCGAGTTCACCGGGCTCGAAATCGGCGGGCCGAGTTCCAGCATCATGGATGGGCCGAAGAAGGTCTACGACGCTGCCTCGAGCGAGACCACGAAGCAAGCCACCAAGACCTACATCCAGCAGCAGAGCGCAGCCGAGGGTGTGCGAGCGGTCGCGGACTTCTTCGCCAACAAACCGGGGAAGTTCCAGTTCGCGTGGCAGGCGATGTCGAAGTTCGGCCCCTTCACCGGAGCCCGTGTCGCCTACAACTACTACCGCTACGGCGGCTACGACCTCCCGATGCGCACCGAGGGTGGGAAGGTCTACACCGACCTGAACGACCAGATCCCTGCACCTGAGAGCCAGGAGCAGACCCGCGCGTGGGCGGTTGACCGTCTCCGCGACCGTCTCCCTACGCTCGCGACCGAGCGGACGGGCTCGGAGCCGCCGTCCGAGGGCTTCATCATCGACCGAGGTGGCAACATCGTCGCGCACGCGGTCGGACGAGGGAACGACTTCTACCTCCCGTTCTCTATGAAGCACCTCCGCGCGATGCGTAACCAAGATGGGGTCGAGTACGTCCGTCGCCGCATGATCGGTGGTCCGACCCCAGAGGACTTCCACATCGCGATGGCGATGGGCGCTGATCGCTTCACCACCATCTCCAACCAGGGCGAGTTCACCGTCAGCCTGCGCAACCGCGCGCATGGCATCAAGGTCGAGCACTTCCAGATCGTCGAGCGCTACCAGGAGCTGATGGACAGGGCGGAGAACAACAAGAACCTGACGCTCGACCGCTACCACAAGATGCTTTCGGCGATGCGGGACGAGTTCCCGTTGCACATCGGCTACGACCGTCTAGTGCGCAACAACAACCCAGAGTGGGTCAACAAGCACGACCGCGTCTCCGGGGTCGACCGACTCCTCGACTCGCTGCGCGATCTGTTCAACGTCGAGCGGCAGGAGCGCCGTGGTGGGCGTGGCGATAGCGACAGGTCCGCTTCGCAGCCGATGCAGCAGCGCACCCGTGATGAGGAGTACCACTACAAGAAGCGCTTCATGCAGGGGATCGGTCGGAACGAGAGCCCGTACCAGTACGCACAGCGGGTCTACAAACAGCAGCCTTCTCAGAAGCAGCGGTTGATGAACGAGCTCGAGCGGTACTACCGCGACAAGGGCCAGGATGTGCAGACCAACTCCTGGTACCGGGATCTGTTCAATCTCGACCACATCGACCGGGAAAAGAACCCCTCCGACATGACCCAGCCTGCACGTCCGGTGCGTCCTCCCGAGGACCTCGAGACCGTGACAGTGCGCCGTGTTGACCCTGCTGAGAACGCACCGAGCCAGAAGGTTGGGATCAACTGGGGTCAGTATGACCAGGCACCGGAGATCCTCTCTCAGCTCGGCTACGACACGCAGGGCTATAGCAGGACGCAGGCTGCGAAGAAGGTCGTTGACACGCTCGAGAGGTTCGACCTCGAGACGCTCACCGACTTCATGGAAGGTCCCGCGCGTAACTACCAGCAACTCCTCGATGATCTGAACGCGAACTTCAGACCTCTGTGATGGAGTCGTTCCTCGACGCCCTGACACCGACGCTCCGCGAGAGCGTCCGCAGCGTCATGGAGGCGTACGGAGAAGCTGCGCTGGAGATGGTCGTCGAGCGCTACATCACCGAGGATGGCGAGTGGCCGACGAACCGGGAGACCGCGACCTTCCTGGCCTACCAGTTCCTCGACAACTACCACGAGATCACCGTAGATCTCGACGACTACACCCCGCCCCGCTTCGGCGGGTCAGGACTTGCGAGCACCACCGTCGCTGGTCTCGTGGGAGGTGCGCTCTCGGTAGGCGCTGCGAAGGGAGCCGTTGTGCTCTCCTCGAAGCTGATGGGGAGGTACTGGTCGGATCTGGTGGGCTACGCCACCGGCATGAACCCTGCGGTGGTCAGGGGGCTCCAGCGGACCTTCAACGCCGTTGCCCGCGACACCGGCTGGAGTGCGCTGGCCGGTGAGCTCATGAGCGGCAGAGCGGGGGCGTACACGAGCGCCTTCGGTGGCAACTTCCAGCAGCAGCTCGAGAGGGAGATGCTCGGCATCTTCGCCCGTTCCGCCTGGCGTGGCGCACGTAGTGCGGTGCACAACACGGGTGGGACCATCGGTAACCCCGCTGAGGCTGCGCCGTGGGTGCAGAACTACGTCCAGACCTTCGCAGCCAACCAGGCGGGGTTGACCGAGCGCACGATGGCGCAGCTCGTCAACTCCGGTCTCGACCGTGGTCTCAGCGAGCGTGTGCTCGGCAGGGAGCTCAGGGACTACTGGACGCTCACTCCACAGCACGCCAGAGCCGTCGAGAACTACCGACGGGGCCTTGCCCATCAAGAGCGCACTGTGACCGGCACACGGCGTCTCACGCGCGCCTACGCGGACCGTCTGAGTCGCTCCCGTGTGGAGGCGATGGCACGGACCGAGGTACTGACCACCTTCAACCTCGGGCGCGAGCTCCAGTGGAAGCAGGCGATCCAGCGCGGAGAGTTGCCTGCCAACACCGTGAAGATGTGGGTGACCGCCCAGGACGAGCTCGTCTGCAAGGTCTGCCGACCTCTCGATGGGATGACCACCGAACTCGGCACGGCCTTCGAGACCGACCAGGCGACGCTGTTCGTCCCCACGGCGCACCCGAACTGTCGGTGCCTCATCATCCCGGTGGAGGACGACTCGTTCCCCGACATCTCAAAGAACAAGAAGCTGGTGTTCGCGCGTGACCTCGTGGAGAAGCGCACCATCATCGTCCCTGAGTACGAGCGAGAGGACGGCACAAGGGTCCGCCGTCATACGCGAAGGCTGACGGGAGATACGACGTACGCCGACGTCGCATCGTGGCTCAACTCGCTCAGCGAGGAGACTGTGTCGCTCGAGGACCTTCAGGAGCGGCTAGGCGACGAAGAAGGGGAGCTGGTCTTCGACGGGATCAACAACTGGGCTGCCAGCTTCGACAACGTCAGCCATCTACGGAAGATGCTCGATGGTGAGATAGAGCCGGGTTCAGCTCGCAAGATGAGAGCGAACGATGAGAGTCTCCTGGCTCTCGACGGTCTTGTCCGTCAAGCTCCGAGCAACGCACCGAAGCTCTATCGCGGCATGAAGATCAACGCCCCGATGGATGACGTCAAGGCGATGTTCCAGCCAGGTCAGAGCTTCGACCCCACCATCGCGTCCTTCTCCTCCAGCAAGGAGATAGCGAACTCGTACTCAGCGTCGCAGGCGTGGAACTTCCTTCGCTTCGGGCGCAAGAGCGTAGAGATCGAGCTCTCTCCTGGCGCTCGAGGAGTGCACATCGAGCCGGTCAGCAGGAACCTCCCGAGTCTCCTCGGCGATCTCGATGAGTGGGTCGTGTCAGGACCCTTCGAGGTCACAGGTGTGAAGCAGACCAGTGACAACCATCTTCGCGTACAGATGAAACCCTCCGGCGTCTCCAAGAGCCGCGCAGGTGAGGTCGTCTCTGCGCTACTCGAGTGGCCGTTCTACGCGCTCTCGGACGAGGTCAGCAAGCGCACGATCCTCGTCCCGGAGTACGAACGAGAGGACGGAACGAAGGTCCGTCGTCACACCAGGGTGATCGGGGAGCGTGACGCCGTTGACCGCTGGCGTGACGCGCCAGCGACGAAGGACCACGAGAAGATCGCGGAGTTCTTCAACACCTACAACTTCCCCGAAGTACCGCATAGCAAGATCCTGGATGTCGAGAAGCCGAGTTCGTATCCAGAAAAACCTGCAACCGACGATGAAGATCTGAAGAGGAAGTTCTCCGAGTGGAGGACGAAGGTCGAGGCTTGGTGGGACACAGAGGACGGTAAGAAGTACACCTGGGATCTTCGAGCTGCGGAGAACAGGTGGTACAGCAGCGTCGCTCAGGAAGCTATCAAGAACGCGAGTGAGTCTGTTGACCGTGAGGTGCTGAAGTCTGCGCTCTTCGGAAGCAGGATCTGGACCACGCAGACTGACGGTGTTGGTCTCGTACGACAGCTCTCAGGGATGACGGATTACCCGACACATCGGGATGTCGATCTCTCGTCGTACCGAGAGTCGAAGATCCGTGCTGCTTCCGACTTCCTCAATATCGTGAGGAGCGCTCCACCTACCAAGAAGGACCTCTATCGAGGTGTCAAGATCGCCGATGAGCACCGAGCGTCGCTCCGAGACATGAAGAAGGTCGGTGGCACCCTCAACCTTCCAGTCTCTTCGTTCACCGAAGACCGTTATCGTGGCGAAGGGTTCATGGGGCAGTACATGATCGAGAAGGGCTACACCCCGGTCTTGTTCACACTCAAGAACTCGAACGCGCTTCGCCTGCCGAACGAGACATCGAACCGCCTGTACGCAGAGAGTGAGTTCGTCACGTCGGGCGAGTTCACCATCGACGAGGTCGAGCTTCCTACGGAAGATGACCGCGCGTATCGCATCACGATCTCACCAGTAGGAGTCTCGAAGGCAAAGCCTCGCTATGGCTACATCGAGGACGCGCTCTGCACTCCTCTCCCTCTTCCCTGGCGGAGGACCGACGAGATCAGTAAGCGCACCATCACCATCAGCGAGTACCTACGAGGTGACGGCACCAGGGTCGAGGAGCACGAGCGCAAGATCGGCGGTACGGACAGCAGGGTCGAGGAGTTCCTGAACAACTTCGCACTCGACGGGGAGCTCTCGACCCATGAATCTGTAGCGCTCGGTTCAGCAGCCACGCTCGCGCTCGCCATCGCGTCGCGAGGACGACTACGCCGCAGGTTCTCGCCGTCGATCTACAAGGACTTCACGCGCACCAAGGACGGGCTCGTGCCCTCCACTGCGCTACGCGAGAGTCTCGAGGAGACCTTCCAGTTCACGGGCTCGCGTTACTCCACCCAGATCAACTCGATCCGCATCGGCGACCAGCCTCACCACTCCGTGACCTTCGAGGCCATCCGCGAGACCCTCGGAGAGGGCAACAACGTCGCTCGCGCGTTCAGCCGGACCTTCGCACGTCGCAACAACATCCGTGTCGAAGGTCGGGTCGTCAACCGTGATGGGTTGACGGTCGGTGAGTTCGACATGGCTATCGACCCGCGGAGCCGTGAGGCGTTCCAGTACGGGTTGTTCCTGAACAAGGGGGTGCAGGGGAAGGGCTTCGCGAGCGAGTTCACCACTCATCTCGGGAAGCGCTACCTCGACACCGGTATCGAGCGAGTCGGTGCGCTCGCGTCTGGATCCGTTGGCGGCTACGCCTGGGCACAGCGCGGCTTCGACTGGCGCTATGGACCGTCCATCTTCGTCCATCAGGGGCTCAAGAGCGCTGCGTCTGGTCAGCACACCAACCTCGGACGCCAACCCGCAGCGGTGATGAAGGAGATCGAGGTCATGCGTCGCCGCCTGGCGATGGGGCACCTCACACGCAAGTTCCCCTCACCGCAGGAGGTCGCCAACATCGGGCGGAGCAGCCCGTTCACCCACCCCGAGACCGGCGCGCAGACCTGGGCTGGCCGCGAGATCATGATGGGAACGCAGTGGCACGCATCCCTGGATGTACGCAGCATCCGCAACCTGCTGAAGAAGGAAGGTGTCATCAAGTCCTGGTTCGAGGATGATGTCGCGAAGAACCGCACCGTCACCGTTCGAGAGCACACCAGGGGCGATGGCACGGTCGTTGAGGAGCATGAGCGCAAGATCAAAGGCTCCAGCAACTTCCTCGGCTACGAGGGTCCAGGCGCGTCAGATCTAGCAGACATCGCTCTGCCTGACCTCAGCAGCCCTGCTGCTCAGACCGCTGCTGCCGTGACGTTGGTTGCCGCTGGCATCGCGACACGGGGGTTGTTCCGCCAGGCAGCGCCACTGCGGGTGCAGGGATCGTGGAAGAGCAGTGAAGCTGTCGCCTCATGGGCGAGAGGAAACCAGGAGTACCTGAGCGGTCTAGGTCAGTGGGTCGGTGGTGGCTCGAGGAACTTCCGTCAGTACATCGAAGGCTTCAATCAGCTTCCTAGTGATGCGAGGCGCTGGGACGCGTTCGCTCGAGGACTCGACGCGCAGGCAGCGAGAACCAGCGCGCCGAAGCTCTATCGTGGGATGACGGTTCCGAGAGCAGGTCAGGGAAGTGGCATCGAGTCGTTCACCCTGAGCGCAGAGTCGCTCAGGGTCGGTCACACCTTCGACATGGCTCCGAGCAGCTTTTCTCGCTGGAAGAGCATCGCAAATGACTTCACCAAGTCAGGGTCAGCCAAGCACGGTGATGTCCGTGTGGTGATGAACCTCGAGCGGGGCTCGAAGTCCGCTCGTATCGCTGATGTCTCCCCGATGATCTGGGAGCGCGAGTACGTCAGTTGGGGTTCTTACCAGATCACGAACGTCGTGCAGCGTGCGAGCCACACCGAGGTCACGGTGCGGCAGACGAGGTCGTACTCGCTGGCTGATACCAGGGCGAAGAACGCAGCGAGACAGCCGAGTCGCCCGAGCAGACCTCCGCCGAAACCAGCATCGCCACCGCCGGAGAACCCCTTCCAGCCGCCGCCGTTCAACGAACCCACCACACTCGACGACATCAACGCCATACTCCAGGGCATGATCGACCAGTTCAAGTAGGAGTCAGCGACGTGGATGCGGCATCTTCTTACTCTCCGAGCATGGATGATCTCACTATCGAAGGCACCATCGCCAAGGTCGACGCTGATCAGCGTCAGATCTTCGGCTGGGCATCGGTCACCGAGATCAACGGCGAGCCGGTCGTCGATCTCCAGGGGGATGTCATGGAGACCCATGAGCTTGAGAAGGCCGCGTACGACTACGTGCTGAACTCTCGTGTGGGCGGCGAGATGCACGAGCGCGTCGGCAAGAGCTCGCCGAAGCAGGTCGGGACACTCATCGAGTCGATGGTCATGACGCCAGAGAAGATCGAGAAGATGGGGCTGCCTGAGTCGACACCTCGTGGCTGGTGGATCGGGTTCCAGATCGACAAGGAAGAGGCCGGTGACGCTGCGTGGGATGCGGTGAAGAAGGGCAAGTACACCGGATTCAGCATCCACGGTCTCGGGAAGCGGAAGAGCATGAACGACGTCTCCAAGAGCGTGGTCAACCGCTCGCCACAGGAGATCAAGGGCTGGATCAACCGTGTCTCCGAGCAGGTCGGTGTGCACCCGAAGACCCTCGCAGGTGACCTCGCGGAGTTCGTCGATGGTCGCGAGGACGAGCTCACCGACGACGACATCCATGACTTCATCATGGAGACCTACAGCCCGGACGAGATGACGAAGCACCTTCTTGGGAGTCATGATCAGGAGGATCATGGTCGTAAGGACCATGCTGGCTCGATGGCTGCCGCTGGCGCTGGCGCGTTAGGAGTCGCTGCCGCTGCGACACCCTTCGGTCGTCGAGCTCTTCGTCATCGTGGCGCGTATGGACCAGGGAGCCCTACTTCCTTCGGTGTTGGTCGCGAGCTCCCCTCCGGCCCGAACGCTGGTGCGCAGAACTTCGGCAACCCGATGGACTTCCTCCGTGGGGTTGAGAGCAATGTCTACCCCTACAACCCCTCGCGGATGTGGAGCGCTGGTGAGACGACCCGGCGTGGTGCTCAGCGCGCTGCGGAGCCCGTCGTCGACGCTGCGAGTGACGTGGGCGAGTTCACTGCTGGTATCGGGCGCGGTACCCGTGCTGCTGGTCAGGAGATCGGACGCCAGGGGCGAGCTCGCCGAGAAGCACTGTGGCGGCAGGACCCCGATCTGGCGTTGGCGCTCGAAACCACGGGTGTCTACGGCGCTCTTGGTGTCGGCGCGTATGGCGCTGACCGTGCTGCACAGAAGTTGATCCCAGAGTACGGGAAGGCAGCAGAGCAACAGCGCAACGAGAGGAAGCGACGTCGCCAGCAGACGCGCGAGAACATGGCGGAGAACCTCCGGCGTATGACAGGTCTCTCGGAAGGAGAGCCTGCTCGTGTTCGTGCGCGCAAGCGTCTTCTGAAGGAGGAGATCGACAAGCACCTCCTCGGCCGTCATGAGCAGAAGGACCACGGGAGGAAACGCAGCGAGGATGAGCTTGATCGGGCAGCGAACCCTGAAGGGAAAGGCCCGACGAACTTCAGAGGTTTGAAGCACCAGCGAGGCGAGCACAAGGCGCTACGCGAAGCGAAAGCGATGTTCTCGGACGCTGCTATCGCCGATCTGAACAGGAACGCCGCGAGGGTCAACAGCATCATCGCTCGTGCGAAAGGCGGTGAGCGACCTACGCAGGAGACGACGAATGAGATGGCGTCTTACATCAAGTCGCCAGTCATCGCTGCTGACTGGAAGGAATCGACGGGAGAGACTGACTACGGCTACACCGACAACGAGAGTTGGTTGCCTGAAGGAGCCGAGATCCTCTTCCGGTCTCGCAATGATGATGCCGAGCGAGGTGTGGAGAAGCATCTTCTCGGTCGCCATGACCAGAAGGACCACGATCCCACCAAGGGTGGGGGACACTCGAGGTCTGATCACACCGGCATCCTGCGTCGTGACGGCAACACTCTTCAAGAGCGCAGGCAGCAGCGTTCCTTCGACCGTGAGATGGATAAGGTCGCTGAAGATGCAGCGTGGCAGCTTCTGTCAGAAGAGGTCGGTGAGTCAGAGGCTGCTCACTTCAATGTGGACACGAGGGACAGGTATAACGAGATCTACAGTCAAGTTCGATCAATGCTCGATCAGCGTCTTGGCGCTGATGATCCTCGTCCTTCTCGCTCAGAGCTCGCGCAGGAGTTCGTCGACGAGCCGCGTCGTAGCACTGAGCAAGGTGTTGGCAAGCACCTCCTTGGTCGTCACGAGCAGCAGGACCACGACCCCACCAAGAAGGGCGACAAGCGCCACTCACGCGACCAGCACGACAAGACCCGCCAGAAGGTAGGTGGAGCTATCGGAGGCGTCGCCGGTCTTGCCGCTGGAGGAGTACTGGGCGCTGGCGCTTTGGGTCTCCTAGGTGCAGAGATCGGCTCTCGAACCGGGATGAATCAGCGGCACAAGGAAGCAGAGCGGCAGGCTCGACTAGCAGCTCGCGACGTCAACGTGCAGCAGGAGATCGCTGCTGGTCGTCTTCCTGAAGGGTCTACTGGCAACGCGATGGACGACGCGATGAAGTTCGGCGACATGAGCGCGAACGAGTTCTTCGAGGACCTTGGTCGCTGGGCTGAAGAGAAGGGCATGGGTGACTCCGGGATCGGAACCTCGGAGTCAGCGCAGTACATGCAGGACCGAGGCTTCTGGCCGCGTACCGAGGGATACGGAGACAACCGGAGGCTCGCTGGACGTGGCGTTGCAGGTGAACAGCAGCGCAGTTCTGATGTCGGCGTAGGTGGTGGTGTCGCTGGTATCCCAACTCCGCTGCCTAACTTCCTAGACCCGCGTGGTTCTCAGACGACTGACCCCGAAGTCCTTGACCTTCTCAAGATGCAAGCGGACGACCTCGGCCTCAGTGGGCAGAATGCTCAACGCTACGTTCAGCAAGAGGGAGTTCCGAGCTCACCGGAAGAGCGCGAAGACTGGCTACAGCGGATGCATCGTGATCGCGGAGTCGAGAAGAAGAGGTCACCCATGAACAAGCAGCTTCTCGCCGCAGCCGTAGAGGGCTCGCCGTCGCGTGAAGTACTCACTAAGCGTGTTCGAGCCATCGCCAAGACCCTCGAGTCCCGTGATCAGGACAGCTCGTACTTCCGAGAGGTCGAGAAGCATCTCATCGGGCGTCACGAGCAGGATGATCACGACCCGACGAAGAAGAAGCGCAGCCACCGTCGCGATCAACACGGGACCGCTGATGATCCCGGCTTGCTCTCGGACACCCAGCGAAGGGGGAGAACCTCTCTTGGAGCTGCGGTGCTGAACCCGCTCGCTGCAGCTTCCGGTCTCTCAGGGACGACGATGTTCTGGGACAACAACTGGGGCAGGAACATGCCCTTCATGGACAACCGTCAGATGTTCCAGTCCGATGCACAGGCACAGGTCGGACGAGGTATCAGCACTGGTCCAATCGGCATGGTTGGTGGACTGGGGCTCGGAGCGTGGTCAGATCAGCGTCGCGAAGCGCGTGGTGCTCCTGGCACTCGGACGTTCCAGAACGCAGAACAGGGTGATGGCCGTAAGAAGCAGACGCAGCTCACCAAGCGTCAGAAGGAGCTGCTCTCCAAGTATCTTGGCCCCGACTACCTGGGAGATGACCAGTGAGCAAGCGACGTCGCAAGGTGAATAAGCTCACGGACCTCGAGATCGACGAGGTATCTCTCGTGGACCGTGGTGCGAACCAGCACGCTGAGTTCGTCATCTCGAAGCGTGATGAAGACGCAGAAGACGACGACGAGTTCGAGAAGAACAGTCCTGATCCTTCCGATCTCTCCACCGGAGAAGAAGACGAAGACGAGGACAAGTACGAGGAGAACAAAAAGAAGAAGGGCTTCTTCAAGTCACTCGTAGGTGAGATGTTCGGGGAGTCCACGACAGACCATGACGCTGATGGCAACATCGCGGACATGGACGACATCGAGAAGGCCGGTCTTATGCCAGGACAGCAGCTTCCCTACGGACAGCAGCCGATGGGGCAACCTGCTCCCGGACCACAGAACGCGATGCCTCCTGGTCCGCAGGCATTCCCCTCGGCGCAGCAGCCGGGGCAGATGCCCGGTCAGCAGATGCCGCAACAGATGCCACAGCAGCAGATGCCCGGTCAGATGCAGGCGGGACCGCCTCTCCCTGACGAGGTAGTCCAGTACATCCAGCAGCTCGAACAGCAGCTCGCAATGAGCCAGGGCGAAGGCGGGCAGCCTTCTCAGACCAAGCAGGAGGATGACGTGAACCCCTTCGGTAAGAGCGTCGACTACGACGACGACTACGAGTTCCTTCAGGAGCTGAGCAAGAACCTGGAGGACGAAGAGACCCGTGAGACCGTCAACAAGGCGCTCGAGGCCGTCGAGAAGGCGAACACTCGCGCTGAGGAGGCGGAGCGCATCGCCAAGGCGGAGCGTGACCACCGTGTCACGCAGGAGTTCATCGCCAAGGCACGCGCCTACACCGGCCTGCCGCTCTCGGCTGATGAGTTCGGCCCGGTGCTCAAGAAGCTCAGCGAGACCCTGGAGGAAGAGGAGTACGACCTCCTCACCAAGGCGCTGAACGCTGCGAGCGAGTCCGTCGCGAACGGGATCCTCGGAGAGGTTGGCAAGCGCGGCACCATCAGCGACTTCGAGGCAATCTCCAAGGCCGAGGGCGTCGCTGCCGAGATCTCGAAGTCCGAGGGCATCTCCAAGGAGGCCGCACTCGCTCGGGTCTTCGACGAGCACCCGGAGATGTACGACGAGTTCCTCCAGGAGCAGGGCCGCTAGGCCCTCCACCGTCACGAACACCAAGGATGAGGAGGGCCTGAAGTGGCTTCCTACGATGAGACGCTCACCAGCATCACGCTCGCAGCGCATGGCGACCTGGCGGTCGACACCAGCCCGCCGTATGTGGATAACACCGCACCCACGGGTGGTTCCGCTGCTGCTGGCTTCCAGTACCGCTTCGTCCGCGTGAGCGGCGAGCACGAGTGCGCTCTCTACGACGGGACCGAGGCTGGTCACGTCGCGGTGGGTGTGCTCCAGAACAAGCCCCAGATCGCGGAGATGGCCTGCACGGTCGGCATCTTCGGCATCTCGCTCGTCGAGGCCGGTGGCGAGGTTGCTGCCGGTGGTGTCGTCGAAGCTGACGACACCGGGCGAGCCATCGCGCTCGATGGCGGTGTTGCTCTGGGGACTGCCATCTACGGCGGTGTAGAGGGAGAGCTCATCCCGGTTCTCCTCCGTCTGACCTCGACCGCCGTGTCGGCGTAGTCGACCGAGATCTCAGAGGAGTAACTAGAGATGCCGAACCCCACCCAGAGCGATCTGCACGTCAACGGACCGTTGACGAACATCTCGGTCGCGTACATCCAGGACGAGGACACCTACGTCGCCGACAAGGTGTTCCCCCGCGTCCCCGTACAGAAGCAGTCGGATCTGTACTGGAAGTACCACAAGTCCGAGTGGCGTCGACAGGACGTCCAGCGTCGAGCTCCCTCCACCGAGACCCCTGGTGTCGGCTGGAGCGTGACGACCGACAGCTACTTCGCGCACGTCTACGGCGTCCACAAGGACATCGACGACCAGCTTCGTGCGAACGCTGACTCGGCCTTCAAGCTCGATGCTGAGGCGACCAAGTTCATCACCAACCAGATGCTGCTGAAGCGGGATCAGGACTGGGTCTCGACCTTCTTCCAGGCCAACGTCTGGGACCACGACGTCGCGGGTGTCACCGCCAGCCCGACCGGCGCACAGTTCCTGCGCTGGGACGAGGACGGCTCGGACCCCATCGGGGACGTGACCAAGGCGGTCATCGACCTGCGTGAGTCCACCGGCTACGCCCCGAACAAGCTGGTGATGAACCCGCGCGTCATGCACGCGCTGCGTCATCACCCCGACATCCTCGACCGCATCAAGTACACCCAGCGCGGCATCGTGACCGAGGACCTGCTGGCGTCGCTGTTCGGCGTGAAGCAGATCCTGGTGACCTGGGCCACGCAGGCGAACGATGTCGAGAACCGGCACCAGGACCCCAACGCGACCGACGCGGCTGCGGACTACAAGTTCATCACGGGCTCCCACGCTCTGTTGGTGTACGCCAACCCCAGCCCCTCGCTGATGACACCTTCCGGTGGCTACACCTTCACCTGGAACGGCTACCTCGGCGGCAACGACCGAGGGATCCGCATCAAGCGGTTCCGTCAGGAAGCCATCGCTTCCGACCGCATCGAGGCCGAGATGACCTACGACATGAAGGTCGTCTCCACCGATGTCGGGTACTTCTTCGGTTCCGCAGTCAGCTAGGAGACACGATGACGGTCGAGATGACCTACGTCGCGCTGAAGCCGCTGCGCGTCGGGGGCCAGCGCCGGGAACCCGGTGAACTGGTCCCCGAGGCGGCGGACTGGCCTCGAGTGAGTGCATGGCTGGATCAGGGACGCATCGCAGCGGTCGCGAAGGCTGCTGTGGATGCTGACCAGCTCAAGCTCGCTGAGGATCGGTACGCAGCAGCGGTTGCGCAGGCGAGGGGAGAGAGCACGTCCAAGGGGAACACCGAGGAGACCGTCAGCGAGCCTGATGTGTCATCCGGTGAAGATGAGGTCGACACCTTCCTGGTCGGTTCGGGGTGGTACGAGATCCCTGGCTCAGACAAGAAGATGCGTCGTGACGAGGCGGTCGAGTTCCTCGCAAGCCTGGAGGATGGCAACGAGGAGTAGACCGTGGCATGGTCCTACGACAACCCGACCAGCAGTAACAAGGACGCGGTCAGGTTCCTCGTCGGTGATACGGAAGCGACTGATCCGCTGGTCACCGACGAGGAGATCGAGTTCTTCCTCGAGGAGTTCCCCTCGAGCAACTACCACGCTGCTGCTGAGGTCGCGGAGTCCATCGCGGCGAAGTTCTCGCGTGAGGTTGCCCACTCCGGTGACGGGCTGAGCTACGCCGCTGAGCAGCTCCAGCAGAACTACGCAGCGCTCGCAGAGCGGCTCCGCAAGCAGGGCAGACGTCGGTTCCGCTCCGGCATGGGGCCGTACGTCGGCGGCATCTCCCATCGCGAGCGTGAGATGGCGGACGCGGACAAGGACAAGATCCCCTCCGCGTTCCGTTCCGAGATGCACGACCACCCGGTCAACCGCGACGCGATGCGGGGCTCCTCCAACCCCACCGGACGGGCTGACCAGTGAGCCTCATGTCGCCGAGGGCGCTTGCCACCATCCGTCGAACGACGGAGCGGTGGATGGTGGACACGGTCAAGGTCTACCGCGACCCGACGCGCGTCCACGACGACGACACGCTCATCGAGGGGCTCACCTCGGAAGGCGAGCTCGTGTACGAAGGCAAGGCAAGGATCCGCCCTACCCGTGGCGCTCGCGAGCTCGCCATCGGCGAAGGTGTCATCACGCTGCGTGATGCGGACATCCTGTTCCCGGTCGACACCAGTGATCTCCGTCGCGACGACGAGGTCCATGTCGTCACCTCACAGGATCCGGTGCTTGAGGGGACCTGGCTGCGTCTCACGGATGTGACAGCGTTCTCGCAGCGTGCGTCGCGCAACGTCTCCGCTGTCCAGTCGCAGCCTTCGAGGGATTGGCCGAACCTAGCGGTCGTGGATACTCCTGAGGAGGATCCTGGTGACTGACGGCAACCTCGTCTACATGAGCGAGCTCACGGACCTTCGTGATGCGTTCCTCCAGGCTGCCTCTCCACAGATGGACGAGGTCACGAACAGGATCGTCGCGCAGATGGCGGAGCAGGTCGCGGTGCGCGCCTACGAGCTCGCGCCGAAGAACACCGGGGAACTCGCCAACTCCATCTACATCGAGTACGGGGATCGTGAGGCGCGCGTCATCGCTGGCGCTCCCTACGCAGCGTTCGTGGAGTTCGGGACCTGGAGCCACAACGTGCTCGACCCGAAGCCAGGGACCTACACGATCCGGCCGAAGAAGCCTGGCGGCGTGCTGCGCTTCACTGGGTCGGATGGACGCCCGGTCTTCACGAAGAAGGTCGAGCACCCCGGTGTCCGCGCACAGCCGTTCCTCGGACCTGCCAACGCAGAGGTCCTCGATGACTTCGAGGCCCGGATCGGGAACGCAGCCGTGTTGCTGCTGATGGACCGATGAGTATCGACCGGAGTCTCCTCACCGATCTGATCCTGTCATCGCTCGAGCCTGCTTCTGGCGAGACCCGACAGTGGTACGTCGGTGATCATGAGAAGCCACCGCAGGGCGGATGGACAGGACAGGAAGGGCGCTCCGACTGGATCCCGTACATGATCCTGACAGCAACACCATCACAGGACATCTCTGGAGACATCGAGCGTCCGCATGGCGATGTGTGGTTCGGTTACGCACTTACCAACATCGCCATCTCGCGCGGTGGCGCGGACAAGATCGCCCACGCAGGACGTGAGCGCCTCGAAGCGATGCAACGACAGAAGACCGCAGATGGACGGACCATCGCGAAGGTCACGATCAACAGGTACGGCGGTATCGACCGCATCAGTGGTGAACCGGTGTACTGGCTCGTGACCGACCAGTTCAGGTTCTACACCACCACGTAGGAGGAACGAAGATGGCAGACAACATCGTGACCATGACCAAGAAGGGCAAAGAGGTCAAGGTCGTCAAGAGCGCCTACGACAGGGTCTGGAAGGACAGGGGTTGGACGCTGAAGGGCGATGCGCCCAAGCAGCCCGTGAAGAAGACCACTGAGTCCGCGACTCCCTGACCGGACCCACTTATCATCTCGTCAAGCCCGCACGAGAGCTGAGGTGCACACATGGCACGCTTGATCCCGAACGAGAACACCCGAGTTCTCTTCGTCCCCACCATCGCAGACGATGACCTCGAACCGACCATCGCCGAGCTCGCGTCCGGTCCGTCCGACGATGCGGTCGATCTGACCGAGTTCCTGGTCACCCTCGACGCATCGACCACGGGTAACACCGTGCCGACCCCGAGCTTCGCCTCGCTCTTCGAGACGAGCATCGCAGGCACCGTGTCCGCGACCTTCACCGCCGAGTTCTACCGTGACGACGAGAACGACACCGCGTGGGACACGCTGCCGCGTGCCACCAACGGCTACTTCGTCATCGCTCGGTTCGGTTTCGGTGGTTCGGGTGGTGAGCCCGCTGCCGACGATGAGGTCGAGGTGTGGCCGGTGCTGATCACCGCCCGTTCCGCGATGTCGCTGACCAACAACGAGGTCCAGCGCTTCGGTATCGAGAGCTCGGTCCCGGTCGAGCCGAACGAAGCCGCTGTCGTCTCTTCTACCTAGTCGACATCTCGCATAACGCGTTCGCTACAGTCCTCCTCGTAGTCAACTAGACGAGGAGAGCGCGTTGAGCGAAGAGACACTTGAGGAGACGTTGGACGAGTTGGTCGGGGGCGACCAGGAAGCCGACGAGCAGAACGACCAGGAGCCCGACGAGCGCCCCAAGGCACCCGTCGCGACCCTGGACCAACTGAAGAAGAAGAAGCGCGTCACCAAGTCGGTCACCATCGTCGTCGGTGATGAAGACGGAGATCCCGTCGAAGTGAGCCTGTCGTTCCGGGGCATCTCCGCCCACAGGTACGACAGGCTCATTGCTGCACACCCACCTCGTCCGAGTGACAAGAAGCAGGGCTACGCCTACAACCCCGACAGCTTCGGGCCTGCCATCGTCGCCGCAACCTGCATCGAGCCTGAGATGTCACTCGATGACGCGAAGGAGATCTGGCAGTCGGACGACTGGAACCGTGGTGAGCGGATGCAGTTGCTCATGGCCGCTATCGAGGTCTGTACGGCAGGTCTGAACGTCCCTTTCAACAAGAGCGTCTCCGGCACGACGTAGAGTTCGCGCTCGAGATGCGGATCTGCCGGGAGTACCGCATCAAACACAGTGAGTTCCTCGACTGGAGTGAGGAGGACAGATCCAAAGCCATCGGTGAGTACCTCCACAGCGCATCGCACTGCTCGATGTGCGGCACGGCACCGTGGGAGTGGGACGAGGAACAGGGAGGAAGCCGCTTCGCGTACGAGCCCGTCGAAGAGATCTGCCCTGGCTGCGAGAAGAAGGACTGGATGAGGGACAACCAGGAGGGGAAGCATCGAGCGGGGAGCTTCATCGCCTTGAAGAAACCGGAGTAGTGAATGATGGACCCTGGAGGGCTTGCCCAGCAGGCTGCGATGCAGGGCAACATGAGCCAGAACGCTGCTCGCGAGGTCTCTGTCATGCTCTCGGCCAATACGGGGCCGTTCGAGCAGGAGATGAAGAAGGCGGCGGGCTTCACCGAACAGCTCGCTGATGGGCTCTACAAGGTCGAGCAGCAGTACAAGAGCCTGATCAGGACGATGGGTGTCGCCTCCATCAGCCTCGGTGCGTCGATGCAGGCCACCGCCACCGGGGCGATCTGGTCAGCCGTACGGTTCGAGGAGTCCTTCGCCCGCGTCGCCAAGACAACCGGACTCGAGAACGAGCTCGGCGGGCAGACCGGGGGCATGGCGGACTTCGCCGCCACGCTCGGCCTCGGCGACAACCAACTCCAGCAGTTCGAGAACGAGATCAGGTCGCTCTCGACCCAGATTCCGGTGGCGGTCGAAGAGCTCTCCTACCTGGCTGACGTGGCCGGAACCCTGGGTGTGGAGAGCGAGAACCTCGGGCTCTTCGCACAGACCGCCGCAGAGCTCGGCGCGGGTATCAACGACCTCGGATCCGACCAGGCCATCGCTGGTCTCGCCAACCTCATCGGTGCGTTCGGCATGGCTGAGGAGCAAGTCGTCAACCTCGGCTCTTCCCTGGCAGAGCTCGCGAACCGCACCCGCGGTGGTGCGAGCGACATGCTCCAGTTCGGTGACCGCGTGGCTGGTACAGCGGTCCAGGTCGGCATGACCGCCGAGGAGGTGCTGGGGCTCGGTGCCGCCATCAGCGCCATCGGTGTTATGCCGGAGCTCGGTGCGTCTGCGGTGACCCAGGTGATGACCCGCATCTCCCGCGCGGTGCAGTCCGGTGGTGAGGACCTCAACCGCTTCGCAGATGCGATGCAGATGACCTCCGACGAGATGGAGGAGATGTGGCAGATGCAGGGCGGTACCGCCGTCCTGATGCGGTTCATCGAGACGCTCTCGGAGCAGGGAGAGGCAGCGTCGGTCACCCTCCAGCGACTCGGACTCTCCGGGGTGAACATCACCCAGGTGTTCGGTGGTCTCGCTGCACAGCTCCACACCTTGCAGGAAGCGATGGGGATCTCGAACCAGGCGTTCGAGGAAGGTGCAGCGGTCGCGGAGTTGGCTGAGATCCGGTTCGGGACGGTCATCAAGCAGCTCCAGCAGTTCCGTCAGGCCACCGCCGAGGTCTTCCGCAGCATGGGGCAGGGGTTCCTTCGCTCGATCCAGTCGATGATCGAGAGCGCGACCAAGCTCGTCAACGTCTTCAACGAGATCCCTCAGCCCATCAAGACCGCGATGGGGCTCTTCCTCGGGTTCGGCGGCGCGGTTGCCATCGCGACGGGCGCGTTCCTGATGTTCTTCGCGCAGTTCCATCTGTTCTTCATGACGATCCACCTGGTCCAGGCGCTGCTCCCCAAGGTCATCACGATGATGACTGGGCTCGGGGCGTCTGGAGCAGCGGCGGCTGGACATCTCCAGGCACTCGTCGCGAGACTCACCGCGATGATCGGGATGTTCAAGACCTCGCAGGGCGCGTTCATCGGGTTCGGCGCGTCGATGAAGATGCTGGCGGCAGCTATCGGAACGCAGCTTGTCAGAGCCATCACGATGCTCGGAACGGCGTTCAGGGTCCTCATGGTGAAGGTTGGAGCTTTCATCGCGAAGGATCTCTACCACGCTTTCATGCTCATCCGTACTGGCGCACTCAAGGCAGGTGCAGCGGTCGGTCTCCTCGCGCTTCCGATGCTGAAGGTTGTTGCTGCCGGTGCTGCGTTGGCTGCTGCTGTCTACGCCATCATCGGTGGGAAGGAAGCCTGGGCGGAAGCCACGGAAGATGCGACAGGGGCGCTCGCCCACCTCGCCGAGCAGTCGAACCTCTCCTACGAGAGCATCAGGAAGCTGAACCACGAACTCGGTAGTGGCATGGACGACCAGGAGGTCGACCTCGCCGTCGAGGCGAAGGACCTCATCGACTTCCTCAAGGAGCTTGATGAGCAGAGTGCGGAGCAGTTCCTCCTTCGCTACCAGATGCAGTTGCTCGAGGCCGGGAACGACCCGGATGTCGTCCAGCGCCAGATCGAGGAACTCGCGCGTCTCGCACGACAACCCATCGTGTTCCGCTGGAGTCTCGAGGACATGCGCGCGGGCGCGGGGTTCGAGGAGGTCAACGAAGCGCTCGCTGGCACTTTCGAGCAGTTCGGGCAGATGCATGATCCGTCACAGGAAGGCAACTTCTCCCGGTTCTTCAACTGGGCACAGGACAAGCCGACACCTCGGCAGGTGGCGACCTTCGAGCAGGGCATCGACCAGTTCATGCAGGCTGCCGCCTCTGCTGACACACCCGGTCGTATCGCGCTCTACCAGACCGCACGCCAGAGCATCGAAGAAGCTCGCGAGGAAGGGCTGATCTCTCGTCAGATCCAGGAGTACCTCCAGAACGAGATCACCGCGATGCTCCCGGATCAGTTCGGTGAGGATGACCGCGGCTGGTTCAGGCAGATGGTCGATGGCTTCAGCATCACGGAGCCGTGGAAGATCGGTGGACGGCCGACCGGCGATCTCCGCGTCGACGATCCGCAGGAGATGCTCGCTCAGGTGCTCGAAGACGACACCTTGATGGACGCTGAGCACATGGATGCGGTCGCCGATGCGGTGCGTGATGTCACCGGGGAGACCCGCAACCTCGGTGACGTGCTCAGGAACGTGGACACCGACACCTTCGATGAGATCACCGCGAAGCTGCTCGAGGTACAGGAGGAGCTGAACCAGGCCGCGATTGACGCACAGAACGTCAAGGTGGAGTTCGAGACCCCGCTCGGGGAGATCTTCTTCGATGCGAAGAGCATCACCGATGACCAGAGCCGTCGTCGGTTCCTCGACGCAGCGTTCGATGCGCTCCCGCAACAGATCGGTTACGAAGAGGCGCTCCGAGCAGCGAACGAAGAGCTCGAGATCCTGAAGCAGAGCGGGGACGAGTGGGGCGAGAACGCCGAGCGGATCCGTAACGCCATCAGGGAGTGGGGTGAGGAGTTCGGCAAGATCCGCATGAACGAGATCATGGTGGATCTTGACTCCGATACTGCCACTGGTCGTCTCCAGCAGCTCCAGCAGTTGCTCTGGGACATCTCCGGCGAGCCGTGGCGGGTCCACGTCGAGGCACAGATCCGTGAGGTCCGTCAGCAGGAGTACGACCGGGCGATCTCGGAGTTCCGCCAGGGGATGCAGCAGTACGACCGACTCATCGAGCAGCGCGAAGACACTATCGAGAACCACACGCGCCGCATGACCCGGATGGAGGAGGACCACGGTCGTCGTCTGACCGACATGCAGGAACAGAAGAACAAGTCCATCGAGCAGGCGAACGAGAACCACGCGAAGCGTCTCGAGGACATCAACAAGAACTACACCAAGCGGCTGGAAGACATCAGCAAGGCGGAGAAGGACGCACTCGATCAGCGCGTCGAGCAGCAGGCGGATGCTTTCAGTGCCATCCAGAGGATCCAGGCGACACCGACCGCTGACCTCGGCGCGATGCTCAACAACATGCGCGCGCAGAACGAGGCGATGGAGGAGATGCGCTCCGGCCTCGAACGTCTCCGTGGGATGGGCCTCGACCAGGGTGTCATCGACAACCTGAACCTCGATGACCCGAAGAACTTCGCGCAGGTTCGACGGATGCTCGAGATGGCGGTCTCTGACCCGTCGATGATCGACGAGATCAACAGGGAGTGGGCTCGACGCCTCGACATCTCATCCGGCCTTGCTGAGGAGTCCGGTGCCAAGGACGCGATCCGAGAGCGCTTCGACGAACAGCGCGAAGCTGCGAGAGAGGCGCAGCAGGAACAGATCAAGGCTGCGAACGAAGCGCTCGACGAGCAGATCAAGAACATCAACGAGCGCTACACCGAGCAGCTCGAGCGCGCGAACGAGAACTACGCCCGTCAGGTGGATGACGCGAATGAGAACCACCAGCGTCAACTCGAGAGCATCGCCGAGGCGCTCAGTGACCTCGCACAGAGCTCGCTCGAGGACATCGACGATCTGATCGAGCGCGCATCCGAGTCTGGTCTGGAGAAGTTGCAGGAGTGGGCTGACGAGATCGTCAACATCCGTGGTCTGATGGAAGAGACCATCACCACCGGGATACAGCGCATCCATGACGCGATGGGCGGCGAGATCATGGGCCGCGACATGGTCCCGTTCGGCGACTTCGAAAGTGAAGGTGAACGGGCAGCCAAGGACATCAATGCGGGGTGGCACCAGGGCTCTGCTGTCACCTGGGCTGACCTTCAGCGTGACATGAACTCTGGTATGGGTAGTGCGATGGACGGGATGGAGGAGGCGGTCGAGGGCGGCGTCACGCGCTCGCACATCGAGCTCAACCGGATCTCCGACCAGGACTCGATCTGGAACAGCGCACGAGCTGCCGGTGCCGAAGGAGCAGGTCGTCTCTCTGGCGCGGTCGTCAGTGAACTCGAGAGGGGGACCAGCGACATCGACCGCGTCCTCGGTGTCTGGTCGCAGTCCATCGGTGACCACCTGAACCCGGTCCTCGAGTCCGTCGGCGCGGACCCCATCGAGATCAGAGCTCCGCGGAGCTCTTCGAGTGGCGGACAGTCGCAGCCTGGATCGTCACGCGCGATGGCACAAGGCGGGTTCCTTCCTGACCAGGCCACCATCCAGAGCCCTGGAACGCTCGTACAGTGGGCAGAGCCTGAGACGGGTGGGGAAGCCTTCATCCCCCTGGCATCGTCCAAGAGAGAGCGCTCCAAGCAGATCTGGGAGAAGACAGGGCACCTGCTCGGCATTGACATGGGCAGCCTCGATCCGCACTCGCTGCACTCCTACGCCGATGGTGGGTTCCACAATATCCCCGACATGAGCGACCTTGGCGCTCTCGGTGAAGCCACCGAGAAGGCGATGGAGTACGTCTACAAGGCGATCATGCAGACCGCGAGCCCCTACGAGGTCTCGCTCGCTCCTGGTGGGGACGCTGGAGCCATCGGTGGTGGATGGCAGCAGATGTGGCAGGTGCTCAAGGCAGCGTTCCCTGGTGCCAACCTGATGTCGGGCTATCGCCCTGGTGCGATCACCGCAACCGGCAACCCTTCGTACCACGGCATGGGACGCGCTATCGACGTCACGCCGAGCACCGCCATCGCGGAGTGGATCCGAGAGAACTTCATGGGTCGTACGCGAGAGATGATCTACTCGCCGATGAACCAGCGTCAGGTACACAACGGTCGCGACCACTACTACGCCACGCCGATCACGCGCGCGATGCACTGGGACCACGTCCACTGGGCGATGGCGATGGGTGACGTGCTCACCGACGAGATGAAGCGTGGGGTGGATCAGATCCCTGCACTGCTCTCGCATGGTGAGTTCGTGATGCAGGCTGACGCCGTCAAGGAGTACGGCCTCGAGCAGATGGAGGCCATGAACGCGAGGAAGTTCGCTTCGGGCGGCGCTGTCGGCACGCTCCCGCGTACGAGGGGTCGTGAGCCGACGGGAAGTGGACAACAGGATCTCGTGGCAGCCTTCACCAAGGCACTGAAGAGCGCAGAGCTGGGGCGTTCCGAGAACAACACCTACGGTCCCATCACGGTCCAGGCGCAGGACCCGAACGAGATGCAGCGCAAGCTCGACCGCAAGCGTCGTCACTCACGTCTCGCAGGAGTTCACCCCGATGCCTGAACTCACCCTCGCTGCCGCCGTCACCCGCACCGAGCTGGGGCTGGCTGACCTCGACATCAACGACATCACCACCTACGAACTCGCGAAGCAGCTCAACAACGGCACGGTCACCTGGCGGAAGGAGACCGCACAGTCGCCGTTCTACGAGGGCCGTTTCGTCGTGCACGAGGTCAAGGACGCGGTCGAGATGTCACTGATCGTCT
>LFIK01000537.1_pt1 | contig 28470 bp, 29 predicted proteins | sample 643401 | NCBI WGS metagenome assembly LFIK01 (sample SAMN03777447, study PRJNA286221) | soda lake metagenome | biome: soda lake; feature: Kulunda steppe; material: water; isolation source: sample T5-Br brine of Lake Tanatar-5 | place: Russia: Kulunda steppe | collected 2010-07
CGGGGCTGTACCCGGAGCACGACCTGTTCATCCAACTGACGAAGCTGAAGAACACCCTGCGGTGGATGGCCGGCGAGGAGCAGATCACCCACCTCGGTGTGGAGTACTACGCCGAGGACTACCTGCCGACGGAGTGAGCTGTGCGGGGGCGGTGGTGGCCGGGTACCGGCCACCCCGGCAGCCCGGGGGCGCCGGTGTGCCCGCGGACGCTCACCCCGTGGTGACGAGCTGGCGCTGCCGTCCGAGCCCGTCGATCTCCAGCTCGACGACATCGCCGTCGGTGAGGTAGCGGGGCGGGGTCTGACCGAGTCCGACACCAGCAGGGGTCCCGGTGTTGATCAGGTCACCCGGCTCGAGGACCATGAACTGGCTGAGGTACCAGACCAGGTGGTCCACACCGAAGATCATGTCGGCGGTGGTGCCATCCTGGAGGAGCTCACCGTTGACCCACAGGCGCATCCCCAACCGTTCCCGATCGCCCAGTTCATCAGCGGTGACCAGACGGGGTCCGCAGGGGTTGAAGGTCTCACAGGACTTACCCTTGACCCACTGGCCGCCCCGCTCGAGCTGGAAGGCGCGCTCCGAGACGTCGTTGACGGCGACGTAGCCCGCGATATGCGCCGGGCTGTCCTCCGGCCCGTCGAGGTAGCGGGCCCGGCGTCCGATGACCACGCCGAGCTCGGCCTCCCAGTCTACCTTCTCGTGGGCTCGTGGCAGCAGGATCGCGTCGTCCGGACCGACGAGGGTGTTGGGTGCCTTGTTGAAGATGATGGGCTCCGCCGGGGCATCCATGCCCGACTCCCGGGCATGATCCGAGAAGTTGAGCCCGATACACAGGATCTGGTGCGGACGTGGGATCGGCGCACCGAGCCGCAGGCCCCCGAGAACGACGGTGTCCTCGTCCGCGGCGCCCTCGGCCAGGAACTCGGCGATCGGATCGAGGCCCCGGCCCTGCGCCAGGACGTCATCGAGATCGCCGAAGCGGTCGGCGAGGTCCAGAGCGCGGTCCTCGCCGACCATCACGGCGAGCCGCTCGTGGCCAGGGACGCCGTACCGGATCAGTTGCATCTCATCTCCTCAGCTTGGTATCGAACATGACGGACCGCAGGTCCGGTCAGGACCCCGCAGCCACCCTGGGTGCGGGCGGCGGCAGCAGCCCACGTCGGGCGAGCCCGGTCATCAGCTCCCAGATCCCAAGGCGCCAGGGCGGGAGCTCCTCGGCGTAGCCGACGACATTGGCCAGTTGTCCGAGCCCTGGTGACGAGATCCGAACCACGTCCCCGCGGTGGTGGGTGAACCCCTCACCGGGGAGATCGCGGTCCTCCGCCGGCGCGAAGTGGGTCCCGGTCATCAGTACGAAGCCGTCGGGGTAGGCGTGGTGCGCGCCGCAGGTCTGGGCGAGCAACTCCTCCGGTGGGCGGCTGATCTCGCGCATGCTACTGCTGCCCTCGAGGACGAAGCCGTCCGCCCCGTCGATCCGCAGGTCGATGGTGATCTCGGCGGCATCCTCCGGTGTGAAGGACTCGTCGAAGAGCCGGACGAACGGACCGATGGCGCAGGAGGCGTTGTTGTCCTTGGCCTTGCCGAGCAGGAGGGCGCTGCGCCCCTCGATGTCCCGCAGGTTCACGTCGTTGCCGAGCGTCACCCCGACGGCCTCGCCAGTGGACCGCGCGACGTAGACGAGCTCGGGCTCCGGGTTGTTCCACGTGGACTTCCGGAGCACCCCGATCGCCTGACCTGACCCGACGGCCGAGAGGACGGGTGCCTTGGTGAAGATCTCGGCGTCCGGTCCCAGCCCCACCTCGAGGTAGGGCGACCACAGATCCTCCTCGAGCAGCACGCGCTTCACCTCGGCCGCGACCGCAGACCCCGGGGTGACATGACGGAGCTGCCCATCGAGGACCTCACCAAGCCGGCGACGCAGCTGGTGCGCCTGGGAGTGATCACCCCCCGCGCGCTCCTCGATGACCCGCTCGATCATGCTCCGGACGAAGGTCACACCAGCCGCCTTGACCACCTGCAGATCGATCGGCGCCAGCAGGTGGCCCCGATCGGATCGCTGGCCCGTGCCGGTGTTGCCGAGCAGATCGCTGAGCTCGAACGCGGTCCACGCGCGTCGACGCTCCTGGACGAGGGGGACGACGTCATCCCGTTCGAGCAGGGAGCTGACGGTGGGCGCGAGGTCGGTCAGGTCAACGAGTCGATCCCCGTCCACCGCCACCACGCAGGGCCCCCCGACGCTGGGGTCGTAGACGCGACCTATCAGGGTGGCGTCAGCATCGGACGGCAGGAGCTGTGTCTCATCCAGCATGGCCTTGCTCCTCGTGTTCGCGGGTCCCGCGACGGCTCTCGGCACACGTTAGCGTGACCTCCACCCCGAGTTCCACTAGAATGGAACTGCGTTCCGAACCTGGCGGACGGCGCGCGTGCCGAGACCGGTCCTTCCCCGGCCGGTCCCGACCGCCGGTTGCAGGGCACCGCCCCTGCACGGCGAGCCCCACCAGTGACATCGGACAGCTGGAGCGAGAATGGGAAACCGAGTCGTGATGATCACCGGCAGCGCCGGCGGGATCGGAACCGCACTCACCGCGCACTTCCGTGGCCTCGGGGACGAGGTGATCGGCCTCGACCTCGCGAACGGCACCGACCTGTCCGTCCCGGAGGTCTGCGAGGCGGAGGTCAGCAAGGTCCTGCAGGAACACGGCCGGATCGACCTCCTGGTCAACAACGCCGGTGTCGGTGCGGTCGGGGACGTCGTCGACGCCCCAGCCGAGGACTGGCACCGGGTGTTCGCGGTGAACGTGTTCGCCCTGGCACACCTGTCCAAGGCGGTGCTGCCCGGGATGCGCTCCCGCGGGGAGGGCGCGATCGTCAACACCTGTTCGATCGCCGCGGTGGTGGGACTGGCGGAACGGGCCGTCTACACCGCGTCGAAGGGGGCGGTGCTGGCCCTGACCCAGGCCATGGCCGCGGACGAGGCGAGGTACGGCATCCGCGTCAACTGTGTGAGTCCGGGCACGGTGGAGGGGCCGTGGGTCCGCCGCCTGATCGAGACGGCCGAGGATCCCGAGCGGACCGCGGATGCGCTGCGGCGACGCCAACCACTCGGGCGTCTAGTCGAGGCGACGGAGGTCGCCGCAGCGATCGCGTACCTGGCCGAGCCCACGACCTACACCACCGGCCAGAACCTCGTGCTCGACGGCGGCATCGACGCCATGCGGCTGGTCGAGGACAGCCACTGAGTCCGATGGCGCCGATCACCTGCCGTGGCGTCAGAGCTCGCCCCGGTTCCCGGCCTGCAGCCACCAGGGTGACGCCACCCGGGGAACCCGGGCTGCGCGATCCGCGCCCGCCACTACCCCAGGTGGTCGAGCACCACGCCCCTGGCCGCTTCCAGCACCGTGGCCTCGGCCCGCCGCCAGACCTCGAAGGCCCGGCCGAGCTCCTCCCGCACCTCATCGACCGGCGCGTCGACCTCGATCAGCTCCACGAACCGGTCGGTTACCGTACGCAGATCCCCAACGCCCACCCCGACCGCAGCCAGGATCGCCGCCCCGATCGGGGATGCGTCGCGCGTGGCGCGGTGGACCGGGGTCGGCAACACCGCCGCGATCGCCTCGGCGAGGATCGCTGAGCGCGTCGGCCCACCACCGATGTTCACCACGGAGAGCGCGCGTTCGCCCGCCACCTCGAGCAGCACGTGCGTGGCAGCGAAGGCGACGCCCTCGAGCGCCGAACGTGCGAGTTCGGCGGTGCCGTGCTGTTGGCGGACACCGAGGAGTGCACCGCCCACCGAGGCGTCGTGGCTGGGCGCGCTCGTCCCGAGCAGGTGTGGGACGAACAGCGGGCGGTGGTCGGTCGCGGAGGCGCTCGCGGCCAGCGCGTCCAGGGAGCTGCCACCCTGTGCACCGGCGACCGCCTCGGCGAACCAGTCCAGTGCGAGCCCGGCCGCGTACACGGACCCCATGCTCAGGCTGCTGCGATCATCAGCGGCAGCGAAGGTGAACCAGGGCTGTTCACCGACGGCGGCGTCCTGGACCAGGATCTGTGCTGCGGTGCCGAGGTTGATCATGGCCGCGCCCGGATCGGTGATGCCGGTGCCCAGGGCGCTACTCGAGACGTCGGACGCACCCGCGACGACACGAACGTCGTGCCGCAGGCCGATGGCGTCAGCGACGTCGGGAAGCAGCGTCCCCACGACCTCGGAAGAGCCGGCGACCTCCGGCGCGAGGTGGGCGCCGGCGCCACACAAGGCGAAGAGCTCCGGATCGAAGCGTTGCTGATAGACGTCGAACAGCAGCGTTCCCCACGCGTCGGTCCGGTCGGTCCCCCAGGTGCCGACCAGCCGGTGCCGGATCAGATCCTTGACCAGAACCACGCGCTGTGCTGCTGCCAGCGAGGCGGGCTCGTGCTGGGCGACCCACGCGAGTTTCGGGGCGGTGAACGCCTCGACCACCGGGTTCGCCGTCCGGGAGGAGAACAGGTCCTGCTGCGCACGCAGCTGCGCGACCTGCGGTGTGCTGCGCCGGTCCGCCCAGGTCATGGCCGGGCGCACCGCCCGGTCGTCAGCGCCGATGAGGACGAGCCCGTGCATGTGGCCGCTCAGCCCGATCGCCGTGACCGCCTCGGGCCGTCCCATCGCACGCACGGCCTCGGCCAGCGCCTCGCGTGTGGCCTGCCACCACTGCTCGGGATCCTGCTCGTGGGCGCCCTGGAAGGGCACCGCGGAGGGGTAGAACCTGCGGGCCTCACCCAGCAGGTTCCCCTCCTCGACGTCGACGATGACGACCTTGACCGCGGTGGTCCCGCAGTCGATCCCAACAACTGCGGCTCCGGTCATCATCACCGCGAACGGCGTGGGACGAACCCGAACTCGGCGAGGAACTCCAGGGACTCCTCGGCGACCCGATCGAAGTCCGCGAGGCCGACGCCGGCCGGCTCTCCGACCCCGATGCTGCCACCGGCCTGCCAGCCCTCCCATTCGACGCTGATGTAGCCGTCGAACTCGATCTCAGCCAGCGCTTCGTAGGTCTCCCGGAAGTTCACCACGCCACCACCGAACCAGATGTGGTTCATGTGCACGATCGTCGGGAGTCCGACCTCGTCCTTGATCTGGACCACGTCGATGAGGTCACCGAGCCGAATGATCGCCTCCCGGGGGTTCATGAAGGGCTTCACCCCGATGTAGAGGGCGCCGGTGTCCATGGTCACCCGCAGGTTGTCGCGTCCCACCTCCTCGAACATCCGCTCGATCAGCTCCACCCGGTTAAGGATGGTGCCTTGGAGGAGCTCGATACTGACGTTGAGACCGAGCGAGGCAGCGTGATCAGCGACCTCGGTGATGGCCTCCCGGCACTGCGCCCACGCGTCCTTGCGACTCAACAGCACGTTGAGGGGCGGGTCGTAGTAGCCGTCACCGATGAGGGTCACCACCGAGGAGGCCCCCAGGGTTGCGGCAGCGTCCAGCGCCTGCTTGAAGGTGGCGATCCCGCGCTGCCGGTCGAACTCGCGCGGGCTGACGAAGGTCGAGTGACAGCCCAGGTAGCCGACCTCGATGCCGGCGTCGTCGACGGCCTTCTTCACGTCCGCGAGCCGCGTGTCGAACTCCGATGCGGGACCGTTCAACAGGTGCGCGTAGATGAAGTCGACCGCGTCGTAGCCGTACTCGGCGGTCCGCGTCGCACACCAACTCGGGGAGCGGTCACCCCAGGAGTTCCACGCGGGGCCTGCGGCTTCCAGGCGCCCCCAGGGCATGTTCGGCCAGATCTCGAAGCTGAGCTTCATGGGTCCTCCTTCCGGTGCGACGGCCAACGCACGCCGTCTCGGTCATGGATCGAGTTGCGGGATGCGATGGCGGTAGCGCGCGACGAGTTCACGGTTATGTTCGGCCGCGCCTGGCATGTTGGCGCTCAACAGCACCTCGGCCCGGCCGTGTTCGAGGAGACCGATCTCGGCGGCCTCGAGCAGGATCGCGTTGAGGATGGCGAGCCCGATCACCGTCGAGCCGGGACCCGCTGGCGGCAGGTCCTTCGCCAACTCGACCAGGGCGTCGCCGGGTGGAGCGTGGTTGTCGATGACCACATCTGCGAGGTCGTGCAGCCGTGGCCCCGCGCGGTCGATACTGGAGGCGTAGGCCACCGAGGTGATGGCGAGGAGGGGCAGGCCGTCCTCGGTCGCGCGTGCCGCGAGTTCGGTCGGCAGGGCGTTGACGCCCGAGTTCGAGACGACGAGCAGCGCATCGGTTGACGCGTCGGGTGCGTAGCGCTCGTACAGTGCCTGCGCCTCGCCGCTGGTGCGTTCGAGCACCGTGCTGCGGACCGCACCCTCGTGCAGCATGTGGGGCGGGGAGAGCATTGGGCAGATCTGGATCGGCCCGCCTGCCCGGTAGAACGCCTCCTCGGCGAACATGTGCGAGTGTCCCGAGCCGAACACGTAGAGCAGACCGTCCCCGGCGAAGACGCGGGAGACGACCTCGGCAGCGGCCCGCATCGATGACGATTCCGAGGTGAACACGGTGTGCAGCAGGTCCGTGATCCGAGCCTGGTACCGACCCGCTGCGCCATCCACGTGTGCAACCCGTCTCTCGTGGTATCCATCTGCCAGCGGTGTGCACCGAACCCGTGCACCGCAGAATGGAATGAGGTTCCATACCATAGGTGCGCCGCACGGCGGGGTCAAGGGGCCACGCAGCGTCGCTGATTGCCTCAGGCGCGCTCCTGGAGGCGTTGATGCCGGTGTACGAGCCTGCCGACCGCGTCGGCGAGCAACGACGGGTCCGTGGCCAAGGACAGCCGGACGGCCTCCGCACCAACATCACCGAAGGCCGTCCCCGGCACCACGGCAACGGCGTCCTCGCTGACCAGCGTGCGAGCGAAGCTGCGTGCATCGAGGCCCGACCCCGACACGTCGACCCACACGTAGAACGCACCGGCGGGCCGCTGCGAAGGTATCCCTGCACCCTCGAGTTGCGCGGCGACGAGGTCGCGCCGCTCCCGGTAGGAGGCGAGCATCTCTCCGACGACGTCCTGTGGGCCGTCCACCGCCGCCAGGGCCGCGTGTTGGCTGGGGGCGCTGACACAGGAGATGATCGGCTCCTGCAGTTTGGCCAGGGTCTCCGCGAGCCGGTCGGGAACCACGGCGTAGCCGACCCGCCAGCCGGTCATTGCGTAGGTCTTCGAGAAGCTGTACACGCTGATGACGCGCTCATCCGGATCATCCGCCCCGATGCTGTACCCCGAGCCGTCGAAGACCAGCTCGTCATAGCACTCATCGGAGAGGATCCACAGGTCGTGTGCCCGCGCGAGCTCGTACAACTGCTGCGCACCGTCGCGCCCCAGCACGGTACCGAGTGGGTTCGACGGGCTGTTGAGCAGGAGCACCTTGCTGTCCGGGGTGATGGCGCGTTCGACCGCCTCGACGGTGGGCAGGTAGCCGTCCTCTGCCCGCAGGGCGTAGGGCTGCACCTCGGCGTCGAGCAGGTTGGCCATCATGCGGAAGTTCGGCCACCCGGGATCCGGCAGGATCAGGCCGTCGCCCGGGTCGAGGAGCGACAGCAGTGTGGAGTAGAGCGCCTCGACCGCACCGGAGGTGACCACGACACGGTCGGGTGCGGCAGGGACACCGTTGCGGTTCTCCACCTTCCTCGCGAGCGCGGCACGCAGCTCGGGGATCCCGGCGTTGGGGGTGTAGCGGGTGGCGCCCGCGCGCGCTGCAGCCACCGCGGCCTCCACCGCGTGGTCCGGCGTCGGGAAGTTCGGCTCACCCACCTCGAGGTGAATCACATCGGGCGTCGACCACGCGAGATCCATGATCTCCCGGATCCCCGACCGGGGCATCGAGCGGGCGGCCGCGGCCAGTTCCCGGTTGTGAGCGGCTGCGGACGTCATGCGGTCCCTCCTCGGGGCATGTCATCGAAACCGAACAGCCGCGCCGCGTTCCCGCCCATGATCGCGCGGTGGTCGTCGTCGGAGAGCTCCGGGAGGAGCATGCGCGGAAGGTCGAGCTGCTCGCTGTAGCCCGGGTGTTGCGTGATCCACGGGTAGTCGCTCGCCCAGGTCAGGCGATGTGGGCCGAGCGCGTCGAGCACCGCGTGCACCGTGGGCCGCAGATCGAGATGTGGATACTCCTGTTGCGAGAAGGCGTACTGCCCGGAGAAGAGCGCGTACACCTCCGGGTACGCCGCCAGTTGCCGGACGTTCTCCAGCGTCGCAGGCGGCAGAGGCGTCCGGATACGCGGCCGCCCGTACTGATCTTTCTCGTAGCCCTGCTGGCAGAAGCCGAGGTGATTCAGCATCACGGTCAGGTCAGGCAACTGCTCCATCACCCGAACTAGCAGAGCCTGCTGCTTCGGGGCGGCGTAGAACCACACGATGTCGCCGCGATCACGCATGGCTTCCAGCAGCGGGAAAATCGCCAGCTCGCGGACGTCAGCGACATCCGGATCACCGAGGCCGTAGATCCGCAGACCGCGCATCCCGGTGTCGTCGGCGCGCCGCTCGAGATCTGCGATCGGGTCATCGACGGTGGTGTCCATCACCCCGACCCAGGCGAACCTCGGCGCGTAGCGGCCGACCACCTCGGCGACGTAGTCGTCGTGCGCCGTCAAGGGCACGAGCACGGCACGATCGACACCGGTGCGGTCCATCCAGCCGATGTACTCCTCCACGGGCGCTTCGAGGTCCGCGGGGAACAGTTCGTGCACGTCCCGTGGGTACCGCTCGGAACGTGCCACGAACACGTGGAGATGTGCGTCGATGATCATCGGTGTACTTTCCTCGTCAGTAGACGGCCCGGCCACCCGACAGGTCGAAGGTGAAGCCCGTCGTGAAACTGCAGGCCGGCGAGACGATCCAGGCGATGAGTTCCGCGCACTCCTCGAGTGAACCAAACCGCTGCATGGGGATCTTGTCGGTCATGTAGCGCACCTGTTCGTCGGGCATCGCTGCGACCAGGTCGGTGTGGATCACCGCAGGAGCCAGGGCGTTGATGGTCACCCCCGACTCGGCGTACTCCTTGCCCTGTGACTTGACCATGCCGATCAGTCCGGCCTTGGAGGCGGAGTAGGAGACCATGCCGGCGTTGCCCTCCTTGCCGGCGATGGAGGCGACGTGCAGGATCCGCCCGTAACCACGGCCGACCATGCCTGGCAGCACCGCGTGGCTGAGGTTGAAGGCACCCACCAGGTTGACCTGCAGCACCTGCTCGAAGTCGCGAACATCGATCTCGTGGCTCGGCCGACCGGACATTCCGACGATCCCGGCACAGTTCACGAGGCCGTGCAGGCCGCCCGGAGCCCACGCCTCGAGGCGGGTGACAGCAACCTCCACCGCCCCACGGTCGGTGACATCGACCTGCTCGTGGGTCGCGCCCTCGAGTGCGGAGGCCACCGCAGCCGCCTGGTCCCCGTCCTGATCGAGGACCGCGACCGCCGCACCCCCGGCAGCGAGCCGGGCGGTGACCTCGGCGCCGATACCGCGAGCACCTCCCACCACCGCTATGGACTGTCCGGTGAGGTCGGTTCCGGTACGTGATGCCGTCATCAGCTTTCCTTCGTCGTCTTCGGGGCTCCGGTCGGTAGGCGGGCCTACTGCTCCCACGCCTCCATGGCACGGCGGGCAGCGTCGGTCAGGGACCCAGGTGTCCACGCGTCACCGACGAGGTCGGACCCGATACCCACGCCGACAGCTCCGGCGCGGCGATAGGCACCTGCATCCCGCAGCCTGATCGCACCGGTCGGGATGAGCTCCACCTCGGGGAAGGGGCCCAACAACGCACGGACCAGGGACGGGCCCACGACCCCTGCGGGGAACAGCTTGATCGATCGCGCACCGGCCTGGAGCGCCTGCAAGATCTCGCTGGGCGTGAAGGCGCCCGGGACCGGGAGGACCGCAGCCTCGAGGCAGGCACCGATCACCCGGGGATCGGTGTGCGGGCTGACGCAGAAGGTGGCGCCGGCTGCGGCGACGGCGGCCACGTCCTCGACGCTGGTCACAGTGCCGGCCCCGATCACCGTTCCGGGGACACCGTGCTGGACCGCACGTTCGATCGCCTCCACCGCACCCGCGGAGCCGAGGGTGAACTCGATGAACCGGACGCCGCCTGCGGCGAGGGACTCGACCATGCGTTCCGGCGCATCGATCCGTTGGAGTCGGACGATGGCCACCACACCATGGACCGCTGTGGGCAGGGTGGTGTCGCTCACCGCCGGACCTGTCGGTCGATCCCCGGAAGCGAGAGCTCGTCGCGTTCGACGATCAGGGGGTCCCCCAACAACGTCTGTTGGATGGCCGCTGCGGCGACAGCACGCGCCGCGGCCACCTCCTGAGCTTGTCCCTGAAGGAGTTCACCGAGCGCGACGCCAGCCAACGCATCCCCGGCGCCGATGGGGTCGATGACCTCCGCCTCGACCCAGCGGCTGCGGTCGACATGCGCGCCGACGATCGTCACCCGGCACCGCGTTCTGCCCGGGCCGTACGCCTCACGTTCGCTGACCACGACGCGTTCGAGGTCGAAGGCCTCCCGGACACGTGCGGCCGCCTCCGTGGTGTCGCCGTCGGCGTCGAAGAACGCGGTGAGGTCGTGTGGGGAGGCGAACAGCGTCGTCACGTGTTCCATCACCCGCTGCGTCGAGGCGCGTGCCTGCACGAGGTCCCACAGCTTGGCCCGGTAGTTGATGTCGTAGGACACGGGGATGTCGCGGTTGGTGGCCTCCTCGAGGAGCGCCAGGGCGGCCTTGGCCGCGCCGTCGCCGAGCGCGAAGGTGATCCCCGTGACGTGGACGTGATCGACGTCGCCGAGCAGCGCATCGAGCTGGAGCTCACCGGGCTCGAGGTGCGCGAACGCGGAGCCCGCGCGGTCGTAGATGACCTCGGTTCCGCGCGGAGCCGGCCCGGCCTCGACGTAGTAGGTGCCCAGCCGACCTCCGGGTTGCCGGGGGCCGGCGACCGCAACGCCGTGCTGACGTGCGTGGCGGATGACCCGCTCGCCGAGCGGGCCGACGGGGAGCTTGGTGACGAAGGTCGTGTCGATGCCGGTCTGCGCAGCGGCGATCATGGCGTTCAACTCGGCACCACCGACCGCGACCTCGAACCGGTGGACGTCGTGGAGCCGCTGTCCGGCGGACACCCGCAAACGGAGCAGCGCCTCGCCGAGCGCGAGGCAGCGGGGCAAAGGGGTAGCCACGGCTTCAGTCCTTCCTGATGAAGACGGCAACGGCAGCAACGATCACCATGCCTCGGACAAGATCCTTGGAGAAGGTCGAGACCCCCAGAAGGTTCAAGCTGTTGTCGATCAGGGTGATGAGCACCGCGCCGCCGATACTGCCGAGCAGCCGGCCTCGTCCGCCGAACAGTGACGCGCCGCCGACGATGACCGCAGTGATCGCTGCGAGCTCAAGTCCCTCGCCAGCGGTCGGTGTTCCTACGCCGGAGCGTATCGCCGTGACCACGCCGGCCAGAGCTGCGAGCGTCGAGCAGACCATCATCGCCTGAACCGTTACCCGACCCGGATCGATACCCGCCCGGTGGGCCACCTGCGCGTCGCCACCCACGGCGTAAATCCGTTGGCCGAACGTGGTTCTCCTCAGCACGAACGACGCAACGACAGCCACAACCAGGAACAACAAAAACGTGTAGGGGATTGGCCCCACTCCACTGTAGGCCACGGAGCCCAGGCCCGATGGGATGGATCCGACGGGCACCGTCGTGTAGAGGAACGCCAAGCCCTCAAGGACACTAAAGGTGCCAAGCGTCGTGATGAGCGGCGCGATGCCAAGCCGTGTGGAGATGGTCCCATTGACATACCCGACAACGGCTCCGAGCGACAGGACACCAGCTACCACCGGCACCATCCGTGTGGGTTCGCCGTCGATCAGGCCAGCGGTCAAGACCGCCGACAGCTTCACCATAGATCCGACCGACAGGTCGATGGCCCCTGCCAGGATGACGAAGGTCTGCCCGATGGCCAGGAGTCCAAGAACAACCGACTGCCCCATCGCGTTCCCAAGGTTCCTCGGGCTCAGGAAGAGATCAGATCCCGCGGCACTGACGACCACCATGGCTCCCACGACGAACCAGACGGTCAACCCCGCATCCGCGGCACGACCGATTAGCCCTGCGGACCTGCCGAGGACCTGATGCCGCATCGTGGTCTCGCTCATCGTTCGTCCTGGATCGCGAGGTCAAGGATCTGCTCCTCGGTGGCCGTTGCCGCATCAAGCGTTGCTTTGAGTCGTCCCTCGTTCATAACGACGATACGGTCGGAAAGGCCGAGGACCTCCAGCAATTCCGACGAGACCAATACGATTGCGGTCCCATGCCCGGCGAGGTTCCGGATGAGGTCATAGATCTCCGCCTTCGCGCCAACGTCGACGCCCCGAAGCGGTTCGTCGAGCACGAGGACCCGGGGATCGGTGGCGAGCCATTTCGCCAGAACGACCTTCTGCTGGTTGCCGCCCGACAGTTGTCGTGCCACCTGCCGGACCGAGGAGGTTCGGATGGCCATGGCATCGACGAAGCGCCGGGCGAGGGTGCGCTCATCCCGGCGAGACAGGATCCCACCATGAGTCACCTGGTGGAGGACGGGCAGACTGATGTTCCTCTCAACAGAGAAGCCGAGGAGAAGCCCCATCTGCTTGCGGTCCTCTGGGACCAGCGCGATGCCGGCCTTCGCTGCCGCTCGCGGTCCCTTCAGCGTCACCTGCTTGCCATCCACGGCGACGCGGCCGCCCGCGGTCGGCTCGAGCCCCACGAGGGCGCGTGCCAGGCGGCTCCGGCCCGAACCCATCAAGCCGGCCACGCCCAGGATCTCACCGGCGCGCACCGAGAAGTTGATCCCCTCTGGCTCGGTGCCAGGCAGCAACAGACGCTCGACCTCCAGCACCGTGGAGCTGGGTTCGGCCTGCGCCTCTCCGTACGCCTCGACTAGGTCACGTCCGACCATAGAACGGATTAGCTCCTGCCTGGTCATCCCGGACGTCTCCGTCGTGACGATCCGTCTACCATCTCGCAGAACGGTGACCTCATCGGCGATGCGGTCGATCTCCGCGAGCCGATGCGAGATGTAGACGATGGCGACACCACGGTCACGCAGCCGCAAGATCACCTCGAAAAGACGTTCGAGCTCGTCTCCCGCGAGTACAGCTGAGGGCTCGTCGAGGATCAAAACCTTGGCATCGAACGCGAGCGCCTTGGCGATCTCGACCAACTGCTGCTGCGCGATCGACAGGCGCCGCACTGGCACATCCGTCGGAAGGTCACTGGCAGCAAGCGAGGTAAGGAGTTCCCTCGCCCTCTCATGGCTCCCCTTCCGATCGATGACACCACGACGTGCCGGAGCATGACCGAGCAGGATGTTCTCGGCGACCGTCAGATGTGGCAGCAGCGACAGCTCTTGGTACACCACTACGACGCCACGCTCCAGAGCGTGCCGGGGCGCCGTGAACGCGACCGGTTCGCCCTCGAGTTCGAGACTGCCATCGTCGGGACGTTGCGCGCCCCCGAGGATGCCGACGAGCGTCGACTTCCCGGCACCATTCTCGCCGACCAGCGCGTGGACCCGGCCAGCATGGATATCGAGATCGACGTCCGCCAGCGCTTGGACGCCCGGGAAAGCCTTGTTGATCCCGCGCACCCTGAGGAGGGACGACGCGCACTCCGCGCCGTCCCCCTCCGGGATCGTTGGGTCCTCCGTCACGTCAGCAGAGGTTCAGATCGTCGAGACGATCATCCGGCAAGGTAGCAGGCACCCACAGATCATCACCGCACGCCGGGGCATAGAAGTCATCGAGCTGGTCCTCGGTGAACACTTCCGCGTCAACGTTGATGAAGCTCGGCTGCGGCTCGCCCTGAAGGATCTCAACGGCAGCATCGAGACACGCCGTGGAGTGGTCCGGCGGGTATCCGACGGCCGCGAACTCGAGGTCATTCTCGGCGGCGACCCGCAGGAAGCCGTTGACCGGCTCAGCGGTCAACGGCGGAACGTCACGTCCCGCTTCTACGAAGGCCTCGACAGCTCCGGACAGGAACCCACTGTCAGACCACACGGCATCGATGTTGTCGTGGGCCACCAGCAGCCCCTCCATGACGACCTTGCCCTCGGTCGGCGACCAGTTCGCGTACTCGCGCGCCAAAATCTCGATGTCCGGGTACTGCTCGAACACCGCGTTAGCCGCCTCGAGGCGATCCTCAGCGGTCGGAACACCGGCGATACCGGAGATCATGACGATCTGGCCCTCGTAGCTGATCTGCTGGGCGATCCACTCCGCTGTCAGGGCGCCGTTGAGCCGGTTGTCGCGGTCGATGCGGGTGACGTACGCGTCGGTGTCGACCCGGCCCGTGCAGAGCACGACCGGGACACCTTCAGCAGCCGCCCGCTCCAGAGAACCCGTGATGGCTGCTCCGAGCGGCGTGACGATCAGCGCGTCGGGACCCTGGACAAGCAGGTCCTCGATGTCGTTGACCTGCTGATCAGCATTGCCGTTCGCATCGGCGTACAGGATCTGCACATCGGGATGGTTCTCCTCGGCGTGGTACAGCAGACTCTGGTCATAGGTGAGAGCCCACGAGTTCGTCGGCCCCTGCGAGGCGAAAGCGATCGTGTAGGGACCGTCGGTCGCGAACTCGGATGTGTCGTTCAGGACGATCTCATCGCCGGGGGGGGCGATCGGGTCCAGGCCAAGCTGCTGCGGATCGTTCTCCCAGGCCGCGTTCAGGTTGGCGAGCTCCGCCGCCACCTGCTCGTCGGTCTGCCCGTCCTCGGCGCCACCCTCCTCAGCGGCATCCTCTTCAGCGGCATCCTCTTCAGGGGCGGGTTCCGCCGCCTCGTCACCTGCGCCGCAGGACGTCATCAACAGCGCTCCTGCGAACCCCGCCGCGACCAGTCTGGCTGGTGCATGCTTGGTCAATCTGCGTGTTACGGTCATGTGCTGCTCCTCCTCTGACCTCTGTCGGACCTTCCTGGTGGATGTCAGATCTGGCCAACCTGACGCTGAAGTGCCACAGCAGCTACGATCACGCTGCCCTTGACGATGAGCTGGGCTGCCACCCCGGCGTTCAGCAGGATCAGAAAGCTCAAGAGAACTGATACGAACGCCACGCCGATGAGGGTTCCACCGACCGTGCCCTTTCCTCCCGTCAGTGCCGCCCCACCGACAACCGCTGCGGCAATCGAGTCGAGGTCGAACCCCTGCCCCAGGTACCGATCGACGTAGCCGACGTAGCCGGACAACATAACCCCTGCCAGAACAGCCATCAGCGAGCAGATCACGTACGCGCTCGCCGTGACGACGCCGGTCGGAACACCCGACAGACGCGCGGCGATGGGGTTGGCTCCCGTGGCGTAGATGCGGCGGCCATAGCCGGTCCGGTTGAGCACGAACCACATCACCGTTACGACGGCGGCTAGGACCAGGATGGTCGTCGGAATCCCCGCGATCCGGCCAACCCCGACGAACCGCAGGTTCGTTGGGATGGAACCGCTCGGGATGCCCTGCGTGTAGGCAAGCCTCGCTCCCGCCACCAGAATCAACATGGCTAGCGTCGCGACCAGCGGTGGGACCCGCCGGACCACGATCAAGAAAGCGTTCCCGAGGCCAACAACGACACCTAGCACGACCAGTAGGACGATGACCACCGGTAGGGCCTCATCGCGACCACCACTCACCTCAGCAACGACGACCATGGAAGCCCCCATTACGGCTCCCACGGAGAGATCGAGGCCCGCAACGAGCAACACGACGGTCTGCCCGATCGCAACGACCCCCAGGATCGATGCTTGGCGTGCAATGTTGACGAGGTTAGCGCTCGAAAAGAAGACAGGAGCCAGGATGGCAGCCAGCGCTAGAACGAAGATGAGGCCAACCAGTGGTGCGAGGGCGGTGATGAGTTCGGGGGAGGGCCGCCGTCGCTCCCCGAACCGGGGCATTGCCTCGATGTCCATCAGTCGAGGCCCCCCGCGCAATACTCGGTCGCGATCCTGGCGTAGATGTGCCGGGCCTGCTGCAACGCGGTGATGCTGACGAACTCATCGGCGCCGTGAGCGCGTGAGAGCAGGCCCGGCCCGCAGGCGGGCAGCGTCGGGATACCGGCGAGACCCTGGATCCAGGCCGCGTCCGTGGTTCCGGGGAAGATGCCCAGCGGGGGTGGTGCGCCGAGGACCTCCGTGAGCGCGTTGCGCGACACCGGGACGAGCGGGTGGTCCTCCGGCACCTCGGTGGGCGGGAGCCAGGCTCGGGGGGGCGCCTCGAAACGCACCTGCGCACGCAGGGTGCTCCGCTCCGAGCGGCACACGTCGAGGAACTCCTCGAGTTCGGCCTCGAAGGTGTCACGGTCCATCCCGGGCAGCAGCCGCACGTCCATGGCGAAGCTCGCGGAGCCCGGGACGACCCCGAACCCCACCCCTCCGGTGACCGTGACGCCGACGTTGACCGTCGGACCCGTGCGGTCCAGGGGGTGTGCAGGGGCTGATGGACGGAAGCGCTCCGCCATCTGCAGCAGGAGCCAGGCCATATCCTGGGTCGCGCTGACGGGGTTGCGGACGTCGCTAAGGCTGGAGTGCCCCTGGTCACCCGCGACATCGATGGAAAGGTTGGTGATCCCGCGACTGACGAGGTGCAGGGTGTCCCAGTCGTCGTGGACCCCGCCGGGTTCTCCGATGAGGACGGCGTCCGCCGTGACCGCGTGCTCGTCGGCGAGGTAGCGAGCACCGTAGGCGGCACCGTTCTCCTCGTCGGCGGTGAACAGCAGCGTCAGCGTGCCGCGATCGACACCGGCGTCGACCACGTCCCTGGCCGCGACCATCATCGCCGCGAGCGCGCCCTTCATGTCACAGGTCCCCAGCCCGTACATGCGGTCACCATCGATGGTGGGCACCATCGGATCCGTGGACCAGGAGGCCGACCCGATCGGCTTGGTGTCCAGGTGACCGGACAGACACAGATGACGACCACCCGGACCGAGGTCGATCGTGGCCGACAGGTTCGGGCGCTCCGGCGTCTGTGCGATGACCTCGGCCCGTGGGAGCCCGAGGTCCGCGAGCATCTCCTGCACAACCGCGGCCACGGCCCGCTCGTCGCCGGGAAGGTTCGGGCTCGGGGTGGCAACGAGCCGCTCGGTCAGTGCAACGACCGTCTCGTCCGACGGTTCCATAGCTCCTCCAGGTCACCTGCGTGGCGGGTCGGTTGCAGCACGAGGGGCACGGGGACGGCACCCGGGCCGGTCACCTGTCGAGGGGACCGACCCCGCCGGCTGTCCGCCGGCCCGGCCGCCACGCTCGACGGCGCCGCGCCGGGATGCTGTCAGCTCACTTGTAGCGGGAGGCCCACTCGACGCCCTGCCAGGTCCAGAGCTTCTCCGGACGCAGGTAGAACAGCCAGCGCGGCTTGTCCAGCGTCGGCTCGAGGTACTTCGGCCCGTTCTCGCCGAGGTAGCGGATCGACATCCGCTCGGCGATCGGCACCCACTCCCCCCCGGTATTGGGCCCCTCACGCATCTCAGCGGTGCACTGTGCGATCACCTTGCGCAGCGCGCCGTCCTCATCGACGGTGATGGCACACCGGGGTTCGTTCCGCAGGAACGCGGCCCACGCCGACCGTTCCCGGGGGATGACGTAGAACCCATCTCCATCCCACTCGTACCAGCACGGCACGACGTACGGCCACCCCTTATCGTCCAGGCAGGCCAGGCGTGAGATGTGCCCCTCGCCCAGGAACCCCTCGAACTCCTCGAGCTCGAGGCCTCCGATCTTGCCGCGCCAACTCTCGTCGTTGCTCTGATCCTCGCTCACGCCCCACTCCTCTTGTCCTGGTTCGCCTCGTCGACCGGGAGGTCGCCGAGGTAGCCGATGCGTTTCGATAGTTCCAAGGCAGCCGTTCGCACGCGCAGCCCCAGCTCCGGTGACCGGTCCGGCGTCATCCGGTGCACGGGGCCGGCGATGGAGAGGCCTGCCACCACCTCTCCACGGTTGTCCAGCACCGGCGCAGCGACGCAGCGGACGCCCTCCTCGTTCTCGATGTCGTCCACGGCGTACCCACGTTCCCGACAGCGGGCGAGCTCCGCACGCAACGCAACGGGGTCGGTGAGGGTTGCCGGGGTGCGTTGCTCGAGTTCCCCGTCCAGCAACTCATCGACACAGTCCTGCGGGCCGTGGGAGAGCATGGCCTTCCCGAGTCCGGTGCAGTGGATCGGGTTGGTGCTGCCGATCCACGAGTGCATCCGCACCGCGTGCGCACTCTCGACCTTCTCGATGTAGACGACCTGATCCCCCTCGATGACTCCGAGGTGGCAGGTCTCACCCGAGTGGGCCACGAGATCCTCGAGTACGTCCTTCGCCTCGACCCGGATGTCCACCGCCTCGAGGAACCGCGTGCCGAGCACCAGGCACTGGGCCCCCAACCGGTAGCCGTCCCCGGTGGTCTGCAGGAGACGGTAATCGAGCAGCGGCTGGACGAGTCGGTGCATCGTCGGCTTGGGGATGTCCATCTCACGACTCAGCTGCGCCAGAGAGAGACCATCGCGGTGTTCGGCGATCGCCTTGAGGATCGCGAGCGCCTTCACCAGCGCTTTCGGTCCGTCCTGCTGCGAGGTAGCCATAATCTGGAACTCCATTCCAATCGAGGAGCACCCAAGCACACGTGACACTCGAGGTCAACGGCGACGGATCGCCGGTCCACCATCCGGAGTCAGCACGGCCCGCCCGGCGATGTGACCGTCACGGAGGTCACCCAACGCCCGACCGGCCGAGGCGAGCGGAACGGTCACCACCTCGGGGGTGACCAGACCCAGTTCCACGAGCCGGGTTACCTCCACCAGATCGGTGTAGGAACCGGTGAAGCTGCCCTGGACCCGGATCTCGGGCTCCACGAGGCCGACGGTCGGGAGTCGCAGTTCGCCGCCGATCCCGACGCAGGTGTAGGTGCCGCCAGGACGCAGCGCCGAGGTGCCGAGGCTGGCCGTGGCGTCCTCCCCCACGACGTCGATGGTGGCGGCCACACCACGCGGGGCGTGCCGCACCACCGTCGCCGCCGCGCCTGCAGGCGAGCACACCGCGCTGACGCCGTAGGAGCGCGCGAGTTCACGTGCCGCGTGGCGCGGGTCAACCACGATGATGCGGGCAGCGCAGATGGCGTTAAGGACCTGCACAACGAGGTGCCCGACGCCGCCAGCCCCGATGACCAGCGCCGCCTCACCCGGGCGGATGTCCTCGACCGTGCGACGGCACGCCCGGTACGCGGTGAGTCCCGCATCGGACAGCGGTGCGTAGAGCGCGAGATCGGCACCGTCGGAGACCGGGACCAGACAACGCTCGGAGGTGCGCAGGTACTCCGCGAACCCGCCCGGCGCGTTGATCCCTGCGGTGATCCGCGTGCGCTCGTCGGTCAGCGACTCCTGTCCATACCGCTCGATGAGCGCGTGCCCCCCGGTCTGGAAGGGGTAGCAGACCGCCGCCCGGCCGATCCAGGAGGGGTCGACACCCGCGCCGACCGCCGCGACCCAGCCGGCGTTCTCGTGCCCGAGGATGTGCGGCAGCGGGGAGGGTGCCCCACCGATGGCGGCACCCGAGGCGAGGTGGAGATCCGTCCGACAGACCCCTGCAGCACCCACCTCGAGGACCACCTCCCCCGGGCCGGGCTCGGGTCTTGGCACCTCGGCCAACGCCACGACCGGGTCGGCGAGCACCGGGTCGTGGCGGACCAACTGCGCCGCGGTCATGGCAGCGGTCATGGCACATCCGGCAGGTCGACCGGGCGGCGTTCGGCGCCCGACACCACGATCGCATCGGCGATTTCCTGCACGTGCAGGGCGTCCCGGATCGCTGCGACACCCCTGCCGGGGTTCCCACGAACCCGGTCCACGAAGTCCCACAACTCCTCGCGCAGGGCGCCGCCCATCACCCCACCGATCTCCGGCCACATCGAGGCGTCGGGCCAGGTCGCAGCCGTGCGCGTGTCGATGCGCAAGGAGCCCTCGTAGGTGGTCACAGAGCCCATCGCCTCGGTCCCCATGACCTCCAGAGTTGCGTCGATCGTGCCGTTGCCGGCGCCGCCCCCCTCGCCCCACCCGTCGACGGTCCACAGGGCACCCTCCGGCACCAGCCAGACGGACTCCAGCATCGCGAGGGTGCCGTCGGCGAACTCCAGCACCACGACCAGCGTCTCCGGGACCGCTTCGCCGAGGACGGAGCGCTCCCAGGCGTTGACTCGGACACACCGCTGCTCGGTCACCCACAGGATGAGGTCGATGTCGTGGACCAGGGTTTCGTAGACGGGGTGGATGCGCGTGCCGTACATCTCGAACCACGTCCGTGAGCAGTTGCGCTTGGCGCGCAGCGTCGCGAGCTGCCCGAAGGACCCCTGCCTGACCCGTTCACGGAGCAGCGCGTGGCGCGGCTCGTAGCGCAGCAGGTAGCCGGCCTGGTAGATCAGGCCAGCGTCCTCGGCTGCCTGCACCAGCGCCCTCGCCTCGTCGATCTCGGTGGCCAGGGGCTTCTCGGAGAGGACGTGGATGCCCTGCCGGAAGGCGGCCGCGCTGATGGACGCGTGCGTCGGCTCGGGGGACACCACGAGCACCGCGTCGGGTGCGACCTCCTCCAGCATCGTCACTGCGTCGTCGAAGCACGGCACGTCGGGATGGTCCTCCGCAACGCGCTGCGTGGCGCCCGGTCCAGGATCCGCGACGCCCACGATGACGGCGCCCGGCAACTGGTCGATCACCCGAGCGTGGCGTGCTCCGAACCGGCCGTAGCCTGCCAAAGCGAGCCGGACATCAGCCATGGTCGTCTCCTTCGGTGGGAACCCCAGGCACCGTGCCCGCGGCTCATCCCCCGCGCTCAGCAACGTCGGGGCATCACGCCGACGCGGCGCCGAGCTCAGCCGCAGCCTCCAGCCGCTGCCCGGAGGAGGTATCGAACAGGTGGAGGCGCTCCTCGGGGAACCGCAGCCTGACCTGGTCTCCCGCACGAAGCCCGGTGCGCGCCGGTGCGATGAAGGACAGGTTGGTCCGGCCGACCTCGGCGTAGACGAGCAACTCGGCACCGAGCATCTCCACCACCGAGGCCACGGCCGCCACCCCGTCCTCGTCGGTCGTCAGCTCGAGGTCCTCAGGCCGGATCCCGACCGTCACCGGTCCCGGGTGCCGCAGGCCGGCGCGCAGCGGTAGGCGCAGGAACTCATTGCGGAGCTCGGTCACGCCATTGTCACCAACGACCTCCATCTCGAGGAGGTTCATCGGATTCTGGCCGATGAACCTCGCCACGAACAGGTTGGACGGACGGCTGTAGACGTTGGCGGGGGTGTCCAACTGCTGGACACGCCCGTCCTTCATCACGGCCATCCGGTGCCCCATCGTCATCGCCTCGGTCTGATCGTGGGTCACGTACAGGACGGTGCTGTTGAGGTCCCGGGTGAGTTCGATGATGTCCTTCCGCGTCTGCAGACGCAGCATCGCGTCGAGGTTCGACAGCGGCTCGTCCATGAGGAAGGCCTGCGGCTCACGGATGATCGCCCGCCCGAGAGCCACGCGCTGTCGCTGCCCGCCGGACATCATCTTCGGTTTGCGGTCGAGCAGGTCCTCGAGGCCCAACATGTTCGCGACCCGGTCGATCTTCGCCGCGATCTCCGCCTTCGGCGCCCCCGAGGCCTTCAGGGCGAAGCCGAGGTTGCCCCGGACGTCGAGATGGGAGTAGAGCGCGTAGCTCTGGAAGACCATGGCCAGGTCACGGTCCTTGGGCGCCAACTGGTTGACGCGCTGCCCGGCCACGGTGATCTCACCGGAGGTGATCCGCTCCAGACCGGCGACCATCCGCAACGTGGTGGTCTTCCCACAACCCGAGGGACCGACGAGCACGAGGAACTCACCGTCGGCGATCTCGATGGACACATCGTCCACGGCCGTGGTGCGACCGAAGCGCTTGACGACGTTCTTGATCTCAATCTCTGCCATGACAATCCCTACTTGACGGCGCCTGCGGACGCACCACGGATGAACCAGCGGCCCGCGAAGGTGAACAGAACAAGGACCGGCAGTGCGGTCGCAACGGCACCGGAAGTCAGCCGGCCCCAGTCGATCGAGTACTGCTGGATCAGGTTGCCCATGCCCACCGGCAGTGTGCGGTTGCTGTTGCTGACCGTGAGCACCGACGCGAACAGGAACTCGGTCCAGGAGATGATCACGGCGAACACCACCACCGCGAAGATGCCCGGTGCCACCTGCGGGACGACGATCAACGCGATCGTCCGCATACGGCCGACCCCGTCGATCGCTGCCGCCTCCTCCAGTTCACCGGGAAGGCTGCGCAGGAAGGCCTGGAGCAACCACACCGCGAAGGGCATCGCCAGGGTGGTGTTCATCACGGCAAGGCCGAACAGCGAGTCGATCAGCCCAAGCCGATTGAACAGTCCGAAGGTCGGCACCACCAGCAGCGTCGTGGGGAAAACGTAGACGCTGAGCAGGAACACCCCCAGCAGGTTTCGACCGCGGTACCGCGTGCGGTAGATGCTGTAGGCACCTGCCAGTGACAGGGGCAGCGTGAACACCACGGTCAGGACCGCGACCATCAGACTGTTGCGGGTCCACAGCCAGTAGTCGGTGTTGGAGAGCAGGTTGCGGTAGTTGTCCAAGGTCCAGGTGTCCGGGAACAGCGTCGGCGTGCCCAGGATCTCCTGGCTGGGTCGCACCGAGTTCAGCGCGATCCAGATGAACGGTGCCAGCACCACGACCATGAGGAAGATGATCGACAGGTACCGCAGGACGAGGAATGAGCGTCGATCGGTCACGAGTTCCCACCTGCCTGCTTGGCGACGTGTTCGAGGGTCTCGTCGAGTTGGCCAAGCTGCCTACGTGCGAGGAACACGAAGGTGGCGGCGAAGGCCGTCAGCACCACCAGCAGCAACACCGACGCGGCGGCTGCCGAGGAGAGGTTGAACGCAGCGAAGGCACGGTCGTAGATGAACACCGGCGCTGTTCGGGTCACATTGAGCGGGCCACCCCGCGTGATCATCCAGATCAGATCGAACACGTTGGCTGCCCACAGGGTCCCCACCAGACCGAGGACCGTCAGCGTCGGCGCGAGGTGCGGGAAGGTGATGGTCTTGAACTGCATCCCCGGCGTTGCCCCGTCGATGCGGGCGGCCTCGTACTCCTCCTCGGGCACGCTCTGCAGTGACGCGAGCAGGATGATCGCGATGAAGGGGAATAGCCGCCACGAGTTGATGAAGACCATGCTGGTGAAGGCGTTGTCCGGTGTGCTGAGGAACAGCACCGGTTCCGTGCGCAGGCCCGTTGCCAGCAGGGAGTAGTTGATGACGCCGACCGAGGCGTCCATCATCCACTTCCACAGGATCGCGATCACGGCACTCGGGACGATCCAGGGCAGGACGACCCAGGACCGCACGAAGCTCTGTCCGCGGAACGGCCGGTTGAGCAGCAGCGCAACCCCGAGGGCGACCGCGGTCTGGAGCACTCCGTTGGTCACGACCCACAGCGCACTGCGGCCCATCGCCGCACGGAACACCGGGTCCGAGATCAAGGTGATGTAGTTGTCGAGCCCGACCCAGTTGGCCTCACCGCCAGGCGTTCGCTGGTCGGTGAAGCTCAACTGGGCAGCGGTGACCATCGGCACGATGACGACGACGATCACCCAGGCGATGGCAGGGGCGATGAGGAATACCCCGAAGCGCGCGTCACGCGACTCGAAGTCCTTCGCGCTGAACCAGCGGCGCGTCCGCGCTATGGGTCCTCGCCCGACGGCGGGTTCAGGTGACGAGATCTTCATGCGTCCGCCACCTGAACCCGCGTTGGAGAGATGAAGGGCATCGGATCAGCCGTCGATCGCGCGCATCTCGTCGGCCAGCCAGGCAACCGTTTCCTCTGGCGAGTCACCCTGCACCGTCATCCGCTCCACGGCCTTGCCGAGCAGGAGCTGGCCCTCGAACTCACCCACAGCCGGGCAGTAGCCGTCCTGCGTGAAGCCGTACAGCTGGGCCACCTCGCTCATCTCGATCTGGAGACGCATCTCCTCCTCGAAGTCGGCGATGATCGGCTGCGACCAGAACTCGTCGAAGTCACCATCGGGGTCGGTCACCGGCAGGAACAGTCCCGGCTCGGACGTACCGAGCCACAGGCCGTAGTTCTCCGGGGTGAGGAAGAAGTCGAGGAACTCGAGGATGCCCTCCTGGACCTCGTCGTCCTCGGTCAGCACCATGAAGGCGTTGGAGTAGGACAGGGTGAAGTCCTGGCCACCGTCCGCGGGCTGGGGGATGCGTGCCATGGACAGGCCGCCCTCATCGAGACCGGAGTCGTTCTGCCACGCGTTCAGGAAGCTGCCCTTGAAGGTGATCATCGACGCACGCTGTGCCACGAGCGCACCCTCCACCTCTGCCCAGGCGTAGGCAGGGCTGTCGGGAGGACTGAACTGCACGAGGTCGTTGTAGAACTCGAAGGTCCGAACCGTGTCCGGGTTGTCGACGATGACGTTGCACTCGTCGTCGTAGATGTCCGCGGCGCCGGCAGCACCCATCCAGGTGTAGATCGCCTGGACGGTCGCGAAGGAGTCGCCGGCAGGCACGGCAACACCGTGTCGGCCGTCGGTGGTCAGCGCTTCGGCGACCTCGAGCATCTCGTCCCAGGTCTGCGGCGCCTCGAGACCGAGCTCCTCGAACTGCGCCGCGTTATACCAGAGGCCCTCGAGCATGCCGAAAGCCGGCACCGCCCAGACCTCGTCGTCCCAGACGTACTGATCGGTGTAGGCCTCGATGAAGTCGTGCCGCTGCGCGAGCTCCTCGTAGATGCCGGTCGCCGGGACGACCGCCCCGGTGTCACGGATCGTGGTGAAGAACGCCGGGATGGCCTGCAGCATGTCGGGCTGTTCATCCGCACTGATCTGGGCGACGGCCCGGGTGTAGGCCTCGTCCCAGCCGACGGTCTGCTGCTCGACGACGAACCTGTCCTGCGACGCGTTGAAGGCGTCGATGGTCTCCTGGAAGGCGTCAACCCGGTTGGGCTGCACCTCCATGTGCTGGATGGTGATCGGGATGGCCTCCCCGCCCGCCACCTCCTCCCCGTTGCCATCGCCACAGGCGGCGGCAACCAGAGCACAGGCAACCAGGGTGCCAGTGAGTTTCCCTGTGGTCTTCGTCATCGAAACGTCCTCTCTGAGCATTCGACGGTGCTGTGATCGACCGTCCCACGGTGCGTGGGCCCCGGACGACGCGCGGACTATATGCATTCCGGAACACCATTCCAAGACTTTGCGCGCGTGGGGTGACCCTCTGTGCGTTCACTACGGTGGGTGTCGTAGGTCCGGGACGTATGACGACCCGCGTCACCCGCCGGATACGGCCAGGTGCGGGGGGTGAGGCACCACGGGGCACGACGACCGCCTCACGCCCGCGGTGGGAGCCCCCGCGTGCGCTCCCCGCACTTTCCCTGCGGCCGCCGACCGCAACTGCGCGCCAGTGGGTGGGCAGCGCGGAGGCTCGGAGGTGATCGGCACCACCCACCAGCGACAGGGAGACACCGTGCAGCCCGCAATCGTCGAGGCGCTGGCGTGCCCGCATGACCACCACGCGCTCGCCGAGGAGGCACGCGTGCTGCGGTGCAGGGCGGGTCACCGCTTCGATCTCGCGCGGCAGGGCCACGCCACCCTCATCCGCCGGCCGCTCACCCACACGGGGGATCCGAACGAACTGATCGAACGGCGCCTCCGGGTGCACGCTGCCGGCCTGTTGGACCCGCTCCACGACGCGGTCGTGGCCGCCGTCGGCAGTGCAGCGCAGGTCCCTGATCCGCGTGCGGAGGCGGGCGTCGAGGACCACCTCCGGGCCGCACGAGCGACGGCCGATCCCCTCCCTACCGGCATCGTCTGCGACGTGGGCTCGGGTCCCGGCACCTACCTGGCAGCGGTTCTCGACGCGCTCCCCGCCCGGGCGGGACTCGGCATCGACGTCTCCCGGGCGGCTGCCCGGCGTGCCGCCCGCGCCCACAACCGTGCCGATGCGGTGGTGGCCGACGTGTGGGACGGGCTGCCGGTGAGCACGGGTGCCGTGGCGCTGCTGCTCAATGTGTTCGCGCCGCGCAACCTGCGGGAGTTCGCACGGCTGCTCGCGCCCGGTGGCCAACTCCTGGTGATGACCCCTGGCGTGGCGCACCTCGCGGAGCTGCGCCGAGCACTCGGTCTGCTCGGGATCGAGCAGGCGAAGCCGCAGCGCCTCGCGGCACACCTCGGACGACTTCCCGGGCTGTTCGTGCCCATGGGCAGCCGGCGGGTCACGGCCGCCCGCAGGGTCACACCCACCGAGGCCGCCGACCTCGCAGGGATGGGTGCGAGCGGCTACCACCTCGATGCCGACACCCTGGACCAGCGGTCGCGGCAGCTCGCGGAACACACCACGCTGACGCTGGACGTCACGGTCCAACGGCTCGTGCGGACCTCCGCGGCCGTCCCCGCGTGACCGGCCGGCACCCCCACGCGTGCCCCGTCCAGGACCCGGAGGGGCCACAGCCGGCGACAGGCCGGCTCGCCCCCGGGAGGCTTCGCGTGAGTGATCCGCACGATCACCAGCAGCCCGATGACGGCGACACCTACGCGGGAGCGCTCGACCACTACACCTCACCGACCCGGCGCGGCTGGGTAAAGCAGGAGGGGGAGGAGCCGGAGTTCGTCTGGCTCCTCGACCGCGCTCTCGGTCGGGTCCGCCCGGTGCGCCGCTGCCCTACCCACCAGCGCCCGTTGGCACCGGACGCGCCGCGTCCTGCGACCACCGCCCCCACCGACCCCGCAGGGCTCATGATCGGCCGCTGCGCTGCCTGGACGTCGGGTGCGGTATTGGCGTCGTCCTCGAGCTGCTGTACGCCACCGAGGTGATGCGGGGACCGGATGCGCCCCTGCTGCACTACCTCGGCGTCGATCTCGACCCGGACCTGCTGGGGCTGGCGACGCAGCGCAACAGTGGACCGCGGTCCCGGTTCGTGCGGGGGGATATCCGCCACGCGATCCCCGAGGCTCCCCACGACCTCTACGTCTCCTCGGGCGTGCCGTACTCCCATCCGACCCGCGAGGAACTGGCGGAGGTGGCGACGGCCGCGCTCGCCGCCGGACGTGGGGCGGACACGCCCACCGTGCTGGTGGTCGATGTCCTCGGTCGCTACTCCATCGAGGGGACCACGAGGTTGGAGCACGCCCGGTGGCCCTATCGGATGAGCTGCTGCGGACAGCCGCGCGGGAGGCCGGACGGGCACTGGTCGACGTCGAGCTCGTCGACCGCTCTATCGTGGTGGGCCGCCAAACCGCGACCGGCGCCTACACCCCGGTCCTGCCGGACTACCGGCAGCTGATCAACGAGCTCGCGGACCCCGCAGCCCTCGTCGATCTGGACGGCCTGCGGCTCGGCCCGCTCCAGCGCCCGGCGGCGCCGGCACCCGTGCAGGTGTTCCTCGTCCGGTTCTCCTCGCACTGGGACGCCCTGTTCGCGGGGGCCGAAGGGTTGGGGGCAACGCTGCCACCGCGACCGGTCGCCGCCGAGCTGCAACCGCAGCTCGCGCGGGACCTGCGCGCCCTGGAGCAACGGGAGCAACCGGGACTGGGAGTCGGCCACTCGCTCACCGCGCTGGTGGTCGCAGGCGCCGATGGGTGAGCCACCGACCGCAGGGGAGTCCACGTTGCGATTCGACGCCGCGCTGTTCAACCTCATCGGCACCCTCGCCGAGACCGAACCCCTGTGGCGAGGCGTACCGGGACGTCGCTGCAGCCCAGGGTGTCGCGCTGGACACGGACTGGTGGTCGAGGGTGCTCGGTCGGGACCTCGGCGACGCGGCCGTGGAACTGCTGGGTCCGGACATCGACACACCCCAGCTGCGTCGCACGACCATCGAGCACCTGGTGGACACGGCCGTCGCGCTCCTGCGTGGAGGCACCACGGACCAAGTGTTCGTGGCGTGGCGACCGGGAGCACGACACGTGCTCGACGAACTGCAGCGGTCGCAGGTCCCCACGGCCGTGGTCACCGCCACGCCCCGTCGCCTCCTCGATGCGCTGGCACACCACCTCGGCATCGAGGTGGAGGTCACCGTCGCCGGCGACGAGGTGGAGCACCCCAAGCCCGACCCCGAGGGCTTCCAGGCGGCGGCGCGCCTGCTCGGCATCGACGTCAGACAGGCCGTGGGGGTGGAGGACTCCCCCACCGGTGTCGCTGCCGCGGTGGCCAGCGGCGGCAGACCGCCACCGGGGGCCTGTAGCCCCCGTTGCCGGTGGCGGGCGACGGCCCTGTTAGCCTCGCCGCGCGCCCCTTGCACGCGGGCACGGCACGCGCAAGGGGAACCGCCAGAGGCGAAGTGGTGTTAGACCACCGGATCAGGAGTTGCACGTGGCGCCAGTACATGAGGTCGACATCAGCATCGTCGGGGCCGGTCCCGCCGGCCTGTACGCGGCGTACTACGCCGGCTTCCGGGGTCTGCGCATCGCCATCATCGATTCGCTCAC
>LFIK01000538.1_pt1 | contig 28334 bp, 17 predicted proteins | sample 643401 | NCBI WGS metagenome assembly LFIK01 (sample SAMN03777447, study PRJNA286221) | soda lake metagenome | biome: soda lake; feature: Kulunda steppe; material: water; isolation source: sample T5-Br brine of Lake Tanatar-5 | place: Russia: Kulunda steppe | collected 2010-07
CGCCACGCATCAGCCGCGTTCTGCAACAGCTCGACCAGGAACCTGCCGTGGTACTCCCGGCCCAACAGCCGCTCAGCCCGCGCCAGGGAGCAGGTGGTCTCCACCTGGTCCGGAGTGGTGTGCACGGCACGCGCCGCGACCGCGCGCTCGATCAGCTGCCTGGGTGTCGCCATCCGCTCCCCCTGTGCGCGACGGCCGGCCGGACCCGGACCGCTGGTCAGCGCGCCGACCACGATAGGGACCAACTGCGACGCGTCGCTGGCTCGCCGCACCGCACGAGCTGAGCACCCGGCGCTCCCCGGCCGGCTACGCCACCCGCACGACCTCGGCACCGACCCCGCTGGCCTCACGCCACCGCAGGGTGCGCAGGAACGGTGCGGGCAGCTCCAGTTCGAGCAGGGTCAACTCGCCAGCGAGGTTCAGGTACTCGATGCCGGTCGGCGCGTAGTCCAGCGGCTCGATCGCATCGCCGCGATACTCCACGCGCGTGATGGCGTCACGCAACTGGGCGTGTAGCGCTGCCCGACGCCGCATCAAGTGCCGGTAGCCGATCAGCCGTTCCGCAGCGACCGAGGCCGTGCGCTCGGTCCACTCCAGCCGCAGGTGCTCACCCTGCTCGGGGTGGCTGTGCCCCATGGCCGCGCCCACGCTCCAACCGGCCTCGATGAGCGCCTCCAACTGCTGCTCCAGCGGCGCACGGAACGCCTGGTAGTCCGCAGCCTGAAGATCACCGCCCCTCGCGAACAGCAGGATCCCGGGAGCCCAGGCACCCAACCCGAGCAGGATGCCGAGCGCCTCCTTCCCGGCAGCAGCGAGGTCGCTGAATCCGATGTCGAGGACCCTCACGCCTCCGGCTTCGATGATCGGCTGGAGGTCGCGACGCATCGCTCCCTCGTCGAGCGACACCGAACGGGACGCCCGCCTGCCCGTGATGATGCTGACCGGCAGTCCGTCGACGGGCGCGGGCTCCGCGTTGGTGCACACACGGCAGCCGCAAGGGCCATCGCCGGCCACCTCGTCGATGCTTCGCCAGGGTGTCGGCAGGCAGAGCACCCGCATCAGGTCGACCCCGAGGGCGAGCAGTCGCAGGTCCATCAGTGGCTTACCGGTCGCCGCGGCGACGTAGCCAGCGACGACATCGAGGTGGTGGAGCAGCACCCAGTGGCTCGACGCCCGGTCAACCCCGATCTGCACGCGGTCGCCGAGGTAGTCCCCCGGGTCATCGAAGAACAGCCGCCGGCTATTCAGCAGGGCCTGGGCGAGGCAGCGGTACCCGTCACGCGCAGCGAGCATCGCCACGTGGGCCAGGATCAGCGTCTCCTTCTCCTGGCCGAAGTCATCGCGCTCGGGTCGTTCGATCACCAGCTCATCGTGAAGCATGTCGGTTCCTCGGGTGAAGGCCTCCCGCACCGTTGCGTTAGGTCCTAACTGCACTGTAGCCATGCAGCCACTCTCCGCAAGCACCCCCTGCAGCCACACCTCCCGACTACCGTCGCGCAGGTGGACACCGACCCAGCCGACCGCATCGAGCAGCAAGCCAGGTTGCTGCTCGACAGCCCTGCGTTCCAGAGCGCTGTGGAGCAGGCACTCGATGAGCTCGCGGCTGAGTTGACCGAGGCGAATCGGGCCGCGCTCCACGCGGGCCTGATGCACGCGATCGCCACCCGAACAGGCCGTAGCACCCAGGATCTGGTCACCGAAGCCCGCGACCATGAAGTGCCCTGGAAGCAGCTCGCAGCCGCTCTCGGGCTCTCCGTCTCAGGCGTCAGGACCCGGTTCCACCAGCCCACCGTCGACGCCCGGCAGCGCTACGAATCCAGGCGCCAGCGCCCCCCTCGCCGGACCCTGGAGGAGCCCCCCACAGCCGACGGATAAGTCGAGCGGAGCCAGAAGACGTGGCCTGTCCGCGGAACACTCAAGGACGTCACGCCGACGAGCAAGATGAGACCGGGCACATCCCGGAGGTGCCGCAGGCCCATGGGACATCCCGTGCACCCCGCGCGACCACAGCATGTCTTGATGCGCCCACCAGTCGGTCCCGCCACCCCATCGCTCGGGGCCCGGCAGCTGCGGTCTATCCACACAGTAATCCCCTGATGGAGACTGTTGGCCGGCCAGAACCGCCCGTAGTCGCAGTCGACCCGCGCCTGGCCCCCACACCCAGGGCAGCGCTCCCGGGCATTGAGCCGGGTCTCGACATGGACACGCAGCGGGTCGTCCTCCACGGCCAGCACCCGCACCGAGGGGAGACCGACGAGACGTTGGAGCATGACAGATGTAGGGACGTCGCGCACAGGAGCCCTGATGGAGAAGCGGTTCTAGACACCCGCATCCTCGCAGGGCTCCTGTGCCGTTCAGTGCAACCCCACCCCGCTCGTTTCCGAAAACCCGGCAAGGTGCTCCGCTACCAGCTCCCCCACGTCGCCGGACGGACCGTGCACACCGGCAGGCCGCGCGTGCTCCGGCTCCAAGCCGACTGCCCCTGGGTCGATGTCCTCACCGCCGCGTTCCGACGACTCCGGGCACTCCCCGCCTCCGCCGGCTGATCCCGGCCCTACCGCCGCGCTCCTTGACGCCTGCAGCCCGCCCATCACCACGTCACCGACGTCGCGACCACCGCTGCCCACGAACAGCACCGACAGACCAGCTTCAACACCACCGACCAAGCCGGCCCGGCCGCCCGCACCCGGACACCAGTCACCAGCACCGAACCCCAGCCGAATGAAGCAACGGGGCTAGACCGGGGGCCGCCGGTTCGGTCAGTAGGCAGACTCCTCCTGCCACTCGAGCCACCGCACCAGCAGCGACGCCGTCTGGTCCCGTTGGACGGCGCGCCCAGGACGAAAGCTCCCATCGTCGAAGCCTTCAGCCAGCCCCGCTGCACGGGACCTGGCGATGTCATCGGCGTGTGTGGTTCGCCCCGTGTCGGCGAAGTCGTCGCCACCATCGGGAAAGGGCGTACCGACGAGGTCCGCCGCGCGAGCCAGCAGCGCGACCAACTGCCCACGGGTCAGCTCCCCACCAGGATCGAACCGGCCCGGCTCCCGGCCGTCGATGATGCCGGCGTTAGCCAGCCGGTCGATCGACGACGCGTGGGTCCCCTCGACGTCGTCGAACCCGGCGGGCCCTGAGGGGCCTTCCCAGCCGGCGTCGCGCAGCAGCCGATCGAGGAGGCTCGCGAACTGGTCCCGGCGGATCGTCTCCTGCGGTGCCATCCGGTCCTCCCCGACGCCGCGTAGCACGTCGAGCGCGGCCAGGCAGCCGGCAGCCGCCGCGTGCGTGGCGCCGGTGGGGAGGTCCTCGAACATGACCGGGTCCACATCGCCGCACACCGGCCAGTCGAGCGACGGAATGTCGGGATCCTGTCCGGCCGGTGACTGCTCCTCGTGTCCGTCACCGGGGGGAGCAGCCCCGGGCCCGTCGGGCGCATCGTCGTCACCAGGCTCCTCGTCGACGGGGTCGTCCGCCTCTCCCGGGTCAGGCGAGGCGAACAGCTCCTCGTCCGGGACGTAGCCCGTGGACAGGGACAGGGACTCACGGCGCTCGGCGGGCGGCTCCTCGCCCGCGGTGACCGTCGCGGTGGTCACCTCGAGGTCGTGCAGGTCCTCCGGATCGGTGAAGCTGGCCTCCAACTCGCCCTCGGGCAGATCGGTGATCACCACCGTGCCGAGCGCGTCGGTGACCCCAGCGCCGACCACCGTGTCGGCGTCGTCACGGACTTCGACCACCACCCCTGCCAACGGCCGGTCGTCCTGTGCACCGGTCAGCTCCAGGACGCTGTAGGCCGCCGGTTCCAGCTCGACGGCCAGGGGCTCATCCTCCGGAACCTCGACGTCGGATCGTTGCTCGGTGGTCCAACCGATCCCGCCGGCCTGCACGGTGTAGGAGCCTGCGGACAGGCCGTCGATCTCCGCGCGCCCGTCGCTGGAGGTCTCCTCCACAGCGACCTGGCTGGTCCCGCGGTAGACCACGACCGCCCCGTCGGCGACCGGCTCCCCATCCCCATCCTGGAGCTCGACGACGAGCGGGGCACCGCTCTCGGCGGCCGTCGACGTCGTGTCCGAGGTGGAGGTGAAGAGCTCATGACTCGTGAGCACTCTGTCCTGGAGATATATGGACAAGGCGTCGTCGTGCGCCGCCAGGCTGGGCACGGTGGCCCGTCCTGCGGTCGGGAACTGGTCGAGCAGCCGGTCACGGAGCGGCCGGAAGTCGCCGGGTGTCGTGGTGGTGCCGTCGAACAGGGCCGCGTGCGCGGTCAGCCCCTCAGCGTTGACCGTCTCCTCCCACCGGCCGATGCCGAGCCCTTCCTCAGCCAGGGTGGCGCTGAGGGGGAGGCACTGATCCTGGGGGGTTCCCATGGTGTCGATACTGTCCCCGAAGCGGTTCGCGACGCGAAGTTCTTCACCGATGATGGACCGCTGGACCGCGAGCCCTACGGAACTCACTCCGCGCACGTTGAGCACCGGCCCGGCGGCTACGTCAAAAGCCAGGTCCCCGAGGAAGATGTCGGTGCTCAACGCACAGGACGCGACACCGATGTCACGTCCGATCGCGCTGGGGTAGACCGCACCGGAGACCGAGACGACCGCCCCGATGAGTTCCTGGTAGCGCTGACAGGGGTAGTCGGGCCGCTGGTGGCCGGTCCCGTCCTCACATGCATCGGCACGGATCTGCGCCTCGACGGCGACCTCCAGCGACTGCCGGGCACCCAGGGAGTGGCCGATCAGGTTGAAGCGCAGCCACTCGTCGTGGTGGTCGTGCCAGGTCTGGTCGTAATCGACCAGGTCGTCGAGGAAGCTCCTGGCCTGGCTTCGCTGGGGTTCGCGGATCTCCAGCAGCTGCCCGCCGATGCCGACCAGATCTCGCAGGCTACCGGCCGCCAGGCCGCTGACACGGGCGACGGTGTCACGGCGCCGGTAGTCGTTGGGTTCGAAGACCGGTCCGTCACCGTTCGAGCCCACGTCGGCACCCTGGTAGCTGTACTCGATGATGTCACGGTTCGCGCTGTCCCGTGGGCCCTCCCCGTCATGGCCGAGGTCGTAGCCGAGGTCGGTGAGCAACCCCACGACGCTCTCGTCCGGTCCATCATCGGGGGTCCCGAACAGCTCCGCGAAGTAGTCGTCATCGTCCTCCAGCGAGGAGAACAGTCCGGCGGCGAGCACCGCCACCGGCCGGCCGGGACAGTCGGGCCGCAGGATGACCGAGGACCAGGCTCCCTTGTTGCCGATCGCGTCGATGGCGCGGATGCTGACCCGCAGGCCGTCGGGACCGACCTCGCCGGGCTGCGAACCGGGCTCGAAGGTGTAGGGCGCGGTGTCCGCCTCCTGGCCGCTGACCTCGTGACGTTCCACCTCGCCGTCACCGACGCGGATCTCGTAGGCGTCGAGTTCGAGGAGCGGATCGTGCAGTTCACCGGACAGGGTCGCCGGCTCACCGCACATCGTGGCTGCACCGTCGCTGAAGGAGATGCGCGTGCGTGGCTCACGGGGCGTTCCGACACCGATGGGCTGGACGGAGTGACGCAGGGTCGGCCGTCCGTCGATCGTCGAGCTGATGCCGAGCTCGCCGCGGTCGACGTCGTCCCGTGACACCGCCACGAGGTCGTCGGGCAGGCCGGGCGGGTCAGCTGTCAGCATCGGCTCGTCCGGGAACTGCGTGTCGAGGTCGTCGGTGACGAAGGGTCGGGTCTCCGTCGCCGCGGCATCCTCCTCGATCTGCAGCAGGTGGTAGCGCGACCGGCTCGACACGGTGAGCTCGAGGAGCTCGTCTGCCGGCTGCGCCACGGGGACGAGGTCGATCTCGGCCGGCGGTGCGGCACCTGCGAGCGTGGCGACGTAGGAACCGGACGGATCGATCCAGCCGCTGACCGACGGCACGAGCGTGGCGGCGTCGGTCCACGCGGTCTCGCCGGGCTCGATGGTGCCGAGCGGGTAGGACCGCTGCTGACGGGGCTGGTAGATGACGTTCTCGGTCCCCTCGAGGAAGGTCAGCTGGGCACCGTGGACATCGATGTCGGCGACGTTCTCCAGGCCCAGCCGCATCGTGTAAGGGGTTCGCGCGGCGACGGTCTCGTCGGCTTCGACGTGGAAGCGCAAGGCGTCAGTCCCCCAGATCCGGATCGGGTCCTCGGTGGCGGCGTCGATCTCCACCGGCGCCCCGAACAACTCCAGCTCCCCGCGGGCCGTGGCATCGAGGGTGTAGGAGCCGGGCTCGTCACCGCGGACCACCCACGTCTGGCCTGCGGCGTCGCCACCGGCGATGGTGCCCAGCTCGACCTCCGGTTGCTGACGGCCCTGTACCAGCGAGGCCAGCCCCAACCCCTCGGGCAGCTCGAGGCTCGCCGCCATGTCGACCAGGTCGAAGTCCTCGGAGAGGTTGACCACCTCGAGGTGCACCTCGAAGAACTCCTTGAGGATCCGGCCCTCCACGGGAACCACGAGGTAGGTGATGGTGGGTGCACGGCCACCGGCGAAGCCGCCGCCACCGACCGACCGGTAGACGGTCACCCCGCCGACGTTGGTACGACAGGTGCCGTCCTCCCTGCAGCTGGTGCCCTCCGGGGTGTTGTGCCAGATGAACCGGCCCTCGCCGTCGTGTACCAGCACCTCCTGGCTCTCACCCGTACCTGGGCTCCAGAACCCGCCGCGGACCCGCAGCTTGGTCTCGACCTCCCAGATGAGCTGGTTGTCGTCGTCATCGAGGTCCACGCCGAGCTCCGCAGCACGTTCCGGGTCGATGCGTTCCGCGGTGAGGTCCGCGTCGACGAGATCGCCGGCCTCCAGGGCCACCGTCACCGAGCCCTCACCGTCGGCGACCTCCGCGTCGGCCCAGGTCGGCTGGTAGCCGTCGGCGTAGACCGCGAGCCGTACGGGCCCGTCGTCGAGATCGGTCAACCACGCCGATCCGTCGTCGTCGGTGGTCGTGCTCCGCAGCGCACCGTCGGGTTCGACGAGCAGGACCTCCGCTCCCGCGAGGGGCTGCTGACCGGCGTCGTCGACGACCTCGACCTCGAGCCCTTCCGGCCGGGGCTCCTCCACACGGACCTCGACCTCGTCGGTGGCCTGGTTCTGCCCGTCGTCGAGGGTCAGGGTCACGGTGTAGGTGCCAGCTTCGGGCCAGGCCACCTCGACGCGTTCACCCTCGACCTCCCGGCCGTCGCCGAGATCCCAGCGTCGCTCGGCGGCGTCGGCTCCGGGTGACGATGCGGACGCGTCGAGGGCGACCGTCTCATCGACGGTGGTCACCCGGTCGTCGCCGGCGCGTGGTTCGAGGGGTTCGTCCGGTGCCACGATCTCCACCGTGCGGCTGCTGCCCACGGCGTGGTCCTCCCCGCGGGGGTCGCTGGCCACGACCCGCAGGCGGTAGGTCCCGGGCTCGTAGGTCAGGGTGCGTGTCGCCGTGCGACCGTCACCCTCCACGGCGTCGCGGCCGTCCCCGGCGTCCAGGCGCCACTCGATGGGGTCGCCACCACCGCTGACCTCGAAGCTGACCTCACGCTGCAGCGGATCGCCCGGATCCCGCTCCACCTCGACATCGAGTTCCAACGCCGGCAGCTCGAGCACCTCGACCTCCAGCGCGCGGTCCGCAGGCAGGTGCAGCGCGGAGTCGGGCACGTACACCAGCTCGAACGCACCGCTGTCGAGCTCGGCGGCTTCGGCCTCCAGGTTCGTGCTGCCGTCGTCCAGCTCCGCCTCGACGAGGACCGCCTCGTCCGTGTCACGCAGCTCGACCGTGCCGGTCGGTACCTCCCCGCTGGAGGGGTCCGGCGTGACCGCCACGTCCACCTCGAGGCGTTCGTCCTCGACGACGCTGACCGCGTCGGGCGCGTCGATTGAGGTTGGCGTGGCCGCGACCTCCACCGACACCGTCGTCCCGCTGGGCGCACGGTCGTCGTCGCCGAGGTAGCGGACCGCCACCTCGAAGGTGCCCACCGCACGCAGTTCAGCGGCGGGGATCGTCACGGTCGCTTCGCCATCGACGAGGTCGGTGGCGGACAGCCGGGTCCCGTCCTCAGGGTCGTCAGGGTCCTGTGACGGTCCCCACAGCTGGAGTTCGACCGGTCCGAGGGCGGGGTCGAGGGCGTCTGCGACCGCTGCCACCTCGACGTCGACGTCGACGGACTGCCCCACGAGCGGGTCGGTGGGCTCGGCGGTGGCGGTGGTGGCGGTCTCCGCGTCCAGAACCTCGATGGTGACGGGCGTCGCCTCGGAGGCCGTGAAGCGGCGTGGGTCGTCATCGGGCTCGAAGCGCACGTCGAGGTCGCTGGTCCCCACAGGGAGCTCGTCGAGGGAGATGGTGCCGGTCGGTGCGGAGGTGCGCGCGAGCTCGTCGTCACCGTCGGTGACCACGATCGCACCGGCAGGTGTGGCCGCACCGCGCGTGGCGGCGACCTCGATCTCCAGCACGGCCTCCCGCAGCTCGCTGATCGGCTCGTCGGGTCCGTCGACGGTGGTCTCCGTCGGCGCGGGGCTGATCTCGACCTCACGGACGGTCTCACCCGGTGTGCGGAGCTCGTCGCCGGCGAAGGTCACCTCGGCGGTTCGGGTGCCGACCTCGAGCGGCTCCCCGTCCGCCAGGGTCAGCACCCCGACGCCGTCGGTCAGCTCCACCTCGGCGGCAGGGCCGTCATCGACCGTGACCTGCACGGTGGCCATGGCCGGCGGATCGATGTCACCGTCGCTCTCCAGCTCGATCTCCAGGTCGACGGGCTCGCCGTAGACCGGCTCGTCCGGGTCCGGACGGGCCGTCAGGTCCACGGGAGCACGCACGGTGACGTCGGCCGGGTCGCTGGTGCTGGCGAGGTGGTCGTCGCTGCCCGCGAACCCGGCGACCAGCTCGTGGCTGCCGATGGGCAGCTCGTCGAGGGGGACGGTGAGGGTGCCGTCGTCGAGGTCGTCCGCGGCGACCTCGACCGCGCCGTCGTCGCGGGTGAGCGTGACCTCGCCCTCAGGGGTGCCGCCACCCGGTGCGCTCGGCGTGACCTGGATGGTTGCGGTCGGCTCGTCCTCCGGATCGATGCGCTCCGGCACCTCCACCGTCGTGACGGTCTCGGCAGGCGCCACCGTGACCTCGCGGTCACCGGAGGTGGTGGAGACCGCCTGTTCGTCGTCGGCATCGAAGGTCCACGCGAGCTCCGTGCTCCCGGCGCTGTCGGGCGTGAACCCTGCGGTGAACACGCCGTCGTCGTCGGACGCCACATCCAGCGGCGTGCCGTCGAGCTGCAGGGTGAGCTCACCCTCCGCCGGCGCGTCGGTCGCCGCGAGCGTCGCGGTCACCGCGACATCGGTGGCCTGCCCGACGACCGGTTCCTGCGGGTCCACCTCCACCGCGATGTCCACCGGGTTACGGACGGTGACGTCGAGGTTCACGGGTGCGCTCGGCTCACGGTCGTCATCGCCGAGGTAGGTGAAGGTCAGCGGGTACTCACCAGGGTCAAGGTCGGAGAGTTCCAGGCTCGCGGATGCGGCGGTGCCGGTCCCGGACGGTTCGAGGGGCCGGTCGAGGGGCTCGGGCGACAGGCCCTCGATGCGGACATCGCCGGTCGGCGTGCCGGTGGCGGGCTCGTCGACCTCCACCTCGATGTTGACGGTGGCGGTCTCGTCCGGGTCAAGGAGCAGCGGGCCCGCCGGGTCGGTGCTCAGGGTGGTCGGGGCGGGCAGGATGTCGACGTCGACCGTCGTCGAGGCCGGGCCCACCTCATCGGTGCCATCGCCGAGGTAGCGGACCTCGAGCTCGGCGGTGCCGGTCTCCGTGAGCTCGACCTCCAGGGTCGCGGTGCCGGCGTCGTCGGCGTCATCGGCCAGCGGTGCCGATGACAGCACCTCTCCGTCAGCACGCACCTCGACCAGGCCTGTCGCCGGATCGCCGTCGGGCGTGGTGACCTCCACCTCGATGCTGCCGGTCTCGCCGCTCAGCAGCGAAGCCGGAGCGTCCACCACCTCGATCGCAGCCGGCTCGGGCGCATCTGGGTCCGCCTCGGTGATCTCAACATCGATCCCGGTGAGGGTCTCGCCCTCCTCTGGCGATAGCAGCGTTGCCGCGTCGGGGTCGTCGGTGCCGGTGGGGTCGTCCTCGAGGTACCGCCGATGAATCTGCCTATCAGGGAGCTGTGCCCAGGCCTGAAGGCGCAGGTCTACCGCCGCGACATCGAGGTCGTAGGCGAAGTCCCCGTCCCCGTCCTGGCAGTGCGATCGCGCACTGTTCTGATCCTCGGCGAAGGTGGCCACGCAGAGCCGTTGCACATCATCGATGCCCTCGGCCACGCGCACCTCACCGGAGATCCGGGCAGCCGGAAGCACGTCCACCTCGACCTCGGTCAGTTCGTCGGCCTCGATGGTGATCGCCTCAGCGGTCGTGCGCCCGGGTTCGGATGGGAAGTAGGTGCGTGCGAAGCGGGGTGACTCCTGCTCGCAGTCGGCGACGGCGACGACGTACTCCCCGGCCTGCAGCCGCAGGGACGGCGTGCCGTCGAGGTCAAGGATCGCATCGGCGAAACGCCCATTGCTACCGGGCTCAGGCAACGCCTCGACGCAGACCTCGCCGGCACCATCACCGAGCCCGTCCACCGTCACCTCGAGGGTGCCTGTGGGTTCCTCAGCGATCTCGATGTCCCCGAGATCGGTGACACGGAACCGCTCGACCTCGACGGGCTTGGCATCTTCCACTTCCGTCGTGCCGTTACTCGTGCCGTCCCAGTAGGTCCTCGTGATGCCGGGATCCCCGGTCTCGCAGGCGGTGAACACGACGATGTACGTACCCGCCGGGAAGATCGATCCATCCTCAGGAGCGCCTGAGGCGAGGGACTGCAGACCACCAGCGTCGGAGTGCTGCGCGGAGGTTGGAACAACATCCTCGACGGCTCCCGCGGCCACGCACACCTCTTCAAGTGGCTCGCCCTCTGTGTCAACGGGGTTGGCAACAAGAGCACCTTCATCGCGCAAGATGCGTTGGTCGTCCGTGACGTGCATCACACCTTCGAGTGGGGATGACGCGTCCTCCCCGGTCTCCGCGAAGGTGATCGGCCAGGCGAGTCGCTCCCCGTCATCGGGGCGCTCGAACGCGAGCGTGAGGGCGAACCGCTCATCACTCACGCGTTCTTCGAGCACCACCTCCACGACGCCGTTGGGGTCCTCAGCCACCTCGATATCGGCGAGCTCCTCCCCCGTCGCGTTGCCGAAGGCGTCAACGGTCACGACCTCGACCCATGTGGGGCCCGGATCATCCAGCCAGATGACCGGCCGTGCGAAGGCGTAGCCATCGGCCTCCGGGTCCAACTCGGCGTCGAAGATGATCGTCGCCCCCAGCCCGACCGTGTCGGCAGGTTGCACCGAGACGTCGATGCGGGCGACCTCCTCACCGACGATCCAGCCCGAGCCGTCGACGTCAGCCAGCAGGACGACACCGAAGGTCCCCGCGCGGGTGAACTCGACATCGAAGCTGGCCTGCCCCTGCTCATCCGTGTCCTCCGGGGCACGGCTGTCCTGCCAGTCGAGTTCCTGCTGGCGGCGCATATCAGGCGCATCGAGCTCAAGGCCGACCTCCTGACCGACGACCGGGCCGTCACCGTCCTCGATCGTCACGGTGACGGTGGAGGTGTCTCCCGCGGTCAGCCCGTCCGGCTCCTCTTCACCATCGAGGGTGACCGTGACGTCCCAGCCATCGGTCGGGTCGGCCTCGGCGAACCCGGGTACGACAGCTGCCAGGGCCACCGCCCCGAGCAGGACGATGAGCGCCAGCAACGCTCGGCCGTCCTCACGGACGCGTCTGGTGATCACTGCGGTCATGGGTGCTCCTGAGCTGCGTTGCTGTCGCGCGGATGGGCAGGTCACGTGCGGCTGCTGCAAGGGATGTTGACGGTCACTGGGGAGCAAGCTGGACGGGCGGGGAAGCCCCCACGAAGGCGCCGTAGGCGTGCACGACGAAGCCGACGGCGATCGCCGCAAGGCCGAGGCGCCGCCAGCCGACCCGGGGTGCGACCGCCTGCTGCCAGGTCACGGTCAGCAGCGGCAGCGCGAGGGCGAGCCCCTCGAGTGAGGTGCGGTAGCCGAAGAACCCACTGCCACCGGTGAAGGGCATGAGCCGGTACTGCACGAGCAGCACCACCAGACCACCGACCGCGGCACTCCGCACACACCTCGGGGCGTGTCGCCAGCCGGTCGGCAGCCACGGCAGCAGCACCAGCAGCACCGGCGTCAGGACGAGGACACCCCGGCTCGGGTGCAGCCACGCACCGAGCGTCTGCTCCAGCAGGAAGCGCGGGTCCATCGTCAGGCCGCGGCTGACCACCGGCTCGACGGCGTACCCGGCCGCCGGCCACCAGGTGTCGAAGACCGCGGAGGAGTACCAACTCAACGCAGCGAGCCCGAGCAGCAGGCCGACACCCGCAGCCATCACCGGCCGCAACCACCCGGTGCGGGGGCTGGAGACGGCCGCCACCGCCTGGCCGAGGGCCACGTGGGGACGGCTCAGGGCGTTGGCCCCGACGGCCAGTGCGAGCATCCCCAGGCGACGGTCCACCGTTGCACGGAGGCCGAGCGCCACCAGGCCCACGCTCAGCGCGTGCGGCCACGCTGCGTCGGCAGCCACGGAGAGCATCGGCGTACCCAGGGCGACCACCGTGCTCGCCCCGAGGGCCACGCGGTCGCCCACGAGCCGTCGCAGGGCGCCGAACAGCAGCGCGATGGCTCCCGCAGCGGTCACCGCGGCGGTCAGCGACCCCGGCCAGGCGGGGATGGTGAGTGGGTCGTCGGGGTCCACGGGGCCGACGCCAGCGGCATCGGCGAGCGCATAGGCGGGTGTCAGCCAGGCCACCACGCCCGGGAAGCGGTCGATGGCCGCCGCACCCTCGCGAGCCGGTGTCGCCCACACCTCCCGCCGATCGGCCCAGGACTCGGGCACGATCGGCGTCTGCTGTGTGGCGAGGTTCCAGGCTGCGGCGTTGCCTGCGGCGGGGTCGTTGGCCACCGCGGGTCCGTAGGAGGCCGCGGCGAGGTACAGCAGCACGACCGCGAGCAGGACGAGCAGTGTCGGGACAGCCAGCGCACCCGAAAGCCGCTGCGTCGCTGTCGCACTGGTCCCCATGAAGCCGTCCCCCGGCTGCCGTATCGCACGGAGATGGCGCGACGGCAGCACGATCCTTGGATGCCGTCGGGACGTTAGGCAGCGACTTCCGGGACGTAAATGAAATGTGTTCACAAATCAGTGTGTGCGCGCATGTCGGATCCACGCAGCGCGGAGCGAACGCCGCACGTCACGCTGCGCGCAGCCGCGTGACGTTGCGTCAGCTGCTGGTCGCGGTGGGCTCCGGCGGCCCGGTGACCGGCTCCGTGAAGGACACGAGCAACGCCTCGCAGCTGATCGCGAACAGGCTCCGCGCGCGCCCCCCGTCCGCGATGGGGTGTTCGGCCGACTCCGGCCACACGGTGGTGTGGAACAGCATCCCGTGGGTCAGCGAAGTGAGCGCCACGTAGAGGTCGCGGACCTGCAGTCCGGGCCGCATCCGTCGTCCGTGCTGGGCAAGGAGGCGTTCGTAGAAGGCGATGAGCCCGTCGTTGCCATCACTGCCGTAGGCGCTGTCGTGTCGACTGTCGCGCAACGCTGAGCGGATCGTGTCGTCGTGGAGGAAGGGAGCGGTGCCGAGCTCGAGGTAGACGGCCGGCAGGTCACGAACCCGTATGAACTCCGCGTCGGCGAGCCGGTCGATCGCAGCCGAGAACCCGGCGTCATCCCCCTCCTCCATCGCCGGCAGACCCTCGATCAGCGAGGCCGGGTCGCTCACGCGCCGTCCGCGGAGCAGCCACCTGGCGAGTTGGGCACGGAAGTCGTGCTCGGAGTCGAACACCGTGTACATCGTCGGCTTCGAGATCGTCCGGTAGGCGCTGGCATCGTGCTGGCGCACCGCCTGCTGGACCTGTGGATCGGAGGCATCCACCTCCTCGAGGTCCAGACCGCTGGCGAAGAGGTAGGCCTGCAGGCGGGTGGCGATGGGCAGGACGTCGTCGAAGCGCAAGTGCGCGAGCCAGAGCGCCGTGAGATCCTCTCGACGTCCGGTGACGACCTCATCAGCGACGATCTCACCGGCGGCCAGGAACAGAAGCAGGGTGTCAGCACGCCGGCGTCGCGGCAACTTGTTCGTCCCCACCGGCCTCCCGACCACGCGCCGTCACGTCGCTGACATCCACAGGTACTGCAAACGATAGCCGGACGCTGCAGCTCAAGCCGCCCAGTACCGGTGTCATCGCGGTACGAGCAGCAGGTTGGTCAGGAGCCAATCGTCGGGCGCCGTGGGTGAGCCGGCCCGGTTAGTGACGAACGCGTGGTGACGCCAGCCGGCGAACAGGGTGGGAAGGTGCGGGTCATGCTCGATGCGGGTGCGACGCACTATCAGCCGCCAGCCGTCCCAGCAGGTTCTGCGACCTGGGCGGTCCCGTCATCGTTGTAGGCGATGTCTACCCAGTCGTTCTCGCCTATGCTGTCGATCGTAGCGGTGATGACCGCATCCAGCTGGCGGATGTGCCCGAACGTCAGGCTGCGCAGCCAGGTCCCGACGGTGGACGCGGCGACGGTGTTGTGGCCGAGCACCGTGGCGGTCGATCCGGCATGGAGCAGGTTCACATCATCGATGCAGTCCCCACCTCACGTGGCGCCCAACAACGGGCCGTCGGTCCAGTGCAGTTGCGCGCTCGGGAGCTCTCCCTCATGCCCTCGGGTCGTGTCAGGGCGGAGGGGAATCGTGGCGAGGATTCGGTGATCGGGATGGTTGGGCAGGAGCAGAGGGATGATCAGCGTCAGGACGCCCAAGTGCTCGCCAGCGCGTCCCTCCGAGCCCGTTTCGCTTGAAGGCTGGCCGGTCTCGTACGGCACAAGGCTGCTGACGGGTGCCCACGTTGGTTCCTGGCGGAGGGTCACCTGCCGGTGGTGAGGACGTCCTGCGCGATCTGCTCGATGGCGGCTGTACGGCTCAGGCCTACGACGGTCTCGACCGTGTCACCCAAGGAGCTCTCTACCGCTCCGACGGCCTCGATGGTGCGCGCACCGACCTCGGGCGGGATAGCGACGAGCTGAACCCGTGGGCCATGCTGGCCCGTTGCGATGAACGCAGTGGAGAGCCACACCTGGACCTGCCAGCCGTCCGGCAGCGCCGCTGCCAGCGCGGCCGCATGGTCCACCAGCTCGGCCCACGCGGCCGCCAGAGGCCGGACTGGCCGTATCCGCACCAGCCGGGCCTCTGCACGCCCCTGCGGATCGAAGCGGCACTCGGCAGCGCTGAGCTGTCTGGTCCGCTCCGGAACCCAGGACGGGGCAAGGTCCGGTCGGACCCCGCCTGACAGCAGCCGCAGGAACGCACCCGCCACCCCCCCAGCCTCCGCGTGCCCGTAGCTGACCTTGGTGCCGTCGAACCGGGTCGTCCGCGTCCCTGCCTGCAGCAGCACCGCTGGCTCATCGGGGATCTCCAGCCCTGCCGTGCGAAGCTCGTCAGCCAGATAGGCGATGGACATCCGGTACAGGCTCCAGCTGACACGGCCCGAGCTGACCGGGGGGACGGTCGTTTCCTCCTCGAGCTCGACCTTGGACGCGTCCATGTGCAGCTTGTAACGACCGCCCCGCTCATCAGCCACGATCAGGGTGCCCGCCGATCGGCGCATCCCGGACCCGGCACACCGCAGGCACGGCTCGGGCAGCTTGCCGGTACCCCCGCAGCGGACACAGTCCGGATCCGGATCGCGGTCAGGGACCGGAACGTGCAGGCCACGCTGGAGACAGCTGCACGGCGTCGAAAGGCCCTGGCCCGTCCCGTCGCACCGCCAGCAGCGGTGGTCACGGCCGTCAGCCACCGCCGCCAAGACTCCGTCAGGGTCCGGTTGGGAGCGCAACCACACGTCCAGGCGACCCAGCGCCCAACAGCGCCGGACGGTGGCCGCCTCCTCGGCCGCCTGGCGGGCCTGGAACCGGGCCCACGCCGCGTCACGGTCGCGGTCCTTGGCACGCTGCTGCGGTGTCATCGCTGCGATCTCGGCTGCGCCCTCCATGTCCCATCGGGCCTGCAGGTCGTCCGCGAGCTCGAGCAGGCTGACCCCTTCCGAGAGCAGCCCCTCGGCAAGCGTGGGGGCATCGAACGTCAACCGCTCCCCACCGATGAGAACGGTCCGTGGTGCACTGCCCCCGTCCGGCCGGTACTCGACGACTGCACACCGGCCCTGGGTGTCGGACAGCAGGACCCTGTTGCCGGGCGCGTCTCCGACGTACAGCGACCCCCACAACCGCTCCAACGGGTCGTCGGAACTGCTCATGCCAACCTCTCCGGACAGGCTGATGAGCCCACACTGACGGCCAGGATCTCGCGCAGACGCTCGTCGGAACGGTCCGGAACGTCCTGCATCGTCTTCCCCCGTTGGATGCTGCTGGCTCGCAAGGCCGGTTGTACGTGCCTTGGCCACCTACCGCGAAGCCGGGTCCACCTCGGTGACCATCACATGCTGGCAGATGGTTGCGACACCCGACCCGAGCCGCTCGTCCTGCAGCCCCGTGCGTGGTCGTGATCCGCGTGGATCCTCGGACCGTCGAGCTCAGCGGGCGGGGTCGCAGGCCTTGCAGGTGGACACGTCGCGGCGGGTGCGTGCCGCGACGGTGCGGGCGTCCTCGAAGCCGCTGTAGGGCCCGAGCCACTCGCCGGCCACGTCCGCAGCGTCATGGTGGATGCCGGTGCCGTCGCGGCAGTACGAACAGTCGGCACGGTGGATCCGGGAGTAGTGGTGGACCCGGTTGTCGTACACCCAGTAGCCGGACGGCTCGTCCCAGGTCGGCAGTTCCTCGGCCGGAAGCAGCGCCACCGATGGCCAGTCCTTCGGGTCGATCCCCTGCTGCTCCGCGAACCGTTGCCAGGACAGCACCTCAAGCTCGGCGAAGCGGGGGCTCGCCCAGGCCGACACGTCGCTGTTGTAGGTCCACCTGCCGGTGCCGTGGAAGGGCAAGTAGACGATCGAGCCGTGCCGCCAGAGCTGGCCGAGCAGCCCAGCCAGGTACGCCGACAGGGTGTAGCGCTTGGAACGGTGGGTCGCGACGTGACCGTGACGTCGCCACAGCGTGACGTAGTCGTCCGGGTAGGCGTGGGCGAACAGGTGCTCGACCACGCCGTACTCGACAGGCTGCTCCAGGCCGAGCACGACCTCCTCGAGCTTGGTGTAGAGCTCGAGGTCGTGGACCAGCCCGGAGACCGGGGCCAGCTGGCTGGCTACCGGCGCGTCCGGATCATCGAACTCCAGCACCACCGGCTCCTCGTGCACGATGAGCCGACAGCTCAGCCGCAGCTTCGCCCGCCCGGCATCGTCGAAGAACGCCACTACCTCGACGTCGGTGGACTCACCACAGCTCGGGCACTCGTACCGGCCTGCCATCCCCGCCCCGTTCCCTCGACACCTGAACCCGAGCCTGCCACCGACCCGCACCCCAGTCCAGCGACCACGACCTCGGCCGGACCAGGATCCGCAGGCGGGATCGCCGGGCCCGCAGCGACGCTCTACCGTCAGGCAGCGAGGCCCACACAACACGGGGCAGGCGTGCCGGAAGCCTCGGCACCGAACGACGACCGGAGGCGGCGAACAGCACCGCGCTCCCCGGACAACAGCACGGAGGCCGAGGTGGAGCTCACGGTCGTCTCGTGGAACCTCGACGGCTGGCACACCATCCGCGACACACAGCTCCGCCTGCTCGACGACACCGGAGCTGACATCGCACTCCTGCAGGAGGTCACGCCCGCCTCCCTCCAGCGACTACGCGCCGCCGACTGGACAGGCAACTGCGCCCTCGAACTGGTCGATGCCGACCACACCGAACGCGGCGGCGCCGTTCCCCGGTTCGGCTGTGCCGTGCTGGTCCGCAGCGGCATCACGATCACCGCCGCCAACCTCGTGCCAGGCGCGAGCTCGCCGGTCCGAGCACTCAGCTGCAACCTCGCCGTCCACGACCGGACCGTCACCGCGATCAGCGCCGCGCTCCCACCAGGGTCGATGTGGGGACGCGCCGCCAAGCACGGCCAGGCCACCGCCATCCAGCGGGAGCTACAGAGCGCCGGCCCACCGACCCTGCTCGGCATCGACCGCAACGGTCCACGCCACGAGCGTTGGGACCCCGCCGACACCGAGTGGTGGCCCGAGGACCCCAGCTGGTTCTTCGACGACACCGCCGCACACGGACGCTCCGACGTCCTCGACCGCTGGCACACCCTCCACCCCGCCGTCGCCGCCCTCGCCCGGCAGCAGCGGCCCCACGGACCACGCGCGGTCTCCTACGTCGAGCAGCGCACCGACCCCCCAACCCCGCGCCGCTACGACCTCATCATGACCGACCCCGACGTCGAGGTGGTGGACGTCCGCTACCGCTACGACGACGCCATCGCCGCCGGCAGCGACCACGGCCTCGTCGTCACCAAGCTGCGCCTCAGGTACAGCGACGCACCCCTGCACACCTGACGACCTGCCGTCCGCAAGCACGCACGGGGACCCACCCGAACGCCAGCGAAGTCACGCCTCACCGCCCGGCCGCCGCGCGTCGCGAGGCCCGCCGCAGGCGCGAGCGCGACACCGCCACCGAGTCCACGAGACGACAGGGGGCACACGACCTCGCCGTCCTGTGGCCACCGACTGGGGACCGACATCGCCACGCGACCACGGTCACGCCGTGGGGGGCAGTCATCGCGACGGAACCGCAACAACCGGCAGCCACGACACCTACGACCACAGCCACCACGACGCGACAGATCGGACTGAACGAGCCGTCCAGAACGTGCCGGTGGTCCGCTCCCGGGAGCGGTCGCGCGGCGGGGCGTGCACCACCGGAAGGTGGTGCGGGACGCCCCGCCGCGCCCGCCGTTCCCACTTGGAGTTCGACCTCTCCCAGACCCAGCTGAAGCGATCGTCGCGCCCATGCTGGTCGTGTCGTCCGACCGGCTGCCACGCGCCAGGTGAGGTGACACCGCCACCACGAGTTGCGCACGTGGATCATGGCCGGCGTTGGCGGCTACGCACCCGTCACAGCAGCTGCGGGACCACTCCCCGACACAGCTACTGCCGCAGACGTGGCCGCACCCATGTACTCGCGCTGAGCGTCATGCACGTGCAGTGCCAACGTGTCGGAGTCTTCACAGCAGCGCTGCGCATGCACGCCGATGCACCGCACGGCCAACACGGGTCGCGCAACGCCGTACCCACGGCACAGACCACGTGTGCACCGGACACAAGGCACGAGCTCCACACCGCCGAGTGACCAGGACGGAGCACTGATCTTCCACCACGGGGCACAGCCTCCGTGCGCGTCCCCTGCGGCCGGGAACGACCACGTCGGCGCAGTTCGTCATGGACACCATGACCACGACGTCCGACACGAGCGCACCGTCCACCACGCACCCGAACACCACGAACCGGCACGACCACCACGACCCCAACGGCACCACCGCTCACATGAGCCGACACCCGAAGTGCCCCCCGGCGCCCACCCCGCTTCGCGGCGCAGCAACGGTCGCACCGGGCCGCAGAAGTCCGGGTACCAAGCTCCCTGTCGGGACCTCCATCGAACCAGAAGTGGACTGCGGACATCGACGCGCGAGCCCGATCACGACGACGCGCGGCGACCAAGCACCGCACGCCCTTCGCGGCGCAACGACCGACAGGACGACCACAGCAACTCCGCTGAGCTCGACACCATCAAAGCACACGAGCAGAAACATGGGGTTCTTGCCCTGAACTGGTGGCTTCTGAGGGGGAGATAGCGCCATCACCCGGAGTCGGCGTTTCCGCAGGCCAACGCGTAGTTAGTAGACCCGTTTCGTAGCGCTTGGCGATCCTCAGCCCCCTACGCAATCTCTGTGAGTTAGTAGGGGCTGTGGGGCTGCTCTCGGAGCCTCTCATCCCGACTTCGTGCAGGGCACGGGAGGCGGCCGACCATGAACACCCACATGGAGGTCCCGGATGCTGCTGCTGCTGTTCACCGCACTCTTGCTCCTGGCCGTGTGGGTCCCGCGGCTGGTCACCGCTCGCCGGTGGCGGAACCTGGCCGACGACGCCCACACCTACCTGCTGGTCCCGACCGGGCATCGGCCGGACGACCTCACCAGCGTTGGTGGTGCTGTGTCCGCAGTGATGAACCAGATCGGTGGCAGCCGCGGTGCCGGCATGACCGTGCACCGGTTCCGTGACGACCAGGTCGTGCGTGTCGCACTCACCGTGTACGGCCACGGTCACCCCGACCGCATCGCGCAGCAGGTCGCGTCCGCGATCAACGCAACCGCCACCCCGTACGACCTCGAGCTCCCGTCGACCACGACCCGGCTGTGGTACGTGCGCCGCCTCGACTACCGCGGCCGGCCCCCGTCGGACACCGAGCTGCCGCCCCCCGCGCGGCTGGCCGACTGGGTTTCGACGCAGATGTCTGCGGCGTCCGACGGTGCGTGCGTGTCCGCCACGATGGAGCCAGTGCGTGAGGTCGACCGGCAACTGCTGCGCCGCTGGCACATGGCCCGCGCCGGCCGGTCCGACGACATCGAAGGTGTCGGCCCGGGCCGCTCCCTGACCGTGCGGATCGTCACGATCGACCCGGTCGACGTCGCCAGCGCGCAGAACCTCGCGGGCGGCACCGTCGAGCAGCAGCACCGGTTCCCGTTCAACACCACCGCCCGTCCCGTGACCTCGGTGCGGACCACGCTCGCCACCGCTGTGGCGTGTCTTCCCGCGTCGCTGTCAGGTCCACCGCTGTCGTTCTTCGCTGCGACCGTTGCGGCTGGTGCGCTGCTCGCGGCCGTCACCATCAAGGTCGGGTTGCCGTCCCCGCTGGACCGTGCCGCCGCCCGCGACCTCGCGCTTCACCAGTCCGGGGTCGTGCCGATCGTGCGGACCCCGCTGGTCTCTCCGATGCGCGGGCTGCGCTGCGTCATGGGGCTGTTCGCTCCGGACGGCAACGTGCAGATGGTCGACAGGCAGCGGTCCGTCGGCTACCCGTATCCGCGCACCGTCCTGGTGATGAACTCGCAGCAGGCCGGGATGCTGCTCGCCCTGCCGTCCGCGCACGATGCGTCGTCGGTGCGGGCCACCGCCTCCGACATCGGCGCAGCCGCCGAGATCGTGACGAGCTCGCGCGACACATCCGACGCCGCCGGCTCGCTGGTCGGCCACGACCGGCGCGGCCAGCCCGTGCGGATCCCCGACGTCGACCGCAAGCACGGCGTGTTCATCGCTGGCGAGGCCGGGTCGGGCAAGTCGGTCGCGGTCGCACGGCTGTTCCAGCAGGACGCCGCCGCACGCATCGACCCGATCGCGCGGCGGCGCAGCGGCCAGTCAGCGCTGGTGTGGTTCGAGACCAAAGGCCAGGGTGCGGACGAAGCTGAGCAGGCACTGCGCGACGCCGGCTACCCCGACGGTGCGTACCTGCGGCTCGACCTCAACGCTGACGTCGGCCCACGGCTTGAACTGCTCGACCGCAACGACCCGGCCGGGACCGCGGACCGACTGGTGGGTGCGCTCACCTACGCGTTCGAGACCGGATCCGTCGGTCCGCGCGCCGCCGAAGCGCTCCAGGCGGCGTTCACCCTTTCGCTGCACATCACACCCGACATCTCCGTCGCTGCCGGCATGGGACGTGAGCGGCCCAACATCATGTGGGCGACCGTGCTGCTACTGCAGCCGACCAAGCGCGACAGCGTGAAGCACGGGCTACTCCGCGCGCTGCACTTCGCGGCGGACCAGCAACTGCGCAACCACTTGGCCGGCAAGGATCGGTCGCGGCAACGCGATGCGGAACTCGATGCTCTCCGTGCCGGCTACAACGGCGTCGACCAGCAGGTTGCGGAGCTCGGGCAGCGATTCAAGCAGATCGAGTCGCGTGACGACAGCGACCCTTCCCCCGGGGGGCACTTCACCGACGCCATCGTTGCCGACCCCACGTCGGAGGCTCGTCCGCCTTCTCCGCTATTCCGCAGCAACGCTGCGGCCTCGACCGGGGCTCCGCTGTTCGACGCGCTGCGCACCTGGCTGTACTACGAGGACGCGTTCACCCCGCGCGAGTGGGCCAGCGTGTTCGAGTCCCCACGGAACAAGATCGCGGCCGTCGCGCGCACCCAGGGGCTGTGGACACCGGACGAGTCACGCACCGAGGTGACTTTCCACGATCTGCTGAACTGGCATGGCGTGCTGATCCTCAACTCGGGTGCGTCCCGGTTCGGCCGTGCGGACGACTTGACCCGGCAGCGGCTCGCGGCACTGTGCCTGTACCTGCTGTGGCAGGACATCCAGCGGACCTGCACCGGCTGGCTCGACCAGGGACGGGTCATCGGCCTGTACTCCGACGAGTTGTCCGCACTCTCAGGCACCGGGTCCGGCACTGATGTGATCCGGGAGATGCGCGACCTCGGACGGGCCTACGGCGTGCAGCCCACGTTCGCAACCCAGAGGCTCGACCAACTGCCCCAACGCACCGCGAGCTCCGCCCGCGGCTTCGGGACCCGCATGTACTTCCAGACCGAGTCGATCGACGCAGCCAACGACGCCGCGACCGACCTCAACGGCGGCGACGACGGGCGCTGGTCCCCCGAGGACCTCCGCGGCCTCGACGTCGGCCAGGCCATCACCCGTATGCGCCTCCACGGTGTCGGTCAGCCCCCGTTCGTGCTCCAGGTCGCGCTCCCCGACCAGCCCGACACCCAGGTGAAGCCACACGCTGCCAAGACCCCGCCCGCACAGCCGACCCGCCACAACGAGGTGCTCCATGACGCCTGACCCCTCCCGCCTGATCGCCGCCATCGGCACCGCCGGCCGCTCTCGACCGGAGCCTTACCCGTGGATCGGCGGGTGGACGGCGGGGATGCAGTGCACCTACAACGAACGCATCGATCCGGTGCACTTCTACGCCCTGTGGCAGAACCCGCCACGGCTGGGTCCCCGGTTCAACCACACGGCAGCCGCGCCGGAACCGACCGCGGCCCGGGGACGTCGAGTGTCGCTACGGGAGCCGATCTACGAGGGGCCCGGGGACGACAGTTTCGACAGGGCCGCACGTTCCCCCCGCTGCGCCGAACTCGTCGGGGTGCTGCACTCCTTCCGGCACGCCGATACCAAGCAGTTGTGCTGCTGGACCGGCACTCACCCGACGAACGCCACGAAGTACCTCAAGCCCCTGCACTACAGCGGCATCCTCGACCGTGGCTCGCTGCAGAGTTACCGGATCTCGGGCAGCACGCCGTACCTCTACGGCCTACACGACGGGCCGCCCGCGCGCCGCTACTTCCGCCAACTCGATGACCAGACCGCACAAGCGCTGCTGGGCATCACCGACGACCGGCGGCCCCGGTTCTCCTCCCGCCACCTGCGTCACAACGTCGCCCTGACCGAAGCGACCCTGCGGATGCTGGAGACATCCGAGCACTTCGTCGCGGTCGATGGTGAACTGCGCGCTAACGCCCGAGACCTCCTGCCCGACGAGGACCACGAACGGATCGACACCGGCCTGTCCGCCGACGCCGTCTGGTACCGCCACGACGGGCTCCGCGTCGCTGTGGAACTTGTGATGTCGCTGAACCGTGACCACATCGCCCGCAAGATGGCCCGCTGGGCGTCGGTCATGGCTGATACCGACCGTCGCAACAACCTGGTCGTTCTGTGGCTCAACGGCGTCAACCCCGGCCACGGCAAGGCCGCCGCCACCCTCCGAAAGATCCACGCTGAGACCTTCGAGTACGGCAAAGTCGAGCACGGGAATCACGTGCTCGCCGACCCCGGCACCGTCAAGCACGTGCAGTCCTGCAACCTGATCGGCTCCTGGTTCGACTGGTACCCGCAGCCGTTCCAGGTCAGCCACGCGGGCCGAGAACTCTTCGTCACTGGCACCCAAGACGGCGCCCGCTGGCAGGCCGCTGCCCTCGCACACCCCGAGTCGCTTCCTGCCCCCGACCAGTCCCAGCATCCACTTCCCCGCCACCAACTCACCCCGGTCTTCATGAACGTTCCGGCCCTGTTCGCCCCAGAATGGATGGAGTCGACCGCTTGAGCACCCCGGCCCCTGGAAGCCGACAACACCAACACCTCTGACCGCTGGAACGCCAACCGAAAGCAAGCCCTGCCGAGCCACCTAGCTCGCTCCTACGGCCGGCGGCTGCGCCTGCACCCGCATGGATGTGACGCCGGCCGTCAACGGCGATCGCCTAGTCCGCCCGCAATGCTGCATGTCCGGCGAGTTGTAGTGCACGTCGTGGACGACCGCGGGGAGGAGCCCTGAGCCACCCCCCCCGGGGGCGAAGTCCGTTCGGGTCATTGGATTCCAACAGGGTGGTTGGCCTCCGTTGGTGGCGGCAGAGAGCGTCTTCGTACTCGGTGGGTCGGATGTCGTTGAGGGTTCCGTGAAGTCTTACGGTGACGGACCGCGCCGTCCCCCGCCGCCAAGCCTCCCTGAACACGCGGTTGGCTTGGCCTCGCCGTGTCGGAGGCAGCAGAGTCCGTCGATCCATCCGCGAGCACAGCGATCGGGATCAGGTAGACGACAGCAGGGGTGATGGAACCGGCCTCCGCAGCCGACCCTGCGCGCCGAACACCTCGTCACCGACCCAGGCTCCAGAGAACGTGGCGCTTCGGAAGTTGAGGGGGCGCATCTCTCGGTCGCCAGGCCAACTGGGCTGGACGCGACGTGGCCGGTACGTCTGAAGTTCCCGATCTCTTGCACAGTCAGCTTCGCATGGTGGGCTTCATCGGTCCTGGCTGTGATCGTTCGGGTCGTGGTCGGGCCACCTCGGGGGGACGACTACGACGTCGGCGAGGGGTTGTGGTGGGTCGGTGGGGGCGTGTGGGAGCCGGCTGGTGATGCGGAGGGTGTCGAGCTGGCGGGCGAGGTCCGGCTCGCCGCTGCGCTGCAGTGCGGTCGCGAGCTCGGTGGTGAACGCCGGCAGCAGCGCACGCAGCGGTCCATGCTCGCCCATCTGGTCCCTCCTCGAGTCCGACCAAGGGGGGGCAGGCTCGGCTGGATGTCCTGGGTGGTCGGTGGTGTCCGGGTCGGGAGGCTACGCGAGACCGTCTGCGCACCTACGTTGGTAGCGACAGCAGCGCGGGGGGGATGTGATGTCGGATCGTGGGCGGGTCGTGCGGTTGCGCAGCGGGGAGGGTGGCCGCTACCTCGATGCCTGGTGTGATGCCGAGGGTGGGCTTCACATCGACGGGCAGGACCTGGGCCCGGAGGTGGCCTTGGTGTACCCCAAGGGTGAGGTCGAGTGGTTCCAGACCATCGCTGCGGAGCATGTGCCGCGGCTGCTGGAGTTGCTCGGGGCGTCGCCGGTGAGCGACGTGCTGGATGAGCTGGAGGCGCGCTGGCGAGGTGACGCCGCTCAGGAGCTGGAGTCCCGTCTGCGGGACAGCGACATCCCGGTACAGCGGCACGTGATCTGAACGCCGCGACAGGGCACGCTTCGTAAGCGACGTGGAGGGGATGGTGGATCACGACGGTCTGCAGGGTCCAGCGTTGGTGGCTGCCGCTTTCGAGTTGGCGGCGACGGTGCACGCGGGGCAGGTGGACCAGGCGGGCCTGCCCTATCTGTCCCACCCGATGCGGGTGGCGGCGCGGCTGGTCCCCGAGGGGGAACTGGCGGTTGCGGCCGGGCTGCTGCACGACGTGGTCGAGGACTCTGCGACTACCATCGATGACCTTCGTGCAGCCGGGATGCCGCCGGAGGTCTGCAAGGCCGTCGATGCGCTGACCAAGCGCCCGGACGAGGGCTACGAACAGGCGGTCGCACGGGCCGCAGCCCATCCGCTCGCGGCCACGGTCAAGGCAGCCGACCTGGCGGACAACAGCGACCCCGCACGGCTCGCGCTTCTCGATGCGCGCAGGCGCGAGCGTCTGGAGACCAAGTACACCCTCGGACGGCAGTTGCTAGAGGCGCACACCCGCAGGGACCCATAGCTCAACCGCTGAGACCTCCGGCTTTGGTAGCCCGCCCCCTCAACTTCCGAAGTGCCGAGAACGTGCTCAAGGGAAGCGGCGCCTGACACCACTTCCGGAAGTGGTTGCGCATGTGGTTGCGCAAGCACTTGCACATGTGGTTCCACCAGTGGTCAGCCGTCATCGTCCTCGCAACCCGCGTTGGCCCAGACGACGGTCAGCCGCGGTGGGAGGTGGTGGAGCAACGGCGGCCACCGGGTTGGGCCGCCGTACGTGCCGATCAGTTCCAGCAGGAGGTCCTGCAGTTCCCTCTCCGCCGTCCACGCGGCCGGGAGGAGTCGGCGGGCGGTGCAGCCGCGTCAGAGGACCGCACCGTGGCCCCGACGATCGCCTGGCCGGGTCAGCTCTCCGGACCGAGGCCAGGCGTGGGCGACATCGTCAGTCGTTGTGGGTATGTGGTTCGTTGCGCTGCTGTTCGAGGGCTCGCGCTGCGGCACGTGCGCGGTCCAACACGCCTTCTACGGGCCCGTAGTACCTCGTCAGTAGCGTCCGTTCGGTGTGCCCGAGTAGGGCCGCGGCGTCGGAGATGGGTAGTCGCAGCTCGTCGATGAAGCTGACGGCGGCGTGGTGACGAAGTGCATGCCAGGTCCAGCGCCAGGTCCCATCGTGGCGATTCGGCCATCGCCGCTCGGGCTCGTTGCGTTGGGTGAGTTCGTAGGCGGCACGGGCGGTCTTCCCGAACCGGGTGCGATCGTCCGGTCCGCCATGCGGGGAGGGGAACAGCAGCCCACACTCCGGGCGGTGGCAGTCGGGGCAGTCCGGGCCGTCGTTGTGGGCTGCAACCTCGACGATACGCCGCTCGAGGTCCTGCAGCATCCAGGGGTGCGCCACGGTCACCCGGGTCATCTCGTTCTTCGGCAGCTTGCGATGCGTCCGGTCATGTGGCCGGATCACGTACTGCCACCGCACCGCGATCGTCGATGCTTCGAGGTCGATTCCGCAGCTCTGAAGCCCGAACTGTTCACCAAGCCGCAAGCCGCTGAGGGCCGCCACGTCGGCCTGCAACCCCCGCCACCACGCACCGGTCGGGTCAGCCTCGACGATCGCGGTACGCAACGCGAGCACGCGGACCCGGTCCGGGCGCATCGACGGTGGGACGTAGTCGGGATCGGTGCCCGCCACCCGGGCGGCAGAAGCCTCGCTGCGGCTCCCCGGCAGGAAGGTCCTCACGGGGAAGCTCCGCCCCGGGCGGTACTCGTTGTCGCTGGCCCAGCGTTCGAGTTGGGCGAGCAACGCCCTGACCCGGTTGCGTGAACCCTTCCTCTCGGCGGCGGTGAGCTCAGCGAACACCCGCTGGTAGTGCTCCTTGCGCAGTTCGGTGATCGGCACCTCCGCCAGCAGCGGAACCGCCCACTTGCGCAGCATCTGCCCGTTCTGGGTGTGGATGTCGAGCTGCCAGTCAGCCTTCTTGACCTGCAGCCACGCCTCGAACACCTGCCCCCAGGTGACCTGCTCACCCGGACCGGCCGCTATCGCGGCCCGGTCGGTGCCGAGGTCGGTGGAGACCCGCTCCGCGAAGGAGCGGGCCTCCTGCTCGACAGCGAAGCTGCGTTCACGGCGCTGCTCGTGGTCGGCGCTCTCAGGCTGGTACCAGCGCACCCGCCAACGACCGTCAGAGCGGCGGGAGAGTGTGACACCGTTGGCGTACTGCACGGTCCGGTTGCGGCGGCTGGCCATCAGCCCACCTCCCGACCGTCGAAGCCGGAGGCGTCGCAGCGGTGGGCGACCTCGAGGTACTCCTCGAGGTCGAGACCGACGTAGGCGAGCACGTCCGCCGGCCACCAAGCCAGCCGCGGGGTGCCAAGCGGCGCCGGGAACGGCCGGTCCTCATCCGCACGCAAGGTGCGCAGATGCCGCTCCGAGCAGCCCAGGAACCGGCACACCTGCCCGGTGTCCCAGGGTTCGAGCACGCCAGCAGCATTCGGACCGTGGTGGATCGTACGAGGGGTGCGGTCAGCCAGAGCGCTCACGCTGTGGCCTCCGCCGCGAGTTGTCGTCATGCAAAGCAACGGTCGGCCGCCCGCGAGATCCGTCACGGACCAATCCTGGGAGGATCGAGCAGGCCCCGCGCAGCGCGCCCACCGCCGCGGCGTGCCGGTCCTGCCGCTACCTGCCGGGCCCCGGCGATCTGGAGCGGTTTGGGGCAGGTTTGGGGCAGACCGCCCCGATCGGCGCTCCGCGCCACACCCCCGGAAAGCCCCTGAACACACGAGAACCGGCCGCTACGGGCCGGTCCAGGCGTGGTGGGGCGTGCAGGAATCGAACCTGCGACCTCTTGCGTGTCGAGCAAGCGCTCTAGCCGACTGAGCTAACGCCCCGGGTACGACGGCGGGAGACTAGCGCCGGCGTGGCGGCTGCGCGAACCGACA
>LFIK01000539.1_pt1 | contig 28309 bp, 30 predicted proteins | sample 643401 | NCBI WGS metagenome assembly LFIK01 (sample SAMN03777447, study PRJNA286221) | soda lake metagenome | biome: soda lake; feature: Kulunda steppe; material: water; isolation source: sample T5-Br brine of Lake Tanatar-5 | place: Russia: Kulunda steppe | collected 2010-07
AGCGTCGGCGGCCGCCTCCGGCTCGTCCTCGGATCCGCAGGCGAACAGGGTCAGCGAAGCCGCGAGGATCGCGGCGCCAAGGAGACGCGTACGTTGCTGCCTTGAAGCTCTCAAGATCATCCCTTTCGTGGTCAGTTGGGATCTTGCTTACACGTTCGACTTGCCGTCTTCCCGGAGCGTCATGTGGCGCTTGGCTTGCGCCCGGCACCGGCCCGATCCGGAGGCATCTCGCCTACACACTTCGCACGTGGATAGCTCCCGTCGGGCAGAGCGAGACCAGCTCCTCAAGGTCTCCGGGCGACAACCCGCCCGCCTCGTCCCTGGGCACGGCGACCTGTGCACGCTCATCGATCTCCATAACCGCAGGGAACGAAACGACGCAGATCTCCGAAGCCATGCAGAGATCGGGGTCAACGTGGATCGTCGCGCGTTGCATGTTCGTCCTTGTCGCAGTGGAACCGCATGGTCCCAGGGAGCGTGGTGACCTACCTTGCGAGCGATCGACCCGGCTCCCAGGTCAACGCAAGCGACTTCGGCCGCGGGATACGCATGTGCAACTCCCAGGCAGCTTCCTCTCCCGGCTCACGTCTGAGGGTTGGCAGTCGCTCGATCAGCGCCTCGAGCGTCACCCTCGCCTCCAGACGAGCGAGCGGAGCTCCGATGCAGAAGTGGATGCCCTTCCCGAAGGTCAGGTGCCGGTTCAGGTTGTCGCGCTGGATGTCGAAGGCATCGGGATGGTCCGGGTACATCGCCGTGTCGCGGTTCGCTGACTGGTACAGGACGAAGACTTCGTCACCAGCAGCGATCTGCTGACCGCCAACGACCGTGTCCGAGGTGGCGATGCGACGCATCCCACGGAGCGGCGTCCAGTAGCGCAGCGCTTCCTCGATCGCAGGGTCGATCAGATCAGGATCGTCCTTGATGGCCTGCCACTGGTCGGATGCATCCAGGAGCGAACCGACCATGAAGGTGAGGAAGGCAGCGGAGGTGGTGTGGCCCGCCGTGAGCAGGCTGTTCATCAGCCCGACCAACTCGACATCGCTGAAGCTTGGATCTCCCTCGTCCGAGGTGGCCAGGATGGCACGCGAGATGACGTCATCACCGGGGTCCGCGCGACGCTCGACGAAGAAGGCCTCGAGCCACGACAGGATCACCCGTGCCCGCTGGGCGATCTCGCGCTGCATCTCCTCGTCGAGGGGTGGTGCGCCCTGCTGGAGGCGCGACGCGTCTCGCCCCCACTCCGCCCACAGCTCCATCGACAGACCGCCGGGCTCAGGATCGATCGGGATGTTGCCGAGGTCGGTGATCGCTCGCAGGGCGAGGATCTCCGAGTACTCCGTCATGAAGTCGCAGCGTCCTCGTGCAACGAAGGCATCGATGAGCTCGTTGGCACGCCGACGAAGCAGCGGCTCCATGTCGGCGACGGCCTTCGGCGCGAACGCGATGTTCGCCAGCTTGCGGATGCGTGTGTGGACCGGCGGGTCGGAGTTCACCATGCCGTGCAGGCCGGGGTGCCCGTCCGGGTACACCTCGCGGAGGATCGGCGGCAACTCCGTGATGAACTGGTTCGCGCGACGGGAGGAGAACGTCTTCGGGTCGCGCACCACCTGGAGCACGTCGTCATAGCGGGTGACGCACCAGGCATCGATCTCATCGAGATAGAACACCGGGACCTGCTCGCGTGCTGCACGGAGCCACGGGTGCGGGTCCTCGATCTGCTCGGCGGTCAGGGGCTGGTAGGCAACGCCATCCACCATCGGACAGCGTGGTCGTACCTCAGCCGACATCTTCGCTCCCTGCTGCAGTCCTGGCTGCATCTCGTTCCCTTCGTGGATCCCGAACCACGCTCATCCCGGGCATCGCTGCGTGCGACGGGCTGCGGTCGACCAGACCAGCCCTCAACGAACCCATCCGTTCCTTCAGCCGGTCACGGACGTGCACGTAAGACCTCTTTCGTACGACGTCGGACCTTTCTGCCGAGACCACACAAGACTGGCGATACCCCTGCCCCCCCAGCGGTAGGTCTGACACAGGAGGACCTCCCTCGTCAACCCTGTGTCAGGCTTCTGGGAACCCTACGTGAGTAGTAGCCTCAGCGCAAGAGCTCCGCGACTACTCGTTCGCAACGTGGACTGACAGCACCGGACAGCTCGAGCTGAGCAGCGCACTCTGTGCGTCGCTACCTAGGAGGGCCTTGCCGACCCTCGTCCGCTTGCTCAGACCGAGGACGATCACGTCCGCGTGGAACTCCTCCGCGTATCGCGCGAGCGCCGCGCCGGCGCTCGCAGACGCCCTGCCTGCGTGGGTGGCGACCTCGAACCCCCGCCCCGCGAGTTCCCCTGCCGTCTCCTGGAGCTGCTCCTCGACGAAGCGCAGACGAGCGTTCTCCTCATCCCTGCCCACCTCGATGAGCGACACCAGATGGAGCTGCCCGCCCGGTCTGGTCACCGCAGTCGCCAGATCGAGGAGTTCGGTGTTCGGGAGGCCGCTCTTCAGGCCAACTACCGTGCGTGCGAACATCTCTTCGCCTTCCCGTGCGTGTCTCAGGCCGAACACGTCCGCCGTTCGGTCCCTTGGTTGATGGATGCCCAGCAGCATGACGCGGCGCCCCTTGGCCTCAGTCACCAACGCCGAGCGAGTCAACTAGCCTCCGGTCCGCTCTCCAACGACACGGCAGTCGCCCCGGGACCCTGCACGTGGTCATCAAGGTAGGTGGGGACCTCGCGGTTGATCTGGAGATGGAAGACATCCGGCCGGTTGTAGTGACCGGCGAAGTCCTGGCGCATCCGCATCTTGACAAGAACCTCGACGTCGAGTTCGGCGATGACGAGGCCTTCCTCAGGCCCCGGGAGCGGCCCGGCAAGTACCTTCATGTCCGGCGAGATGATCGCCGAACCACCCATGAGGTCCGGGTTCCACAGGTGTTCGAGTTGCTGGTCGTTGAGCTCGAGCTTGTCCGCCACCGACTGGTCGACCACACCGCAGGAACTGATGGTGAAGGCGCGGAGCATGTCCGCCGCGGCCTTCGCACGGGTGACGGTGAGTTCGGGCATCGGCGGTGCGGTCGGCGATGAGAGGTTCGGCCAACACATGACATGGAACCGCGTGCCTTCGACCGCGAGGGCGAAGAGCGCCAACGGGTTCGAGTTCTCGCCACAGACGAGTCCACTCAACGGTCCGAACTGGGTGTCCACGGCGTGGAGGGTGTTCCCCCAGCCGCCACGATGGACGAGACGTTCGCCGAGGGTGGGCATGATCTTCTGGTGCTTGCCGATCAAGGACCCGTCCGGGCCGAAGAACAGTTGGGAGTTGTACAGGCTGCTCAGAGAACCGGGTTCGCGCTCACAGACGCCCATCACGACGTAGGCACCCGCGTCCTTCGCCGCAGCGCCGATCCGGTCGACCACCGGGCCGGGCACCTCCACCGAGTTCGCGACCAACGCCGTCGCGCACCGCACGGCCACAGGATGTGCCGGGGCGTGGAAGAAGTACCACAGCGGATGCGCCGGGATGAAGCCTTCCGGGAAGCCGATGATCTGGGCACCGCGACGACCCGCTTCGCGGATCAGTTCGCAGGCCTTCTCGGTCGTGGCATCGCGATCCAGGAAGACCGGCGCGGCTTGCACCGCCGCAGCGCGGACGGTCGGGTAGGAGTCTCCCATCAGTGCTTCCTCCAGCTCGTCCCCCGGCCGGCTCGGCGATCTGCCGCCGGTTCGTTCCCCGAACCACTCGGACCACGACCGGGAGGTCTGCGGTCTCGGACTCGCGCGTCGGCGCTCACTCGAGGGGCTCGTCCTGCGTGGCAACCAACTCCTGCACGAGCTGACGGATCCCTCCATAGCCGGTGCAGCGACACAGGTTGGATGCAAGGTGGTCGTCGATCCGGTGCTCGTCCGGCTCACGGTCGGTGAGCAGGTACGACTCGGCAAGCATCAGGAACCCGGGCGTGCAGAACCCACACTGCAGGCCCCGGTGCTCAGCGAACGCCGTCTGCAGCGGCGACAACTCGGTCTCACTGAGACCTTCGACGGTGCGGACCTCGGCACCATGAACCTGCCCTACGAGCAGGAGGCAGGCTCTGGCCGCCTCGCCGTCGATCAGCACGGTGCACGCACCACACACACCATGTTCACATCCCAGGTGTGTACCGGTGAAGCCGAGCCGTTCGCGCAGGAGATCCGCAAGGGTCATCCTGGCCGGCACCGTGACCTGGTGCGGTGTGCCGTTGATCTCAAGCTCCACGGCAGCATCGTGGGACACCTCAGACATGCACGGCCTCCTCGCACGTGTCGGTAGCTTCGACACCCGCTCGTGCGACCAGTGTCGCCACCAGCCGCCGCCGCACCTCCGCGGAGGCGTGGATGTCACTGGGAGGCGAGATGCTCGCCGCCGCGACCTCCCCCGCCTCACGGAAGACCTCGGGTGTCGGGGCAGCACCGTCGAGGACCTGTTCGGCCTCGGTTGACCGGACCGGCTGGCCGGCGATGCCACCGAGCACAACCCTCGCGTCCGCGATCACGCCGTCCTCCAGGTCGAAGACCACCACGGCGGCTGCGCTCGCGAAGTCGCCGTGTCGTCGTGAGAACTCACGGAGCGCAGCACAGGACCGCGGCCTCGGGAACCGCACCTCGACGATCATCTCGTCCGGCGCCAACCGTGTGGTGAACAGCCCCTGGAAGAAGCCGTCAGCAGGATGATCCACGGTGCCCCTAACGCTGATCGCGCGGATGGAGGCATCGAGGGCGACCGCGAGCATGCACCACTCCGCCGCGCCATCAGCGTGGGCGATCGAGCCCCCGAACGTGCCGCGAGCGCGTATGGGCTGGTGGCCGACCAGCGGTGCCGCACGTCGCAGCACGTCGAAGCCGGGGAGCGTGACGGGGTAGCGCTCGAGCTGCTCGTGACGGAGCAGGGCCCCGACGCGCAGCGTGCCACCCTCCTGCTCCAGGTAGCGAGCACCTGGCACCCGACCGATATCGATGAGGACCTCCGGCCGAGCGAGCCGAAGGCTCAGCATGGGGACCAGACTCTGCCCGCCCGCGATGAGCTTGGCCTCATCCCCATGCTCAGCCAGGGCGTCGACGGCCTCCTCGATACAAAGAGCGTGTCGATACGCCACGGGGGGCGGCTTCATGTTCCGGCTCCTTGCCGCGTGCACAGGTGGCGGCAGATCGCGTGCAGGGAGCAGAGCACGCGAGGACTACTGACCATACTAGTCTACTTACGTCGACGAGTGGCGACCTGGAACGAGGAGTGCGTGATGGCGTCGAGCACCACCCAAGCGCCGACCCTGGAGCGCATCGTTCGACTCGCGCTGGCCCCGGAGGATGTGGTTGCGAACCTGTCGGGCACCCTCCACAGAGTTCCCGGCGCGACCGACGGTGTGACGTCGCGACGCCTGGGCGGTCCAACGGAAGGCGTCATGCTGGTGCCTCGGGAGGAGGACGCGCACACCTGGATGCTCATCGACGGATCCGGACGAACGTCCGCAACGATCGTCGCTTCGGTGCGGCCCGCGATGGACGGCAGCCGGGTGCTCCTGCGATCGAGCCTCCCCGCAGGTTCGGACGCCGCCATCCGGCGCGACGCGATCGCACTGCTTGCGCAAGGGCTCCACAACCTCGAAGCCTCCCTCATCGGGTCGCGGAGCACGCCCCAGACTGCGAGCCCAAGCCCACCTGCAACCGAGGCCAGCCCAGCGCCGGCCACCACACCGGTGGAGGTCGTTCGGCTGCTGCCGCGCGAAGCCCTGCTCGCGTTCGCGGGCGTTGCCGCCGCCGCTATCGCCATCACCCTGTGGCGACGTCATCGTCGCAACGCACGCACATGAGCGAGGACACGATGCAGGCCACCAGTTCCTCCCCCGTGAACCCCGAGCAGGACCGGCTCCTGCGAGGCGCCGGCCGGTACATCGGGGACCTTCGTCAGCCCGGCCAGCTGTGGGCACGCATCGTGCGCAGCAACCAGGCCCACGGTCGCATCGTCTCGATCGACGTGGAGGCCGCCCGTGCACAGCCCGGTGTCCACGCTGTCCTGACCGCGCAGGACCTCGACGAGGTGCCCACCATCCCCATCCGTGTCCGCGAGTACGACGGCATGGTGGGAAGGCAGCAACCGATCATCGCTCACGACCATGTCCGATACGTGGGTGAACCACTGGCGATCGTCGTCGCGGACGACCAGTACCTGGCCGAGGACGCTGCGGAGGAGGTCCTGGTCGAGATCGACCCACTGCCCGCCATCGTCGACCCGCTGCTCGCGCAGGAGCAGACCCACTTCGACGATGGCAGGACGGGCGTACTCGCGGACATGACGCGCGCCCACGGCGATACCGCCACGTACTTCTCAACTGCCCACCTGGTGCTCGAGGAGGAGCTGACGGTCCAGCGTCACACCGGGCTGCCCATGGAGACACGGGGGCTGGTCGCGGAGTGGACCGACGGCGAGCTGCATGTCTGGGGACCGACCAAGTACATCCACGCCACCCGGAACGCGATCTCCCGTATGTTCGGCCTGGAGCCACAGGAGATGGTGATCCACCGGGTCGATGTCGGCGGCATGTTCGGGGTGCGTGGTGAGGTCTACCCGGAGGATTTCCTCGTCCCCTGGGCATCGCGTGTGCTGGGACGTCCCGTCGCCTGGATCGAGGACCGGGTCGAGCACCTGACGAGCATCAACCACGCCCGCGACCAGCACCACCGCTTCCGCATGGCGGTGGACAGTGACGGGACCCTCCTCGCCTTCGAAGACCACGTCACCGTCGACATGGGCGCCTATCCTCGTCCGATCGGAGGGCGCGTCCTCGAGATGACAGCTGATGACCTTCCCGGGCCCTACGCCTGGAAAGCCTTCGACATCGGGGTCACCGGGGTCGCCACCTCGAAGACCCCCGTCGGCACCATGCGCGGCCCGGGTGCTTTCGAGGCGAACTTCGTCCGCGAACGGATGATCGATCTCGCGGCCGCCAAGCTCGGGCTCGATCCTGTGGAGTTGCGCCGACGCAACCTCATCCCGGGGGACGCCATGCCCTGGGTGTTCGAGCTCGACGGGGGTGACATCCACTACGACAGCGGGGACCTGCCAGCTGGCTTCGACCAGGCGCTCGAGGCCTTCGACCTCCCGGGTCTGCGCGAGCAGGTGTCGCGCCGACGCGCACAGGGCGAGCTGGTCGGCATCGGTATCGGCCTGTTCATGGAGCCCTCCGGGGGAGGTACATCCGAAGACGTGATCGTCCGCATCGACACCGACGGGCGCTGGGTCGTGGGAACCTCCGCAGCGGACATCGGTCAGGGGCTGCATGACATGCTGCGCACGGTCGTGGCCAACGAGCTCGGGATCGCGCCCCGGGAGCTGGAGATCTCGAGCGGGACCACCGTGCACGAGGGCGGCAACGGCACGTACGGCAGTCGGACGACCATCTTCGCCGGAGGCGCAGCGGTTGCCGGTACCCGCGAGATCGAGCGCTCGGCCAGGGAGAAGGCTGCTACGCAGCTCGGAGCCGACCCTGATGACCTCCGTATCGACGAGGATGGCTTCCAGCACGGCGCCGACCGCCTCTTCTGGAAGGAGCTCGGGCCGCTCGAAGCGGTCGGGCGGCTCAAGGGCCCACTGCTGACCCACGGCTTCGGTCTACACCTCGCCGTGGTCTCGGTCGATGCCGGTACCGGCGGCGTCGACGTCGAGCAGCTCGCGGTCGCGTACGACGCCGGCGTCGTTGTGGATCTCGCCACGGCCCGGACCCAGCTGGAGGGCGCGACCGTCCAGGCGCTCGGCGGTGCCCTGTTCGAGGAGTTGGCCTACGGCCCTGACGGGCAGCCCCAGAGCACGACCTTCATCGGCTACCTCGTCCCTACCGCCGCGGAGACGCCGAAGGTGCGGTCTCTGGTCATGGAGCTGGCCCCGGCCCCGGGGAACCCGCTCGGCGCCAAGGGGGTCGGCGAGGCCGGCATGGCCGCCTGCGCTCCCGCGGTCGCCAACGCGATCGCCGAGGCACTCGGTGCGACCGGGAGCGTGCTGCTCAGCCTCCCGCTGAAGCCCGGGCACGTCCTCGACGCTGTGGACGACGCGGCTGGGCACCCCACCAGCTGAACCGGCGGCGGGCGATGGGCGCGAGCGGACCGCGCTCCCGAGCTCCGGAGGCGTCGCCGGTTCGGGGGGTCGGATGCCAACGCCACATGGTGCACCAGGACCCGCACCAGGAACCGCAGGTCGTTGGGGCCCAACATAGGTTATGGGGACCCCACGGCCTTCCGTGAGGTCCCCATGGTCCCAGGGCGGGGGGGTCCCTGGGAGGTCAGCCGACGAGGGGGGGCTGGAATCCCGCCGCCAGGCTCCTCGCCGCGTCCGGGTCGACGGCTGCGACCGCTGACTCCGGCACGTAGGCGCGTTCGGGGTACTTCACCGGTGGAGCCGGCTTGGTCGCATCGATGATGCACGCCGATGACATCCTCGCGGTGCGCTCCCCCTGCTCGTCGTAGGACCAGTTGGTCGGCAGCAGCCCGGCCGGGCCGTTCCAGTGCGGGATGACCTGGAAGTCGTGTTCAGCGTCGAAACGCGTTCCTACCGCCCAGGAGACGGCCTTCTCGTCGTGGACGTCGATGTCGTCATCGACCACGACGATCATGCGCAGGTTCTCCGGCTCGGTGTTGAGCGCCGCGAAGGCCGCCCGGTGGGGCTCACCGTCGTTGGTCTTCTTGATCGAGACGTAACAGTGCATCCGGCTGTGCAGCGGGATGTTGACGCCGGTCAACTGGTCGACCACCTTCGAGACGTTCGCCTGGACGCTGGCGATACGGGGCAGAGCCCCCATCAGGCGGTGCTCCTGACCCGCGGACTGGATGTCCTGGAAGATGGCGTCCCGCCGCAGCGTGATCGCTGTGATCTCGATCACCGGCTTGGGGCCTCCGGCCACGTACAGACCAGGCCACTCCGCGAACGGCCCCTCCTCGACGCGTTCGTGCGGCTTGACCACGCCCTCGATGATGATCTCCGCGCGAGCTGGCACCATGAGGTCGGAGGTCTCGGCGCGCACCAACTCGACCGACTCGTCCAGGAAGGCGCCAGCGGCGCGATACTCGCCGCCGATACCCGGCACGCGCGAGACCGCACCCATCAGGAAGCCCGGGTGATGACCGATCGCGAGGGCGATCGGCGCGCCGGAGTCCTTCTCCTGGTAGCGGCGGTAGATCGTGCCGCCGTGGTGCGAGCCGAAGTACCAGACGCCCATGGTCTTCGCGTCGTAGACGTGATGGCGGTAGATGCCGGCGTTGATCTCCCCGGACCACGGGTCACGCATGATGCTGACCGCCGCGGTCAGGTACGGCCCCCCATCCGCATGGTTGTGCGTGGGGATGGGAAGCCGATCGAGCCGTGCGTCATCCCCCGTCCACACGATGTCCTTGACAGGGGCATCATCCCGTTCCACCTCGACGGGTTCGTGCAGGGTGCGGCCCTCGTTCATGTTGGTACTGGTCTGCAGTTCGTGCACTGTCGTCCCCAGGGCCAGCGCCATGCGCTCCCAGGTCGCCGTCAGGTTCGTGACGGCAGCGGTCTCACGGTCCTTGACGTTGGTGAACACGAAGGCCGGGAAGGACCCTTCCCGTTCGTACCGGGCCCCCCACGCGTTCAATCCGAACCGCGGATCGACCTCGCTGTCGACGACCTGCACGTCGTCAGGACGTGCTGCGATCACCTCGTCGATGAAACTGCGTAGATCCTTCGCCACGACGAACCCTCCAGGTCAGCGCTGTTGTCCGCTCTCCACCCCTCGATGACGGTCAAGAGGTCAGACGTCTCGCTACACTAACAGGTGCTTGATTCAAGTCAATAAGCGGAGCTAGTGTCGCAGCAGGTCCGCTCCGCCGGTGACTGAGATCGCCTCATCGAGGCTTGGGTGACTGGCGGATGGAGGGGAGAGGGGCAGAACCCGTGCTGGAGCACACCACACATCAAGGATCATCCGAACACGTCTTCGTGCTGCTGCACTCGTTGGCGCTCGACCGCTCGGTCTGGGATCACCTCCTGCCCGCCCTGATCCCCCACGGCACCGTGCTCACGGTGGACCTGCCGGGACACGGGGGCTCTCCGAGCGCAGCCGATCCCACGATCGAGGGGATGGCAGACGAGGTCGCGGCACTGCTCGAGCGACGCTCCCTCGGGCCGGCGACGGTGGTGGGACTGTCGTTGGGAGGCTGCGTCGCGCAGGCCCTGGCGATCGGGCATCCCCAGCATGTCCGGGCGCTCGCCCTGCTAGACACCACCTGCTGGTACGGCGAGAGCGCACCGGCGGCCTGGGAGGGGCGGGCGCAGCGAGCGGTGGAGAACGGGCTCGAGTCCCTGGCCAGCTTCCAGATCGAGCGTTGGTTCTCCCCAGGCTTCCCCGAGGACCATCCCGATGTCGCGCAAGCGCTCCTCGAGGTGTTCGTCAGTAACCGGATCGACGACTACGTCTCGACCTGTCGGGCGATGGGGGCGATGGATCTGCGGGACCAACTCCCGGCGGTCGGCGTCCCGACCATGATCGTGGTGGGAGAACACGACCCCGCGACCCCCCCGAGCGACGCCGAGATGCTCCGCGAACTCCTCCCCAACGCCAGCATGCACGTCCTCACCGATTGCAGTCACCTGAGCGCAGTGGAGCAGCCCGCTGCCATCGGTCGGCTGCTGGCAGCTGATCTGCTCCACCGGATCTGACACCGGAAAGGCACCACGATGTTCACCTGCGTCGTGATCGGCATCAAGAGCGGCCTCCCACCGGAGCCCCTCATCGACCTCGCATGCTCCGTCACGGAGAGCGGTGGCACGATCCACCTCGTCTCCTTGATCCAGGTGGGCAGGGACGAGGACCAGCACGCCCGACTGCAGTCCGTGGAACGCGAGCTCGCAGCTACAGCAGCCACCCTCGATGGCAAGGACGTCGAGGTGGTCTGCCACTCCGGCATCGTGCCGGTCAACGCCGGCGCCTCCCTGGCACGATACGCCGAGGAGCACGATGCCCAGCTCCTGGTGATCGGGCTGAGCAAGCGGACCCGGGTCGGCAAGGCACTGCTCGGCAGCGACGCCCAGACCGCGCTGTTGTCCTCACCCTGTCCTGTCCTGTGCGAGCACGTGACGGTCTAGGCAGGGACAGCCCCCGGCGACCAGCCGCTGCGACGTGACCCGCCGCCGAGTCATCGGTGGCGGGTCATCCTCCTCGTTCCGCGATAGCGATGCGCTCCACCCAACCGGTGTCGACCGCCCCGTCGAGCACCGCTGGGTCCGATAGCAGGTCCACCAGGAACGAACGGGTGGTATCGACCCCTTCGACGGCCAGTTCACCGAGCGCCCGTCGCAGACGCGCGAGGGCGGTGGAACGATCCGGACCCCACACGATCAGCTTGCCCAGGAGCGAGTCGTAGTTCACCGGAACCTCGTAGCCGGCGAACACGTGGGTGTCGATGCGCACGCCGGGACCGCCTGGTAGGTCGAGCCGCACGATCCGTCCGGGGGACGGGAGGAACCCGGCGTCGGCATCTTCGGCGGTCAGGCGCACCTCGATCGCATGGCCCCGAAGCTCGACCTCCTCCTGCTGGAGGGTGAGGGGTTCACCGCGCGCGATGCGCAGCTGCCACGCCACCAGGTCCTCGCCGGTCACCTCTTCGGTGACCGGGTGTTCCACCTGGATCCGGGTGTTCATCTCCAGGAAGAAGAACTCGCCGGTGTGCTGGTCGACGATGAACTCCACCGTGCCCGCGCCGCGGTACTCGATCGCAGCTGCCAGGGAACGCGCAGCGTCGTACAGCCCGGTGCGCAGGCGCGTGAGCTGCTCCGCCGTGAGCCCGGGCAGTTCCGCGGGTGCCTCCTCCACGATCTTCTGGTACCGGCGCTGCAGCGAGCAGTCCCGCTCTCCGAGCGTGATCACCTTCCCGCGCCCGTCCCCGAGGACCTGGACCTCGACGTGACGCGCGGATGGCACGAAGCGTTCGAGGAACACGCTGGGATCACCGAAAGCTGCTGCGACCTCGCGGGTGGCGACCTCGAACACCGACGGGAGCTCCTCGGCACTCTGGACGATCTGGATGCCGCGTCCACCGCCGCCGGCACTCGCCTTGAGCATCAGGGGGAAGCCGACGCCTTCGGCGGCGGTCACAGCATCCTTCGCACTGGCCACAGCGGGCGACCCGGGGACGATCGGCACACCTGCGGCCTCCGCGATCCCCCGCGCAGTGAGCTTGTCGCCCATGCGCTCGATGGATTCAGCGGTCGGGCCGACGAAGACGAGGCCCGCTTCCTCCACCGCCTGAGCGAACGCGGCGCGCTCGGCCAGGAAGCCGTACCCCGGATGAACGGCGTCGCAACCCGTCCCCTGGGCGGCCGCCAGCAGACGATCGATGTCGAGGTAGCTGCGATCGGCCGGAGGCGGTCCGAGCAGGACGACCTCGTCAGCCAACGCAACAGCCCGGGTGGACCGGTCGGCCTCGGAGACCCCCACGACGACGGACAAGCCCAGGTCTCGGCAAGCTCGCACCACCCGGACCGCGATCTCCCCGCGGTTGGCGACGAAGACGCGCTCCACGCTCATCGTTCAGGCCTCCACGAGGCGGATCAGCGCCTGCCCTCGATCGACCTGCACGGCGTTGTCGGTCAGGATCTCCGCCACGCGGCCTCCAACCTCAGCGCGGATCGCGGTGAACATCTTCATCACCTCGACCAGCCCGACGGTCGCACCGGGTTCGACGACGTCGCCCACCTCGACATAGGGCGGCGATTCCGGGTCAGGGGCCCGGTAGAAGATCCCGACCATCGGCGCGTGCACCATGACGCCATCCACGGCGACGTCTGCCGGATCCGCGGTTGCAGCCTGCCCGGCCGGCGCGGTCGTCGGTTCCGCCGCTACCGCAGCCACCGTCGCAGGCGGCCGGGTGCCGGTCGCCGACGCAGGCGTGCCACCTCCGGGTAGCAGGTGGTCACCGCTGACGGGCGGCGCTGGTGACGCTGCCACGTCGGAAGCACCGGTGGGTGGCTCGTAGCCTTCCTTGACGAGTTCGATCTCGATGCCGTCGGCCTCGAATCGAACGAGTCCGAAGGTGCTGTCCTCAGCCAGCCGGACGATCCGCTCGACGTCGGCGTGGGTGAGTGGTCGGACGCCGGGTTCCATGATGCTGCTCCTCCTGCTGTTCGCCAGGTCCTCAGACGGTCCCGCGCTCCGTGAGCTGTGTGAGGTGGTCGTCGTCGTAGCCGAGATCCGCGAGCACGGAACGGGTGTCCGCACCGATCGCCGGCGGCGGGGTCCGTGCCGGGTGCTGCGCGTGGGAGTACCGCATCGGTGCTTCCACGAGTTGGACGGCGTCAGCGCCGTCCCCGAAGGTGTGGAGCTGCTCGAGATGCCGCACCTGCGGGTCGGCAAGCGCTTCGCCGATCGTGTTGATGGGGCCGGCAGGAACGTCCGCGTCCCGCAACGCCGTCAGCCACTCATCACGGGGGCGGGTCCGGAACGCCTCGTCCAGCAGGTCCCGCAGGTCCTCGTAGTGACGGATCCTGTCGGGCTTGGTCGTGAAGCGCGGATCGTCCCGCAGATCAGGCCGACCGATCACCTCGGTCAGCCCCACCCAGAACTTGTGGGGGGTTGAGAGGTGGATCGCGAAGGGGCGACCGTCAGCACCGACCACCGCGTAGGTCTGCGATCGCTTGGCGCGTGCGATCTTGTCCGCCACCTCGCCGGTCATCAGGAAACTGGTGGTGGCGATGGTCTGGAAGGCCATCGCCGCGCTTAGCATGCTGATGTCGATGAACTGGCCGCTCCCTCCCTGCGCCCGGGAGTAGAGCGCACCGAGGATCGCGTAGGCGGCGTACATCCCGGTCAACTGGTCCGACAAGGGGGGACCCACGGGTTCCGGTGCGTCCATAGCGGTGAGCTGGCTCGTCAGACCACTCTTGGCCTGGGCTATGGCGTCGTAGGTCGGGAGATGGCTCTCCGGTCCGGTCTGCCCGACGCCCGACAGCGCACAGTAGATGACCTCGGGGGCCCGAGCCGCGACCGCCTCGTAGCCCACACCCATACGGTTCAGGGTGCCTGGACGGAAGTTCTCGACGATCACATCTGCCGTCGCGGCAAGGTCGAGATAGACCTCCGCTCCCCCCTCAGCACGCACATCGATGGTCACGCTGCGCTTGCGGCGGTTGAAGGCCGCGAAGGGCGGGCTCAGCTTCGAAGCATCACCAGCCCACTGACGGAAGACGTCGCCCTTACCGGGAAGCTCGACCTTGATGACCTCGGCGCCCAGATCCGCGAGGAGCATGCCGGTCAACGGGCCGCTGATCACGTTGGCCATCTCGATGACCCGAACACCGGACAGTGGTGCTGTCGTCGTGGCCTCCATCAGCGGGCCACGGCGGACAGGCTGCCGACGGTCTGATCGGGCAGCTGTGCGTCGGTGCTGTCCTCAACCTGCTCGATACGCCGCGTGGGCTGGTGGTTCCACCGACCACCACACCGGTCCTGCACCTTGGGGAGGGCGACAGTGGGTTCCCGGTACCGTTCCGGATCCATCCTTGTGCTCCTTCAGCTCGTCGTCGCTGCGCTCCGACCGATCGGTCTGGCCGGATGCTGTGGACGCCGACCGCTCACCTCGCCATGGAGAGCGAGGCACCGCCGGCACGGATCCTCGCACTGCGGATGCCATCGACGCCGCGGAGGCGCTCCAACAGCGCCACCCAGGGGTCGTCGACGGCCGCGGGCGACATCGGTGCACGACCCGAGAGCGCTGCGACGTCGGCCTCGCTGGTGAACAGCTGCAGGAGGAACTGATCATCGTCGAGGGCCTCAGCGCCCATCCGGGCGCGCAGGTCATCGACGGTCAGCTCCCACACGCCATCCATGACGGCCGCGACCTCATGCGAACGCGGATGCGTGAGCAGGCGGTCACGCACGTCGGGATCGATGTCGTCCGCCTCCTCCTGGCCCCACCGTCCGAGGGCGTAGAGCAGGATCTCGTCGACGACCTGCGCGTACCGCTCTCCGGTCGTGACGTTGAGGGTGGCCTGGGTTCCCACGAACTGGGAGTAGGGCGTCACCATGATCGGGTAGCCGAGATCCCGCCGAACGCGTCCTACCTCCTCCAGCACCTCGTCGAGACGGTCACCCATACCCACACGGCCGAGCTGGAATCGTAGGTTGGAGATCATGCCTCCGGGGACCTGGTGGATGTAGTAGGTCTCGTCGTACTCCGCGGTCCGACCTTCGGGGAGCCCGTGCACCTCCCGCAAGGACGAGAGGCCGCGCGAGACCTCATCGACGGCCTCATCATCGATGTCGACCTCGTAGCCGCGTGATCGGAGGTTGCGGGCCACCAACACCGATGATGGCAACGACGCGCCGTTGGCCAGCGGCGGTATCGCCACGTTGATACTGCGGATACCGAGCTCGACCGCCTCAAGCGCGTTGAGCAGGCCGAGGCCGTTGTTGCAGTGGCCGTGGAACTCCAGCGGGATCGCACCCATCTCCCGCTGGATCGCCGGCACGAGCGTACGCAGCCGCTCCGGCGTCACCAGCCCACCGGGATCCTTCAGGCAGATCACCGCGGGTCCGAGTTGCGCCGCTGCGCGGGCCTTCGCGCGGTAGTACTCGTCGCTGTGCTTCGGGGAGGAGGAGTAGACGAGGTTGATGATCGTCCGTAGATCGGCGGCCTCGGCCATGGCCTTGTTCCGCTCCCAGGTCGCGACGGTATTGGAGGGATCGGACATGCGGACCTCGTCGACCCCGCAGGCGCGAAGCCGCTCGGTCCAGAGCCGATAGACATCGGGTGGGGTGATCTGGAACGCCAAGGCGTGACGGGAGTGGATCACCCGAAGGGGCGTATCCGGGAGGTAGCTCTTGAGGCGGCGCACACGTTCGAAGGGATCGTCGTGCAGTTCGCGGACCAGCTTCTTGAAGAAGGCGGCCGCGAGGACCTCGATGGCGCCGAACCCCGCGCGCCCCATGGGGCCTGCCAGGGGCAGCAGCATGTCCGTGGTCATCGCAGTGGCCCACAGGCTCATCTGCCCATCCCGCATCGTGGTATCAACGAGCGTGACGCGTTCTGCGGGGGTCATCGGACGCTTCCCTCCATCGTCAGACGCCGCACGAGGCAACGGACGGCGAGTCACTACGCAACGTTCACTCGGCGCTTGGCTCGGTCCCGGTCAGCTCGAGGATGGGCTGGCCGTAGACGACGAACTCCCCGCGGCGGCACCGCAGGCTGACAACCGTGCCCGCGGTGGCAGCCGCCAACGCATCGACCCGTCGCCCGACCACCAACCGCGCGACGACACCGCCGGCGTCCACCGCCGTTCCCGTCGCCACGAGCTCGCTGACCCTCCCCGGGGCGGGAGCCGTCACGATCAACGTCGGCCGCGACGGGTCCGGCAGGGCCGTTGAGGGTTCGGCCGATGATGTATCTCCTGGTCGCTCTAGCTCGAGCTCGAGCTGGGGGGTCCGGATGAGCGCGCGCCGAAAGGACCCATCTCGCACCGCGTCGAGCAGCCGCATGGCCTCAGCTTCGCTCACCGTTCCACCTCCGGGCTCGATCACTCCAACCGGGCATCGAACGGCTCATCGGACCCACGCCCCGAGGTCCGGTCGTCCACGTCTTCCACCCCTCGCGCAGTACAGCCGCGCTCCGTTGTCGCGGTCCCGTTCGGCCCCGAGAACCCACTCCCACCGAGCACTCGTGACTCATCAGTCGTCTGACGTCTGGTGGCGGAGTCTTCTCCGTCCGAACCAGCTTGTCAACACCTTTCGGTCCGGCAGACGCCAGATCACGCCAGTGCCAGGGCCGCCACCCCGATGAAGACCACCGTTGCCCCGAACGCCGTGCCGAGCCGCAGCACCTCGTAACGTCGCAGCAGCACGGCGCCCAGCAGGATGACGATCACGGGCATCGAGGAGAAGATCGGGATCACGACGGACAGTTCACCGATCCGCAGGGCCGACAGCAGCGCGGTGAGTCCCACGGCGCTGAAGACCCCGTAGACCGCGAACCACAGGTGGCGACGGTCGAGGCCGTCGCGGCTGCGCCACCGCGGGACGGCTGCGGCGAGCAGCGTCCAGATCGCCAGTGCGATCGCGACCCCGATCAGCGCGCCGAGCAGTGGCTCTCCCTCGGCGTTGAGCGCGATCTTCCGCAGCAGGTCGGCCATGGCGAAAGCCGCCCCCGCACCTATCGGCCACAACAGCACTCGGAGCGCCCCTCGGCCCGGCGGCACGACGACACCGCGGTTGGCCGAACCACCACGGGCGCAGGCGAAGATCCCGACGATGATCAGCGCGAGTGCCACGGCGCGCTGCCCGTCGATCCTCTCACCGAACACCACGACGCCGGCCAGGCTCGACAGCAGGGGGTTGGTGCTGGCCTGCACGGGAGCACCGACCGAGGTGCCGGCATCGCGTACCGCACGCATCGCGAGCAGCCGACCGAGCCCGGGGCCGGCAAGACCGGCCGCCGCGAAGAAGACCACGGCCGGCCACGGAACGGACCAGGAGTCCAGGATGGCCGTTGCGAGGATGACGAGTACGACGACACCCGTGGCGAGGCTCAGGATGAACCCCTGGATCATCGCCTGACCCTGGGTGCCGAACTTGACGGCGATCTGTCCACACGCATAGCAGGCTGCGGCGACGAGGGCGAGCGCCTCCGGGCTCAACCGATCCCGTCCCAGGCGCCCTCACCCTGCAGATGACGGACGAGCTTGCCTCCCGTACCCGTCTCGAGCTCCTCACCGAGATGCGCGATCAGACCGGGGATCCGACTCAGGATCCCGAAACCTCGCAGCAGGGCCGGTGGGTAGCCGATCTCCAGCAGCAGGGCCGCGATGGCGCCGGTGACGTTGACCGTGAGTCGCCGCCCCGTGGCCTCGGCCACGGCCTCCGGGAGTGCCCGCAGGAGCGGCACCTGCAGCTGCGCGTGGCCCGCATCGACGGCGACCGCGAACAGCCGCTCGGCACGCACGTCCCCAGACTCATGCTGCCCATGTCCCAGCCCCGGGATGCGCCGGCCAGCACCACGCTCCGCGGAGACGAGGCGAGCAGCGGTCGCTTCAGGTCCGTGCTCCCGCGCGTGCTCGGCCCACTCCTCGAGCAGCCGACCGCAGCCCTCCATCGCACCCAGCACACGACCACCGGAGTTCAGCACACCCGCAGCGATGGCTCCCTGCAGGGCCTCGGGTGCCGCGCGCAGGGTCATGCGCGCAGCCAGGGTGCTCGACGTGACGTCGTGATCGATCAGTGAGACGAGCACGGCGTCCAGGACGGCACGCTCGCTGGGCGCGGGCAGCAGCCCGCGGATGGCGAGGTGGATGGCATCGGTGAAGCCGAGTCGCCCGATGACCTCATCGGCCAGGTCGTGATCCCGTAGGGTGATGCGTCCATCCTCGGTGATCCGACTGACGCGCGTGTAACCCACCATTGCACCTCCGCGTAACGGCACGTTCGCGCACAGAACCTTAACGTACGTCAATGATGATGTCCGGGTTCTCTCCGTCGGGACCACATCGCGGAGGCAGGATGGGGACGCGGTGACGCTGCACGCCGTAGCTGCCCTCGGTGGTAGCCGCGAGGAACCTCGCTCCGGCGCTGCCGCGGCCCGGCGCTAGTCTGGCAGGACAACCAGAGGGAGTAGCCACGTCGTGCGGGTGCGGGTCTTCGGAGGACTGACCGAGCAGGTCGGGGACAACCACATCGAGGTCGCCTTCCCCGAGGACGCCTCGATGACCGTCTCCGAGCTGCGCGCCGCCGTCGCGTCGGCCTACCCCCATCTCGCACCGCTGCTGCAGCGCGTGACCGTCGCCGTCAACCTCGAGGTGGCGGCCAGCAACGAGACCGTCCCCGCCGACGCCGAGGTGGCCTTGCTCCCACCGGTCGCCGGCGGAGCCGACGCCGACGGGACGGAGCGGACCGCGCTCACGGGCCTGGTGACCCCACCGATCGACGTCGATGGCGCGCTGGAGGGGATCTCCGATCCTGCTGCGGGCGGAACGGTGCTGTTCCTCGGGACCGTGCGCAACCACGCACAGGGGGTGCCGGGCGTGGTGCAGCTGCAGTACTCGGCCTACGAGCCGATGGCTCGACGCGAACTCGACATCATCGCTGGCGAGGTGCTCGAGACCCACCCGGAGGTGACCGGGATCGTCGCGATCCACGCGCTCGGTGACCTGCCCGTGGGTGCGCACACGGTCCTGATCGCCGCCGCCAGCGCACACCGCGCCGCGGCCTTCGACGCCTGCCGCGACACCCTGGAGGCGGTCAAGGACCGGGTACCGGTGTTCAAGCGCGAGGTCACCACCGATGGCACCGCCCGGTGGGTCGGCCTCGAACCCGACGCAACGACCGAGCTTTCAGGGAACCTGGAGGACGAGTGATGAGCGAGGACGACACGGGCATCCGTGCGCTGCCGGCACGCGAGGCAGCACCCCGGCTGGACGAGCCGGGAGCGATCGTGCTGGACGTGCGCACGCCACCGGAGTTCGCACAGGCCCATCTGCCCGGGGCGATCAACATCGACTTCTACGGCCCCCGCCTGCGCGAGGAGCTCGCGGAACTCGACGGCGACGCGCCGGTGCTGCTGTACTGCCGCTCAGGGAACCGCAGCGGCAACCTGCACGGCCTGCTCGCCGAGCTCGGCTTCAGCGATGTGGTCGACATCCGGGGCGGCATCATCGAGTGGGTCGACGAGGAGCTGCCCGTCAACCGGTGAGGCGCAGCTTCAGGCCGGCCGGTGTGCCCGCACCAGCACGTCGATCGCCTCGCGCTGATCACCCTCGACCTCGACGAGACGTTTCACCTCCTCGGCCCGCTCGACCTCCAGGCCCGTGCTGTCGAGGGCGGCGGTGACCTCCGTCGGTGTCGGGAGCAGCGCCGCGTCCGGCGGCCCACCGACACCGTCGCTGAGGTTGCGACGGGCGTGGGCGATCAGCAGCCATGTCCCGCCCGGTGCCACCCACGCCGCCGAGCGCCGCAGCACCTCCACCTCCGTGGCGCGGGGCAGCTGCAGGTAAGCGATCAGGACCACGTCCGCGGGCACGAGCTCCAGAGGCTCGGTCAGGTCACCGAGGGTGAAGGTGACGGTCACCCCGCGATGTGCCGCGAGAGCACGTCCCTTCTCGATGGCGACGGGCGAGAACTCCACGGCCTCCACCTCGAAGCCCCGCTCCGCGAGCCACAGCGCGTTTCGGCCCTCACCGGCAGCGAGGTCCAGTGCGCGGCCACGAGGGTGATCGGCCAGCTCCTCGGCGACGAAGACGTTGGGGCCAGCGGACCACAGTAGCTCCCGGTCGTGGTAGCGCTGGTCCCAGCTGCGGGCATCCATGGCGACCTCCGATCACACGCCCGCGGCGATGTCACCACGGAGGTGGGCGCCGTCGAACCGGATCCGCTCGGCTGCCTCGTAGACCCGCTCCCGTGCTCCGGCCACGGATGCACCGAGCGCGGTGACCGCAAGAACCCGGCCGCCGGCGGTGACCAGACGGTCCTGCTCGCGACGCGTCCCGGCGTGGAACACCTCGACGTCGGGGAGAGTGGCAGCGTCCTCCACACCGTCGATCGGCACGCCCGTCGGGTAGGCCCCCGGGTAGCCGCCGGAGGCCAGCACCACGGTCACCGCGGCCTGCCCTCGCCACGACACCGCAGCACCGGTGACGCTGCCGGTGGCGGCCTGCCACAGCAGCTCGCCGAGATCACCGTCGATGCGAGGCAGGATCGCCTGGGTCTCCGGATCGCCGAAGCGTGCGTTGAACTCCAGCAGCTTCGGACCGCCGGCGGTCTCCACCAACCCGGCGTACAACAACCCTCGGTAGGGGGTGCCGCGATCTGCCAGCTCCTGCAGCACGGGCCGGAACACCAGCGCCTCGAGGTCAGCGACCTCTGCAAGGGTGAAGCCGGGCACCGGCGTGTACGCGCCCATCCCCCCGGTGTTGCGCCCGGCATCACCGTCCAGGGCACGTTTGTAGTCCTGGGCGGGCTCGAGGAGCACGACGTCGGTGCCGTCGCACACGCCGAACACGCTGCGCTCTGGGCCGGACAGGAACTCCTCGATCACCAGCCGGCTGCCGGCGGCACCGAACACCCCGCGCACCAGAGCGTCGTCCACCGCCTCACGGGCCTCATCGAGCTCCGTGCAGATGCGCACCCCCTTGCCGGCGGCGAGACCGTCAGCCTTGACCACGTAGGGGGCACCGAAGCGCTCGAGTGCGGTGTAGGCCGTCGCACGATCGTCGGTGGCGACGGCGCCCCCGGTCGGTGCACCCGCGGCTTCCATGATCTCCTTGGCGAAGGCTTTGGAGCCCTCGACGCGTGCGGCAGCTTCGACCGGACCGAAGGTGGCGACACCGCGTGCCTGGAGTTCGTCGACCACGCCCGCGACTAGGGGCGCCTCCGGTCCGACCACCACGAGGTCCACACCGAGGCGCAGGGCCAACGCAGTGACCGCCTCGGGATCCGTGGCGTCGACGGCGAAGGTCGGACCGACCTGTGCGGTACCAGGGTTCCCCGGCGCGCTCGCCACGCTCGCCACCGACGGCGAGCGGGCGAGCGCCCAGGCCAACGCGTGTTCACGGCCGCCACCGCCGAGCACCAGGACCGTACGTGCCACCTCGCACCTCCGCGACGGGGAGCCTCCGGGTCGTCGCAGAGGCTATCCCGGGCGATGGGGCGGTCGGTCGTGATGCAGCGCCCAGTAGCCTGCACGAGCGTGCAGCCGACCGGCGCGGGAGGTTCACTATGCCTGATTCCGCTACCCCGTCACCGGCTGTGGCCTTCGTGCTCGGGGGTGGCGGCGTGCACGGCGCGGCTGAAGTCGGGATGATCCGTGCGCTACTCGAGCGGGGCATCCGACCCGACGTGATCCTCGGAACCTCGATCGGCGCGCTCAATGGGGCGATCCTGGCTGCCGACCCCGACACAGCACTGGATCGGCTGTGCGAGCTGTGGACCAACGTCGACGCGAACAACCCCTTCGAGGCCTCCCTGCTGGAGCAGGCGAGCACCTTCGCCCGGACGCGGACGCACCTGCACGGCAACCATCGGCTTCGTCGCCTGATCCTCAGCGCCCTCCCGGTGCGTCGATTCGAGGAGCTCGCGGTGCCCTTCCAGTGCGTGGCGGCCAGCATCGAACGCGCCGCTGCACGGTGGTTCGATAGCGGGGAGCTGGTGTCGGCCCTGCTGGCCTCCACGGCTGTCCCGGGACTCCTGCCCGCGGTCGAGGTGGACGGCGAGCACTACCTCGACGGTGGGCTGGTCGACTCCATCCCCGTCGGCCGGGCGGTCGAGCTCGGAGCCCGGGTGATCCACGTCCTACAGGTCGGCCGCGTCGAGCAGCCGCTCACAGTGCCGACCCGACCCTGGCAGGTCGGCACCGTGGCTTTCGAGATCGCACGCCGTCACCGGTTCGTCGAGGAGCTCGAGGCCGCGCCCGACGACGTGGACGTGCACCTGCTGCCGACGGGGGACAGCATGGACCCGAACGACCCGGCTCAGCTGCGGTACCGCGACCTGTCGCGGGTCCGACAGCGCATCGAGGCGGCCTACGACGCCACGAACGACTACCTCGCCGCACAGGTCCCGGCCGAGCACCCCGGGAGCACCCCCTAGGCTCGGCGTTCGATGGGCCAGGGAGCGGCGATATGCACTCGGATGACCACAGCACCGCACCGCCAGCCGGGCGGCGCGCGGCCGCCGTCGTCACCTCCAGCGACGGGGTGCACCACGGGGCACGGGAGGACCGGTCCGGCGCGGTGGTCGCCAACCGGCTGGCTGCCGCCGGCTACGACCCGATCACCCGTCACCAGGTCCCCGACGAGCGTGACGTCATCGCGGCGACCCTGAGGCAGGTGAGCGACCGATCGGAAGTGGCCCTGGTGGTGGTCACGGGAGGTACCGGGTTCGGACCCCGTGATGTCACACCCGAGGCGACCGGTGATGTCATCGAGCGGGTCGCACCCGGTCTGGCCGAGGTGATGCGCGCCGTGGGCCGGGCCCAGACCCCGATGGCGGACCTCTCACGGGGGGTGTGCGGGGTGCGCGGCACGACCCTGATCCTGAACCTTCCCGGGAGCCCGCGTGGTGCCCTCGAGAGCCTCGAGGCGGTGATGGAGCTGCTGCCCCACGCCCTGACCGTGCTCGGCGGCGAGACCCAGCACGGGACGGGCTAGCGGGTCCGCTCCGTCCCGGACCGTGACCGTGGTGGGCACTCACCCGTCGCTGTAGGACGTCCCCACGCGCGAGCCGGCCGGGACGCGCGTGACCGCAGACCCTCTCGCGGTGTCCGACTCGCTACCCTGCACCAACGAGGTCAGACGTCAGAGTATCCGCCGGAAGCTGGGGTGGGACAACGCCAGGATTGGAGCCCGTCATGGGACCGGTCATCCGCAAGACCGTGACGTTCACCGAGACGTTCCACACCGAGGGGTCCCGCCCGGTGGACCCGCCGCTCACGCTGGCGTGCGCCGGGGCGGTGCTCCGCAACCCCCTCGCAGGGGTCCCCTTCGAGGAGGACCTCAGCGGCCTCGTGGGCGAGCTGTGCGCGCCCTTGGGCTCCCTCCTCGGCCCCATGGTCGTCGACCTGCTCGGCGGCACGGTCGAGGCCTACGGCAAGGGCGCACTGGTGGGCGCCGACGGCGAACTCGAGCACGCCTCGGCCGTGATCCACAGCCTGCACTTCGGCAACCCCTTCCGGGATGCGGCAGGCGGGACCGCGCTGCTGCCCTCGGCGGAGAAGCGGGGCGGGATGGGCGCCAGCTTGGACCTCGCGCTCAAGCACCTCCACGACCACGCGGTGCGCTCACACCACTGGACCTACGAGGTGCGGGTACCGGACGCCCCGCGAGCGGACGAACTCGTCGTGTTCTGCGCCGCCGCCTCCGGAGGCCGGCCCCACGCGCGTATCGGTGCCGGACCCCAGGACGACGACGTCGCGCACTGACCCGACGCGCAGCACCCGAGGAGGAACGTCATGCGGGAGGACCTCGACCTGATCGGACGGTGGCAGCGCGAGGCCGGCGAGATCGTGCTGGCCACCGTCACCGCCACCTCACGCTCCGCCCCCCTCGGACCAGGCGCCACCGTGGCACTGCACCCGGACGGCCGCGTGCTCGGCAGCGTCTCCGGTGGGTGCGTGGAGGCTGCGGTCGTGGAGGTGGCGCAGGAGGTCCTCGCCAGCCACGTCCCCCAGCACCCCACCTACGGCGTGTCCGATGACGAGGCCCAGGCCGTCGGGCTGACGTGCGGGGGCACGATCCACATCTTCGTTCGCCGGGTGGCACGGACGGCTCTGGATCTGGCTGGTGTGGCCGAGCGGCTCACGGACGACCGCCCGACCGCGGTCGTGACCATCGTCGAACCCGGGGGCACCGGGCTGACGGCCGGCGCTGCAGCGCTGGTCGGCGCGGGGCAGGAGGCCGTCAGGCTCAGCGGCGACGCCGGGCTGGACGCCGCGATCGCCTCGCTCACGGAGGAGATGCTGGCCCGCGGCGCCACCGGCCTGCGGCACCTCGGTCCCCGTGGAGAGCGCAGCGGGGACGAGGTCGCCCTGTTGGTGCAGTCCTTCGCCCCGCGACCCCGACTGCTGGTCTTCGGTGCCATCGACTTCGCAGCTGCGCTGGCCTCGGTCGGCCGGTTCCTCGGCTACCATGTCACCGTCTGTGACGCCCGGGAGCGCTTCGCGACCCCCCTCCGCTTCCCCGATGCGGACGAGGTGGTCGTCAGTTGGCCCCACCGCTACCTCGCGGAGACAGCCATCGCACCAAGTACCGCGATCTGCATCCTGACCCATGACCCCAAGTTCGACGTGCCGGCGTTGCAGGTCGCCCTCGCCTCACCGGCCGGTTACGTCGGTGCCATGGGATCGCGGCGGACCCACGAGGACCGGCTACGCCGGCTCCGGGAGGCGGGCGTCGACGAGGCTGCCCTCAGCCGCCTGCGTTCCCCCATCGGACTGGACCTTGGAGGACGCTCACCGCAGGCCACGGCGATCGCGATCGCGGCTGAGCTGGTGGCTGACGCGCACGGGGCCTCGGGACGCCCCTTGTCGCGGACCGACGGACCGATCCACCGGGCCTCGAACGAAGCGATGCTGACCGGATGAGCCGGGCCGCAGTGGTCCTCGCCGCCGGCCAGGGCGCGCGTTTCGGTGGGAGGAAACTGCTGGCGACCCTCGATGGACGGCCGCTGCTGGCTCACGTGATCGGCACCGCGGTGCGTGCCGACCTCGATCCGGTCGTGGTGGTCACCGGCGCCGCGGCCGAGGACCTGCGTGCCGCCGCTGACCCGGGCCCGGGGACGCCGGTCGTGTGGCACCACAACCCCCGCTACCGGGAGGGCCAGTCCACCTCCCTGCGCGCCGGGCTGCTCGCCCTGACCGGCGACACGCGGACCGAGGTGGCGGTGATCCTGCTCGGCGACGAACCGGGGGTCCCGGCTGTGGCCGTCCGGCGCGTGGCCGCCGCCGGTCAGCGGTGCCAGCGCGCCACCACCGGGATCGACGCCGCGGCGCCCGCCGTGCGAACCCGGTACCTCGACGGAGCCGGACATCCCGTTGCCTTCCCCCGCCGAAGCTGGGAACGGGTCCTGACGACCAGCCGGGGCGACCGCGGAGCGCGGGACCTCCTGGCGGCGGGTAGCGCCCTCGAGGTGGAGGTGGCTCACCCACGGCCGCGTGACGTCGACCACCCGGACGACCTTGCGGCGCTCGGTCGACACCTCGCACAGGAGCAGTGACCCAGCGGCTCCGTGCAACCGGTCCCGATCAGGGCTCGGTCGCATCCTCCTCAGGCGGCGGCGCACCGTCGAGCAGGTCCAGTACCGCATCCGCGCCATCCACGCCGCTGTCCGGCGGTTGCCGCAGGACGGGTGCTGCCTGCGGCCCTGCCTCGAGGAGGTTGGCGAGTCGGGCATGGGCCACGTCGTCGTCGGACAGCGCGTGGACGACCACATCGGCCTCGTCCACCAGGCCGCACCGCTCGCCGACCAGCACCGGGCACGGGTCCTCCGCAGGTCGCTCGCGGGGACCGGGGCAGACGGCCACCTGGAGCCCAGCCGCCCGCAGCACCTCCTCGTCCTGCCACTGACCCCCGCTCGACTCGACCAGGACCCGTGCCCGACGACCGTCACGGTCCGGCCAGACCGGGACGCCCGTGCTCGTGGAGATCACGACCCCGACGGTGTGGTCGCCGTCCCGCTCGACCGTGATCCGCCCGCGCCGGTTGAGCAGGCGGTTCATCGCGCCGTTCTCGGTCAAGACGTCCGCGTACAACGCCCGCACCCCCTGGTCGTGGGCGAGGGCGCGCAGCCGATCCAGCAGCATCGCACCCAGGCCACCGCGAACCTCGGCATCCAACGACAGCGCGAACTCCGCCGTCCCGTCACCTCGGGGGACGAACCCTGCCTCGCCGACGCACACCTCACGCTCCTCATCGTCACGCCGGACGACGAGCAGGCAGGCGCCCCCCTCCTCTGCGAGGCCCAACCACCCGTCCAGGTACGACCGCGGCGGCTGGGGCGAGAAGAACCGCAGGACCCTGGTCTCGTAGGGCAGACCCTGGATATAGCTCTCGAGCAGCGCGCGATCGTCGGGCTGCGCGAGCCGGAACTCGACGCCGGCAGGCAGCGCCGACGAGACCCGATCTTGGGTAGACACCTCGACCTCCTCGCAGCCGACGATCCCATGACCTCGGGTCATGATGTCGGAGCCCGGCATCCAGGGCAAGCGACCGGGAGGGATCGCGCGCTACCCCTGCACGCGGCGCTGCACGGGGGCCTGCTACGGGGGGTCCGCACGGCGCGTCACACGATGCCCTGGTCCGAGATCCCTGCGCGGGTTCAGCCGCCGGACGCCGGATCGCTCAGGGGCCCGGCACCAGGGGAACGTCGCGGCGCACCAGGGTCTGCGAGCGCTTCGGCCCGATCGAAACCCAGGTGATGGGCGTGTTAGACTGCTCCTCGAGCACGTCGATGTAGTCGCGGGCCTCCCTCGGCAGGTCCTGGTAGCGCTCCACCTCGGTGATGTCGCCGCCCCAGCCCGGCACCTCCTCGTATACCGGCTCGGCGTGGTGGAAGATCGACTGGTGGGGCGGGAAGTGGGTGTAGGTCTCACCGTCGTAGCGGTAGGCGGTGGCGACCTTGAGCGTCTCGAACTCAGACAGCACGTCCAGCTTGGTCAGGAAGATGTCGGTGAAGCCGTTGACCCGCTGTGCGTAGCGCGACAGCACCGCGTCGAACCAGCCGACCCGCCGGCGGCGTCCGGTGGTGGTCCCGTACTCACCACCGATGTCGGTCATCCGCTCGCCGACCTCGTCGAACAGTTCGGTCGGGAAGGGTCCGGTGCCGACGCGAGTGACGTAGGCCTTGGTGATCCCGATGACCCGGTCGACGTGGCGGGGCCCGAGGCCTGCCCCGGTCAGCGCCCCACCCGCGACCGGGTTGGACGAGGTGACGAAGGGGTAGGTGCCGTGGTCGAGGTCGAGCAGGGTGCCCTGAGCGCCCTCGAGGATGATGTGCTTGCCAGCCTCCAGCGAGGTGTGGATCAGGTCGGTGGTGTCAGCGAGCAGGGGACGGAGCCGCTCGGCGTAGCCGAGGTACTCGGTGGCGATCTCCTCGAGGTCCATCGGCAGCCGGTTGTAGATCTTGGCGAGCTGCTCGTTCTTGTGGTGCAGCGCAGCCTCGAGCTTCTGCCGGAAGATCTTCTCGTCGAACAGGTCCTGGAACCGCAGGCCGACCCGGGCCGCCTTGTCGGCGTAGGCGGGGCCGATGCCGCGCTTGGTGGTGCCGAGGTTGGCTTTGCCCAGGCGCCGCTCGATCAACAGGTCCAGCTCGCGGTGGTAGGGCATGATCAGGTGGGCGTTACCCGAGACCTTGACCCGGGCGTAGGGGTCGAGCCCGCGGACCTCGAGCCCGTCGAGCTCCTCGATCATCACCTTCGGGTCGACCACGACCCCGTCGGCGATCACCGGGGTGACGTGGGGGTAGAGGATGCCGCTGGGGATCAGGTGCAGCTTGAAGATGCGGTCCTCGACGATGACCGTGTGGCCGGCGTTGTTGCCGCCCTGGTAGCGCACGACGAGGTCGGTGGTGTCGGCCAGCAGGTCCGTGGCCTTGCCCTTGCCCTCGTCCCCCCACTGAGCACCGACGATGATGGTCGCGGGCACGCCGTCTTCCTTGCCTGCCTCCCGGCGAGCAGCGCACGGGGCCTGCGGCTGAAGGCCGGCGCCGCGCGTGGCTGCTCGGTGGCGGGGGGCGTCGTCGCTGCCGGGAGCGGGTCCACGCTCCCGAGGCCACCGGGTGCGGCGGCGTCGGGGGTACCCTACCCAC
>LFIK01000540.1_pt1 | contig 28305 bp, 26 predicted proteins | sample 643401 | NCBI WGS metagenome assembly LFIK01 (sample SAMN03777447, study PRJNA286221) | soda lake metagenome | biome: soda lake; feature: Kulunda steppe; material: water; isolation source: sample T5-Br brine of Lake Tanatar-5 | place: Russia: Kulunda steppe | collected 2010-07
ATGGCGGAGAGACAGGGATTCGAACCCTGGGACCCCGTGAAGGGTCAACGGTTTTCGAGACCGCCCCGTTCGACCACTCCGGCACCTCTCCGACGGGCAGCCGGATAATTCTGTTTGCCTCTGCACGCAAGGGCAAACTTGCGGATTTGCCTTGTCACGGTTCTGGGTTAGCCTCGGGGAGTGTGCACACAGGCAAAGGGTCACGGCATGGTCGGCATTCAGGGGACGGGATGGGCGCCGCGGTGGGGCGCTGCGCTGGCACTGGCGGTTGCCGCTGCATTGACGCCGCCACAGGCCAGCGCGGAGCCTGCCTTTGACCAGGTCGCGCTGACGGAAGCCTATCAACTCGAAGCCCTGTTCGAGATCGTCGCGCAGGAAGGCCGCGATGACGCTGCCGATATCGGCGCCGACGTGATCGGCGATGATGCCAGTGCAGCCTGGGAGCGCGCGATGGCGCGGCTCTACGATCCCGAGCGCTTGCTGGAGGTCTTCCTGTCCGAGCTTGATCGCGAAGCCACCCGCCAGGCCAATGCCTTCGACGCCGCGATTGCCTTTGCCCGCAGTGCGCCCGGCGCGCAGATGGTGCAACTGGAAGTCGACGCCCGGGCCGCGATGCTGGACCCCGATATCGAGCAGATGGCGCGCGACCGACTGGCCGAGGCGCGGTCCGAGGATGAACAGACACTGGAATTCGTGGACGCGCGGATCGATGCCAACGATCTTATCGAATCCAATGTCTCTCTCGGGCTCAATTCGGCGCTGTCCTATTTCGTCGGCTTCGCGCAGACCGCACCGGACGCGCTGCAACCGCAAGCGGACCGCATGATGTCCGATGTCTGGCAAACGGAAGGCGCCATCCGCGCCGAAATCACCGACTGGCTGCGCGCGTATTTCCTGCTCGCCTATGCGCCGCTGGACGCGGACGCGCGAGACGCCGTGCTGGAACACGCCGCCTCGCCCGAGGGGGTCGCCTTCAATACCGCCATGTTCAACGCCTTCGACCGGCTGTTTTCGGGCCTGTCGCAGGCGCTGGGGGCCGAGGTGGGGCGTGCGCTGGCGTCCAGCGACCTGTGAGTCACCGCGAGCGGGGTGTCCTGTCGGCTTCATCTTGCCAGAAATACCCGATTCTCACCGACGGCTGGCGCGCGGAGCCGTCTGTTCGATGTGAAACCGCGTCGGCGTGAAACCGGTTTTCCCCGCAGCGCGGCGCCGCTATAGATGCGCGTCAAATGTCCGGAACCGGACACGGCGCAACAGGAGGATCGCGCGATGGCATTGGCATTGGTGTTTCCGGGACAAGGGGCGCAGACCATCGGCATGGGCCAGGAGCTTGCGGCGTCCAGCGCGGCGGCGCGCGCGGTCTTCGACGAGGTTGACGCGGCGCTGGGCGAGCGGCTTTCGGCCCTGATCTGGGAGGGCAGCGCCGAGGATCTGACCCTGACCAGCAACGCGCAGCCTGCGCTGATGGCCACCTCGCTGGCCGTGGTCCGCGCGCTCGAGGCTGAGGGGTTCGACATGGGGCAGGCCGCGTTCGTTGCCGGGCACTCGCTGGGTGAGTATTCGGCGCTGGCGGCGACGGGGGCGCTGAGCGTCGCCGATGCGGCCCGGCTGTTGCGCATCCGCGGGCAGGCCATGCAGGCTGCGGTGCCGGTGGGGCAGGGGGCGATGGCGGCGCTGCTGGGGCTGGACTTCGCCGCTGCCAGCGCGGTCGCGCGGGACGCCGCGCAGGGCCAGGTCTGTCAGGCCGCCAATGACAACGATCCGGCGCAGGTGGTGGTCTCGGGCCACGCCGAAGCTGTGGCGCGCGCCGTCGATCTGGCCAAGGAGCGTGGCGCGCGGCGCGCGGTGATGCTGCCTGTGTCCGCCCCGTTCCATTGCGCGCTCATGCAGCCCGCCGCCGACGCCATGGCCGAGGCGCTTGCCGAGGTCCGGCTTTCCGCTCCCCGCGTGCCGCTGGTCGCCAATGTCCGGGCCGAGGCGGTCACCGACCCCGAGGAGATCCGTGCGCTGCTGGTCGCCCAGGTCACCGGCGCGGTGCGCTGGCGCGAATCGGTGGACTGGATGGCGGGGCAGGGCGTCACCACTTTCTGGGAGGTCGGCGCGGGCAAGGCGCTCTCGGGCATGATCCGGCGCATCGCCAAGGGCACGGAAACCCGCGCGATTTCCAGCCCGGAGGACGTGGCCGAAGCCGTCGCCGTACGCCCTTCAGGTGCCGAGTCGGGGCCACGTGGGCCCTTGGGCTTGCGCAGCATCTGACCCAGGCTGCAGCACGTCGGTCACGCAGATGCGAATCCCCGCGACTCGCCAGCCCGCCGCCTTGGCTTCACACGCGATTTGAGCATTTTGCCGCATCGTCCTTTGCTGACGGGGATTTCCCTGATTGCGGCGCCCCGCGCGGGGCGATCTGCGCGGCTTGGGCACACGCGCCGTCACAGGAACGTCAAGATTTTTTTTCGTCCTGAACGGAAAAGAATTCGTTGACCGCCGCACCGCTTTCACCGCAAGTAGTAGGGCGCGGCGAAAACGGCACCACATATAGGCGCCAGGGCCGGGGCAGGGACAACAACCCACAACAGTGCGGAACCTGTGATCAAGGTTCCGTTTGAGTGTGCTGGCAAATCGTCGGCACATCGTGGTCCTGTTGTGTCCGTTCCCATGGCTTTTCGCCGCGCAGGCAGGAACCACCGCCGGGTGGGCCCGGAACGTCGAATGGCCGGGCGGATCCGGCAACGTGAAATCGCCGGACAGGCCCGGCACAGACACAGGGGACAGGCACGTGAAGATCGAGCGCAGATTCACCACCGAGGGACAAGACGCCTACGCGGCGCTGGAGTTCACCACCACCGTTTCAGAGATTCGCAATCCGGACGGCACCGTGGTCTTCCGCAACGAGGCTGTGGAGGTGCCGAAGATCTGGAGCCAGGTCGCCTCGGACGTGATCGCGCAGAAATATTTCCGCAAGGCCGGGGTGCCCGCGCACCTGAAGCGCGTGCGCGAAAAGGGCGTGCCCGAGTTCCTGTGGCGCTCGGTCGCCGACGAAGCCGCGCTGGCCGAGCTGCCCGAGGATGAGCGCTATGTCGGCGAAACCTCGGCCAAGCAGGTGTTCGACCGGCTGGCCGGGGCCTGGGCATACTGGGGCTGGAAGGGCGGCTATTTCAGCGCCGAGTCCGATGCCCGCGCCTATTTCGACGAGATGCGCTACATGCTGGCCGCGCAGATGGCCGCGCCCAACTCGCCCCAGTGGTTCAACACCGGGCTGCACTGGGCCTACGGGATCGACGGGCCGGGGCAGGGACATTTCTATGTCGACCCCTTCACCCACAAGCTGGTGAAATCCAAGTCCGCCTATGAGCACCCGCAACCGCACGCCTGCTTCATCCAGTCCGTTTCGGATGATCTGGTCAACGATGGCGGCATCATGGACCTCTGGGTGCGCGAGGCGCGGCTGTTCAAGTATGGCTCGGGGACGGGGACCAATTTCTCCAGCCTGCGGGGCGAGGGGGAGCGGCTTTCGGGCGGCGGCAAGTCCTCGGGGTTGATGGGTTTCCTGAAGATCGGCGACCGCGCGGCTGGCGCCATCAAGTCCGGGGGCACCACGCGCCGGGCGGCGAAGATGGTCATTTGCGACATGGACCACCCGGACATCGAGGAGTTCATCAACTGGAAGGTGATCGAGGAGCAGAAGGTCGCTTCGCTGGTGGCCGGGTCCAAGCTGCATGAGGCACGGCTGAATGACATCTTCGGCGCCATCCGCGCCTGGGACGGCAGCACCGAAGACGCGGTGGACCCCGCGAAGAACCCGGCGCTGAAGGCCGCGATCAAGGCGGCAAAGAAGGCCATGATCCCCGAAACCTACGTCGGCCGCGTGCTGCAATACGCACGCCAAGGCTATGACAGCATCGAGTTTCCGACCTATGACACCGACTGGGACTCCGAGGCCTATGTCACCGTCTCCGGGCAGAACTCCAACAACTCCGTCCGCGTGACCGACGCCTTCCTGCAGGCGGTCAAGGACGATGCCGACTGGGAGCTGCTCCGCCGCACCGACGGCAAGGTGTCGAAAACCGTCAAGGCGCGCGAGCTGTGGGATCAGGTGGGCCACGCCGCCTGGGCCTGCGCGGACCCCGGCATCCAGTTCCATGACACGGTGAACGCCTGGCACACCTGCCCGGCGGATGGCGCGATCCGCGGGTCCAACCCGTGCTCGGAATACATGTTCCTGGACGATACCGCCTGCAATCTGGCGTCCATGAACCTGCTGAAGTTCTTCGACGGCGCCCGCTTTGACGGCGACGCCTACACCCACGCCACCCGGCTGTGGACCGTGACGCTGGAAATCAGCGTGATGATGGCGCAGTTCCCGTCGAAGGAGATCGCGCAGCGGTCCTATGAGTTCCGCACGCTGGGGCTGGGCTATGCCAACATCGGCGGGCTGTTGATGAACATGGGGCTGGGGTATGATTCCGATCAGGGCCGCGCGCTTTGCGGGGCGCTGACGGCGATCATGACCGGGGTGAGCTACGCCACCTCGGCCGAGATGGCGGCGGAACTGGGCGCGTTTCCCGGGTATGCCAAGAACGGCGAGCACATGCTGCGGGTCATCCGCAACCACCGCCGCGCGGCGCACGCAGCGTCGGATTACGAGGGCGTGAACGTCGCCCCCGTGGCGCTGGATGCCGCCAACTGTCCCGACCGCAAGTTGGTGGACCTGGCCCGCGCGGCCTGGGACGAGGCGCTCGCCCTGGGCGAAGCCCACGGCTACCGCAATGCGCAGGCGACCGTGATCGCGCCGACCGGGACCATCGGGCTGGTGATGGACTGCGACACCACCGGGATCGAACCCGATTTCGCGCTGGTGAAGTTCAAGAAGCTGGCCGGTGGCGGTTACTTCAAGATCATCAACCAGTCGGTCCCCGCCGCGCTCCGCAAGCTGGGGTATGGCGAGGCCGATATTGCCGAGATCGTCGCCCATGCGGTCGGTCACGGCTCGCTGGGTCAGGCGCCGGGAATCAACCACACGGCGCTGATCGGCCACGGCTTCGGGACGGCCGAGATCAAGAAAGTCGAAGCCGCGCTTCCTTCGGCCTTCGACATCCGCTTCGTCTTCAACCAGTGGACGCTGGGCGAGAAGTTCTGCCGCGAAACCCTTGGTATTCCGGCAGAAAAGATGAATGACCCGGGCTTCGACCTGCTCCGGCACCTGGGCTTCACCCGCGCGCAGATCGAGGCCGCGAACGACCACGTCTGCGGTACCATGACGCTGGAGGGCGCGCCGCACCTGAAGCCCGAACACTACGGCGTCTTCGACTGTGCCAACCCCTGCGGCAAGAAGGGCACGCGGTATCTCTCGGTGGACAGCCACATCCGCATGATGGCGGCGGCGCAGGGCTTCATCTCGGGGGCGATCTCCAAGACGATCAACATGCCCAACTCGGCCACGATCGAGGAGACGCTGGCGGCCTATGAACTGTCCTGGTCGCTGGGCATCAAGGCCAACGCGCTCTATCGCGACGGCTCCAAACTGTCCCAGCCGCTCGCCGCCGCGCTGATCGAAGATGACGAGGAGGCCGAGGAGGTGCTGGAATCCGGCACGCCCCAGCAGAAGGCACAGGTCATCGCCGAGAAGATCGTCGAGAAGGTGATCGTCAAGGAGGTGGTCCGCCGCTCGCGCGAAAAGCTGCCCGAGCGCCGCAAGGGCTACACTCAGAAAGCCATTGTCGGCGGGCACAAGGTCTATCTGCGCACCGGCGAATACGGCGACGGCAAGCTGGGCGAGATCTTCATCGACATGCACAAGGAAGGCGCGGGCTTCCGGGCGATGATGAACAACTTCGCCATCGCCGTGTCCGTGGGCCTGCAATACGGCGTGCCGCTGGAGGAGTTCGTGGACGCCTTCACCTTCACCCGGTTCGAACCGGCGGGAATGGTGCAGGGCAACGACAGCATCAAGAACGCGACCTCGATCCTGGACTACATCTTCCGCGAACTGGCGGTCAGCTACCTGGACCGCACCGATCTTGCGCATGTGAAGCCCGCGGGCACGGCGTTTGACGATCTGGGCGCGGGCGAGAAGGAAGGCCAGCGCAACGTGTCCCAGCCGACCGAGGATGCCGCCAACCGCTCGCTCGAGGTGCTGCGGCAGATCAGCTCCACCGGCTACCTGCGCAAGCGGTTGCCGCAGGAACTGACCGTGCTGCAGGGCGGGCAGGCGGTGACGGGTTTCGCCACCGACGGCACGTCAGCGGTCGCGCTGCAGGCGGCCGAGACCGAGACCCTGACCGTGGCCACCCTGGACGCCCGCACCAAGGCGCGGATGCAGGGCTACGAGGGCGACCCCTGCGGCGAATGCGGCAACTACACGCTGGTCCGCAACGGCACCTGCATGAAATGCAACACCTGCGGCGCAACAAGCGGGTGTAGCTGAGCCCGAGGCAGGGCATCCAGCGCAGAGCCGCCCCGGCAATGCCGGGGCGGTTTTCGGTTGCGCGCAGGGCGTTCAGCCCGTCGAGCGCAGTTTCGGAGTAAAGTCGATGCAGAGCGCGCCCATTTCCTCGGCCCGCAGCATCGCCTGGGTGCAGTGGCAATAGGCGCCGGTGTCGCGCGGGGCGCAGTGGCTGCATTCATCGCAGCGCCCGAAGGTGCGCGCGCTGCGCTGCTCGGCCAGCGTCTCGGTCGCCGCGCGCAGATGCTTCATAAGCGCGGCGCGGACCTCGGCGGGCTGTTCCGCGAGCGCGCGGCGCAGATCGGCGAGCGGGTCCTGCGCCAGCATGGCGTGACCGGCATCGGTCACCTCGATCAGCGCGCTGCGGCCGTCAGCTTCGTTGCTGCGCCGTTCCAGAAACCCCATGGAAACCAGTGACTTGACTGTCTGCGAGGCGGTCCCGCGCGTGGTCGCGTGAAATTCGGAAAACGCCGAAGGGGTGCGCGAGAACCGGTTGGCGCGTGCGAAATAGCGCAGGGCCGTCCATTGCGCGGCGCTCAGTTGCGCCGCCCCCGGGCCACTGTGCGCCAGCCGGGCCAGATGCACGATCAGATCCGCGCAGTCTTCGTCAGTGGTGGGTGAAGGCTCCGGTTTCATGGAAGGGAGGTAAGCCGCCACGCGATGATTGACAAGGCAGGCGGAATATAATAGCGAGTCGATAACAGTTAGTTTCGGATCGAAACCAAAGAGGCCCCCATGTCCCGCCATGATCCCCACATCAGCCGCTTCATCCGGACGTCGATGGGGCAGGCGATGCTGGACGCGGAAACCGAATACGCGCTCGCCATCGCCTGGCGTGACCACCGCGACGAGGCCGCGCTGCACCAGTTGATCGAGGCCTATACGCGGCTTGCGATTTCCATCGCCGGGCGGTTCCGGCGCTATGCGGTGCCGTTCGACGACCTGATCCAGCAGGGCAATCTGGGTCTGATGCGGGCGGCGGAAAAATTCGACCCCGAAAACGGCGCGCGGTTTTCGACCTATGCGACCTGGTGGATCCGGGCGTCGATGCAGGAATACGTGATGCGCAACTGGTCGCTGGTGCGCACCGGGACCAACGCGGCGCAGAAGAAACTGTTCTTCCATCTTCGCCGGTTGCAGGCCGAGGCACAGGATGACCCCGCCCGGCGCGAGGCCGTCAGCGCCACCGTGGCCCGCGAACTGGACGTGCCGGTCGAACAGGTGGAGATCATGCTGGGCCGCATGTCCGGCCCGGACCTGTCGCTCAATACCCCGCAATCGGGGGATGAGGACGCGCGCGAATGGGTGGACACGCTGGCCGATGACGCGGCCCCCACCGAAGCCCGCGTGCTGGACGCCATGGAGAACCGCCACCGCCGCAGCCTGCTGCACGATGCCGTGCGCGCGCTGCCCGAGCGCGAGCGACTGATCGTGGCGCGGCGGCATCTGGTGGACGAACCCGCCACGCTCAACGAGTTGGGCGACGAGATGGGGATTTCCAAGGAGCGCGTGCGCCAGCTTGAAGAGCGCGCGCTTGGCCGCATCCGCACGCACATGAAGCGCGAAAGCGCCGACCCTGCACTCGGCTGACTGCCTTTTCCTTGCATGACCCGGGCCTTGGTGCCAGATACCGGGTCAATAGCCGGTCGCGCGGGTGGCGCAGACCGGATTGGGCAGGGTCGTCGGCATGAACGGAAAAGCGGTGAACTGGCACGCGCTGGAACGCGCCGCAAAGGTCCTGACCGTCTTGATTCTGTTGGGGATCCTGATCAGCACGCTGACCCCGCCACACAAGATGAACTTCGATGTGCCGGGCAGCGACAAGTTGCATCACTTCGCAGCATTTGCGGTCTTCGTGCTGCCCCTGTCGCTGCTGAACCCGCGCCGGGCGCTGGCCCTTGTGGTGGCCGCCGTGCTCATCGGCATCTTCATCGAACTGGCGCAGCCCTATTTCGGGCGCACGCGGTCGCTGGGCGATATCGTGGCGAACACCTTGGGTGCCTTGTTCGGCGCCGCCGTGGCCTGGGTGCTGAACCGACCCTTCCGCCGCTGGCTGGGGCGCTGAGGGCGCGCGGACTCAACCCTGCCGGAAGTGCTTGGACAGCTTGAGCCCCTGACCCTGGTAGCTCGAGGCGATGCCCGCACCATAAAGCCGCTCCGGCACCGCGGCCATGCGTTCATAGACCAACCGCCCCACGACCTGCCCGTGTTCCAGCGCAAAGGGCGCCTCGTGGCAGCGCACCTCCAGCACGCCGCGTGCGCCCGCGCCGCCCACCGCCGCATGGCCGAAGCCGGGATCGAAGAAGCCCGCGTAATGGACCCGGAACTCGCCCACCATGGCCAGATAGGGCGCCATTTCGGCGGCGTGGTCGGGGGGGATGTGCACCGCCTCGCGGCTGACCAGGATGTAGAAAGCGCCGGGGTCCAGGATCAGCCGCCCGCGGTCGGCGCTAAGCCGGTCCCAGAACTCGGCCGGGTCATAGGCGCCGATCCGGTCCAGATCGATCACCCCGGTATGCGGGCGGGCGCGGTAGCCGACGATCCCGTCGCGCCCCGGCTCCAGATCAACCGAAAACCCCAGCCCGTCGGAAATCAGCGGCGTGCCGTCCACCAGCCCGGCGCTGTCATGCAGCGCCGCCAGCGTGGCATCGTCCAGCACCGCGTGGCCCCGCCGGAACCGGATCTGGTTCAACCGCATGCCGGGGCGTACCAGCACCGAAAACGAGCGCGGGCAGATCTCGGCATAGAGCGGGCCGTCATAGCCCGCGGGCACGCGGTCGAACTCGATCCCGCCATCGGTGATCACCCGCGTCAGCAGGTCCAGTCGCCCGGTGGAACTCTTGGCGTTGGCCACCGCCGAGACGTCGGCGGGGAGCGCCAGCGATTCCATCAGCGGCACCACATAGACGCAGCCCTTTTCCAGCACCACGCCGTCCGTCAGGTCGATGCGATGCATCTCGAATTCGGCCAGACGGTCGGCGACGCGCCGCTCCCGCCCGGCCAGGAACGAGGCGCGGACCCGATACGCCACCGCCCCAAGCCGCAGATCGAGGCTCGCGGGCTGTACCTGATCCTCGGCGACGGGGGCATCAGCGCGCAATGCGCCCGCGTCGATCATCCGGCGCAGCGCGCTGTCGGGCAGAACGCCGATGGCGGTGGTCAGGTCTGCACTCATGCTAGGATCCCCGGAACGCTGTGGTTTCGGGCGCTGATACACAGCCCGCGCGCGGCGGGAAAGCCCGCAGGCGCAGGGCTGTACCCCCATGCGTGGGTCAAGCGGATGATTGGTGCGAAATGAATGGTCGGGCTAGCAGGACTCGAACCTGCGACCTTCCGTCCCCCAGACGGACGCGCTACCAGGCTGCGCCATAGCCCGAACAGCTGTGCTTTTACCTGTTTGGGCGCCGGGAGCAAGCGCAAATCCAGGGGATTCCGGCAGCAACCGCATCGGATGGTGGGTGTCACCAGCGCTCGGCCCCGCCGGCTTTGGACATCCGATCCAGAAGCGCGTTCATGCGCCGCGCGACCGATGCCAGAGCGGCCCGGCGGTCCGTGTCCGGAGCAGGCTCCATGCGGCGCAACATCACGGTCAACCGTTCGGCCTCGGCCTCCGTTTCCTCGGGTTCCGATTCCGCGTCTGTTTCGGGTTCGGGCGTTGCAGCCGGCGCCTCGGCGGCTGTTTCCTCGGCTCTGGCGGCGGGCATGTCAGCCTCCGACACACCCGGTTCTGGGGCTTCCGCGGACTTGGACGCATCGGCGGCGGGTGCTTCGGGGGGCGCCGCCATCGGAGCAGCCTGGATATCCTGGGCAGGGGGGGCGGCGACGCCCTCGACACCGCTGGACTCGTGCGCCGCCTGCGCATCGGTGGGACCGGAAACGTCGGCGGAGCCCTCGACGGGGGGCGCGTCATCACTGGCATCGGTGGCGGCATCTGCCGTAGACGGGGCCCTGTCGGGCACCGGGTCGGGCGCCGCATCGACCGTCACCTCGTCGGCCTCGGCCTCGAGCGTCTCATCGCCTTCGAGTTCGGCCAGCAGGTTTTCGGGGGCCATGCCGGCGACATGGCGCACGCCCTTTTCGGCCAGGAGCTTCTGCACGCCACGGATGGTCATGCCCTGATCGTGCAACAGCGCGCGGATGCCGCCCAGCAGCACCAGATCGGCGGGGCGATAATAGCGCCGCCCGCCCGCGCGCTTGACCGGCTTTACCTGGTTGAACTTGCTTTCCCAGAACCGCAGCACATGCGCCGGAGTGCGCAGGACCTCGGCCACCTCGCTGATGGTGCGGAACGCCTCGGGTGCCTTGCGCATTACCCGGACCTGTTGCCGCGCGCCACCCGCTCCTTCATCAGATGCGAGGGCCGGAAGGACAGCACCCGGCGCGGGTCGATCGGCACTTCCTCGCCGGTCTTCGGATTGCGGCCCACGCGCGCCCCCTTGTCGCGCACGCTGAAGGTGCCGAAGGACGACAGCTTGACCTGTTCCCCTTGCACCAGCGCATCTGAAATGTGCTGCAGCACGCTCTCCACCAGTTGCGCCGATTCGTTGCGTGACAAACCCACTTCGCGGAAAACCGCTTCGCTCAGGTCCATTCGCGTCAATGTCTTGTCGCTCATCCCGTCCCTCCACGGTTTTGCGTGGAAGCATGGGACATGCAAGATTCCGAGTCAATATCAAGCGCTTGCCGGGCGGCGTTTATGCGCCGTTGGAAGCGCGCTGTGGCAGAACACCGCGGCGCGAAGCGCGGCTTACCAGCGCAACACCACCGCGCCCCAGCTCAGCCCGCCGCCAATCGCTTCGCACAGGACCAGGTCGCCGGGCGCAAAGCGCCCTTCGCGCGCCGCCACCGACAGCGCCAGCGGGATCGACGCGGCCGAGGTGTTGCCATGGTCCTGCACGGTCACCACCACGCGGTCCATGCTCACGCCAAGCTTTTGCGCCGTGCCCCGGATGATGCGCAGATTGGCCTGATGCGGCACCACCCAGTCCACATCCGCCGCACCCAGCCCCGCACGGTCCAGCGCGGTGGTGGCAGTGGCGGCGAGTTTCTCGACCGCGTGGCGGAACACCTCGCGCCCCTGCATCCGCAGGTGACCGGCGGTGCCGCTGGTGGACACGCCGCCGTCGACATACAACAGATCGCGGTAGCGCCCGTCCGAGTTCAGATCGCTGGCCAGGATGCCGCGGTCATCGCTGGTCCCGGCCCCGTCGCGCGCTTCCAGCACCACCGCGCCCGCGCCATCGCCAAACAGCACGCATGTCGCGCGGTCGGTCCAGTCCATGATCCGCGAGAACGTTTCGGCCCCGATCACCAGCACGCGCCGCGCCTGGCCCGAAACAATCATCCCGTTGGCGTTGGCCAGTGCAAAGACGAAGCCCGCGCAGACCGCCTGCACGTCGAAGGCAAAGCCGCCGGTCATGCCCAGCCCGTCCTGCACCTGCGTTGCCACGGCAGGGAATGTCATGTCCGGGGTCGAGGTGGCGACCACCACCGCGTCGATATCGCTGGCAGTGATCCCGGCGTCGGCCAGCGCGTCCCGCGCCGCCGCAATCGCCAGGTCCGAGGTGTATTCACCCTCGGCCGCGAAATGCCGCCGCTTGATCCCCGAGCGCGATTCGATCCATTCGTCCGAGGTGTCCAGCGTGCGCGCGAATTCCGCGTTCTCCACCACCCGTTGCGGCAGATAATGCCCGGTGCCGATCACAACCGCCCTGCGTGTCATGTCTTGTCCTGCTTGCTCGTCCCGTTGTGCCTGAATGCCGGGTGCTGCTCCGCCACCGCCTGCGTGACCTGTTCCAGCCGTTCGGACATCCGCGCCTGAAAGCCCGATTGCGCCAGCAGGAAGGCCAGCTTGATCGCCGCCGAAATGCCCGTGGCATCCGCCGATCCGTGCGACTTGACCACCGTGCCGTTCAGGCCCAGGAAAACGCCGCCATTCACCCGCCGCGGGTCGATCCGCCGCTGCAGCCGCTTCAGGCCGGGCAGGGCAGGCAGCCCCGCCAGCCGCGACAGCAAGGTGCCGCCCAATTCCGCATGCAGCAGATCGCGGATCAGCCGCGCGGTGCCTTCGGCGGTCTTCAGCGCCACATTCCCGGTGAACCCGTCGGTTACGATCACGTCGACCTCGGTCGACGGGATGTCGGTGCCCTCGACAAAGCCCACGAAGTCATAGCGGCCAAGGCCCTGCATCGCGCCGATAAGTTCATGCGCCTCGCGGATTTCGGCGCGGCCCTTGTGCTCCTCGGTGCCGACATTCAAGAGGCCCACGCGGGGCATTGCCACGTTGAACCCGTTGCGATAGTAGGCCGCGCCCATCAGCGCGAATTGCAACAGGTTCTCCGGATCGGCGCGCACATCGGCGCCCACGTCCAGCATGATGTTGTGCGCCCCGGTGGTGCCCTTGGGCCACATGCAGGCGATGGCCGGGCGGTCCACGCCGGGCAGCTTGCGCAGCCGCAGCATCGACACCGCCATCAGCGCCCCGGTATTGCCGCAGGACACCGCGGCCTGGGCCGCGCTGCCGCGCACGGATTCGATGCAGGACCACATAGAGGTGTCTCTGCCGTGGCGCATCACATGGCTTGGCTTTTCCTCCATGGTGACCACGCCTTCGGCATGCACAATCCGCGTGCGGTCCTGCAGCACCGTTTCGCGCGATACCAGCGGGTCCAGCACCGCGGCATCGCCGTGCAGGGCAAAGGCAATGTCAGGGTTCTTTTCGGCCGATCGCAGGCAGCCGTCGACCACTGCGGACGGGCCTGCATCGCCCCCCATGGCATCCACCGAAACGGTGATCCGACCGCTGTCGTCGCGCTGGTCGGAGGGCGGGTTGGTCATGTGTCACCGGCTGCGCAGCGTTCACGCAGCGTCATCGTCCAGATCGATGTCGCTTGCTTGGGCGACGACCTCGCGGTCATTGTAGAAGCCGCAGGACGGGCAGACATGATGCGGGCGCTTCAGCTCGCCGCAATTGGGGCATTCGTTGGGGTTCGCGGCCACCAGCGAGTCGTGCGCACGGCGCATGTTGCGGCGGGAACGGGTGACGCGGTTCTGTTGCACGGCCATGGGGTCAACCTCGGGGTCTCTTGATGATGAAGGCCCGGGCGTTACGCGCCGGACCTGAAATTCTGTCTCGGGGTGATCGAGTGTTTCAGAGCGGGTCCATACACCGAGACTTTGCATGTTCCAAGCCCCGTTCGCACCCCGTCACGCATATATCGGTGTTTTTTGGGTGCACAAGAGCGCATCAGGGCGTGAACGCGCGGACGCGCGCTGTGCCCCAAAGGCGTTGCGGCCGCGGCCCTTGTTCATGAATCGTTAATCATTCGGCGGGCAGAATTGCGCGGGTGTACAGGACCCTTGCCATGATCGCGCTGGCGATGATCACCGCCTGCGCTTCGCCATCGCCGGAATTCGCCGGGGCGACGCAGACGCGACTGGTGCTGGACGGCGTTCGGGTCGCGGTCTTTCAACAGGGCAACCGCGCGCAGGCGATCCGGCTGGATTACGCGCGCCGGATCGAGCAGCGTGCCATGCCAGCGCGCCTGGTGGCCGCGATCGAGCAAGTGACCGGCTGCACCGCACGCCCCGGCAGAGTGCAGGGCGACAGCGGCGTGATTACCGCCGACCTGATCTGCCCCTGAGGGCGGTGATCGACCTTACCTGCCGCAATGGCAGGATCTGCGCCGCAGTGGATCCGCCCGCCGCTTTGTCCTGAGTCAAGGATCTGCCCATCGCCTTCTGGTACGTAGCCACGGTCAAGGTTTCAAACGAAGGAGAAGTGTCATGTCGCGTCTTGCACTGGTTCTGTTCATCTTTCTCGGCGCCACGATGGCCGGTTCGCTGGTGGTGGCGGCGCTGGTGCTGGGGCATGACAGCGTGGCCGCGCTTCTGGTGGCCGCTGGTGCCGGTGTGCTGGTCGCGGCTGTGGCAAGCTGGCTGGCCGCGCGGCGACTGATCGAGGCCTGAAGGCCGGATCGCGGACCGCGCGCGCTATTCATTCTGCGCGCCCGCTTCGGCCCCGATTGATCGCGGGTGCGCAGCCACGCATCGCTACATGTAGCTGCGCACCAGCGCCTCCGAGATCAGCGTCCAGCCGTCGGCGACCACGAAGAACGACAGCTTGAAGGGCAGCGCGACCACCGCCGGGGGCACCATCATCATCCCCATGGACATCAGCACCGCCGCCACCACCAGATCGATGATCAGGAACGGCAGGAAGATCAGGAACCCGATCTGGAAGGCGCGCGCCACCTCGCTCAACAGGAAGGCGGGAACCAGCACCGACAGGGGCGCGTCCACCGGGGCCGCAGAGGGATCATCGGGGCGCAGCCCGGCCAGCGCCTCATAGGTGGCGGTGTCGATCCGCGCGGCCATGAACAGCCGGAACGGGTCAAGCGCGCGGATCACGGCCTCGTCGAGCGCCAGCTCCCCGGCGTTCAGGGGCACCACCCCGGCCTCCCACGCGTCGAGGAACACCGGCTCCATCACGAACCAGGTCAGGAACAGCGCCAGGCTGACGATCAGCATGTTGGGCGGCGATTGCTGCAGCCCCAGCGCCTGGCGCAGGATCGCCAGAACCGTGACGATGAAGGGAAAGCAGGTCACCATGATCAACAGCCCCGGGGCGAGGCTCAGGAGCGTGATCAGCACGATGAGCTGCACCGAACGCACGGCCAGCGACCCGTCGGCATCGAGGTCGATGGCGATCTGCTGTGCCGCCGCCGGGATGGCGCAGGCCAGCGCCAGCGCCAGCCCGAGCGCAACCGACCGGCACGCGCCTGGCAAGCGCGCCTGCAGCCGCGCCGCGTGGCGCTGCGGGGTGCGGGCTCCCGCGGGCGGGGCTTTGTGCCCTGCGGCGCGGTGCTGTTCAACCTCCCGCACACGGGCCGATAGGGGTTTGCCCGCCCATTTCGCAGGCCCGACTGGCTTCGGCTCCGGGCTGCCTGCGGGTACGGAGTCGCCGGGACGGGGGCGCACCACGCGCTTTTGGCGCAACGCGCTATCGCGCGCGCCGAGGCGCGCCGCCCGGCGCCCTGAAACGCCGCAGCCGGAAGGCGGAGCGAAGCTGCGGTTTTCCGGGCCAACGCTGTTTGTTGTGCTGGCCTCCATTGCCACGCGCCGATGAATGCCATCCTCAGGGATGCCAGAACCGGCAATGGTCCGCCGTTCCCGCGCCACCGTCGCTGTGCCCAGCCCCGACATGACGGCCTAGAGCCCGTCCCGCATGTCGATGACTTCGGTCAGGCGCACCCCCAGCAGGCCCGCGCGCGCGCCGTCGAGTTCCTCGAGCACCCCGCGCGCGATCAGCCGCTCCCCCACCAGCAGGTCCACCGGATCACTGACCCGCCGGTCCAGCGGCAGGACCGCGTCGCGTTGGAGGTGCAGCAGTTCGCGTATCGTCGGCCGGCTGCGCCCGACCGAGATCACGATCTCGATCGGCACCCGCCCCAGCGCGCCGCTGCCGGTCGCGCCGCCCGGGTCATGCTGGCCGGTGGCGGTTGCACTTACTCCCGAGGGGCCGCTTGCCGGGTGCGGGGCGGCGGCGGGGTCCGGGTCTGTGGCGGTTTCGGTGCGCGGTGTGGGGTCATCCATGGGCTTTCCTTTCGATCACGGTCGCGGCAGGCAGGGTGGAGAGGTAATCGGCCACCGCCTGCTGCGCGGCGCGCACGGCGGCATCGATGTCGATCCGGGTCGCGGCCGGGTCCAGCCGCGCGATGACCTGGCCATCGGCAAGGCTGGGTTCCTCGATCAGGCGCAGGTCCAGATCCGGCATCGCCTCGGTCAGCGGCGCAATAGCGCTGCAGGTGGCGGCGTTCGCGCGTACCTCGATGGGGTTTTCCATCGTGTCGGCAGCCACCGCGGCGACAGCCTCGGCGAGGGTTGCGCCCAGGGTGGCCTGCGCCGTTTCCGGCAGCACGGTTCCGGCCATGCTTCGCACCAGCGGCAGCAGGGCGGCGAGCGCATGCGCCCGGGCCTCTGCGTGGGTGAAGTGGAGGGTGCGCAGGGCCTCTTCGGCGGCGGCGCGGCGCTCTGTCTCGGTGGCATCAGCCTCCGAGACCGCGTCCTGCCAGCCGGCTGCGTAGCCTTCGTCATAGGCCGCAAGCCGGGTCCGCTCCAGTTCCGCCGCGTCAAGGAAAGCGACGCCGTCCTCTGCGACCGATGTGTCGAAGACTTGCAGTTTCAGGGAAGAGGCCATCAGCGTGTCCTTCCGGTTTCCTGCATCCAGTGGCGCAGGATCTCCACGCTTTCCTGTTCGCGCTCGGCAATCATGCGGCGCAGGCGGGCAACGGGGTCGGCGTCCTCACCGGCGTCCTCACTGGCGGCCGTGTCACCGCGCGCCGTGCCTGCGGCGCCCGCCTGCGCCGATCCGCTGCGCGGACGCGCGGGCGCGGCCTCGATCTCGCCGGTCAGCGCGTCCTCGGGCGCTTCGGAGCCGCGTTGCACCCGCTCGCCGGGCGCGCCAAGGGCGAGTTGCCCGGGCGTTGCCGCACCAGTGGCAAGCTGGGCCAGCGGCGTCGCGTCGTTGCGCCGGGCCGCTGTCAGGATCGGGCGCAGCACGAACAGTGCCAGCACCATGGCCAGAAGCGTGAGCGCGGCCAGTGCGGCCAGTGTCCGGGGCTCGGGCAGACCCGGCCACGGCCCCGGGGCCAGCGCTTCGGTGCCGGGCTCGGTGATCGGTTCGAACCGCAGCGACTGCACGGTGATCACGTCGCCGCGCGCCTCGTCATGACCCACCGCCGAGGCCACCAGCAGGCGCAACGCCTCCAGTTCCTCGGCCGAACGCGCGCGCCATTCGGGGGCGTCATCACCTGTAGGCGCATGGTGCCCGTCCACCAGCACCGCAACGGTCTGGCGCCGGATCGCGCCGGGGGCGCGGTGGATCTCGCGCTGCGATTCGGAGACCTCGAAATTCGTCCGTTCGCGGGTTTCAGTCTCGCGGCTTTCGCTGGTGCCGTTGTCCGCTCCGGCATCGCCTTCGGGCAGGTTCGAGGCCACGGTCACCCCCTGCGCACCGCTTTCATTGGCGCTGCGGATGCGTTCCTCGGCCTCGGTGCTGATGGCGACGCGCGTCTCGGGGTCGATGCGCCGCTCGACGATGGTTTCGGTGTCGGTCACCAGGTCGATGCTGACCTCGACCACGGCGCGGCCGGGGCCCAGATGCGCCTCCAGCAGCCGCTCGGCATTGCGACGCAGCGTGCTCGCGCGGTCCTGCATGGCGTCCGGGGCGTCGGCGTCCGTGCCCGCCACCAGCCCCGATTCCGCGTCGATGACCGACACCGCATCGACCTCCAGCCCCGGCACGGCCGAGGCGATCAGGAACCGCATCGCCTGCGCCTGTCGCGCCGAAACGCTGCCCGTGGCCGAGGTGACCGTGACGGCGGCGCGCGGAGCGGTCTCGCGCCGGAACGGGCTGGTACTGGCCTGGGCGATGTGGACGCGCGCGGCACGGATGCCGGGACTGGCCGCGATGGTGCGGGCCAGTTCCCCTTCGCGCGCACGCAGGTAAGCGGCGTCGAACATCTGCGAGGTGGTGCCGAAGCCCGACAGCGAATCCAGCAGCTCGTACCCCGCGGCGCCGTTCGCCGGCAGGCTGCTGCCGGCCAGGTGCATCCGCGTCTCATCGCGCTCCTGCCGGGACACAAAGATCGAATCGCCCTCCACCCGGTAGCGGATGCCGCGCTGTTCCAGCGCCTGGATCACATCGCCCGCCGCCACCGGATCCAGCCCGGCATAGAGGAGCGCCATGTTCGGGCTGGTCGCAATCCGTCCCAGCCCCAGAACGGCCAGAAACACGCCCAGCGTGGCCACCGCCACGATGATCTGGCGCTGCACCGGCAGTCCGAACCAGAAGTCGCCCAGCTTCTGCACGCCGTTTCCCCCGTTCCTCGGGCTTCTGCCCTGTTCGGCCTCCGTTCTGCAGGGTGACGCTTAAGATTCGGTTAGTGAGATTGTGCGATTCCGGTCGGGCAGAAGGCGGCCAGGGGACGGACCATGAGCGATGCAGCGCAACCAGCGGACAGTGTCCCGAAGCGCCGGTCGGGTTTGCGCGGCATGCTGGTCGCGCTGGTGCTGGCGGCGATTCTGGGCGGGGGGGCATTCTATGCGGCGTGGTCCGGGCTGGTGACCCTGCCGCAGTCCGACCCGCGTGGTGCGGCGGCGCAGGAAACGCGTGTCGCCTATGTGCCGCTGCGCGATATCGTGGTTACCGTGGGGCCGCCGGGCCAGGGCGCCCATCTGCTGTTTTCCGCCGATATCGAGGTCCGGCCCGAGGCGCGGTCCGCCGTCGCCGCCATGACCCCGCGGTTCATCGACGTGCTGAACGGGTATCTTCGCGCGCTGGAGCCCGAGGAGATTGCCGCCCCGGCGGCGCTGGTGCGTTTGCGCGCGCAGATGCTGCGGCGGCTGCAGCTTGTCGCGGGCGAGGGCATGATCCGCGACCTTCTCATCATCGAATTCGTACTGCGCTGAGGTGCCTGTCATGACCATCCTGCTCGACCTCTTGCTCGGCTTTGCGGCGCTGAGCGCTGCCGTCTACTGCCTGATCCTGTCGCGGCGGCTGCGCGCGCTGACCCGGATCGACGGCTCCCTGGGCGGCGCGGTTGCCGTGCTCTCGGCGCAGGTCGACGCGCTGACCGAAGCTCTGGACACGGCGCGCGATGCCAGCGATTCGCTGCGCAGCGACCTGCGCGGCCAGACCGCCGAGGCGTCATCGGCGGCGCGGCGGCTGGAACTCCTGCTGGCCAGTCTGCACGATCTGCCGGGGCTGCAGGACGGCGCCCATCCACACCCCGCTGCGACCGCTGACGCCCTTCCAAGCGCCAGCGTGCCTGAGCGGACGCACGGCGCAGCGCCCGCCGGCAGGGGGCCTGCCAGAGCGCCCCGGTCCGGGTCGGGCACGGTCGGCCCTACGGATGCCCGTGGCGCGGCGTTTGCCGACCGCGCGGCGGGCGCGGGCATGGACCCGGACGCGGTGTTGCGTGGCGAGTCCGGCAGTGGGCGAACCCGCGCAGGTGGCGCAGGCGGCGCGGGCGATGCGGCGCCCTTGCCTGCCCATGCGGGACACGGGGCCTCAGGTGCGGCCGCCGTACCGTCCGCGGTCGCGCCGCGCCCTGCAGGAACACAGGCGTTCTGGCGCGACCCTGATGGTATGACGTCGCATGCGCCGTTGGCCCGTGCGGTCGCGCCCGCCTACGCGGCGCCGGGGTCCGAACCGGCGGCGGCTTCGCCGCCCGCGGGGCGGTCGCGCATCCTGCGGCGGGCGCGGCACGCCGGGGCGGGCGGCAGCGCATGAGTGCCGGCTCCGCCGTTGATCCCGCCGCCCGGTCACGTTCGGGGGCGCTGGGTGGCGCGGGTCGCGGCGCGGCGCCTGCGCCTCGTGCCCGCGCCGGTCGCCTGCTCGCGCGCTTGCGCCCCGGGGTCCTGTCACTGCTGGCGATGCTCTTTCTGGTGGCCGGGTTGGCGCGGCTGGGCACCGGAACGGCGGCTGCGCTCGACGCGGCGCTGGACGGCAGGGCGCAAACGGTCGCCGAAACCACAGCCGCGGCTGTCGATGCTGATGCGTCCGACCCGATGGATCTGTTTGCCACGTTGCAGAACCGCGAGGCGCGCGTGGCCGAGGCCGAGGATGCCCTGCAGGCACGCGAGGCCGCACTGGCACGCGCCGAAGCGGACCTGCGCCGCCAACTCGCTGCGCTGAGCGAGATGGAGGCGCAACTGGCGCGCACGCTGGCCATCGCCGACGAGGCCGCCGAACGCGATCTGGAGCGGTTGACGGCGGTGTTCGAGAACATGAAACCGCGCGATGCCGCCGGCCTGTTCGAGGAGATGGACACTGACTTCGCCGCCGGGTTCATCGGCCGTCTGCGCCCGGAAATCGCAGCCGAAATTCTGGCGGGGCTCAGTCCGCGCAACGCTTATGCCGTAAGCGCCGTGCTGGCCGGGCGCAACGCCAACGCGCCGCGCGATTGAGCAGGCCGGTTGAGCGGTGCAGCGCGTTTTTGCGGGGCATGAAAGCGGCGCCACAGTTGCAAGTGCCACAGCACATCCTGAGCCTTCGGCCCGCTCTCCCCCTTTGCGTGGTATCGCAGCGTTTCCGTCAGCGGCAGCAGAGGGCCCGGAACCGCCGCCGCCCCGTGCGTCGGGCGTGGCGGGCCGTCCCGCGTGCTGCGGGCGCACTGATTGGGCGCTTCCGATGGCCCTTGCGCCAATGCCTGCCGCCCGCGCCCAAAGGTCAACCATCGGGGACGCCAGAGGGGTTTACGTGGGTTGACGGGTGCGCATCCGGCAATCGCACCTGCATGTCGGCATCGCGACTGGTTCATCCCGAGCCGGGTCGATGACGGCGCGGCATCCGGGCCATTCCGGCTCGCGCAGCGGCTCAGTTCAAGCAGATGCCGATGCACGGCCCCCGGGGTCCCTGCCAAGCCCATACCTGCCGCGACCATCGACGGTTGCAACCTTTGCGGCCGACACCTTGGCCGCGAGGTCGGTCGGACATGGCAGACCGATCGTGGCCGGACGCGCCGCAGGGGCGCAGCGCACCGATACGCCCGCCTCGCGTTCGGCCCCTGGTTCGGCCTCAGGTGCGGCCCGTTGCGGCGGCCATGCTTCAGGCCTTGTTTACCCGTCCATGCAAGAGTGAGCCCGCGCGTCTTGGCGCGCGCATCTTATTCGTACTGAAGGGCCGGACAATGATCGGACTCGTCGGCATCGTGGTGGTGCTTGTTCTGGTTTTCGGCGGCTACATGGCCGCCGGCGGATCGATGGAGATCATTCTCAGGGCACTGCCCTTCGAGATGGTGATGATCGGGGGCGCTGCGGTGGGCGGCTTCCTGCTGGGCAACGACTTGGCCACCATCAAGCGCACCGGGCGCGATATCGTCAGCGTCTTCCGCGGCCCGCGCTGGCAGTCGCAGGACTATCATGACCTGCTGTGTCTGCTGTTCGAACTCATCTGGATCGCCCGCCAGAACCCGATCGAGGCGGAATCGCATATCGAAAACCCGTCCGAATCGGCTGTTTTCGCCAAGTTCTCCCGTATCCGCGCCGATAACGAGGCGGTGGAGCTTATCTGCGACACGCTGCGCTCGGCCTCCATGACCTATGACGATCCGATGCAGGTGGAGGAGGTGCTGGACAAGCGTCTGCAGACCAATCTCCAGCACGCGCTGCACACCAGCCACGCGGTGCGGATCGTGGCCGATGCGCTCCCGGCCATCGGCATCGTCGCCGCCGTGCTGGGAATCATCAAGACCATGGGTTCCATCGACCAGCCGCCCGAGGTGCTGGGCGTCTATATCGGCAGCGCGCTGACCGGCACCTTTCTGGGCGTGTTCCTGTCCTACTGTTTCGTCGGCCCCATCGCCGAACGGATGAAGGCGATCGTCGAGGAGGACGCGCATTTCCTCAGCCTGATCCGCGAGGTGCTGATCGCAAACCTGCACGCCCATCCCGCCAACATCTGCATCGAGGTCGGTCGCCAGAACACACCCCACCACCACCGACCGAGCTTCAGCGCCGTGGAAGACGCCATGCGCGACCTGAAGAAGGCTGCATGACCGATGGCGCCACCGGATGATAACCCGTTGCGCCGCGCGGTGCCGTCCGGTCAACCTTTGTCCGCGGGGCCGGTGGGGTCGCTTGCACCCAAGGGTGGGAAGCCCCGGCCCCGCCCCGAAGTGACAGGGAGCGCCCATGTGCCTGCCCTGTCCGGGCGCGGGATTGGACCTGCCGTGAACGATGCCACGGGCTGGCGCTGGGCGCCACTGGTGCTGGCGCTGTGCTTCGGTCTGTTCCTCTCCATCACGCAGCGCCCGGCTGGCGCGCAGGAGATGCCGGTTGCGGACACGCCGGCGGTAGAGCGCGCAAGCCGCGGCACCGCGCCGCCGGTGGGGGTGCGTGGCGGCGAGCATGCGGATTTCACCCGCCTTGTCTTCCGCATCGGCGATGGCACGCCCTGGGCACTGCAGGAGCGTGACGCGGGCGCCGAGCTGATGGTCGGCGACGGTGCGCGGGCCTTCGATCTGTCCGAGGCATTCGTCCGAATCCCGCGCACACGCTTGCGTGATCTGCTGCCGCTCCCCGGCGGCGGGCTGCGGCTGGATCTGGCCTGCGCCTGCCCGTTGCGCGCCTTCGAGGACCTGCCGGGCATGCTGGTCGTCGATATCCTCGAGCCGCCATCCGCGCCCGCAACCCCGGAGCCCGCGCCCCGCGCGCGCCCGCCGGCACCTGGATCCGACACAGGTAGCCCTGACGCTGTCCTGCCATCACCGAGGGCGGGCGCAGTCGGTGCGGACACGCGCGAGACGGCTGCCACCGCCGGCCGGGTCCTGGCCGAAGCTCTCCGCCGCCGCAACGCCGAAGCTGCCGCGCGGACCGACCCCCCGGATATGGACGCGGCGCTGGCCCCGCTGCGCCGCGCGCTGCTGGAATCGCTGGAAGACGCCGTGACGGCGGGGCGGCTCGCGCCGACCACGGCCATGCCTGTTTCGCCTGCCGCGCATGCGTCCCAGCCCGCCGACCCGGACGCACCGCGCACGCCTGAGCCCGCACCATCGGATGCACCGCCCGAAATGCTGGCGGCCGACGTGCCGACGACCGCCAACTCCGCGCCCGCACTGGCCGACCGAATCGGCGCGCAGATGCGAGTCGGGGCCGAGGTCGCCGCCAACCCGGCGGCTGGTGCGCATTGCCTCCCTGACGAGATCTTCGCCATGCCCAGGTGGGGCGATGCGCGCCCCTTCGCCGCGCAACTGGCCGAACGGCGCGGGGCGCTGCTGGGCGAATTCGACCGCCCGGACGCAGGCGCCGTGACTGCGCTGGCGCGGCTTTACCTTCACCTCGGATTCGGCGCCGAGACGCGTGCGCTTCTGCGCGCCTTTCCGGTGGCGCTGCCCGATGCCGATGTGATGCGCGCGCTCAGCCATCTTGTCGAAGGGGACCGCCCGCCGCATCCCGGCCGTCTTCTGGAGCAGGCGGACTGCCCTGGCGCTGGCGCGCTCTGGGCCGTCCTTGCGGCGGTTGATCCGGGCGCGCTGACCGGTGTCGACCCGGTGGCCGTGCGCCGCGCTTTCGCCGATCTGCCGGCGCATCTGCGCCGCGCGCTGGGGCCGTGGCTTGTCGCGCGGTCGCTCGACATGGGCGCGACAGAAACCGCGCGCGTGGTCGCCGAATCCGCGCGCCGCGCCGCGACTGACGCCGATGCCGCCGATGTGCAGGCGCTGGACCTGGCGCTGGCACGGCTGCGCCCGGCGGATCCGGCGCCCTCCACGCCCGGCAGCGGCCAATCCGTACCGCGCCACGCGCCCGAGGTCCTGTTGCTGGAACTGGATCGGGCGCGCGCGCAGGGGCTCCCGGCGGACCCCGAGCTGGCCGCGCTGGCGGGCACGCTGGCGGTCGAAAACCGTGGCACCGCGCTCGAAGCCGAACTGCTGGCGGCGCAGGCGCGCACGCTGGCCGACGCGGCCCGGCATGATGAGGCGTTTGCGGTCATCGGGCAACTCGAACGACCGGGCACGACAGTGCCGGCGGATGCCGTGGCGGCGCTGCGGCAGGACATCTTCGCCTCGCTGGCTGCGGTGGCGCCGGACGCGCTATTCGTTGCGGTGATCTTTGCCGAGCGACCGTGGAACGATCCCGTGATCGACGCGACAGCCTGGCTGGCCATGGCGGAGCGGCTGGCTGACCTCGGTTTTCCGCGCCATGCCAGGTTGCTCCTGGCGGGCGATAATGCGGCGTTGCGCGGGGCGGGTGCCGCTGTGATTCGCGCGCAGAGCTACCTGTCCGAAGGCGCCCATGACGCAGCCGCCGAAGCGCTGCGCGGCATCACGGCGCAGGACGGCGTGGACGCAGCGGCGCTGGCGCGGCTGTGGGAGCGGTTGGCGGCGACGGGGGGCGAACGCGATGCTGCGTCCCTTGCGGAGGGTTCCCTTACAAATCGCCCCCACAGTTTGCTGCGCCGCCCCGAAACCGGGGCTTCGGGGCGGGATCAGGCGCAGCCGGGCCCGACTGATCCGCGCCTTGTCAATCCGGACGCGGACACCGTGACACCGCAAGCGCGCCCGGGATCGGCCCCCTCGGAGTCCGGCCTGCCAGTGGCAGCCGGGCCACGGGCCAGCGAAAGCGCCGATGAAACAGCGCCTCCGGAGCCGTTCCCGGCTGTGCCGGAAAACGAGGGCGCCGCGGCGATGGCGCCTGATCCGACCGAGGGGTTGCTGCGCCGAAGCCGCGACACGCTGGCCGAAAGCATGGCGCTGCGCGAGTCCATCGAAGCCCTGTTGAAAGACCGGCCATGATCCGACCCGCACGGCCGTCCAAGGCCGTTTGTGATGCGGGCGCTCGCATTCGAACCTGCGCCGCCACGCTGCGCCAGGTGAGTCGCTTCGGCGCAGCATCGCACCGGCAGAAGGGGGTCGGCATCGGAGCGGCCAGGGAACGCTGCGGCCGTGGCGCTTTCGGATACCGTCCCCGGCCCGGTTGGGCTGCGGGCAACGTGCCGCAGGGCGCCGACGGCGGGGCCACCGTCATTGACGGCCTTGCGGTGTTTTCCTTGCGCATCGCCGTCATGCTTACCGTCTGTAAACCAGCATGGGTCTAGGGTGCCCGCAGTCTCGAGCAGAAGTTGTGAGCCGCATGTCAGATACGCCGTTCATGGCCATTCTCCGCCCTTGTATCAGCAAGGCAGAACGCCGCTGCACGGCCTCTCGGGAAGTGTCCGCCCGGGGTGTTGCGGGGCGGCGCGCACCTGCGAGCAGGGCAGCAGGAGCGGGTTCCGGTCGGTGCCGTGCTTCCGTGGCACGGTGCAGCGCGGGTGCCCGCAGGGCGCAACGCCGACGCTTCAAAAGCGTTTTGCTGGCGCTCGTCTGCGTCATGCTGCCCGCCGCTGCCAGCGTGTCCGCATCCGGCGATCCCGCGGCGCTGTGCGAAGCGGCGGCGCTCCGCGCGGCGGCACGGCATGACGTGCCGGTGCCCGTTATGCTGGCCGTTGCGCGGGTCGAATCGGGCCGTGCCGGGGCGGATGGACGCGTGCGGCCCTGGCCCTGGGCGGTGAACACCGGCGCGCAGGGCCACTGGCCACCCACCCCGGACGCGGCGCTGGCGCTCGCCCGCGCCACGCAGGCGCGGGGACGCGACAGCTTCGACCTGGGGTGCTTCCAGATCAACCACCGCTGGCACGGGTCCCGCTTTGCCTCGCTCGAGGCCATGCTGCATCCGCAGACCAACGCCGATTACGCCGCGCGGTTACTGGCGCGGTTGAAGGGCCGCCACGGGTCGTGGCGCGCGGCCGTGGGCGCCTATCACTCGGCCACCCCGGCGCTTGCGGTGCGCTATCTTGCGCGTTTCGATCGCGCGCTGGCGGCGCAATCGGTGGAAGCTGCCGACCCGGCGCGGGCAGAGGCGATACGCCAGGCCGCGCAGCGGCCCGAGGGGCCGCGCCTGCTGATGGCCCTGCAGGACTTGCCCGCAGCCCCGGGGTCGGTCCTCGGGGCGGCCCGATCTGAGGCGCGCCCGGTCGCGGCGGCACCTGCTGCAGCGGGGCAGGGACCGGTGTCGATGGGCGGGCTGGCGCTGGGGGTGTTCCGATGACGCTGGACATTCGCGCGCTCTACCGCCCCACGGTGCTGCTGGCCATGGCGCTGATGGCGGTGATCGTCATGATGATCCTGCCGGTGCCTGCCGTGGTGCTGGACCTGGGCCTCGCGGCCTCCTTCGCGCTGGCGATCCTGATGTTCACGGTCACGCTCTTCATCCAGCGCCCGCTGGATTTCTCCATCTTTCCAACGGTCTTGCTGGCGTCCTTGATGTTGCGCCTGTCGCTCAACGTCTCGTCCACCAAGCTGATCATCGGCGAGGGGCACAGCGGCACCCACGCCGCGGGCGGGGTGATCGAGGGGTTTGCCAATTTCGTCATGTCGGGCAGCGTGTTCCTGGGCGTGGTGATCTTCCTGGTGCTGCTGATCGTCAACTTCATCGTCATCACCAAGGGCGCGGGCCGCATGGCCGAGGTCGGCGCGCGCTTCGCCCTCGACGGGATGCCGGGCAAGCAACTGGCCATCGACGCCGACATGTCCGCAGGCGCCATCACGCACGAACAGGCCAAGGCGCGGCGCGAGACCGAGCAGGCCGAGACCACCTTCTTCGGCTCGCTCGACGGGGCATCGAAGTTCGTCAAGGGCGACGCGGTGGCGGGGCTCCTGATCACGCTTCTGAACATCGTGGTCGGGCTGATCAACGGGACGATGAACCACGGCATGGACCTGGGCGCGGCGTTTGAAACCTATGCCATCCTGACCGTGGGCGACGGGCTGGTGAACCAGATCCCGGCGGTGATCATCTCCATCGCGGCGGCGCTGCTGCTGGCACGCGGGGGCGCCAGCGGCGCCACCGACATGACGCTGTTCGAGCAACTTGGCCGCTACCCACCCGCGCTGGCCACGGTCGCGGTGCTGATGCTGGTCTTCGCCGTGGTGCCGGGGTTGCCGTTCCTGCCCTTCGTGGTTGGCGCTGTGGGATTGGGGGCGCTGGCGCTTCTGGCCCAACGCGCGGCGCGGGCGCGCGAGGCCGCCCCGACCCTGACGCCGGAGGCCGAGAAACCCGCCGAGCCCAGCCTGGGGGACATGCTGGAACTGGACGAGATCCACGTCCAGTTCGCGCCCGATCTGGTGGCCATGGTGCTGGACCCGGCCACCGGGCTGGATGCGCGCATCGCCAGCATCCGCCGCCATATGGTGCGCAACTTCGGCCTGATCCTGCCCGAAATCCGGCTGACCGATGATGCCGCGCTGCCGCAGGGCGGCTACCGGGTGCTGATCCACGGGGTCGAACAGGCGATGGACCGGCTTTACCCGGACCATGTGCTGGCGCTGTTGTCCGATGCCGAGGGCGACACCCCGCCCGGCGTCGACGTCGCCGAACCGGTCTATGGCGCCCCCGCCCGCTGGGTGCCGCAGCCCGCGCGCGAATCGGCGGCGCTATCCGGCGCCACCGTGGTCAGCCCGGCCGAGGTGCTGGCCACCCATCTGCTGGAGGTGCTGAAGACCAACATGGCACGGCTGCTGACGCTCAAGGGCCTGAACCGGACCTTGCGGGAACTCACCCGGCTGAGTGACCCCGACCGGGCCGAGGCCAACCAACGCCTGCTCGATGACCTCATACCGGAAAAGGTTCCCATGGACCTGCTGCTGTCGGTCCTGCGGCTGCTGCTGGAGGAGCGCGTGTCGATCCGCAATCTGCCGCTGATCCTGGAAGCCATCGCCGAGATGCGCGGCGGCCGGATGTCCCCCGAAGCGGTCTGCGAACACGTCCGCCAGCGGCTGGGCTTCCAGCTTGTCGCGGGGATGAAGCGCGCCGACGGGACCCTGCCACTCGTGCAACTGGCGCCCGAGTGGGAGGACATGTTCGCCACCTATCAGGTGCAAGGCGACCGGGGCGAGGTCGATGTGGCGCTGCCGCCCGATGCCTTCACCCGGCTGGCCGGAAACCTCGCCGAGGCGCTGTCCGCGGCCACCGCCTCCGGCGATGCCCCGGCACTGGTCACGCCCGCGCTGCGGCGGCGGTTCCTGCGCACGGTCATGGCCGCGCGCGGCCTGCGCGCGCCGGTGCTGGCCTTCGAGGAGATCGGCACCGACGCGCGCCCGGCGCTGCTGGGCACGGTGGCGGCATGAGCCCGCAGGCGCTGGTCGCGCGACCCTCCCTGCCCGTGCATCCGGCTGCGGCAGCGCGTTTCCGCAGACGCGGTCGCGTCATGCCCGGGGTGTCGAACGGGTCCGAAAGATCGGGACTCCGCCCGTCGCGTTCAGGGCCGGTGGCGGCATGAGCCCGGAGCTTCTGGCCGCACTGGAGGAACTGGCCGCCGAGGCCGC
>LFIK01000541.1_pt1 | contig 28290 bp, 27 predicted proteins | sample 643401 | NCBI WGS metagenome assembly LFIK01 (sample SAMN03777447, study PRJNA286221) | soda lake metagenome | biome: soda lake; feature: Kulunda steppe; material: water; isolation source: sample T5-Br brine of Lake Tanatar-5 | place: Russia: Kulunda steppe | collected 2010-07
CAGGGAATTTCTTTTGTAATAAGCCTGCCACAACACTCCAATACGCCCATCCATCATCTTCAATGTTCGATTTAATAATATGTTTTATTTCTTCTTCAATGCGCTTTAAAGGCGTAATTGATGATTCAGTTTTTCCGTTTTTCTTTTTCTTCGCTATTGTTTTATCATTTTGTTTTTTGGTTTCACTATCTTTTATTTCTTTATCATCTTCGCTATCTGAAAACATTTTATCCAAATAAGAGAACGTTGCACATGCATTGACTAAAGAAAGTGGCGTTTTACTCTCGCCCATCCCCATGACAAACATATTATCTTCTCTAAGACGGGTAACCAATTTTGTAAAATCGCTATCTGAAGAAACAATACAAAAGCCTTCTACTTTATGGCTATATAAAATATCCATCGCATCAATGATCAACGTAAAATCACTGACATTTTTACTTTTATTGCTAGAGTAAGTATTTTGCTGAACAGGCGTTAATGCAAAATCATGAATGATTTGTTTCCACGGTTTTACATAATCCGTCGTCCAATCTCCATACACTCTACGATACGTAATATTGCCGTATTTATTGGCTTCATCAATGATAATTTCGATATATTTTGCGGAGATGTTCTCCGCATCAATCAACAATGCTATGCTTCGGTTTTCAATATCCATAAATAGCCTCTTTCTTATTCAGATTCATTAATTTAAAAATCGTTCAGGTTTTTTAGCTGTTGGCAAGTACTCTATATTTTCTAAAGGAATCCCGAAATAATAATGGAAATAATAGACATCTAATAAATGAGTATATACGGTGGCGCGTTTATTTAATTTTCCACTATCATCAATCACAAACTCAATATGCGCTTTTTGATTCAGTTCTACGCCTTCACTTTCTATTTTCACCGTTGTATTATGTGCTTTACAAAATGATTTAAAAGTATTTAAAAGCGTTTCATCGATATTCCAAAATTCCACACTAAACTGAAGGCTTTTATTCACATCATGCGTGATTTGCTTGGGGAACATATCTTTTAAAGGAATGATATCATGCATTTCAAAGTCTTCGTTACTACATGATTGTACAAATGCTTCTTTAGCACGCGGACTTTCAAATGATAAAATGGTCGCATAAGGCATGAATACTTCGACTCCTTGAAGGGATGCAAGCTGATAAAATTCTTCTTCACTGAGTTCATAAAAATAACTTTCATCCATATTTAAAACAGCTTTTACCATACTTAATATATCAAAATAGTTAAGTGTCTCACTTCGCATCATCGTATCATAAGATTGAAGGGTTAAGCCGTTTTCATCTTTAGCATTAAAATCAATATATTCACTGAGATCAATGGTAAATTGTGCATCTTTTAAAATGAGTTGATGAGACGGTGGGTAGCCTAGTTGTGTTGCTTTATCTTTGATAGCCCCTTCATTGACCATCGCTTTTACAAAGTTTGAATCCTTTGCATACCTTAAGGTTTGATGAAATAAATTTAATCCAAAACTATTACAGGTATTAATATCAAACCCCCGTTTTAATAAAAAGTGTAAACTTTTTTCAAATTGTTCGATGGTATCTTGTTGACTTACATGCATAAATAAATCTGTATCTTGAAACATAGATAAATCTTTCACATCTTCAATATGTGTTAAAAGTTCAGGATGATAAGCTATCATATCAAACATGATAGATTCATCGGTTAAAAGGCCTCTCATGTTTGGATCACGTGCTAAATAATTAAATACCTCGTGATTGTTTAAAGCAATGCGTAATAAGTCCTTATGCGCACTTGGGTGGGGATTATAATTTTGGTAGACTTGCTCAAAATACTCTAAATCCTTATAAAGGATGATGTATTCATACATATCGAGCAAATGATCATTGGAAAACTCAAATGCATCTAAGGTCATAAATAAAAAGTGCTCTCTTTCAAAAATCAACAGTAACACCAACAAAGGTAAATCCATTTGATTAAAGAAATCAGAATAATCATACGTAGCGATAAGATATTTGAATATATTTTCACTATCATAAGCAATGGCTAATTCAATTGGATCTAACATATTCGATTCATCAAATGGATTATACACTTTTTCGAACGCTTGAACATCATCGCTTTTTAAAGCGCTAGCCCATTCTAACCAATTGAATAAATCATCACTTAAAAGAAAATTTTTATAAGCATCATACATCAAACTTCACTCCAGTCATTTCTTATTGCTTGTCAATGTCTTGATCATTAAGCGCATTATTTTGGGCATTCATCATTTGTTCAAAAGCACTCCCGATCGCACTAGTATTGGATAAGTCTTTCATCATGCCACTCATCTGCATGCTGCCTGCTTGGGTATTCATATCGTCAAATATTAAATAGTTTAAATCTGGAATTTTATTTGAAAAATCTAAGAAACGAATGATCTTTTTAATGAGTTGCTTGAGGATAAATTTAAATAACATGCTTAAATAATATACTAAAATAATTGGTAAAAATACGATGAATATTAAGACAGAGAAAATTGTGTAAAATTTTCGGTAATTCACTTTTGTAACTGCCTTGTTTTGAAACATTTTAGCCTGCAGTGTGATAAAATAACGGAATCCAAAAGCGAATAGACGTTCTATTAAGTAAAAAACACTGACACTAATAAATAAAATGACATGGAGCGGTAAGAAAACCATTAAAAGTAAGCTTTTAATTATTTGCTCGCTTTTTTTAAAATTTTGCATATGCAATAGGTCTTTAAAGGTTTTTAATCCTTTTTGAAATGTCTGTTTCATCCAATCACCCTTTGTTTAAAATCAGTTTAATTGTATCATATAAGCCTTTAAAAAAATAGTTATTAAAAGGCGATATTTCATGAAAAAACCCTTTTTTAAGGGCTTGCCTTATAAAAGGGTTTACGATTCTTGATTTAACAAGTTTTGACACGCAGGACACATCCCACGATAAAGCAATTGCGAGTCTTGAACGACATAATCTTTTAACTTTTTAGCATCTATCTTTGGTGGCGTGACATCGATATCAAAGATCTTAGAACAATTCATACATTTGAAATGCGCATGCGGCTCACGGACTAAATCGTATCTGGTTTCGGTTTGATCCATGATAATCATGGTTGCTAAATGATTCTTTATGAAAAGATGAAGGGTATTATAAACGGTTGTTTTTGATAATGTCGGTATATCTTCATAAAGGGCTTGATAGATTTCATCCGCAGTCGGATGATTTTGTTCTTCTTTTAAGTATTGATAAATCATTAATCGAGTATATGAAGGTTTTATATCGTAACTTCTTAATATTTCACTATATTGTTGCATCATTATCACCACCTATAAATGGAATTCGTCTAAATTTGGAATGAGTACAATTTTATTGTAATTCGAAAACACTAATATGTCAATTATGAAGGCTATTTATTTGTAGGATAATGAAGAACACGATATAATGAAAGCAGCTTAAATTTAATGAGGAGTTGTAGAATGGAAATTTTAAAAGGAAATGATCGTTTTTATATCGAAAATGATAACCAAGAAATGATTGCCTATATATCCTATCAATACGAAAATGATGAAGTAATTGTTGCCAATTCAACATTCGTTGACCCATCTTTACGTGGCGGGGGCGTTGCCAAAAAACTTTTAGACAGACTCACGATATTTGCCCGCCAAGAAGGCTTGAAAATTCGTCCCCTTTGTTCATATGTTGTCAAAGCATTTGAACGATATAACGATTATGATGATGTGAAACTGGATTAATGAAAAGGGATAATCGAATTTGATTATCCCTTTTTTAAAGCATTTTTAAACCTATAATATCTTTAGCCAATAGCGCTTGATTCTTTAGATATATAACCCCTTGTGTGGCATCAAGACCTACTATTTCGCCTACAAACTTATTAATGGAATTCTTCATAAAAACTTTTACTTCAACGATGGCTCGCTCCCTTAAAGCCGTTTCTAACGTATATTGCATTGATGCATATTGATCAGGGCTCAGCGTGGGTTTATCGACTTTCTCTAAATCATGATAAAGGGCTTTTAAATAATCACTTTGCGCTTCTAAGGCTTCAAATGGTAGCCATTTTAACATTTTACGATCGTGATAAATATTAGGCATTGTGACCCCCTATTAACCCTAAACGCTCTTTTTTGGTTCCTTCAAGATATGAAGTTAAGCGCATCGCACTATCTTTGCCATATTTTGCTTTAATCCCATCCATTGCAGTATGCAACTGTCTGCTTTGATTTTTTTTATGCTGATTTTCAAAGAAACTTAATTGTTCAAACATGTTTCTAGGGGTTAATTTGGTGACTCTAATGGTAATCCTTCGAATTGGTAGGTCTTCATAATGGGTTTTAAAAAGTGTTAAAACCGCCTGCAATAAAACTTCAACACTATCGGTGGGATGCGTTAAACTAAACTGTCTAGAAAACCCTCCGCCAAAGGCTTTAGAATATCCAATGGAAAGATGAATGGTACGCGCTTCATTGCGCGTAAACCGTAATTTTTCCCCGACTTCATCGACCATTTCTAATATGACGGGTAAAATACTTTTGCCATCATGATCTTTAAAGAGTGTTTGCCCTTGCCCTAAACTTTTGTTTTTCATTTTAAGGGTTTGCCCTTTTTCACTGATGATGCTTTGGTCAATTCCATGCGCATGATAAAAAAGCTCTTCACCCATCACCCCAAAAAGCTTTTTCAACGTTTTGACGTCACTGCAGGCCAAATCTTTAACAGAATAAATACCTAATGCATTCAGCCGTTTTTCCATTCGCGGGCCAATGCCCCACATCTTACTCAAAGGTTTTAACGGCCAAAGTGAGTCTTTTATATCTTCATAACGCATCTCAGCAATATGGGTTTTGCTTTTCTTCGATAATAGATCTAGAGCCAATTTACTCAAAAGTAGATTATCACCAATCCCACACGTAGAAGGAATTTGAAGCGTATAATATATTTCACGCATGATCATTTTGGATATTTCTAAAGGGGTTTTTTCATAGTAGTTTAGATAAGGGGTTAAGTCTAAAAAGGCTTCATCAATACTATAAATATGAAGGTCTTCTTTTGCGATATATTTTAAATAGATTTTGATGATGTCTCTCGAATACTCTAAATATTTACGCATACGCGGTTTCGCAATAATTAAGTTGTTGATCTTAGGCACTTCAAATAAACGCATCACGTTTTTAAGCCCATGTGTCTTTTTCAAATAAGGACTCACAGCAAGCACAACACTGCCGCCGCCTCTAGATTCATCCGCAACAATAAGCGGGGTTTTAAATGGATCTAACCCGCGCTCTGCACACTCAACAGACGCATAAAAACTTTTTAAATCAATACAAATAATATCGCGATAAATTTTATATTCGTCCATAGAATGTTCCTCCTTTTCTTTCATTATAATGCAATTTTTTAAAAAAAGGAGTGTTGACAAAGTTGTGATTTTTTGAAAAGAAAGAGCCACCTATCTTGGCGGCTCTTTAAAATTTTTATAATCTTAATTTTCAGTAAATATATTAAAATCTTTCATAGGACGATCATCATCACAATCAACGCCTTTATTGTAAGAACGGTTCTCAAATAAATCGGTTAAACGATCGTCATTTCCATCGTTTAAATATTGATTGATGGTATCAGTAATAGTAAACGCCTTTTTCAACGCTTCACCATAAAGGGATAGAACACTTTGTTTGGAAGCTTCTGAGGTTACTGGGTGGTGCCAGGTTCTATTTGTTTCATTTAAATAATCATACCGTAAATGTTTTTTGTAAAAGAAGCTTAAATCTTCAAAAAACAAATCTCTATACGTACTAAAACGGTCAAGAAAACGATACATTCGCTTTTTAACCCCACTTCGGTCATTGATAAAATGCTTAATCGTAAATCGCATGCCTTGATAGCCTTTTTGATAGTGTGTATCCACATCATTGATCCCATAAATATCTTTTGCTAAGCCATCCAACATTTTCGTGATTGCCCTGGGAACTTTTTTAAAAGGAACCGCTTTTTTAAGCGGGTATTTATGGGCTTTAATCGCATGGTCTTTTTCAATTAAACATTTGTCCATACGCCTTTCAAACTTTAAATGTAGCCCTCTTTGATGATAGGTTTTTGGGTCGTTTTTATCAAAAACCCCTACATGATGATACACATAAGGATGAATTTGAACATCTAAAGTATAGTGTAAAACATATCCCATTAAAAAGGCGTGCAAACTTTTAGAGTAGTTGGTTTTCACATACTGTACCATGCGCGTTAAAAACTCGGCGGTTTTTTCATCATGAAATGTGTTGCCGATATCCATCGCACGGGCGCGTTGTTTTGAAAAAATTCGGTAATAAAGTGGGTCAGGCCCTTGTGAGGCAACGATGGTGGCGTTTTTCAAGGTGTCATGATCATAAAAATCGGGATGGTGTTTTATAAAATCATGCGCCATGCGCTGATGCATATAAATATCAGCCATTTGACTCTCTCCTTAACGTTTCAATTTTTGCTTTGAAAAATTGTGGCAATTCACTTTCAAAAGCCATGGTTTCAAATGTTTGAGGGTGGGTGAAAGTTAGTTTATAGGCATGCAAAAATTGGCCATGGGGCGCTTCTTGTTTGCGTCTCCCATACGTAGTGTCGCCTAAAATGGGTTTATCAATATATTGCATATGGACACGGATTTGATGGGTCCTTCCACTTTTAAGCTCACATTCTATCAATGTGTTTTCTTTGAATCGTTCCAACACATTGAAAAACGTAACACTTTCCTTCGCGCCTGCAACAACGCTCATCATATGTCTTTTTTTAGGATGTCTTCCAATCGGCGCATCAATCTTTCCACGGTTATGATCAATAACGCCGTCACAGATTGCTTGATAATAACGCTTGACTTCTCTTTTTTGCAACGATGCTTGTAAAGCGGTTAAAGTCGCTTCGTTTTTCGCAAACAATAAAAGTCCGCTCGTATCTTTATCCAAACGATGCACAACGCCTGCACGAGAAGGAATGTCAAACTTTTTAGGATCAATGCGGTCTAAAAGCCCTTCTAACAAACTTGGTTCTTTGGTACTTGGCGAAGGATGGGTAATCAGTCCACTGGGTTTTTCAACCACCATTAAATCATCATCTTCAAAAAGAATCGAAACATTTAAAGGCTGATAGGTTAAAACCTTTTCTTCTTTTTCTTCTAATGAAATTTCAATGGTTTCCCCACCGCGCACTAAAAAAGATGGTTTTTTTATTTGGCCATTGACCAAAACCAAACCATTTTTTAACAATGCTTTAATTTCCATTCTAGAATAATCATCTAAATAATCGCTTATGACTTTGTCTAAGCGTGTATTTTGATGATCTTCTGTTACTTTAAGCGTTTTTTTCGTCACGTCCATCACTTCGTTTCGTATTAATAAAAATAATATCAATAGCAAGCGCAATCCAGCCAATCGTTAATGCTGAATCGGCAATATTAAACACAGGAAAATCATACGTGAAAATATAGACATCAATCATATCAATCACATATCCAAACCGAAGACGGTCTATAAAATTCCCGATGGTTCCGCCAATTAATAAAACAACGCCAATCGAATAAAACGGTTTGGTTTTAAAATTCATTTCTAAAGACAACACTAAAAAAACGCCCAGTGCAATAACCGTCACAATCACAAAAAACCAAATTTGTCCTGGGAACATGCCCCAAGCCGCGCCTGTATTTCTATGGTAAGTTAAATATAAAAACCCATCAATTAAAGTTATTTGTTGACCAAATATAATATGATCAGCGGTCAAAGTTTTTGTGATTTGATCGAGTATAATTACACCAAGTATAATCAAAATCCCGCTTATAAATGTTTTTAGTTGCATAAAAGCCTCCTAGATGTAATTTGGGATGATAAATACAATCAAGATTCCACCCAAAAGTAATATGATTACACTCGTTATTACACTGTGTTTTAACATCCGCGCTTTCACACTAAATGCTGGATGCAATTTATAATGCATAAGTGTTTTATAATACAATAAATCAATGAGTACAACCCACGCAATCAATGTAATAAGTAAGAAAAATGTAACAACGTAATAATAATAAATATATAAGATTAAAAGATTAATCGCAAGCGCCATAAAAGGGATGGCGATTAAAGACCCAAGAATCACACCACTTAAAAAGGAAAGGAACCGTTCTTTTAATGTGTACACTTCATTTAATTTAGGAAGATTCATCTAAATCCTCCCCATGATAAGCCATTAACCAATTTAAAGCATCCACAAATTCGCTCACACCGACAATTTCTAAATTCGAAGAAGGAATCTCTTCTAAAGCATTCATCGCAACGGTATAATTATCGTTTGAAGCCCCAGTCATTGGCACAAAGAAAACATCAGCGTTTTTATTATGTGCCGTAAATACTTTTTCACGGATGGACCCTACTGACCCAACAGACCCATCGATATTTATCGTGCCTGTTCCAGTAATATTTAGTCCGCTCGTAAAATCAAATTCACTTAATGCATTATAAATATAAAGCGTCTGCATGAGCCCACCAGATGGCCCGCCTACTAAAGAGGTTCTTACCTCTAAAGGAATTTCAGCCTCTATAATATTATAATAAGTAGACAGTGAAATTCCAAAGACACACTGCCCCTCTCTTTCTTGCCGTAAAACCTTGAGTGTTTTGATTTCTCCATCACGCTCAACTTCAAACGATGCTTCACTTTCGCATTCTACTTCGTTTAAGCCTTCTTGAATATTCGGATTGCCATTGACACTTAAGACAATATCACCAATTTCAATATCGCCTACTGTATAATTATAGATTAATCGTACAATTTGTTGGCGTTCATACTCAATATTCATATCAAGCGCTTCTAGTGAAGTAATAAACGACGCATCAATTGAGGTGTTTCTTGCGACTTGACCACTTCTAAAATTCGCAGTGTCACTGATTTCCCGCTGCTGTGGTGAGATCATCGTTTGCGTATGAGAAGGCGATAAGGTTGAAACGATTAACTGAAAAAAGGTCGGCCTTGGCACACTCATCACATAAATACTACTGATGGGATTTTCTTGTTCGTAAGTCGAGGCTTCTAGTTCAATATAGCGCCCAACATCGGTTAAATCGCCTGGGGTAGAAATTCGATAATCGACCCTATAAAGCATTAAAAACATAATAAATAGGTAAGGGATCGCTAAAACCAAGATAAAAATGCGCGCGTTTTTAAACATTTTTTTCATATTAGATTGCCAATGGCGTATTTTCGATTTGTCTTAAGGCAATGCCCGATTCTTTTAACATCCGTGTACTCGCTTGTACGCTGCTTGCTTGTTGGTATTTGTTTTCAATAAAAACAATTTCTTTAATGCCACTTTGAATGATTAATTTTGCACATTCATGACACGGAAAGAGCGTGACATAAAGCGTCGCGCCATCTAAAGAAACGGTGGCGTTTAGTATCGCATTAGGTTCTGCGTGAACCACGTAAGGATATTTGGTATTTAAAAAATCACCATCACTTTGCCATGGATACACATCATCGTCAATGCCAATTGGAAAGCCATTATATCCAATCCCAACGATCCGCTTTTTTTGATTCACAATACAGGCGCCAACTTGAGTGTTCGGGTCTTTACTACGCATCGCAGAAAGTTTGGCAACGCCCATGAAATAGGTGTCCCAATCAATATAATCTTGACGTTTCATCCCGTTACTCCTTTACGTTTTTAATACTGTCTAAGTTCACATGACAATACCCATTTGGGTTTTTATCTAAGTAATCTTGGTGGTACGCTTCAGCTTCATAAAAAGGTTCATCCGTCTTAAAAGTTAATTGAAACGGTTTTTTATAGTTCGGTTTAACCGATTCAACGAAATCGTCTATGACACGTTTTTGGGCATTGGTGTAATTATAAATCCCAGTTCTATACTGAGCACCAATATCGTTGCCTTGTTTATTGATCAAAGTGGGATCAATGATATTAAAAAAATGCTTTAACAAGGAATTGAGTGAGACCACACTTGGATCATAAATCACTTCTACCGCTTCAGCGTGCCCACTGCCTGTACAAACTTCTTCATACGTAGGGTTGGCTTTATGCCCATCAATATACCCATTGGTAAGCGCTTTAACCCCTTCAATTTGTTTAAAGTATGCTTCAACGCCCCAAAAACATCCACCGGCTAACACTATTTTTTCCATACTATCCCTCCATAAGGGTAAGACATATATATTCTGCTGCTCTTAAGCCTGCGGTGGCAGGCCCAAAAGGATTTGATGCAATAAAAGGAATGGTTGAATCTTTTAAAGGCTGTTCCTTAGAAAAGACAACAGGAACAGCTTCATTGATTCCTTTTTTCCGACATTCAATCCGTAATTTTTTAGCCAAAGGATCATACGATGTATCAAATAAGTTTTTAATGACTATTTGACTTGAATCTTTACGATTCCCCTGACCTACACTTGATATAATCGGAATGGTATTTTTTTGCGCATGTTCAATGAGTAATGCTTTGCTTTTTACGGAATCAATCGCATCGAAAATAAAATCGATGGGGTGTGCAAATAAGGGTTCAACCATATTGTCGTTGAAAATGGTGTTATAGTCAATTACTTTGCAGTTTGGATTAATACTTAATAAGCGGGCTTTACTTATCCAAGTTTTATTCTTTCCAATTGTATCATAAGACGCTGTTATTAAGCGGTTGATATTGCTTTTTGTAATGACGTCTTTATCCATTATGATCAACGTTCCTACACCCATGCGACAAAGCGATTCAGCCGCTATGGCGCCCACGCCCCCTAAGCCAATCACCGCAACGGTTTTTTCAGCAAGCATGTTTAATTTATTTTCACCATATAAGGGGACTAACCGTTCAAACTGATCATTCATCGCGCGGTTTTTTAATAAGGCCTAACGTTTCTAATTGTGCGTCGCTTACAAAAGAAGGCGCTTCTGTTAATAAGCAGTGGGCGGATGCGGTTTTAGGGAAGGCAATCACATCACGGATGTTTTTTGTTCCGGTTAAAATCATAACCAAACGATCTAGCCCAAACGCAATGCCACCGTGGGGAGGCGTTCCGTATTTTAATGCATCGAGTAAAAATCCAAATTGGGAGTGTTGCGTCGCTTCATCCATTCCTAAGATTTCAAAGACATCTTGCTGCATAGATGGATCGTGAATTCTAAGCGATCCACCGCCAAGTTCTTGGCCTTGAACCACTAAATCATAGCCATGGGCCAAGGCTTTATCTGGGGCGTCTTTTAAAGTTTCTTTAAATTCATCATGCGCTTTAGTAAACGGATGATGCAAAGCGTAATAACGGCCTTCTTCTTCATCGTATTCAAACATTGGCCAATCAACCACCCAGTGGAAATCAAAAATTGAATCATCGATTAAATCCATTGTTTTGGCAACATGATTTCTTAAAAAGCCTAAACTATGACGCACAACTTTCAAGGTATCGGCAACGATAAACGCAATATCGCCTGCTTCCATACTAAGTTTGGCTTCAAACGCACTTAACTCTGCTTCACTAAAAAACTTCACCGTAGGGCCACTTAATCCCGTTTCATCTTTTTTAACCCAGGCTAACCCTTTGGCGCCATATTTTTTAACGTCTTTTGTTAAGGCATCAATCTTTTTGCGGGAATAAAAACTTGCGCCATTCGTAACGTTAATCGCTTGAACAGCGCCGCCATGTTCGATGGTAGATTGAAACACTTTAAAATCACTATTTTTAAAGACTGCATTTAAATCGGTTAAAAACATTTCAAATCGAGTGTCTGGTTTGTCAGAGCCATATTTATCCATCGCCTCAGCATATGAAATACGTTTAAATGGCGTTTTAACATCAATGCCTTTAACTTTTTTCATCACCGCTTTAATCATACGCTCACTGACATCTAACACATCGTCTTGATCAATAAAACTCATTTCCATATCAATTTGCGTAAACTCAGGTTGACGATCACTTCTTAAGTCTTCATCTCTAAAACATTTGGCAATTTGATAATACTTTTCAAAGCCTGAAATCATTAAAAGTTGTTTAAAAAGCTGAGGGCTTTGTGGAAGCGCATAAAAGTTGCCTGTATGATTTCTTGAAGGCACGATATAATCTCTTGCGCCTTCAGGCGTCGATTTTGTAAGCATAGGCGTTTCAAAATCCATGAAATCTTCTTCATTTAAAAAGTCACGGACTGTTTTAGTGATTAAATGACGGGTTTTTAAAATATTTTTTAAATAAGGACGTCTTAAATCTAAATAGCGATACTTAAGGCGCGTATCTTCTAATGCATCCGTATCATCTTGAATGAGTAAAGGCGGTTGCGCCGCTTTCGATAAAACCGCTAAGTGTTTAACATCGATTTCAATGTCGCCCGTTTTAATGTTTGGGTTTTTACTGCTTCTTTCTGAAACAACCCCTTCGATTTCAATGACATATTCATTTTTAATCGATTCGGTTTCTTCTTTTAAAGGATTATCGTTATAAAACGCAAGCTGTGTAATCCCTTCTTGGTCTCTTAAATCGATGAATACTAAATTGCCTAAATCTCTTTTTTTAGCCACAAACCCTTTTAATTTAACCGTTGAACCAATATCATTCATTGTTAATGCATTGTTATGATGGGTATATTTCATGATTGAGCTCCTTTTTCGCAATCTTTACAATCGTTTTGGTTTTTTGTTAGCGTTTCTACTAAATACATATATAAATCATCAAATGAAACTTCCGTTTCAGTGTTTAATTGTTGGTCTTTGACATTAACTTTTTTTGCTTTGACTTCTTCATCACCAATGATAATGACAAACCGTGCATTATGATTGGCAGATTGTTTGAACTGTGCCTTCATTGATTTTTCCATGTAATCTTGATCGACCATTAAGCCGCCTAAACGCATTTTTTGAGTCAGCGCAAAGGCTTTTTGTCTCGCGCTTTCTCCCATAATAAGCATATAGGCGTGTAAGTAAGGGTTCGTGATTTGATATTCATTGGCTTTTAAGGCAACGACTAAGCGCTCAATCCCATAAGCAAACCCTACCGCAGGCGTATTGGGACCGTCTAAGCTTTCGACTAAATGGTTATACCGACCGCCTCCACAAATCGCATTTTGATTGCCGAGCAAATCTTTACTGACTTTTAGTTCAAATACGGTATGCGTGTAGTAATCAAGGCCTCTTACTAAATTATGATCAACTTCGTAATCGATTTTGGCTTGATCTAAATAATGTTTAACGGATTCAAAGTGTTGTTTTGCATCATCACTTAAATAATCAAGGGTTTTAGGGGCACTAAGCATACTTTCATGGGTTTGATCAACCTTACAATCCAAAATCCTTAAAGGATTTTTTTCATAGCGATGATTACAGTCTTTACAAAGCGAGTCTAAGTGCGGTTTAAAATGCGCTTTAAGCGCTTTTTCATACATGGTTTTAGATTCGTAATCACCCAAACTATTTAAATGAACCTTGACAGCTTTAATTTTTAACGCTTTTAAAAGTGTAAACGCATAGGCAATGATTTCTGCGTCCATCGAAGGATGATTTGACCCAAAGCATTCTGCACCAAATTGTCTAAACTCTCTAAAACGTCCTTTTTGAGGTCTTTCATAACGAAACATGCTGCCATAATAATAAAATTTTTGAGGCGTCAACTTAGAAGCATATAGCTTATTTTCAATCAACGCTCTAACCACCCCAGCCGTTCCTTCAGGTCTTAATGTATTGATGCGGTCCCCTCTATCTTTAAAATCATATGTTTCTTTACTAACTATATCGCTATCTTCCCCTACTGAACGGTGAAAAAGATCCCTGGTTTCAAAGTGTGGGGTTCTTATTTCTTTAAAATTAAATAGTTTTGAGACACGGTCTATTTGTTTTTCGATCGCTTTAAAATACTCGATATCCTCTGTGATATCATAAGTCCCTTTCATGCGTCTGATCATACGTAAACCTCCTAATAAATAAAAAAATCACCCTTTAAGCCAAGGGCGAAAAATTCCGCGGTACCACCTTTTTTCCGGGAACACCCGGCACTTAAACTTTAACGCAGTCATACGTCTTTTTTTACTACTTTCAAAAAAGCCCTCAGAAATGTCAAGTAAGTCTTAAATAGATGTTTACACCACCCACATCTTCTCTTCAAATTAAGCCCTTACGCAGTTTCTTCTACAGTTAGTGTTATTATAGCGCCCTTATGGGGCGTTGTCAATTGATAGTCCTTAATTTTAAACAATATTCATTCACATTTTAACGCGCTTTTTTAGAGGGTTTCAATAATAATTTATAAATAACGTATAGTCCTATTATATTTACCACAATGATGATTCTTCCAATCCAACTTTGGGTAAACAATAATACCCTTCCTATGTGTGAAATATGAAAGCGATACTGTCCAATATAATCGCCTTCACGAAGCAACCAATCATCAGGGTCATCAGCATTTTCCGCAATCGTTTCAATGAAATATTCACCATCTTCTATCGTCATAGAATAAATATAGTGAATCACCACTACTTCTTGGTTGTTAATCGTTGTGTGAAACGCAATAATGTCTCCTTCACTTAACGTTTCAACGCTAATAGTCTCATCCACAATTACCAATGACCCTACATTAATCGTAGGCTCCATTGAATCGGTGACAACGACCTTTTGGTGATAACGGTTAAACAAAGCAACATTTTCACTCACCAATGCGAAAATAAAATACCCAACCACAACAAAAAATAAGAGATTTATGCCAAATTTAATCCATCGTGTTTTCAATTTATTCTTATTCATAAAATGCTCCTTTTTATTCGGTGCTACATATCACTTTATTTCTACCGTTTTGTTTTGCTTCATACATTTTTTTATCTGCCAAATCCAACAATGATTTAGCGGTATGGTCTTTATGATATAGTGCTCCTCCAATAGAAACCGTCATGTTAACATTTTTTGTTTCATTTAAAGGAATCGACATTTTTTCTACCAATCGACGTAACCTCGATGCCATTAAACGCATTGTATCATAATCAATGCCCCTTAATAAAACAATGAACTCTTCCCCTCCATAACGCACTGCATAGTCTGAATGTCTTATGTTTAACGATAAAGTTTTCGCAAGCGCCTTTAATGCTTGGTCGCCAAAGTCATGCCCATAGTGATCATTGATTTTTTTAAAATGATCAATGTCTAAAAATAAGACGGCCAAAGACGTTCCAAACTTATGATATTCATTGATTGAAATGTCGAGTTGATAATCTAGAAATTTTCGGTTATATAAATTCGTAAGTCCATCCTTTTGAAGTGCTAACTTTAATGATTTATTCTCTTCGCTTGCATCCAACGTTTTAGAGTGTTCAATAAATAATTCAAAAGCCATTCGTTTATTGGTTTTTTCATCTTTAAATGGGATGGTTCTAACGGAAACAGGAATCCGGTACCCTTCTTTATGATGAAGCGATACCACCGCATTTAAAACATCACCACTTTGAATACTTTTTTCTAAAGGACATCCTTCATGGCATAATAATTTTCCTTCATCGTTAACATGTCTTAAAATATTATCAAAACAATGCTTCCCAATCACTTCATTTGCTTTATACCCAGTAATTGTTTCTGCGATTTGATTCCAAGCAACAATTTCACGTGATTCGTTCACTACATAAGCACCTTCAAACAAATAAGGTAAGATTTTATTATAATCCATAATGCCCTCCTTTTCTCTTTAATTTATCTTACCACGGATATGAATAATCCCCAATATATTCCTTTGAAAAATAAAAAGACGGACACGATGTCCGTCTTCTAGGGGGAGATGAATCAAATGATTCGAGTTTCCATTCAAATATTATGGAATTATTGTATAACTTACTTTGTTAATAGAACGAATGAGTGATACATTGTCTTCGTTCATTGGGTTTAAAGTAAGTTTTGAATGATACGTTTTATAGGCATCGGTTTCATTGGTTTGTTCAAGGGTTATTGTGAATAAATCACTTCCATCGATGACCGTCCCATTTGAAAGGGTCACAGTGACGATGCCTTGAACCGATGTGCCTTGATGCGCGACGTGGTGAGAGTATTCAATACTATGGGTTGTGGTGCTTGTGGTTAAGCGATTGATCGGAACCAACGTTTTATTTGAATCATCTAATCGTTCAGAATAGAGCACCTTAAACCCACTTGAAAAGTAATGATCATAGGATTGTGTCTCTTCATGATAAGCGAATAATGTAATATTGGCTGTAACAAGTAAAAAAACTATTGCTAATGAGAAGACGAATTTTTTCATCGTCATCACCCCTTAAGGCATTAAGTTAGGCAACTGGCTGTCTTAAATGTAAGACCCTGTAGTTTTCCGTCCCAAGATCACTCTTGGTTTGGCTTTGTCAAACTTATTGTCTAAGAGAAACTCGAACAATAGTTTGAATATAGTTATATTATAGCATAATTATTTTTAATTGCAATTATTTAAACGTGAGCGTTTGTTTAAATGGCGCAAAAACTTTTGTGTAGTTTTTGGCATAATCAATATCTGTGTAACAAGCCATCACAAAATCAAAAACGTTGCCATCATAGCGTTTATAATAATTTCTTAAGGTGCCTTCGTAGGTAAACCCTAGTTTGTCACGCAATGTTTCACTTGCTACGTTATTTGGAAAATGCGCATACGATATACGGCGCAAATTAAGGGTTTCAAACCCATAAATCATCACCGCCATCGCGGCTTCATACATATACCCTTTACGTTGATATTTGGGGTTGCAGACCATTCCAATATGGGCTTTAAAGTTTTTTTCAACACCATGAAGTTCGATGGTGCCTATAAGTGTTTTACTCTCTTTTAATAAAACACTGAAGACACCGGGTTGATGCATTTTAGGTTTATTGATTGCGTATTCGATATACCTTTTTGTATCTTGGATGCTGTGATGGGGCATCCATCCAGCTTTAGGCCCTACATCATCACGCCATGAATAATCAAAAATCGCTTTTGCATCAGACCGTTTAATTGCTCTTAACAAAAGCCTTTTGGTCTCAATATTGGGTAGACTCATTATCAGGAACTAACATACTCCACCGATCAATATCGACGAAGTTCAGTTTTTTATAAAGCTTTTCTGCAATTGGGTCATCATAATAAAGACATAACGTTTTTTCTTTATGGTTGATGTATAGGTCCATCAAATAATGCATAACCGTTTTTCCATAACCATGCCCACGATAATCACCGTGGGAGGCAACCGCGACAATCATCGCACTTTTTTTACTTTCATAAACCGCAGATGCCGTCGCAACCACTTGATTATCTTTTTCTATAAAGACTGTAGTTCCGTTTTCCCCAGAATTGTGTAAAAAATACTGAATCGCTTCTGCTTTGCCTTTCGCGTGAACGGTATACAGTTCCGGGATGGTTTTAAGTAAATCAAATACCATCGAAGCGTCTTGTTTTGTCTCTAAGATGCGTATGCCTGAATAATCAATCGATTCATCGCGTTTAAAGGTCGTAGATTTCATAAAATCCATTTTATCCTCACGCATTTTAGGGAAATGCTTTTTAATAGGTTCCATCAGTTTTTCTTTGCTGCTGATGAAAATCCAATCGAACTTACTAAAAATCTTTAACCATTCCTCGTTAAAATCATTTTCTATCGCATAATACGTCAAAGTTGACATATTACGGCTTAAAACCGCAAAGAATTTATCGTCTCTAAATTCGGCGTATAGTTGTTGATAATCATTTTCAAACGCCCCGTTGTAAATGTCTCCAATAATATATAAGTTAATTTCAGGTTCGTGATATAAAAACGCAAGCACTGCCTCTTTATCTTCAATCGTTAATGCTCTAATCATCGCTATTCTCCCTTTCCACGAGTAATGTCACTGGACCATCATTGATAATTTTAATAGCCATATGCGCTTTAAAAACCCCGGGATATACACTTAGTCCTTGCGCTTTTAATGCTTCGTTAAATAGCTCATATAACGCATTCGCTTCCCTTGGGGCTAAGGCTTCACTAAATGAAGGACGGTTCCCTTTTTTGGTGTTGCCTTCTAAGGTGAATTGTGAAATGGATAAAACCTCATAGTTATTATCGAGTAAAGAGCGATTCATTTTGCCATCTTCATCTTCAAAAACTCTTAAATTGGCAATCTTCTTCGCCATCCAAGGAATAAGTGAAGCGTCATCGCCCTTTTTAAACGACACAAATAAACAAAAGCCCTTTTCAATTTGATTGATCAATTCATCATCCACATAACACGCGGCTTGTTTGACACGTTGAACGACTATTTTCATTATTTCATCAACCGTTCTATGTTTAAAATGCCATTAATTTTTTGTAAGTTAATAATGATGTTTTCTAATTCGCTTTTATTTTTAACCCCAACTTTTATCTTAATGACGCCTTCCCCACGTTTATTCGTCGAAGCACTGACTTGATCGACTTTACCGGTATGGGTCGTTGTGGTATTAATAATTTCTGCTAAAATATTGTCCCGGTTAATCACAATGAGTTTTAAATTAACGCCGTGGATATCATGATTAAGGGAAGCCCACTTGACATCAATAAAGCGTGAGTTATCAAGATTTTGTAAGTTTTTACATTCTTTGCGGTGAACCGCAATGCCCGTTCCCTTAGTAATATACCCCTTAATTGGATCACCTGGAATGGGCATACAACAATTCGATAATTTCACACTAGGGTTATCCAACCCTTCAACGGTAATATTAGAATCTGTATGCTGGGCGGGACGTTTTTCGCGTTTATTGATGCTTTCAATTAATTGTGATTCATCAAACGCTTCTTTTTCCACCAACGCATTATAAGCGCTTTGAGCGGTTAAAGTATTTTTCCCAATTTCATAGTAAAGGTCTTCTACCGATTTGACCCCTTTTTGAGAAAAGTGTTCTTCACAGGTTTTATCATTTAATGGAATTTTTTTCCCGCGTCGTTCAATTTCTTTATTTAATTCTTCGCGCCCCATTTCAATTAACACATCGCGGCGCTGTTTATTCAAATAATTTTTAATTTTACTTTTAGCGCCCGATGTTTTAACCAGTTTTAACCAGTTATCATTGGGACCAAACGAGTTTTTAGAAGTTTTAATTTGAACAATATCGCCCGTTTCTAGTTCATATTCTAAGGGAACGATTTTACTATTGACAATGGCCCCAACGGTTTTAATGCCTACTTCGGTGTGAATCCGAAACGCAAAATCAAGGGGGGTAGAGCCTTTTGGCAAATCAACAATATCGCCATCAGGCGTAAAAACATAGACATTGGAATGAAATATATCGTCTCTTAAAAGGTTTAACACTTCTTCGTCTGATTCGCTTTCTTCTGTGAATTTGATCAACTCACCGTACCACTTAAGCTTCTTACTGACCATTTCAGTCATTGGTACATTCGAGCCTTTTTCTTTATACGCCCAGTGGGCCGCAATCCCGTATTCCGCAATACGGTCCATTTCTTTGGTTCTGATTTGGATTTCATAAATTTTACCTTGGGCAATCACTGAAGTATGTAAGGATTGATAAAGGTTGGGTTTAGGCATCGCAATATAATCTTTAAAGCGGTTAGGAATCGGGGTATATTTTGAGTGAATAACGCCAATGGCGCTATAGCACGCTTCCACACTTCGTACAATGATTCTTAAGGCTAAAAGGTCATAAATATCATCAAACTCTTTATTTCGTGTTTGCATTTTTTTATAAACGGAATAAATGTTTTTTACACGACCTTTAACGTCAAATTCAAACTGATGCGTTTTTAAAAGGCCTTCTAGCTTTTCTTTCATTGAATCCAAGTCGTATTCTCTTGATTGGCGGGTATCTTTAATCATTTGCGCGATGCGTCTATATTTTTCTGGATGGATATATTTAAATGAAGTATCTTCCAATTCCGCTTTTAAGATATACATCCCTAGTCTATGCGCTAAGGGTGCAAAAATATCTAACGTTTCGCGGGCGATTCTTTTTTGTTTTTCTTCTGCTAAATTGCTTAAGGTGCGCATATTGTGAAGGCGGTCCGCAAGCTTAACGATGATGACACGGATATCTTTTGCCATCGCAAGCAACATTTTTTGATAATTTTTCGCTTGGATGACTTGTTTTTCTTCTTCGGCATCGCTGATGCCCTTAAATTTATATTGACCCAGCTTGGTCACCCCTTCAGTCACCAAGGCAACCTCTTCACCAAACCGTTCTTCGATATCTTCAAATGAGGCTTGAGTATCTTCTATACAGTCATGCAAAAGCCCCGCCATTAAAGTGGTAGGGTCGGTTTGATATTCTGATAAAATATATGCCACATTAATAGGATGAACAATGTAAGCTTCACCGCTTTTTCTCTCTTGACCCTCATGATGGGTGAGCGCAAAGGTATAAGCGTCTTCGATAAGCTTTAAATCGTTCTCGTTGTTAATGTATGTTTGGATGTTTTCCATTAAGTCACTGAATTTTGGACGCTTCATATGACGCTCCCCCTTTATTAGTAAGTTAAGAGACTATGTATTTTATAATCTTTAAATTTATGGCGGCCCTTAAGCTGCGCAAGTTCGATTAAAAAGACAATTCCAACCACATTGCCGCCTGCTTTTTCAACGAGTTTAATCGTCGCTTCAATGGTGCCACCTGTGGCAAGTAAATCATCAACAATCACGACACGTTGACCAGTTTTAATATCTTCTTTATGCAAACATAACTCTGTTGAATCATATTCTAAATCAAAGCGCTCTGTGTAGGTTTCTCTAGGGAGTTTACCAGGCTTTCTAACCGGGATGAATCCTACCCCTAAATTGATCGCCACAGGCGTTCCAAAAATAAACCCTCTTGCATCGGGTCCAACAATCACATCCGCATCTTTATCGCGTGCGTAATCACTCATTTGTTTGACTGCATATCTTAATGCACTGCCATCCGCTATTAAAGGGGTAATGTCTTTAAACATGACCCCATCTTTAGGGAAGTTTGGAACCGTTTTAATATAATCTTTAAGTTTCATTTAAATCACCACTTTTTTAGGATAAATTCATTATAACATAATCTTATTTCTCAGTGCATAGTAAAGGGCTTACATACTTTTTGGTGCATCGACACCGATTAAACTTAACGCATCGTTTAAAACAATGCGGGTTGCTTCTAAGACATTAAGATGTTCTTTGATGTGTAAAGCTTCACCTTTTAAAATAGGGACAGCACTATAAAAACTGTGTAACGCACTCGCTAAGGCGTGGACATAATTGGTAATTTTATGAGGTGTACGTTTAAGCGCCGCATCCAATACAGCTTGTGGATAGTTATTAAGTAGTTTTAATAAATCAAGCGTCTTTTCATTGTTTAAGGTTTGATAATTTTGGTGGGTACGATCTATTTGATGGCCTTGTTCTAAAGCTTTATTAAATAATGTATGAATTCTTGCGTGGGCGTATTGAACATAAAAGACTGGATTATCATTTGATTTTTTGATCGCTAAGTCTAAATCAAGGTCCATGTGCGTGTTTAAAGAGTGTTTACTAAAAAAGTAACGAATCGCATCTTTGCCAACTTCATCAATTAAATCTCTTAAGGTAATTGATTTTCCGCTCCGTTTTGACATTTTAATCTCTTCACCATCTTGAAGCACTTTAACCATTTGTAAAATATCAACATTTAAAGTATCAGCGCTTCCCCCGACCATTTGTACTGCCGCATTCAAACGATCAATATAGCCGTGATGATCACCACCTAAGATATCAATTAGTTGTGTAAACCCACGGTCCATTTTGTTTTTGTGGTAGGCAATGTCTGGGAGTAAATAAGTATAGGTTCCATCTCTTTTAACAATGACACGATCTTTTTCATCGCCGTAATTGGTCGTTTTTAAAAATAAGGCATCGTCTTTTTCATACGTATAGCCTTGTTCTTTTAAATGCTTAAGGGTTTTTGATACTTCCCCTTTATCATAAAGCGTTTTTTCACTAAAGAATACATCAAATGACACACCAAACGCATGCAAATCATTTTTAATGCCATTCAGTAAGTATTGCACGCCATGTTCACGGAAATACTGGTAGCCATCTTCATATAAAAATGTATCCCCGTATTCATCTTTAATGGATTGGGCAAGTTCTAAAATCTCAGGTCCGTGATAGCCATCACTCCCCATTTCAAGGGTGCGACCAAATAATTCATGATACCTTACATTAATGGATTGAGCCAAGTTATGAATTTGGTTGCCCCCATCATTCACATAAAACTCTTTGGTCACATCAAAGCCTGCTTTTTCCATGATGCGACTCATTGAATCGCCTGCGGCTGCCCCACGTGCGTGACCGACATGCATATTGCCTGTTGGGTTGACACTGACAAATTCAATATTAATTTTTTCACCGTCACCCACCTTAGACGTTCCGTAATCATCTTTTTGAATTAAGATGTCTTTTAAGACGTTGCTAAAGACGGTTTCTGATAAGTAAAAGTTAATGAAGCCCGGTCTTGCGACATCAATTGTTTCTACCAAATCAGGTTTGTCTATATTTTTTACAATTTCTTGTGCAATGTTAAAAGGATTGGTTTTTAACGTTTTCGCAAGACTCATCGCTAAGTTGGTTGAAAAATCCCCATTTTGTTTTTCTTTGGGTTGTTCGATATGGATGGTTTCAACTTCTAAATCGTAACTTTTTTTAAGCGCTTTTTCTAATAAGGTTTTAATCGTTTGTTCGATATTCATATTTGACACGTCCTTTATAAATTCCAGTTCATTTGTTCTTCGATGGTTTTTTTCTTTGGCGCGTTGTAAAGTTTCATCCAACTGGCACTTCTTCCTTTGCCTAAGGGTCGTATTTTCTTTTCATCTCTTAAGCGTTTTAAGGTTCTATTGATGGTTGAATCGCTGATGGTTGGATGATGTTGTCTGATTTGTTCTTTGGTAAAGACTTCTTCTAATTTATTAATGGTGTTTTCGATATAATCGCTTTTATTAATTTGTTGGTCGTATGCGTAGTTTCTTAAGATCTCACTCACATCTTGGTAAGATTCGATAAAAATCTCTAAGAAAAAGCGATGAAGCCCATGGGTATCTGATAGTCCTTCAGCCCAGTTATGGGAAGCTTCTTGACGTAGTTTTTGATATTTTGAATAGCGTTTATACAGTTTTTCATAAAAGCTACTTAAATGAAACGCTTCGATGTCTTCATGCAATAATAGGATGTAGAGTAAGACAATGCCTATTTCTTCGTTATACGCATTAAATGGTTTTAATAAGAAGAAATCAACAATAAAGTTTAAAACGACAAAAGTAGGTTCGTAATGACTTTCTTTTAAGGTTTGTTTAAACGTTTTAACCAGCGCTTCTAATGATTCTCTTTTGGTTTTTTGACCACTCGATAATAAATTTATTTTATCTTTCTTTTGTTTGGGCGCTTTTGCAAAGTGAAGTTTGTCTTTCGGGGTGACATTTTGAAATAAAAAATATAATAAATCTTGAATCTCACGAGTCAGCAACTCAAAATCATCTGTTTCTTTGTGAATCTTTTTAAAGGCTTCTTTAATGTTTTTTAAAAGTTTTTCATCTTTGGTTTTGGGTTGAACATCTTTGGTTAAAAGCGCCTTGATCCGGGCCTCGCTGATTTTTAGATCAAAAATTTTACTGAGAAAATAAGCATCGCTTCGAATCGTATCATTTAGTAAAACATCATAATCATTTTCAACCGTTTTAAGCATTTCACGGTTGCGTCCTACAAAGCGATAAAGCGTTAAATAAAGCATGATAATATCATTTGGAATACGGTTTTTTTGAATATTATCTAAGCAATGCATACGCAACCTCCTTTTTATTCAGCGTCATCTTCAAATAAAGAGACTTGCTCTTTTTGTTCCATTTTGGATGCTTTATAATCACTAATGGGTGGATGATCAAGATCAGCCTCCATGGGTTCAATCATGATTTTAAACGGTTTTCCGTGTTTAGGTTGAGACACTTTCTTGCCGGTTTCTGCCATCTGCGTTTTGAATTCAAAGGCATTGGTTTGCACTAAGGTCTTTGTCGTTAAAATATCGACGGTTGCTCGGTTTTTATATTGTTTATTATTCATTAAAGCAAGGTCTTGAATTAAATAAGGATTGCTTTTGGGTTGCTTGATGATAGGCATTCCTTTAAGCGACCGTTTTTTCTTCTCAATACTGTTTATATCTAACCGTTTCACCGTTCCTCTTGAGGTGAGGGCTAAAAGCGCTGTGTCATCCGTTAAAGGAATGGTTGCGGCTAAGCGGTCTTTTTTCCCTAACTGCATTGCCTTAACCCCTTTTGCGGTGGTTGAAGCAACCGGGATTTCTTCTAGGTGAAACCTCAATGCATGACCCTTTTCTGACACACTTAATACTTCCCCTTTTAAAGCCTTGACGTCACTAACGTGGGTTAAGACATCGCCTTTTTCTAAGGTTAAAGCCTTAATGGTCCGGTTATACCGCGCGACTTCAAAATCTTTAAGCGGGGTTAATTTGATATGGTTTTTTTGTGTTGTAAATAAATAATACTTCGGGGCATCAAAGCGTTCTACACAATCGACGTGAATGATGTGTTCACCGTCTTTTAAATGCGCAAATTGAGAGATATGACTGCCTAAATCTTTCCATTTGGTCACTGGAATTTTAAAGATTGGTAAATAAATATAATTGCCTTTATTGGTAAATAATAATAACGTATGCAACGTTGAATGCACGTTATAATACATAAACGCATCATTTTCTTTTTGATCAGGGGCTTCAGTTGCTTTATAGCTTCTTATTGAAGATACGCGGAGGTAGCCATCTTTACTTACCCCTATGGCGACATCTTCGCTTTCAATTAAATCTTCTTCCGCCACCACAATTTTTTCAATCGTTTCTTCGATTTGCGACATTCTAGGGGTTTTGCTTTTCTTTTGAACCGCTCTTAATTCTTTTTTAATGACTTTTTCGAGTTCTTTTTCATTCGAAAGCACTTCGTTTAAGTGATCAATTAATGATTCTAAGGTTGCTTTTTCATTTTTAAGCTCAGAAAGATCGGTTTGTGATAGACGGTGGAGTTGAAGCGTTAAAATGGCTTCGGCTTGTTCTTCAGTAAAAACAAACGTCGTCGTTAATTTTTCTTTGGCGTCTTTTTTACTTTTAGACGCGCGAATCAGTTCAATGACTTCGTCTAATATATCCACCATATAAATAATTCCTTCCACAATGTGAAGGCGTTTTTTCGCTTTTCTTAAATCAAAGTTTGATCGGTTCGTAATGACTTCTTTTTGATGGTAAATATAGGCATCAATAATTTGTAAAAGATTCATGGTTTCTGGACGTTTGTTGTTGATCGCGACCATATTATAGTTGAATGATTTTGTTAAATCGGTCTTTTTATGTAAAAACGCTACAATCGCTTCAGGATCAAAACTGTTTTTCACTTCAACCACAATTCTTAAGCCCTCAGAGGAGGATTCATCGCGGACTTCTTTAATGCCATCGACTTTTTTCTTTAAACGAATTTCGTCAATCGAACGCACCAAAGTGGCCTTGTTTACTTCATAAGGAATTTCATAAACAATAATATCTTGGTCAATAATCTCGACTTTACTTTTAATGATGATTCTACCGCGACCCGTAGAAAAGGCATTTTTAATGCCATCGACGCCTTGGACTATCCCGCCTGTTGGAAAGTCAGGCCCTTTAATGATTTTTAACAATTCATCAACCGTCACATTGGATGAATCAAGGCGTTTGATAATGCCTTTGATAACTTCATTGAGATTATGCGGAGGAATTTCTGTGGCGTACCCAGCAGAAATTCCTGTCGCCCCGTTAACTAAAAGATTTGGAAATCTTGCGGGGAGTACAATGGGTTCATATTCTTCATCATCGAAATTTGGAATATAATCGACGGTTCGTTTGTCAATATCTTGAAGTAAAAATTCGCTCACTTTAGACATACGCGCTTCTGTGTAACGCATTGCGGCGGCACTATCGCCGTCAATTGAACCGTTATTTCCATGCATGTCTATTAACGGTTCGCGCATCTTAAAGGTTTGACTTAAGCGAACAATCGCTTCATAGACACTGCTATCACCGTGGGGGTGGTATTTCCCGATAACATCCCCAACAATGCGTGCCGACTTTTTATAGGGTTTATCTTGTGTTAATCCAAGCCGATGCATCGCATACAAAATACGACGCTGTACTGGTTTTAACCCATCGCGTACATCGGGTAAAGCACGGTCTTGGATGATATATTTAGAATATCTTCCAAATCGTTCGCCAACAATCTCATTTAATGTCTCATTGAGTATTTTTCCTTCAACGAACTCTTCAATAATCTTAGTGAGTTTCTCAGCCATGATGTTACTCCTTTATCTCAAAGTTGTCTTCATTGGTAAAAATAACGTTATTTTCAATCCAATCTCTTCTTGGTTCTACTTTATCGCCCATTAAGATACGGATATGTTTTTCGGTATCTGCTAAATCATCAATGGTTACTTTGATGAGGGTGCGACTTTTAGGATTCATTGTGGTTTCATAAAGTTGCGCTGCGTTCATTTCTCCAAGCCCTTTGTAGCGCTGAATATGAACATTTTTCTTGACTTCTAAGAGCCGTTTTAATTCATCGTCACTCCATGCATATACCGATTCATTTTTTCTTCCGATTTTAAAAGAAACTTTATATAAAGGTGGCAACGCAATAAAGACTTTCCCCGCTTCAATAAGTTTTCGCATATACCTAAAGAAAAAGGTTAATAAAAGCACTTGAATATGAGCCCCATCTGTATCGGCATCGGTCATGATAATGATTCTTTTATAATTGCACGCTTCAAGATCAAAATCACTCGATAAGCCTGCGCCAATGGTATGGATGATGGTATTGATCTCTTCATTTTTTAAGACATCTTCAATTTTCGCTTTTTCGGTATTAATGACTTTACCACGTAAGGGTAAAATTGCTTGATATTTACGGTTTCTTCCTTGTTTGGCAGACCCACCAGCAGAATCACCCTCCACTAAGTAGAGTTCTGTTTGGGTTTTATCTTTCGATTGTGCGGGCGCAAGTTTCCCTGATAAAATCGGTTCTTTTTTCTTTTGTTTTTTTTCTAAACGCGCTTCTTCTCTCGCTTTACGTGCCGCTTCCCTAACGTTTTGGGCTTGCAAGGCTCGTTCGATTAAAAGTTGGGCTAATTTAGGGTTTTCATTGAAAAAATACGTCATTTTCTCACTAACGGTTTGTTCTACGGCGCTTCGTGCTTCTGCGGTCCCCAATTTCCCTTTGGTTTGGCCTTCAAACTGCAGTAAATGTTCAGGCACGCGGATTGAGACAATACTCGATAAGCCTTCTCTAATATCGGCACCTTCAAGCTTGCTATTTTTTTCTTTTAAAATCCCTGCTTTAAGCGCATAATCATTAAAGATCTTTGTGAATCCTGCTTTAAACCCTGTTTCATGGGTTCCACCGTCTTTGGTTCTAACGTTATTCACAAATGATAGCACTTGATCGGTATATGATTTGGTAAATTGAAAGGCGATTTCAACACTAATATCATCAATCACACTTTCAAAAAAGACGGGTTCGTGAATTGGTTTTTTCGTGTCATTTAAAAATTTAATATACGATAAAATACCTTCATTGTATTGATAGGTTTCTTTTTGTTTGCTTCTTTCATCGATTAAAGTCATTTTTAAGCCCTTGATTAAAAAGGCGCTTTCTCTTAAGCGTTCAGAGATGGTTTGATAGTTAAATACTGTCGTTGAAAAAAGGTTGGCGTTTGGTTTAAAGTGAACTTTAGTCCCACTTTTTCTGCGTTTACCAACTTCTTGGATTTTAGAAACCTTCGCGCCACCATCTTTAAATGTCATATTATATAAAATGCCATTGCGACTAATGGTCACATCTAAAAACTCACTTAAAGCATTCACGACACTTGCGCCAACCCCATGCAAGCCGCCTGATACTTTATAGCCACCTTCATTGCCGAATTTACCACCGGCATGTAGCTTTGTATAAATCAGTTCAACCGTATTTTTTCCACTGGTATGCTCTTCGATGGGAACCCCACGACCAAAGTCTTCAACGATTAAAGAATTATCCTCTTTAATGGTCACAATGATTTCATCACCATGACCTGCTAGAGCTTCATCGGTAGCGTTATCCACTATTTCCCATACCAAATGATGAAGCCCACGACTATCTGTTGACCCGATATACATACCGGGACGCTTTCTGACTGCGTCGAGTTCTTCTAAGACTTGTATTGATTCTGCTGTGTATGCTTTTTCTGCCATAGAAACACGTCCTTTAGGTTTGCTCACCCACATATTATACCAAAAAGCATG
>LFIK01000542.1_pt1 | contig 28276 bp, 27 predicted proteins | sample 643401 | NCBI WGS metagenome assembly LFIK01 (sample SAMN03777447, study PRJNA286221) | soda lake metagenome | biome: soda lake; feature: Kulunda steppe; material: water; isolation source: sample T5-Br brine of Lake Tanatar-5 | place: Russia: Kulunda steppe | collected 2010-07
CCAAGCAGAGCACAACTGAATTATTTTTTGCTTGATATATTTTGCAAAAAAGAGTTTTAAAGGGTTTCCTATCATCCCTCAAAGTTTGATGACAAAATTTCAGTTGCATGTGGGCGTTCTGGCACATATAGCGCCTTAAATATAGCGCAATATAGCGCTATATCGCCGACCCCTACATGCATGCCTTGCACCTAGGGCCTGTTGCTCTGTGTTATCAAGGGTGAGAAGAGCTCTATTCACGTGGGCTGGCTCGACGCGTTCGGATCTGCATGTCCCTTTGCCATGCGGCTGCCCAAGAAGGGAGCATGGGCGTCATCGCAATGACAGATAGCAGAGCAGCTGTGTTGCCAAGGTGGTTTGCTGGCTGCATATGCCCTGTTGGTTTGGCAGCAAAAGCTAAGAGGAGGAGGGCCTGTGCGCCTTGCGCCTGTGCCTAGCATTGCATCGTATCCTTCACAGCAGCGTTTGCTCACCTAGCTCAGCATCGCCAACCCGTGTTTTTCCAGAATCTGCAAGCTCAGATGGCAGCCCGTGAGATGGTCCTGGCTAGCTTGCAAACCGAGGTGAGCCTGTGGCCGTTAGTCCCTAGGGTGGGCGGCATTTGTTTGGTCATAATTTTGTTCATGTGATGGATGTGCTAGGCTTGCATGCAACTCAGAGCTGCGTGTGCTGCTGTGACTCTGGCGGCTTGCACAATCCATGACTCCAGTGGCTGATGCGCAGTGCCGTCTGTGTGGCATCTCAGAGCGCGCACGTGCTTGCTTGGCGCTCGCAGTTGAAGGATGCGCGGAAGTCACTGTTGGACATCAAGGTGTCACTGTCAAAGGGCTTGGGTGTTCCCTTGATCGGCTTCAAGCTGGATGAGGTTAAGTTTGATGATGAGTAAAACAGGGGGCTGTCTGACACCCTAGCAGCGCATGCAGTGCGTGGTGCCTCACCAGCCTCACTCCCAATTATGTTGTGCTGTTGTTCATCTCACCGCAAATCGCACTTGGTTCTGGTGTGCAGGCTCAGGCACGCTGGGGGGCAAAAATGCATTCTGTGAACATGTGTGAAGGGCATGCTGAGAATGTATGGAGATGGAACGGACCGAACAGACGATTGTGTTGTTATAGCATGCGTAGATGCTTTTGACAAGCTGCATGCCTTGCTGGAAATCCTGTGCCTAGAATAAGCAGCTGCCAACCACGTGGCTGCTGCTGCTGCTGCTGCTGCATCTTTTTGGTGATTTGGTCAGGTGCATATGTTTGGGCAAGAATACCTCTCCTACGCTGTGCATGCATAGCTGAGGTGTTTGTTTTGGCATGCCTCGAACGCTTTCCTTCCTTCCAGCGTCGACAGCATGGTGGTTAAGCTTGTTTTGGCTTGCAGATTTTGAATCTCAGGGGAATTGAATGATGTCCTGGCAGTCATTTGCAGTTCCTTGGTGTCATGTGTCACTGCATTATTTCATTTGGACCCTTCCCAGAGTGTGTGTTTCAGACCATCAGGTTATTTCAAGATCCAAATATGAGATCAATCAGAAGGTCTCAAGTGGCGTTTCCAAGATGAGGTGACAGGGCTATTCTAAGGGGCTAGGCCCCTCAAAAAAAAAGCCCATGAGGCCTCTAATGTTTGTCCACTGTACTTGCACTGCATGTGCCAGAAGAAAGGAAGAGACTTTGCCTCAGGTATCAACAGGGGGTTTCCTGCTGGTGTAGGCTTCTGGTCAGGGATCCCCTTGGTGGCATGTAGTCCATCAAGGCATGTATCTGGTGCAAGAACCAGGCAGCATTCTCCCAACTAGAGAGTTGACAAATTCTGGGTTTACTCTGCCTGACTGATAGGCTGATTGGTCCTTGGCTGGTCATTGCCAACCATGTCGAGCCGAATCACCGTCATGAACAATTCAGTGTTTCAGGAACACCATATCGATGTCTACACCAAGATGCAGTCCATGATGTCTGAAATAGAATGGCTAGTCTTCAAAAGAGAAAGTTTGCCATGTAGCATAGAAGAGAAATTAAGGACAGTTTGGTGAGGCATGCAAAGGTTGAGCATTACAAGTTGCAAGCCTGAGTTAGGGTTAAGCGCCAGCCTGGTCGTTAGGCTGATTGGTCTGTTGCTGGTCTTCGCCAGCCAAAAAATGTTCCATAATGAGGATTACAAGGCCACAAACTTCAGTCAAGGGTTACAAGAAAAGGTCTTCAGTCAAGAAGTGCGACTGCTAGCCTGCTCATGAAAAACTATCAGTGCATAAAGGAAGAAGTAAAGCTTATTGTTTTCCTGGCCCAGAAAAGCAGACACATTGAAGGCTTAGGGAGGAAATAGGGACACGTAAGTCCTTCAGAGAGAGATCACGTGTGGATGGGTGCAGTGAAAAAGGACGTGTTGCTCATCATGAAGTGAAAGATGATCTTTTACTAAAAATGTAGTACATCATTAGCATTACACAAGTCACATGTGCTACACCCATAGTAGGGGAGGTATTGTTTGTCCAGGTCATAGTTTCAATTCGTTGGGTGTGGCACGAAGTCTGAAGCGTGCCATGCTGCGAATAATGTCACAAGGAAGATCAAGTTTACAAGATTTGACCTTCAGTCAGGTAGTTTGACTGTTCAGGATGCTGGTGAACATCAGCCACACAGAAAACATTCATAAGCTCTGAGATAAAACGATTGGAATCATGAGTTTGTCTCTGGAAAAAATACATCCTCAGAACAAGCTTCAAGTTGGGAATAAGGTTACAAGGTTACAATGGGTTTAAACCTTCAGCCAGATGGGTTGACTGCCAGCAGTGCTGGGCTTGCTGGACAATGCCAGCTAGAAAAAAATATCCACAGTCTCAAAAAGAAAAAGAAATGAATTGTGCGTCTGCTGTTGTGAGGAGCTTTTTGCTACTTGCGTAGTATATCTTTCCTCTCCGAGAGTCTTCTTTCCTTTCTTTTGTCTGCTTCAAGAGAACATCTTCAGCTCTGATGATTTCAAAGTAAAAAGTGTGTCTCTAATTTAAGTCCTACGAGTAAAATTAGCAAAGTGTTCTGCAAATCTGCTTCTCAAATATCACATTTCTAAGCAAGGGCATAAAAAAGGAGGAAGATCAAGGAGCATGTATCTAGAAATGGTGCATGGCAAAAATGTGACCAGGGCCCTCTTGGTAGGGAGGGCGCACCATTGATGGTAAGTGGAGCGTTTGCTGTTGCGCTCTCGTGAATGCGTATCAGAATAAGGTGTCCAATAATCCTCTCCCTGAGGTCCACAACAAAACGAATAAGATCAATGGGCACACACTACAGCAGCCTTTCCTTGAACAAGGAGAATTGTGTGAGACCATTCATAGCAGACAGGATGTGGGGTGACCAGCAATTATTGCACCGTGAGCTCAGTTGCATGTCAGCTTGTAAGATCTTTCTCCCAGTAGAGCTTTTGGTTTGACTCGAAGTTAAAGTTAAAGCATTGTATAGCCGCACTGCCGCCCGGAACCGATGGACCTGTAGAGGCTCTAGACCACACTCGCGCATGATGCACCATGAAGGGGTTGTGTCCTTGACCATCAAAATCCTCTTGAGCACCGTCACCGGCCATTTTCGTAAAGGATTATCCATTTCTTTGCCCTGTCGTAAGAATTGGGTGGCCCAAACCTGGCTTGCTTATATACCAGCAGGGATTGCATACATTTTAAGGAGCCACATGTAGATGTGCAACCTGTAAGTAAGGTCATGTTCCCGTATGAACTGTTTGATGCGGAAAGTACCAGCAGTGAATGGACGTAGCGCTGCATCAGCTGCAATATCCAAATTTATATGTCTGTCACAAACCATGCCTAGATTTTGAGGATTAGGTTAGGTAAGATTACATAGATGTACCTGCTGAACGAGAGCAGCTTAGCTGTAGCCAAGCAGGTCCGCAACCGAAACTAAAATATTTGATGGAGTCTGTGTAGGGGAGCGTGCCATCATAAAAGAGAGGGGGCAGACTGTTGGTGTAAGAGTTAAAGCACATCACCTCAAAATTTTGTGTTTTGACAGTGAGAGACTTTCTTCTTCCGTACCCTCATAGCTTGTTCAACATGGTCTGCATGCGATTAGGGTTGTTGGACATGAGGCAGAGGTCATCTGCGAACAGCATGTGGGTCACCAAAAAACTTTCAGTCAAGAGGTGTAGCCTGCCCATAGAAAGCAGGTGATCCTTTAAGGACAAACAAAAATGTATTACTGTTTTGACTCAGAAAGCAACAGATCACGAGATCCTGTCTGAGAGATCAGGGGGCCATATTTCCTGCAGAGTTTAGGTGAGGGCAGGTAGGTAGGTTAGCTTAATGATAGCAGAGCAGAAGCGGGGAAAAACAAGCAATTAAGCTTACTGCCAGCCAGCGGTTGAAGGAAAAGCCAGGGGTGAAGAGTGAACTTCACTGACTAACTAATAATTACGATGGGTTTAGACCTTCAGGCAGATGTGTTGACTGCTGGGCTTGCTGGTCACTGCCAGCCCGACAAAAATAACATCCGTAGTCTCAGAAATAAATAGAAGTGATTTGTGCATCTGCTTGAAGACATTTCTGTCTAAAACAATTCACATCCTTAGCACTGATGTTGTAAAAATAAGATTCTCCTGTCGCGCCAGATAAGCGCTGCAGTCAGAAGTGTGCTGCACTGTGTGTTCAATTGGCTGGAGTTTGTTGGCTAAGTACTTGACCGGCTAGCAATACAGCTATGTAGTGGTTATGTCCAGAGGCTACTCTGCATGCAGCAGACTCTCAGCCTGACACTCCAATGCCTCATATATAAATGTATGTGCTCAGTAAACACTCAAGTGGGATGTCTAATAAGGGAGGACGGTTAGGGCTCTGCAGCAAGGCCATGTTGATATTGAATCCGTACTTGCCTCCTGGTCCAGGTGGAATGGCTATGTCTGCAGGAGTGATCTGCCTAGTACGTAACCTGTCGCTCAGAGTCTGGTGCGCACAATGGAGTCTAGGGACCAGATCTCTTGGAGCACTTGTCTGTTTTGGAAAGTGTTCTCTTAAGTACCTTGTGCATACATAGGCCGGGTAGGTGTTAAGAAAAATTCAAGGTTGTGCTCACAGAAAAACTCAAAAACTTGCACGTCGCGGGCTTCGATCAAATTTGTCTCTTTGTTTGCAATGGGATTTCTTGTGTGCATGGCGTTTCCTCCTACTTTGGAGCATTGCTGTGCGAGTACGCGTTGAAGCCTACAATGCTGTTTGGTTGCTCTTGCTAGTTGTTGCTCTGGTTGCGTATCATCACAACATTAATCTTCAACGAGGTGTACATCCCGCGGGACGGTCATTAAGCCTCAAATGTTAATTTAATGGTTTTCCCCGTCCATTTGGCAAAATAAAATAGCATATGGTCTTGAACAAGATTGAAGGTTATCTCCTGAAAGGCTCGATAGAAGGTGTTGGATTCATCCAGTTGGGTACTTATGCAGTTTAAAAAAGGCATTGTTGAGCCGTCCAGGCTTCCAATAAAATTGTGCCTGGCAAAGCATTTGGACTTGGTTGTCCAGATGGTGACGCAGCAGGCATGATGGAACTTGTGGCTCTTCTATAGAGATGGGCCAGCTTTTACGCACACCTAGTGTCCATTCTAAACGTCATGGCTTTTTTTTGTCATCAAGTTATCCACGTGTTTTTCCAGGAAGGATTGCTAATCCTAAGGTTACCTTTTCACAGCAATCCTTTCCAATAATAAAGTTACCAGAGTCAGTGTTCGTTTAAAAAATGCTGCATTTTAAGTCTGCAATGCTTGCTCACATGCTCTCATCTAGTTGAGAGCGAAGCTGGTTCTAGTGGTAGGTTGAGAAGTCTCTACCTTCTCTTCTGCGAGCCAATATGTTATGGGAGAATGGATGACCATCAGGTGTGGGTGTTGGGAATGCTTTGTTATGCCCATTGAGAGCAGAATAGTTTGCTAAAGCATCAACGAAGTCATTTCCAAAGTAACCTCTACCACAGTTAAATCCAGAGACTGACAACCTTCACTCTGTTCAGCATGCCATCAAGATCATAAACATCAGTAGGTTACTACTGTTACTTCATCAACAGAAATGCATGGGGGGAGAGGGATGCTCTTACGGAATCCCCATGACCCACATAATGTGGGCCACATTAAGCAACGCGGGATCATCATCCAGATTTTTTACAATGGCCATTGGCATAAGACCAATAAGGCCGCTCGCCACCGTGATTCCTTGTACCTGGCAGTCACAGCCACAGGGCAAGTGGTGGTCTGTTCCAGACCCTGCTTAAAAACCCTGAGCTCCATTGTCCTGCTCCCTCAAAAACAGGGTTGCACGCTACGGTTTTCCTAAGGCTACGCTACGGCCGTAGCACAGTCGTGAGGCGTGCAAAACTGATTATACCTTTCCGCAAACGCAGTACCTTGATTATTTTTATTTGCGAATGACATTATTTCAAATAAATGAATATTTTAAAATTATTCGGAATGTGACAGGGGCCCTGGCTGGCCGCTACGGCTACGGCTACGGCTACGGCTACGCTACGAAATGGTGACCGTAGCACCGTAGCGTGCAACCTTGCAATGCTTAGAATAGAGAACAACTACGCAAGCAGCAAAAAGCTCCTCACATCAATAAAGGAAAAGGGGCCACTGGCACTCAGGAAGTAAAGCCCCTTCAACAGAAAAGAAGTAAGCAGTCAGTGAGGATCAGGAGGCCTCCCTAACCCTAGGGTTGCGGGCAGACAAGCCAGCAGACCTCTCCTGATTGGTTTGAAGGTGAGGAGGATGCTAGAGAGAACGTCTGGTCTGAACAAGCTTATGAGCACAGTGGGCAGAATGAGCATGGAGCTTGAGAGCAAGTTTCTTGTGGGTTCGAGGTTCGAACCTCGCTGGAGGCCACTTCCGGCTAAGCTGTCCTCGATCGGCGGATACAGCCATGAAACCTTACCTTACCTTGAGAGCAAGTTTCTTGACACTTTGTGATTCAAGGCCGAGACTCTTCAGAGGAACCAAAGTGTGAGGAATGTAAATTACCACCCCTACACCTAAGAGAATGATATGAAGATGCCTATGATATATTGTGTTAAATGTTGTGCCTCTCATATCGGACAGAGCAACCAGGCTGGTCACCATATTCGGTTGGCAGGGTTGGCGCTTTAGTCGGCATTTGTGTACGACAGCTTCAAGCATCTTAGCCCAGCAGAGGTGAAGGTTGGTGCATGAGAACTTGTGCCCACTTTGCGTAGAAAGGCTTTCTGAGAGAGTTACAAGAGCTGTAGGCAATTCCACTTTCTGACAACTTGCTTTTGGGGAGCGATGAACTGCCACTCAAAGAGCAGTCAGAAATTGGAAAAAAACAACCATTCAATGGCAAGTTGCCAATGGACAATTTAGTGGGCCAGGCTGTTGAGACCTTAACTTCAATCTCAACTTTGTAAATTTAGGTGCCACAGCTCTAATAGTTTGATACAAGAGGGTGCACAATTAAAGAGAAAAGCTATGACAACTTGTTGAACAAGGATGCACCTGATCATGGGTTATGTAGGCATGCATTAAACAAGCACCAGACAGTACCCTGTAACACATAGGCTATGCGGCATGGCACATTGAGTGGGGCTTGAGTGCTGTATCAGAAAGAATTTTGACAGCGTTGTCCAAGGAAATGACCAAGATACATACAAACTCATCAACATGAAGTCATTTGACACATTGACTCAGTTTGGAGCAAATAAGAATAGGATGGAAGTAACCTGTTTTCATTTGTGCATATGATTTGATGGACTCTATACGTGTAAAAAAAACCCTGCAACACTGCAAATCTCAGGCACAACAGATAAAAAGCATTTTGCAGACTTGAACTAATAAAGCTTTTAAGTTAAACCAAGATGCTTAGCTATGCCAGAAGAATAAAAAATCTTTGTATACAGTCAGTTCAGGTCATCATATCACTCAAGACCCCAAGAGCTGAGCCTGTTGATTACTGCATTTTTCCTCATCCCTCGTTCCAAAGGAAACATTCAATTCACATCCTGCTTATGTTTAGCTGCAAATGTTCATGGTAGCCTCTCAGTTCTGAAGACAGAGTGGCTTAACAGACAGCCATGACCAGGCAAAATCAACAAATGGACAAACGAGATCCATTCCAACTTTTTCCTGGGAGTTAGGTATGGCTGCCCTGCGAGTTGTTTGCCTGCATTCCAATGACCTGTCTGTACACGCCCTGCTCCCTCCTACCATCTCTGATTTACCTGTGCAGTAGACATGCATCATTGTCATTGCACATGTAAATGCATGTGCGTCTGTTGGAAGCATGCATGATCTAAAGCTTCTTTCATGCAAGACTTTTACTTGAGAAGAGGCAGCTGCTGGAACCCAAGCACTCAGCTCTGATGGCAGGTATCCCATACAGTCGATGTCTCAAACACAGTACATGATGCCATGCTGGCCCCAGGGGACAACATGATGGGCCCTGCTCTTGTGCAGAGCTGGAAATAACCACAGTCAATTTCACAGTCACTGCCCATCTCTGGCCCCCCATGCGCATGTCATAACATCCTTGCAACAACATATCCTGCTTACTTGGGGTGTTGCTGCTACAGAGGGTCGCAGGCTGATGCTGCAAAAAGTTGTCATTGCAACACCCACCCTGATGCAGAAACACTCACTCTGATGATGCAACACCATCTGGCAGTAAGTATACTCTGCCCACAGCAACCCAGCAAGCGCAGCAACCCCCACCTTGAGTGACTCCTCGATAGCCCTGCGCAGATTCTCCTCGTCAATGCTTGCCTGCAAGAATAGGCAGCAGCATTCAACTGAGCTGTAAGAGAGTGCTCTACAGCTGTGACTCACCTCTCCTGCACCGTTGGAAAAGCACTACCAAGGAAGAACAATCTTATAGGGAGGGAAAAGGTCTTTGAGGAAGGAGTGTCATTATCTGGCAAGGTACCTGGACACTGTTGAGCATGTGCTTGTGCATACATTGTGTGTGTTGGAGCAGACCCCCAAATCATACTTAAAAGAATTCAACCTTGGAATGACCTTCTAATGGGCTCTCATAGGCAAAGGCCAAAACAAACCATAAATGAATTCTCTGAACCCAAAACGAACTGAAATGAAGCAACTAAAGAATAAACTTTTAAAGTTTTGACAAACTGATCGTAAATGTACAGAATGTGCATGTATGTGCGTACACACTTAATTAGGTGTCTGGAGGCTGCTGAGCAAACACAGAATGTAATTATAACACAGGCATATCCATCACTTTAGGCCTCTTCTCCTGAACTGATGTAGAGAGTGTTTGCATTGCCTATGCCGTCTCTCATATTTCCTGCGGCCTTACGCAGGTGGGCGACAGAAAAGCATCCAGCATTAAGGACAGAAAAAAAGAAAGAAAAAAAATTACGCAGGCAGTAGAAACACTCCCTACATCAAACAAGGAAAAAGAGTCACCCAGTGCCTAAGAACCGTATCACCGCTCCACCATAGCTTAAAACAGCAAGACGGACGCTGCTTAAGTCATATCCTATTCAGTGGTTCCACCCAGATCCTTTGTAGATTAAGCGAGGCAGACATGACCTGTACGTTTGGCTGCCACTTGCCCTTTTGAATTAGAGATTGGTTAGCGCCATTCATGCTACACCAAAGAGACACTAGAGATTTGTGAGGAGCTAGATGCGTTCCTTCAGAAAAGCATGAAAAGTGGCCAGGTGCTCCAGTCACCCGACAAAAGAGGGCTGCTGCCTGCACTTGCCCAACTCCGTTGAAAGCAGCCATCCTGTTATCCATGTCCACCCACTTGATTTTTTGCGACGGTTCGACCCGAGCAGACCATTGCAACGTCTGTGAGTCATGGAAGCTCCCAAGGAGCCCTGACTGGTGCAGGAGGGGAATCAGTATCCAAACATGCTGAAGGTGCGGATTGCAATTGTGTGCATAGCTTATGGTTCATGATGGGAAGCCTTGAGCTAGTGTGGGTTACAATGGAGAAGGAGCGTGAGAAGCGCTGGTGGGCGTGGCACAGGTATGATGAGGGTGGGGTGGGGTGCAGAGAAGAGCTGGTACTTAAGATCCAATATGTTCAATAAAATCAGAAACGCTAATCACTTGATCATAAAATTGCATGATAAAATTGATATATATTATTGACATATGCATCTTATATTGGATGATTTAAGCGTATTTTTGGTATCGATGCGCACGTCCTTTAGCGATCAGATTACTTTTGATGATTTTCCCGGATGTTTCTCAAGGTGCATGGTGATGTTTTGATATATAGCAAGCAGGTATGTCTGTCTGGGTCATTTACACCCACCAGCGCCCTACCCATCGAGGAAGCATGAGGAATGCTGGGACAAATGGTGCAGATTCCGGTCAGAGCATCCATTTCACTCTGCTTATGTGGCAGTCAAAGGCTGGCATATGCCTGCTTTGTCACAACTTGCAACTCGCAGCAGGGTGCCATGTCAGGCTCGCAAAGAGCAGGCACCATCTGCAAGACATGCTGTGCTCCTTGCCCTCTATCCCCTGCATTGCCCTCGTGACGTGCCCTTCCCCCTTCACCTTCTCGCCTCTCCCCCCCTTCCCTGCACTGTCATGGGCTCCCAAACCTCCTGCTGTATTGCCCCCCTTTTACCTGCATTGCCTGTACCATGCCCTCCCCCTCCTCCTTTAACATGCCCCTCTTTCTCGCCAGCATTGCCTGCGCCACGTGCTCCTCCTATTCCAATCCCCCCTCCCCCCTTCTCACCTGCATTGCCCGCGCTACGCGCTCCTCCTCCTCACGGCCCAGGCGCGCAGCCTCAGCTGCCGAGGATTGAGCCTACATACAGCCACAATATCCCAGAATGACTTGTGGGTCCCATACAAACTGAGTCTGTTAGCCCCCCCCACCCCTCTGTCTGTCTGCAAGTCTGCCTGTCTCCGCTTCCACATTGTGCATTGATTTTATCGCGCACAAAGTATATTCTTTGCTTAATGCGCCCCACACATCCCCTGCAGCGCACGTCCCCCATGCATGAGCTCCCATGTCTCACAAACAGAAAGCAGGGCTTCCTTGGCACGCCTTGCCCCATACGCAATTAGCAATGTGTGCTACCGTAGTGCATGGCCATAGATATACACGAGCAGACACCCACACATAGGCAAATAAACGCGCACACGTAATAACACAGGCATACACGCGTGTGCGCACCCTCTGGGCTGCTCTCACCTGGCTCTGGCTTGTACGCAGTGCCTCTCACCTGGCTCTGGCTTGTACGCAGTGCCTGGGTCTGGCTTGTACGCACTCTCACCTGGCTCTGGCTTGTACGCAGTGCCTGGGCCACGCGGTCCTCTTCAGCGCGCCTCAGCCTGGCAGCCTCCTCACGGCGAGCCTGCACCACCAAGTAGTAATAAAAAAGCACGTGTACACCAAGCAGATAACCAGCGGCGTGCGCCAAGGAAATGCACCAGTGTAGCTCTGAGAACCTGCTCAGAGAGTGGGGGCCGTCCTGGGGCCCTTCAAGCGCTTGATGACGAGAGTGTGCGCCGCAAGTTGGACTGCTACAAATGCACAAAGTAGGGCCAGCTGGGGTAAAATGCCCAAAGTACAAATGCCCAAAGTACAAATGCACAAAGTAGGGTCAGCTGGGGTAAAATGGCTTGGATCCAGCGCACATGGCTTTGACCCAGCAGGAAGGTGGCGGCCTGTCATTACAATCACTACATGCTGGTGCAGACCACAAGCTATGTGCATTAGGTTCATAAGCGATCCAGGCCCATGTGCCAGCAGGAGAGCCCACAATTTGACCTGAGATCTAGAACAGTGGGGCAGGTGGAGAGCCTACGATATGTTCTGCAAGCAGGGATCTGGTGCGTTCTTTTGCTCTATGCCTGCCCTTCTCGCACACTAATGCAGTACATTTTGAGGCCACATTGTGACAGAGCTCCAATGGTGTGTGCATATGCAGTGTGTATGTCTGCGCATGTATGCGTGTGACTCATGTGCGTTGGTGTGGGTTAGTTTATGTGTGCGCTTGCATGCGTGTATGTGTGTATGCGAGCGTAAATGTGTGTATGTGTGTGTGCACTATGTGCGAGCACTGTGTGACTGTGTGCACGGTGTATTCATTGGCAGATTTGAGCACGTTCATGGTTGGCAGGATTGGTGCATGGAGACCTGCTGTTCATCGGCCTCCATTTGCCCTTGGCGCTAGCAGCAGCTTCGTCCTATGTGTATGTGTGCGCGTGCATACGTATATGCGTGTATACGAGTGTCCCATTTGCCTTTGTGTCAGCGGCTTCCTTTTTGCGATAGGAGAGGCAATGCAGCCTATGCTCATGAGCACCAAATGCCTGAGAATAGAAGACCCCGCATCCTCAGAGCTCCTCCGCAGCAAGGCATTGATTTAGGCATGGGCACGCTGTCAGACCTTACCCTCGGGAGCAAGGCACTGATCTGGGCATTGACGCGCTGTAAGACCTTTCCCTCTCCATTCTCCCCTCTTCCTTTTCCTCCCTTTTGAATTCCCCCTCCCTTTTTCCCCACTCCCTGCCTCCTGCCACTCAACCAGACACACTAGACAGGCACGCTACCAGGTACTGGCACCGAACCCAGCACACCAGAACCAGACACCAGGCACTACTGCCTCCACCTGCTACCTACCAACCAGGCAACTACTGAATGCCTACAAAAATAGGGCCCAGCATTTGAGCACCACTGCTGCAAGGTACTGCTATGGGCACAGGCACACCAGAACTGGACATCAGCCGCTGCCCCCACCTGCTCTTCACTCAGCTCCATGGCCCTCAGCACGCGCGCCTGGTCCTCCTGCCTTGCGCGCATGGCTGCCTCCTCACGGGCCTGTGCCTCGCTCAGCTGGATGGCCTGTGCAAAGCGCGTGCGCATGTATGTGCACACATGCTTGTGTGTGTGTGCGTGACAACATGTTTGTGAGTGTGTGTGTCTGTGAAGATGTGTGTGTGTGCACGCGCGAGGGTGCAAGGGCTCCCGTGCCTGTGGGCAAGCCTGTAGGCAAAAGGATCACTCAGGCCACTTGCAGGATGCGCGGGTTTGAAGGAAAAGGGTATGCAGTTGTGCCGTGCAGCTCTGCATGACAGTCACCAGAGCCACGGGCTTGTAGGAAAAGGGTAAGCAGTTGTGCTGAGCAGCTCTGCAAGTGGATGGCAGTCACCTGAGCCACGTGCTTGTAGGAAAAGGGTATGTTTTGCAGTTGTACCGTGCTGCACTGCAAGTGGATGACAGTCAACTGAGGCACAGTCACCTGAGCCACGCGAGCCTCCTCGTCTCTTCTCAGCTGGTCCTCATATGGATTTGCCTGCATGACAAAGCATCTTCAAATGGATTTGCTTGCAATGGATTTGCCTGCAATGCAAAGCAGGCTAGTCCTCATACGGATTCGCCTGCAGAACAAAGCTGGTAGCAGTGCTCATGCACTCCAGGAGATCCAAGAAAAGGCAGCAAGCAGTTCAGACGAGCAGACATGTGTACAAAAGATGGGCCAGCATGATGACCCAAGAAGAAGCAAACCAAGCCAGAGTTTTTCAATGATCAAGCTCAGGCAAGTATGCAAGGGCCTCATAAGCTCAGGCAAGTATACAATGGCCTCAGGCGAGTATACAATGACCTCAGGCGAGCGCGTGTTTATGAACTGCCTTGGCTGACTCATGCGTACAAGCAAGCTCGCTGCTTGCACAAGGAAGGGATCATGCGCCAGCTCATGCCACATGGAGCGGCAGTGCCCCAATGGCCATGCAGCAAAAGCAAAGTGTGCTTTTTGAACCAATTCAAAAAAAATGGCTCAGCTAGTCAAGCGTCTCTGCTCTTACAACGTAAAGCGGTTGCGGATACGTGGGTCCGTAGAACGGGTCCCCAGGTGGGAGTGCTGCCGGGTTTGTGGAAGCCGTGTATGCCTGCGCAACAAGCCAAAGTAGTGCACGCCCTGACAAGCGTACTGCTTACGCCACAGGATTCGTATGCAGACGCCAACTTTGACGTCCTATGCAGACAACAATTTCGATGTCCATTCAGAGTCTGAATTTCAGACGCCAAGGAGGTACTGCTGTCAGGAAGAGATGGATGGTGCTTGGGTGCAGGGGGGGGCACCGCCATCGTGGCAGTGGCAGCATCCGCCCAAGCATGCAGCAACAAGCATGCAGCAACAAAACCAGGCCTTCCTGGATCACCAGATCACCTCCAACTAGCTAACCAACCATCAAGCTCGGGCTTTGGGCCGGACTAGGGATTGGCCAGTGCATTTGACCCTGATTGTCTCTCAGCCAGCCTATTTTTAATCTTTCTGCAAAGCGCTCCTTACAAATGTGGTCCCCATGGGTGGCCTTGCATGGGGCACCGGAAGTTTTTAAACACAAACAAAAAGTCTGCTCATGCACATGCAAAGACGTCATGCTTGTGCAGTGTGTCAGTGTGCGTGCACTTCAAACCGTGGAGTCATGCACCAGAGTGATTGAGCACGGCAACCGGATACCCATGCGTAGCGCCTGTTCTTCCGACGCCTGACCACGATTACAAATAAAATCGCCAGACATGGCTGCAGTCTTGGCTGACACACCACAGTGGTCTGGTGTGACGACGCACCTGTGCATGGCGCCTGTTCTTGCGACGCCTGACCACAACGACGGACACAATTGCTGCAAATATGGCTGACACTACCACGCCTGCAGGTACACGAGCAGAAGCCAGCGTTTGTCCGAGGCAAGAGGCAGACACACACACACACACACGGGGCACAGAGTTTGGCTGGCATTGCCCCACATCCGTGGACACAAACATGCGGCCGTAAGCACACAATTGAGCACATGCATGGCTATGGGCAATGGCTGCAGGCACGGACACAGTTGGCACAACCCCGCACACATGACCTGCCTGCAGCGGCTTGGGCCTGCACCAGCCGGACTGCAAAACAGGTCTGCATACAAGCAAGACTACAAAATAGGTCTGCACATGAGCAGGACTTCAACACACGTCTGCACATGAGCAGAATCGCAAAACGGTCTGCACACAAGCAGGACTGCAAAAGAGACCTGCACACAAGCAGGACTGCAGCATGTCTGCACATGAACAGGACTGCAAAACAGGTCTGCACACAAGCAGGATTGCAAAACAGGTCAGCACATGCACAGGATTACAAGTCAGGTCTGCACATGAGCAGGACTGCGAAACAGGTCTGCACATGAGCAGGACTACAAAACAGGTCTGCACATGAGCAGGACTGCAAAACAGGTCTGCACACAAGGCTAACAGGAGCACGTGCCAGAGGACGAGCAAGCCTGCGGCAGCTAGCAAGAAGGCCGCGCTTGCCAATCGTACACAGCGGGCAGTGTGCTGCTGCCCTGGACCAATGGTTGCTGGAACTGCAGGGGTAGCAAAAGCGTTAAGGTTGTGTGTGGGTACGCAGGCTACATAGCAGGAGAGGACGCTGCTCACAAATGACAACGACGATGATGATGATCTGGTACGCGGCGAGCCCGGTGCGGCTGGAGACCTCATCCATGTACCCCCTCCCCCCGCCGCTTCCAGGGTCAGGGTCCCCCACAGACAGATCCTCGTCCACCTGTGGACCGAGGGTAAAGGGAAGGGTAAAGGATCCTCGTCCAGGGAAAGGAAAGGGTAAAGGAAAGGGTAAAGGATCCTCGTCCAGGGAAAGGAAAGGGTAAAGGATCCTCGTCCACCTGTGGACCGAGGGTAAAGGGCGGGCAGTGCGCGCTGTGTCCCGCTGCAGGTGGCCTCATTGTGTCACTTTTATGTACACTGTGCCACGCTGCACGCGGCCCTACCATGCGTCACTTCTATGCACACTGTGCCACGCTGCACGTGGCTTTACTGTGTCACTTTCTTGTGCACTGTGCCGCGCTGCATGTGGCCACTCGTGGATTTAGGGCAAAGGGCAGGCAGTGCGTGCGCAATTTCTCTGGTTAGTTATCTATATTTGCACCAAGGCGATGAGGGTGAAGTCTAAGCGTGGTGTGCGCACAGCAGGCGGTGGTGCACCTCCGTCTGCTGCTGCACAGGAGTGACAAGCAGTCCTTGAGAGGAGGCAGCCTTGGTGCGCAGAAATCTCCTTGAAAATCATGGGAAAAGCAGCCAGTTTGCAGTGCGTTGGATGCGTAAACCTCCACTTAAGTGGCCTAGCCTGCTCCCTCACATGCATCAGCATGTCCTGGTTGTGCGTGAAAGAAACGCGTACAGAGCAGACCCTATTGCTGCACAGCATTTGAGCGAGCTGGTGCTGCAATTTGAAGTGGCAGCAAAAGCTTGGTTCTTTCAAAAAGAACTGGAGAGTGCACACATGACATAGCTTCAGCACCCAACGCCTTCAGTACCCTGTGATACCTCTGAACAATTAGAAGTGATCATTGCATGTTTCGCTTCCATCCAACTCATGCAAAAATGCACCCTGCAATAATGCAGCCCCTCGCACACAGCAAGCCATTGATCTGAATTTCAGCAACCCATGCGTTTATACACATGTGCCCCGTCAGCTGTGGCACGCTGCATGTGGCCCTCATGTGGTTCATGACTGTACGCACTACCAGGTGCATCTTCACAAATGGACGTATGCAAACCCAAGGGATGTTTTGGAGTGAGCTCACCTCAAAGGCCAATGGCTCTGAGGGGTCACCTTCGTTGCCTGCAGCATCTTGAGATCGGGCCTGCGAGTCAACGCACGGACAGAATTGGCTGCCACCAGCTTTGCACACATGCTATCGCATGAGATCACACAACCAGACAAGCATATGTGTTTGTCTGGTTTGTTGTTTGTCCCGGAAGGAGCAAGACATGGCTGGCCATAATCCTGTGCTTGCAAGCAGTTTAACGCAGAGCAAGCTTGGGCAAAGCTCAAGTTCCTTATGTAATCTGCATGGAGCATGGCTGCTCGAGCGATGACCGACTGGCATCGCACTCATGACCGACTGGCATTGCACTCATCTCTTTTCACGAACCGCTGTCACCTGCCCTGTCAGAAAGGCCTCGTCTGTTGCAGTGAAGACAGTGGTATCTTTGCAATCTACATACATCCTTGCTTGTATTTCAGGGAGCACACATATGCATGCACAATCACAACCAACAAGGGCCTGCACGCACCGAGCTAGCTTACCCGAAACTCATACGTGCCGCTGCGCAGGTGCTGATACATGACTGTCCTGGAGGTGCTCATCTTGTCGTTGCTACCGCCGTCGCTGCTGCTACCGCCCCCCAGCACTGCAGGTGCGCGGTGCACATTGCCTCCGGCTCTGCGTTCGCCGCACTCCTGCCACTCCCCAAAGGCAACCTCAGGGCCGTTTGCGATGCGCGGCGCCTCACTTTCTAGGCGGCGGCGACGGCGGCCTTCGCGTACAAGGTGGAATGCTTGTTGGTGAGGGCGCAAATTTTGCAAGGCGGGGGGACAGAAGTCGGTGAGAAGCTGCCTCTGAGCAAGGAACAAGCCTGGATGCTAGAGGGTGCAGCTTTCAACAACGTCTAGCAGCTTGCAACATTGCGCAGATGAGAACAATGTGCCGCACGAGCTTTCAGGTGCATCCCTCAACACTGTGCAGCAGCTAGCAACAGTGCGCAGCTTGCATTGATGCAGCCTGCGTGCTAAGGGATTTGACCCCAAACAGCTCCTCAACAGCCCCCAAACCTACGTAGCTGCACACAGGACTATGCAGAGGCTTTGCCCGGTTTTGAACAAGTGTTGTCCCTGTGCTTGTTTAAAGCCCTGTTTTGGTAACTAATTTCATTTCATTTATACTCATGTATTACACTAATTTCATTGACTCATATTATATCATAGTCATTTCACCACCTGTGGATAGATCTGCAGGGCGTCCCTGCTTGTCTTCACCCTCTCTGCTGCCCCTTCACCCCAGTCTGCACACATGTTCAAACTTAATTGCCTCCCTTTACAATCAGAATGACAGCACTCCCCTTCCTCATGCAGCCACTGTTTTCTAGTGGAATTGACAGCATGCAAAACGCCCTCCATTCTTTGAAGTTGCTTGCACAGGCACGCTGCTGAATTACATCCACCTTCCACTGCTCCCTTTGAGTGAGGCATAGCATGCAACGCACCCCCAGATGCAGCAGCGACGTCCTCTGGCTGCAGCAGGCATCGGTGCATGGTGACGCCCGATTCTGAGCCTTCAGGGAAGTCGCGGCTGGTGAACGTGAGCGTGACCTGCATGAATGGTGTGGACGAGCAGTTGGGGTTCTTGGAAACACATGAGGGTGAGCTTGGTAGCAATGCTGTGGAAGGAGCAATGAGATACAACATCTGTTTTGCTATCGGTTGAGATGGCATGGCTCATCGCTGGGAGCGGAAACAAGACCGGCCTTGTTGCCATACTCATAAAGAGGGTTGGTCAACACTAAGAGGGCAAAGAGCTTGGCATGGGTGCTGTCTATGATCAAAAAGGGGCCATAATGTGCTGGCTGTGCACGATGAGCTGTATTTTCCATAGTTGATGATCACATGCCACAGAAACTGACCCACGTCATTTTGTTGACATCATGTTGGGGCTGGTCTGTCTCACAGGCATGAAATGTCATCCACAATGGCATCATAGGATAAAAGACAAGTGTCGCAAACAAAGAGGCAAGTCAGCAGCTCACACGAGAGGTTCACAAGGAGACTTGAGAGCCCCTGCCTGACCCAAAGTTGGCTACACAGGCAAAAACATTGAGGCATGGCCATACTTTGCCACATTCCAAGGCTTGAGTGCCGTGACTCCACCTTTTCACAGGCCTGAAGCGTCAAGCACGTACGCACCTCTGATGGCTTGGGCTGGGAGGAGGCCGGCGTGTCAATCTTGGTAACAGGAGGGCGCATGTCCATAACCAGGGTGTGGTCCCGCTCCATCACCAGGCCCGCCTGATCGGCAGCCTCCAGCCTGAACATGTAGCGGCCCTCCGTGATAGCATACCTGCACGCATGTACACATGCAGAGTTTTGTGTGGGACATAAGCACGGAGAAGCCCTCAAAAGTGACCGCGTGTCTTCGTCATCACACGCAGTTCGGAGATGGCACCAAGGGCAACGTGTGGTGCATACTCACCCTTTGGAGATGGCATACTCACCCTTTGGAGATGGCACCAAGGGCAACGTGGTGCATACTCACCGTAGCCCTAAGGGGCAATGCGGAGCACGCTCAACCCAGCCGCAAAGAGCATCGATGCACACTCAATGGAGCCGCAAAGGGTAACCGCGGGCATGGATGTATTATGATGGTTATGCAAGCAGCAGGCGTGGATGTATTATGATGACCAAACATGACATTCAGACCTGCAGGACGGGATAAGGACGGGTTCACAGGCCACGCTAGAGTACTGTTGAAGAATCTATATCCTTGCCATTTCCAAGCTAGTGCAAACAGGTACTTGCCTGGTAGAGAGATGCTGAGGCAATGTTTGTGTGTGCCTGCAAGCGTTGAGCTTAACACCTCCCTTTTGTATGGGCTTTCAAGCTGAAGCTTCCCTACAGCTGGACTCGTGCGGGGCCACTTACATTGATGGGTCAATGATAAGACCTAATACCAGGGTAAGCCATGCCGCCTAGCATACCGTTTACCATTCATCTCCAGGCTCCCTTGCATGCCACCAAAACATACTCAGCAGTGTGTGCATCCTTCTCCATCCTTCCAGCCCTCTGCTGATCAGAGCTGGGTGGGTCATGTGGGCAGGGGCGATGCAGATTGCGCAGCTCACTGCTTTGCAGCCAGAGTGTGACCTTTTGACCAACCTGGCTGGGTTTGGGCATGGCCTTGACCAACCTGGCTGGGTTTGGGCATGACCACCGACCAACCTGGCTGGGTTTGGGCATGGCTGCTGGGCAGAGCCGTCCACACGCCGGTACTCAGATCCCAAGCCCTCAGGGATGGAGGCGGCGTCAGGCACTGTGTGCATCAGAAATACTCAAAATTACTTATTTTAAGTCAATGTAAAGATGCAGGATGTGGCAAAGAGTACTCGGGTTGACGAGCAATTTGGGAATGGAGCAATCACAGCATTGGACCACCCTAACAATTGGGGTGTTGCACAATTTGATTGCAGCACTTTTCATCTGCCTCAATTTGCTCACCTCTCTGCTGCTGCGAGAATGTGCACACAACCTTGTCGGGCACAACGCCACTTCCTGTCGGGCCATCATCAACCTGAACAGCAGCATGGTGGCACATAGAATTCAAGGTGCTATGGAGGTAGGCATTCACAGATACACACACAGCCAAGATAGCCGTTGGTGAAACATCTTCTCTTAACAAAAGTACACATGTACCAGGAGTTGAAAGGGCATGGATGGGATGGCGTGCGCAATCTGCAGCACGAGTCTTTTGTGCCTGTTAGCAATGCATGGCATTTTGAGAGGGCAAAAGAGGCATCTTTTGAGCAACATTCTTAATCTCCTTTGAAGAAACATTTAAACCGTCAACAATTGCTGTATATGTATAAATGACTGTATAAATGACATGTATAAATGGCGACTGTTCACGATTCTGCCTCAATCTCCTGCGGCTTGGCACTCCTAATTACAAATTGTGAGGAGGACAAGTGAGGAGGAGAGGGTACATTGGAGAGTTTACCCGAGTCTCAACTGCCACTTTGTGTAACATAGAACACCCTACCCACCTCAAACGAGATCTCCACAGTATGCTCTCTGGTAGCACTCGGGGCGTCAAACTCCACAAGCTCTGGAGGCTTCAAGTCCGTTTGGAACTCAACATTGGTTGGCTCGCCCTCGTTTCCAGCTCTGTCAGTCCCCTGCAAGACATGTCGTTGTCAAACAAGCTTACTGCTACAAGTGACTAATAACAGCAAGAAAAAAGTATGATCAGGAAGATCAGAATGGCAGCAATAATGTGCATGAGCTCTCCACGAGGTTCGCTCCTTTGGGTGGAATACAGCTTCTGGACAGGCTGCAGGATGGCGGCGGTAAGCCTCAGAATTCAGGTAGGGCTCGCTATGAAATGGAAGAACCTTTGTCAACAATAGGCCCCAGACGCTGGAAAGCAAGGCACACATCATGCCTGCTATTTAATATACAGAATTGCAGTGTCCTATCTTTCACAGGAAGAAAAACCAATAATTAATACCTTGATCTGCAGCAACCAATGGCCCTCTGTCACATCTTTGGACAGCATCCCAGGCTCAGGCCCATCACACTCCTCAAATTCCACATCACTGTTGCTGCTATCTGGGGCAGAGGTTTCAGACATGAGCCACCTGCAAGGTCCGTGTCACAAGAAATGGAAATAGGTGCACTCATCATGCGCAGCCTAGAAGCGTTCCTTGGCGATAGCAATTGCCGTGGCAAGAGCCTGCTATATGAGTTGAATATTGCTCATAAGAAAATAAGCGCACAACAGTGGCACTTGCTTTTTGGTATACAACGCACCTTATTGCATCAGAACAATTGCCAGCGCACATGAGCATTTCACTATGTTGGCTCGAAAAAAACATTCAGAAAAGTGCGCATCATAAATCCTTATTCTCTTGGCACTACGTATCAGCATCCTGAATGAAACATGCCAAATTCGATACATTTCCTTGCCTGCATTTGAAGGACACCACATCATCATCTGGAGGATCTGTGCTGTACTCAATCCTGACATTTGAGCTCGTCTGCATTTTGAACACGTGACAGCTTATAGCTTTGACCAGAATTTGGTGTGGCAATAGACACACACAGTCAATGCAGATGGTAGCAAGATGCGAGGTCTGGTGCGTGCTCATGGCAGCAACACTTTTGCACAGGGAAGGTCACGATGTGCATGACAATCCCCTCTTTTATTCCCAATTACAAGGGATGCCGTTGTTGTGAGGGTTGTCCTTTAGAAATAGGTTCAATAAACACGCTTTCTAGCATTGTTAAGAAGGAACTGAAAAGGAGACAGGCGCATAGTATTTTATGGATCACTGCTCTGGCGCCCAAGGTCATGTGCACAGCTCTTGAGCACAGTGCTGCGCTTTTGCTCGCACCTGCAAGGGATCCGGTTGCTCGTCAATGACTATGACAGGAGGTGTGGTGTCCACAGTCACTGTGGCAGACACTGAGCTGTCATCGCCTATTACAGCTGCGTGCGACAGGCAGGCAGGCCATGCACCTCATGTCAGTGGACCGCACCAGGAAATCCATAAATCCTACATCACGGCCCATTTTCGTCAATGATTGCAGAAAGGCCGCCCATGTCACATATGAAAAAATTGCAATTTCCACAAGGTTAGTGTGTGGATGCGCAAACACAAGGGTATTCTTAGCAGGTAGCTCAAATGTGTGGTTTCTTAACACTGCCACGTGCTACCAGGCGGCAGGGGACCACAGGTACAGACAGAACGTGGTCTCAAAGACAAGAGACAGTGCTTGTGAAAGCCCTCTTGCAAGAGGATACTGTGCGTGCCCTGGTACTGAGCACCCCACAGGCCTCAACATGGTTTGTGCACTTACTCTGATTATCTCTTTTGAGGGAGGCCGTGAAATCCCAGTCTCCATCCTCATTCTTGACCTCCCGGCTCACTACCACCCTGTCTTCCTCCTTTCGCGCAGTGATCTTACTGGCAAGCCGCCTGCCTCTATTGGGGCGGACACTGGAGATGCTGGTAGGCAAGGCCCCGTTGGAGGCCTTGGCAAAATGGAAGTCATAGCTATCTGGTTCGTCGTCGTTCCTGAGCTCTGGGCTGTTGTTGCCTTGACCCTATGCTCATGGACAAGTAGAGGACCAGTGCCTGCCTTACTTCTTGCAGGCCGTGACTGCATCTGATGTGCAAAGCACACGAGAGCTTGCTCAATACCATAAATGCAGCTTGGTATTTGTATCCACGGAAGCGGTGTCACGTCAAATTAACTTTGACAGTAAAAATACCACCGAAGTCCCGCACCGTGAAGGAATAGACTTCAAAGGTAAGCGTCTCTTCATTGGTCAAAGGAGGGGGTGAAGCTGCTAAACGTGTGTACCTGAGTATAGCCGTCAGCAAGGAAAAATGACATTATGCACAATTTTCGTGATCGGCTAAGGAAAAATATCCTGGGTGCAATGATGGGAAGTAGAAAGCCCTTTTAATGCAAATAAGTATCGACCCAAGGAGGATGGCTAGCTCAAGCTCTAGTAGGAGCTGCGTTTAAGATCATTAAACACCAAAGCTCCCCATAACAAAGGCTGCAGGCATCAGGACAGAGCCAGGTTGCTCAGTGGCAGTCAAATACTCGTCTTAAAATGAAATGAGTTTGTCCAATGCTGATTTTGAGTACACCTTTCACAATAGGCCTTGCGCCCACATCCAAAGTCATTGTCTGTTAAAACCAAGCTGCCACACTCACGAAATGCCATCTTTATAGCGCTGCTTCCAGCTCCGCCGGTTCTTGGCGGAGACTTCCTCAACATTGCCAGCTGCATCAATACCTTTGACCTGTGGAACACAAGGCAATAAAAAAGTGCGCTATGTGAGTGCTCATAGGAATACCATTTTCAATCTTGTAAGTATGAAATTTTCCCATGAGCCACTTTTGACCTGTATTTATTAACTTCCATAAGGAAACTTTCATAAGGTAATTGCATGAGGAAATTTCCGCAAGGTAGCTTTATCAAGCAATCAGGCATCCATCCACACAATGCCCTCATCGCGCCCAAAACATGCCAGATGACTTGAATTGGAAGCCTTTGCTTGCACACACCACTTGTGTTCTGGCAGACATGTACAAGCGCCACGCCAAAATGGTCAGTGGGTGCTCACAAGAAGAAGCTGGCTGCGCTCCAGGAGGAGCATGCTGTGTGAGCGCACCCTGAAAGACCAGTCGCCAAAGTACAGCCCCAGCAGTTGGACAGGACTTGAGCAGGGACCTGGCTTGTTCAGCTCCAGCTCTGGCAAGGCCCTGCGTGCAGCAATTTGCAGAGCCTTGTGTGGCGCCCTCAACCCATGCAGGATCGCATGATCAGCATCCTTGGCGCATGCACAACAACAAGCGCTGCAATTTCCTTGACATGCATGACCTAGGTGTTTAGCATGCAAGCAGTGCTGCTAATGGCACGTACAAAGTGTCATGAACGTGCATAGCACACAATGAGCTTGAGGAGTCTGCATTGCACACACGAAGCGTCAGGATCCTGCATGGCACAGACCAAATGTCGGGTTCCGGCATGGCATGTGCACTCAGTCTTGGCAAGCATTGCAAGAAATAGAGCTATTTTGCATGAAAAAGAGCGTTGTTTTTATCAGCCAGTTAGGTCTGCTCAGGGTCCACAATGACTGAGGTCTGCTGAGGATCCACAGTAACCGAGGTCTGCAGAGGGTCCACAGTGACTGATTCTCGCAACTGCGGCAAGCAGAGCTGCACACCTGAAAAAGGGTGGATTCGGCTGGCTTGCATCCAGCTGAACTTGGCACTCAAACGTCACGGGGGACTCATCGTCTGCCTGTGTGGCACACAGCAAACGCTCACAGTTTGGCTGCAAGCCATCAATATGGATTGCATGTTGCAAGAGCATCGCAAGTCAGGTTTAATAAGGTGGCTGGCAGTGCAACAAGGCCGCCGGACTTGCCTCAAACTCAAACGTGATGCTGTCTACTGTAGTTTCCTCCTGAGCAAAATCGAAGCCCCTGCTGCTGATGGTGGTCTCTGGGGGCGTGGAGTCCACTTGCACAGTGAGTGCATCAGACACATCTTCGCCCGCTGATCGGACCTGTCAAGCGCAACCAAAATATAACCGTTCCTGCCGAGCAAAATTTTTCCTTCTGTGGCACATGAAACATGATGCCACTTCTTTTTGCAAAGCGATTCCATTCTTGTAAGACTGTAGAATGCAGAAGATTTGCTTCCAAAGTACGACGGCAAAGGAGGACAAGAATCAGAAGTCACCTAGAAAGATGCTCTTCAGCTGTTCAGTCATGATTCTGCAACCCAGGCCTTATAATTGCTTACATCAAGTTGCATGCATGTCTATCATCAGTCAAGGAATTCTGGGCAGAATATATAGATTCACTCAGGTACCATTTCTCTTATCAGCCAAGGGATGCAGAGATTCACACGAGTACCGTGTCAAGCGTTGTTGCAAGCATGAAGGATGGCATGGTTGCAGCTGTGCCTGGCAGCCCTTGAGGCTGGCTCGATTTAACTTCTGAGCTTATATTCTTGACCAGGTATTTGCTCTCAGTTTCCTGTTTTGCATTCCACTGAGATTCTTACAAACTGAAATTTGAGCCCTGATCTGCAGGATGGCCGAGCAGCTCTCAAAGCAGCAATTCTATTTAGCAAGCTCCTCTTTACCACCATATCCAACTGACACCAGACCCACCCCTGGCCCCTCACAAAGTACCACGACCTCCCTTTATGTCACATAACATAACAGCACAGCTGTCGCGTGCGCAGCTCCTCCTGTTCTGGGACCCTGCCTCGTAGCTTTTTTCTCCCCATGCATCATCAACTCGCACCTGGAATGGGAGCATGCGATCCAGCATGCCCTTGTTCTCTGGGCTTTCACGAGCCCATCACCTGTTCCATCCCATGCATCACCACCCCACACCTGGAATGAGTACACGTGATCTGGCATGTCCTTGTACTCTGATGGGCTCTCACATGAGCGCCAGTCGTGCAGCTGGCCCGTGAAGGCAGTGAGCTCCTGCAAAGAAGGCACGCAACAAGACCAGCACCGTGTCCCACAAGCACAAGCAGCATGCACCAGCCAGGCAGCAAGGACCTGACAGCAGGACACGAAAATGCATTCACTCATGAGAGTTGCTTTTGTTTTGGTCACTTATTCCTGAAAGCATGCCTTTGCATACACCACACCATGAAATGCACAGCAGACCTGGAACAGTGGAGCTATCTCATGGCAGGAAGGCCAGTTTTGAAGTTGGATTTGATTTAACTTCCAGCTCAACAGTAGATCAGGGAGGATTCATTGGCGGCCCAGGATCCAGAACCAGCGAATCAGCACCCGGGCATGCGTATCTGTTACCTCTCCGTCCTTTCCATCTTCAACCGCCTTCTCGTCCACCAGCCGGCACTGAAAGCCTCCAGGGGCTTGCACGCCTGACTCAGTGCGGAACCTGAAAGAGATGTCCCTGCATTCATTGTATAATCCAAGCGTACGGCTAATCAGTGCCCTTCTTTATTAATGGTTCCACCTGAGATATGGACCAGAGGCCAGAGACCCTTTCTTTTTAGTTATGTTGGCCACTTCCGCACAAGCAGGCTACAAGCCCGGCACATCTCAAGGACTTGAAAGAGCACGCAAGCCATGCCGGCGCCTGTGCCACCCTCGAATGCACTCAAAATGTCAAAATTTCATGCAAGGTCTCACTTCTTTGAGGTCAGGCTGGGCGTGGAGAGTTCCCTGTCAATCTCCGCCAGCGTGATCACACAGGTCTCATTACGGCTGTCGCCGCCTCCCACCTACGAAGGGCAGCACATGCATGGTACATCTACTGGACACCCAGAGGGCAAATACAATGTTTGGATTCTGCGCTTTGAATAGATAGCCAAGAATCACCTAACGCAAGACATCAAAAGCCCTAGATCAAGATGCTCTGTAGGGCGCATGTGCACACTGGCGCTGCATTAAGACATGGACTAGCTTTCAGATGCCATAAGCACGCCAAACAACTGCAAGCCACTGCATCCCTTGAGCTTCTTGCTGCTATTGCTGTGCTGAGCTGCCCATGATTTAAATTCACTTGTCCAAAGCTTCACCATGCCAGATGTGCGCGCCCTGAATGTACACACTCAAATATACAAGCATGGATATGATGACACACACGCTCCCTTGCCAGCCTTGCCTCTCACCGGGTTGTCAGGGCCTTGCAAGATGCCCGAAAACTGGCCGAGCACCACAAGTGAGTATGGTTGGGGAGAGGCCTGCACAAGTGAGTATGGTTGGGTTGCCGAGCACCATAAGTGAGTGTGGTTGGGGAGTGGCCGAGCACCATAAGTGAGTGTGGTTGGGGAGAGACCTGCACAAAAGGTAGGGATAAGCAGGCAAGCACCACAAGCGAGTATGTTTGGGGAGAGGCCTGCACAGAAGGTAGGGATATGCAGGATGGGAAGAGCAGGCAAAAATGAGCATGCAAGAAGTAGTGGGCAGCGATCCTTTTGGAGGTGGTGCATGCCTCTTAGACACTTGACAGCTTTGAATGCACTTGGAAGGCATGTATGCGCTGCATTCAACCTGCTACACATACGCTTGAGCAAGAACAAGTCCTTGCAAGCAAAGCATTCTCAGAAGCAAAGTAAATCAATTAAAGAGCGCTTTTTTTACTGCCTTAATACTTTACTGTGCTTAGATGTCATTCTATGATGGTCTTGGATGTATCTGTATGATGCTTTAGGGCGTACTGGGCTCACAAAGAGGACACAATCAAGGCAATCAATTCGTCACTTGTCGGTCAACTCACATTTCCTGTGACTCGTTTAGCATGCACAGAGATGGCGACGTTGCCTTGAGGTAGCGAGTCCACAAGCACCTGCACAGTACGTGCAAAATTTGCACATTCTAAGCAGTGATGATGGACATAGTGGTGGTGGCAATGGAAGAATTCCTGTTTCTATCTTGTTCTGCTGCTGTCTCTTGAGTTGCCGGGGTTCATTTTGTTGTTGGCATCGGGGGGGACCCCGCACATATGTTGGACTGAAGTGTGGGTGGCCCGTGACTGATGTGCTATAGGGTCTACAAAACAAGTGCAATACCAGAAGCCTCAGCTTGGGAAAGGTGTCGAGGTTCATCCTTTAATCATAATAGGCCTGGCCAGGCTATTGAGGTTCTGGCACCAGGGCAAATGTTAATAATCATGTTGCAAGCCTATCACTCATGGCCAGTGAAAAAAGCAGACAGTTGGGAGTGTGTGGCTCTGATTAAAAGCTTGTTGCGTGAGGTGTGCCAGACCTGAACCTCAATGCAATTCATCCTTGCTGGGAGTCCAAGCCAGCCAAGTGTTGATGAAGGCACGGAGGCTGATCTTAGGAATGTGTGTCAAAGAAAGGATGCTGATACCTTGACTGGTGCCACGACTGGCCCTCACCGCTTCGACGTTGTTTGAGTCATCCTCGCGCCCATTGCCCAGCAACTTGTGGCCCCCAAGCCCAGCAGCTCTCAACTCCAGGTCCAAATCGTTGACCAGTGCCGTTCCTGCATTGGTGTGTGCATGTGCATGTGCGTCATCGCTTATGCGTCTGAAAGGATGAAAATGGAGTGCGCCTCAGGCTAGGGTAGCGCGTCACACATGGGGTTGGCAGTGCTGTGTGTTGTCAGCAAGAGACGGACCAACGGCATGCCCACAGTGTAAGGATGAGCGCACAGTGTAAGGATGAGCCCACAGTGTAAGGATGAGC
>LFIK01000543.1_pt1 | contig 28265 bp, 27 predicted proteins | sample 643401 | NCBI WGS metagenome assembly LFIK01 (sample SAMN03777447, study PRJNA286221) | soda lake metagenome | biome: soda lake; feature: Kulunda steppe; material: water; isolation source: sample T5-Br brine of Lake Tanatar-5 | place: Russia: Kulunda steppe | collected 2010-07
GGCGGGCGGTGGTTGCGCCGCTCGATCATGGTGAACAGCAGGTCCGCATAGGTGTCGCCCTGCGGGGCGTGGAGCACCATGTGCAGCCCCTCCATCCCCGTCGCCACGCGCATGGCGCCGACATGGGGCGGGCCTTCATATGTCCAGATGGCGAGCTTCATGGCTGACCTGTCGTTGCGAAGTGGGTGGTCACGGGGCGCTTCATTCGGCCGCCTCCAGATGCGGGGCGAGGCCCTTCAGCAGCCCGCGCCGGCGCAGCGGGCGCGCGAACAGCCCCGCCAGATCGCCGGCCTGTTCGTAGAAATGCACCGGGGTGAAGACGAGCTCGATCGCCCATTTTGTGGCCAGCCCCTCGGCCTCGAGCGGGTTGGCAAGGCCCAGCCCGCACACGGTCAGATCGGGGCGCGCGGCGCGCACGCGGTCAAGCTGAAGGTCCACGTCCTGCCCTTCGGAAAGCGTCGGCCCCTCGGCGATCAGGTCGAGCTCGGGGCCGTGGACGTCGGTGTGCAGGTAGGGGGTGCCGATCTCGACCGCCTCCATCCCGCATTCGCGGGTCAGGAAGCGCGCCAGCGGGATCTCCAGCTGGCTGTCGGGCATGAAGAAGATGCGCTTGCCGCGCAGCGTCTCGGCGGCGGCGGCGATGGACTTCTCGGCGCGGGCGCGCGGGGCGGCGGTGACCTCGTCCACCACCTCGGGGGCGATGCCGAACTCGGCGGCCACGGCCTTGAGCCACAGCGTCGTGCCCTCGGCGCCGAAGGGAAACGGCGCCTCGATCAGCCGCGCGCCGCGGCGGGTGAGCGCGGCATGCGTCTCGCCCAGGAACGGCTGGGTCAGCGCATGGACGGTGTTCGGCCCCACGGCGGGCGCGTCATCGGCGCGCCGCGCGGGCAGGCAGCGCACCGGCCCCACCCCGATGCGCTCCAGCAGATCGAGCGCCTGATCCTCGACCACATCGGGCAGCGCGCCGACCAGCAGAAGCTCCTTCGCGTCGGTCTTGGGCAGAACCGGCACCATCGAGGCTAGGCACGCGTCCTCGCCTTCGGTGAACGTGGTCTCGATCCCCGAGCCCGAGTAGTTCAGCACCCGCACATGCGGCGCGTGCTCGGCGCTCAGCCGCTCGGCGGCGCGCGACAGGTCGAGCTTGATGACCTCGGACGGGCAGGAGCCCACAAGGAACAGCTGCCGGATGTCGGGGCGGCGCTCCAGCAGGCGGGCGACCTCGCGGTCCAGCTCGGCGTTGGCGTCGGCCATCCCGGCGAGGTCTTTTTCCTCGAGGATCGCGGTGCCGAAACGCGGCTCGGCGAAGATCATCACACCGGCGGCCGATTGCAACAGATGCGCGCAGGTGCGGCTGCCGACGACCAGGAAGAACGCGTCCTGCATCTTGCGGTGCAGCCAGATGATGCCGGTGAGCCCGCAGAAGACCTCGCGCTGGCCGCGCTCCTTCAGGACGGGGGTGTTGCGGCACCCGGTGGCGGGGAGTGGCGTGGTCATGCCGAGACCTCCATTCCTGCGCGGGAGGGCTGGTCGGGCAGCCGTGCGTCGGCAGCAGCGGCCGCAGACCGGCCCCCCTCGGTGGCGGCCGAAAGCCGGGCCCCCTCGGCGGCAGCCGAAAGCCGGGCCATGCGCAGTTTCCAGATGAATTGAGCCGCGTTGACGACGTAGACGGCATAGGCCAGCAGCGCGAGCCACATCAGCCCCTGCGCGTCCATCGACCCGGCCAGCAGCGCCACCACGTAAATGGTGTGCAGCGCGATCACGCCGAAGCTGACGAAGTCTTCCCAGAAGAAGGCGGGCGCAAAGAGATACTGGCCGAAGACCTCCTTCTCCCAGATCGCGCCGGTGACCATGATCAGATAGAGAAACCCGGTCTTGATCAGCACCGAGGCGGTGGCGGCACCGTAGCCCTCGCCGGTCATCAGGAAGCGGACCACCAGCACGGCCGAGACGATGCAGACCAGCAACTGCGCGGGCGCAAGCACGCCCTGCACCAGCGTCCAGCGCGACGCATCGCGCCGCGCGCGCTGTTCGGGCGTGTAGAGCGGTTGCCCTGCCGCTGCCATGTCGTCGCGCTGCACCATGTAGAACCTCCCGGCGCCGTGGCGTTCCCTGACGTCGAAATTAGGCAGCGCACCACGGACTGTCAATCAAAACTTACACCCTTTCGGTTGACAGTCTGCGCCCGACTTGACGCCTCCGGGCGCCGCGAATTTGATCCAGATCATTGTTTTACATCGTTTATTTTCCAAGCGCTACATCCGGCATACGCCGGTGTGCAGAAATCCCGATGCCGGGTGTAAGTTTGTTTTGACAACATTCCGCGATTCGGGGACACTTGCGGGGGTGTCTGCCAGGAGCAACGGCCCTGCACCGATCCGGCGCGCATGGGCGCCCGATCGCATCTATCTCCCGGGGGGAGGGGAACACGGATGGACGGCTTGCAGATCAATCTCGAACAGGACCTGCATCGCGGCGATGCCAGCGTCGAACGCTTCGCGCTGCATGTCGTGCGCCAGGTCGTCGGCGGCGGGTGCATCGATCGCGGGGAACCCGCGCGCGACATGCTCGCGCTCATGGTGCGCCACGCGCGCACCGGCCACCCCGAACTGCTGGACATGATCGTGCGCCGCATCACGGCCGAACGCATCCCGGCCGAGCGGGTGGTGGATGTCTACATCCCCAAGGCCGCCTACAGGATCGGTGCCGCCTGGCATGCGGGCGAGCTTGACGTGCTCGGCACCTCGGTGGCGATCGCGCGGCTGCAGGCGCTTCTGCGCGTGATCGGCCGGGCCTGGATCGCCGACGCGGCGCCGGTGGGGGCGGATCTGCGCGTGCTGCTGACGGTGCCGCAGGGCGAACAGCACACGCTGGGCGCCATCATCGCCTCGCACCAGCTGCGGCGGCTGGGCGTGTCGGTGAAGCTGGAATTCATGCCGTCGACGCGGCGGCTTGCGCAAATCGTGGCCGAGAACGAGTTCGACGCGGTGATGATCTCGGTCGCGAATCGCTCGTTGCTTGAACCTTCTCGAAAAATGGTGAAGACGATCAAACGTGACTCTGTGGTGTCAGTTCCGGTCATCATCGGCGGTCCGCTTGCGGTAGAAATGCCGGGGCTCGCCGACGACACCGGCGCCGACTACGCAACAACATGCATTGCCGAGGCGCTCTCGGCGACCGGCCTGATCCATCAGGATCGGGCGGCCCAGTAAGGCCGCACGACATGTCGCGCCCCCCGCCCTCCGGGGACGTGACGAACAGGAGAGACCGCGCTGTGACCAATGACGGCATGACATTCACGTCAAGCGGCGCGAGGCCCCTTTTCGGCAGCGACATGTTCTCGGGCATCCTTGCGACATCGTGCGACATCGCGCTGGTGGTCGATCCATCGGGTCAGATCCGGCACGCGGTGTCGGGGCAGGAAAGCCGCCTGTTCAAGGAGGCCGCCGCCTGGCCCGGCCAAGACCTGTTCGCGCTTGTGGACACCGAATCGGCGGAAAAGCTGCGCGCGGCGATCGATGACCTGTCCGGGCAGATGTCAGATGACCGTGGCAAGTATCGCTGGGCCGAGCTGATGCACACCCCCGCCGGCGAGGACAGCTTTCCGGTGCGCTATTCGCTGCACCCGATGGCCGACGACGACGCGGTCCTGCTGCTGGGGCGCGACCAGCGCCCGGTGATCGAGATCCAGCAGCAACTGCTCAACGCGCAGGTGGCGCTCGAACGCGACTACGAGGCGCAGCGCGAGGCCGACACCCGCTACCGCCTGCTGATGGAGTTCACCACCGATGCCGTGGCGCTGGTGGCGGTCGGAACCGGCAAGATCGTGGATGTGAACCACAATGCCGCGCTGCTGCTGGGCAAGGCGCGCGCCGACCTGATCGGCGCGCCACTGGAGGCGCAGTTCGACAACGGCGAGGCGGCGGATCTGATGGAACGGCTGGGCACCAGCGGGTCCGGGCGGTTTTCCGATCCGATCGAGCTGACCACCGCGCATGGCCGCACCCCGGTCGAGATCCACCCGCGCCTGTTTCGTGCAGCGGGTCAGCGGCTGGTCTTTTGCCGGCTGGCCGACCCGGGCCGGGCGGCTCCGTCGATCGGGCCGCTTGCCTCGGATCTGTGCCAGCTCTACCAGCGCGGCAGCGATGCCATCGTCTTCACCAACAAGGACGGTGTGATCGAATCGGCCAGCGAGTCCTTCCTGAACCTGACCGACTCGCACAGCCAGGCGCAGGTGATCGGACGCAGCATCGGCGATTTTCTGGCCCGCGGGGCGGTCGACCTGAAGGTGCTGCTGGAAAACGCCCGCCGCGCGGGGCATCTGCGCAACTATGCCACCAGCCTGTCCACCGATTTCGACGCCCATATCCAGGTCGAACTGTCGGCGACATGGCTGCAGGACCGCACCGACCCCAAGCTTGCGCTGATCATCCGCGACGCGACCTCGTCCACCGCGCTGCGCGGGGATTTCGCGCTGGGCGAGGACAGCATGCGCAACGTGATGGAGCTGGTCGGCTCGTCGAACCTCAAGGACATCGTGGGCGAGACCACGAACATGGTCGAGAAGATCTGCATCGAGACCGCGATCGAGTTGACCCGCAACAACCGCGTTGCCGCCGCCGAGATGCTGGGCCTGTCGCGCCAGTCGCTGTATGTGAAGCTGCGCAAATACGGCCTGCTGAGCCGCGAAGAGGAATAACTGCGCGCCGCGACCCCTTCAGATTGATCTGTGTCAATCCAGGCTGACGCCATGTGTGTCAGTTTATCGTGACACTCAGTCCGGAGGCCCCTCATGCGCATCGTCTTTGTCCACCCGAACTATCACTCCGGCGGCGCCGAGATCGCCGGCAACTGGCCGCCGGCCTGGGTGGCGTATCTGACCGGCCACCTGCGCGCCGCCGGTTATGACGACATCCATTTCATCGACGCGATGACCAACCATATCGATCACGGCGCGCTGCGCGTGAAGCTGGCCGAGCTGCAGCCCGATGTGGTGGGGGTGACCGCGATCACGCCCTCGATCTACGAGGCCGAGGAAGTGCTGCGCGACGCCGCCGAGGTGGTGCCGAACGCGGTGCGGGTGCTGGGCGGGGTGCATGCGACCTTCATGTATCGCCAGGTCCTGACCGAAGCGCCCTGGGTCGACGTGATCGTGCGCGGCGAGGGCGAGGAGATCGTCGTCGAGCTGATGAACGCCATCGCCGAAGGGCGCTGGCCGGCGGACCGCAAGTCGATCAAGGGCCTTGCCTTTCACGATGGCGACGAGATCGTGGCCACGCCCGCGGCCTCGACCGTCAAGGATCTGGAAAAGATCAACCCCGACTGGTCGATCCTTGAATGGGAGAAATACATCTACATCCCGCTGGGCGTCCGTGTCGCCATCCCCAACATGGCGCGCGGGTGCCCGTTTACCTGCAGCTTCTGCAGCCAGTGGAAGTTCTGGCGCGACTACCGGGTGCGCGACCCCATCGCCGTGGTGGACGAGATCGAGGATCTGGTGGACAATCACGGTGTCGGCTTCTTCATCCTCGCCGACGAGGAACCCACCATCAACAAGAAGAAATTCATCCAGTTCTGCGAGGAACTGATCGCCCGCGGCCTGCCCGAGCGCGTGCAATGGGGCATCAACACCCGCGTCACCGACATCTACCGCGACCGCGACCTGCTGTCCTTCTACCGCAAGGCGGGGCTGGTGCATATCAGCCTCGGCACCGAGGCGGCGGCGCAGATGAAGCTCAACCAGTTCAACAAGGAAACCACCGTCGCCCAGAACAAGGAGGCGATCCGGCTGCTGCGCGAGGCCGACATCTTCGTCGAGGCGCAGTTCATCGTGGGGCTGGACAACGAAACCCCCGAGACGCTGGAAGAGACCTACCGCATGGCCTGGGACTGGCAGCCCGATCTGGCCAACTGGGCGATGTACACGCCCTGGCCCTTCACCCCGCTGTTCCAGGAGCTGCGCGATCAGGTCGAGGTGTTCGACTATTCGAAATACAACTTCGTCACCCCGATCATGAAGCCCAAGGAAATGACCCGCGGCAGGCTGCTCGAAGGGGTGCTGAACAACTATCGCCGCTTCTACATGCAGAAGGCGCTGTTCCACTATCCGTGGCGCGGCACCGGCTACCGGCGGCGCTATCTGCTGGGCTGTCTGAAGGCGTTCCTGCGCGCCGGGGTGCAGCGGCAGTTCTACGATCTGGGCAAGACCGACTATTTCAGCTTCAAGTCGCGCGACGAGCTCGATTTCGGCTTCGACATGAGCCGCACCATCGCCGATGCGCAGATGGCCGACTGGGAGGCCTCGGCCGACAAGGCCGCGCGCGCCGCCGAACGCCGCGAAGCCGTGCGCGCCCAGATGAAGGAACGCGCCGCGGCGCGGGCTTGCGGGGGCGGCTCCGAACAGCTCAGCGACGACGAGCTTGAACAGGCCGACAAGGCCGCGCGGCCCTTCAGGATGCCCAACGGCGCCCGGCCCGCCGCGATTCGCGAACCGGCGGAGTAAGCCATGAGCGCCGCCTCTCCCGCAATTGCGCGAATCGGCCCCAACGCGGTGCTCCAGCACCTGCCGGTCCTGGACGCGGCCATCGGCGAAGCGCTGCGCGGCGCGTTGCTCTATCAGGCGGCGGTCGCCGAGCCGCCCGCCGACGCCGGGATGCTGCCCGAGGATCAGGTCGCGCGGTTGCACCATGCGGTGCGGCTGTTCCTGCCCGACCGCGCGCCGGCGATCCAGCGCGCGGCGGGGCTGGGCACGGGGGACTATATCCTTGCCAACCGGATCCCGCGCGCGGCACAGCGGCTGATCCGCGCGCTGCCCGCGCCGCTGGGCGCGCGGCTGCTGTCGGCGGCGATCGCGAAACATGCCTGGACCTTCGCGGGCTCGGGCGCGTTCCGCGTGGCATCGCGCCGGCCGCTGGCCTTCGAGATCGCCGCCAACCCGCTGGCCGAAGGCCCTGCCGACGCGCCGATCTGCCACTGGCACGCTGCCGTGTTCGAACGGCTGTTCTCGGCGCTGGTCTGGCCCGGGGTGCAGGTTCTGGAAACCGAATGCTGCGCCTGCGGCGCGCCGGCGTGCCGCTTCACGCTGTTCCCCGGACCCTCGGGCGGGCTGACACGTCCGGGCTGAGAGCGCCCCCGAGCCGCGCCCACCCGCCCACCCTGCGCGCCTCGGGGGCGCTGCGCGCTTGCGCGCGCAAGGGGCGTGCGGGACCGCGGCATTTTTCGGGATGTCAGGACAAGTTTACAGTTGAACGACTCAAGGCTGTCTGCCAAAGTTTACAAAACAATCGGGAACCGAAGTTGACACCATGACCGACGCCACGCTTGCCCCCGCCTCCCGCACCCTGCCCGAACCGCGCGCGGTGCTGACATTGCTCAAGCCCGTGACATGGTTTCCGCCGATGTGGGCGTATCTGTGCGGCGTGGTCTCGATCGGCGTCTGGCCGGACAGTTGGGCGCTGGTGATCCTTGGCGTGATCCTGGCCGGCCCCATCGTCTGCGGCATGAGCCAGGCGGCGAATGACTGGTGCGACCGGCATGTGGACGCGATCAACGAGCCGAACCGACCGATCCCCTCGGGCCGCATTCCGGGCCGCTGGGGGATGTATATCGCGCTGGCCATGTCGGCGCTGGCGCTGGTGGTGGGCTGGCAGTTGGGGCCGTGGGGCTTCGGCGCGACCGTCGCCGCGGTGCTGGCGGCCTGGGCCTATTCGGTGGAACCCATCCGGCTGAAGCGCTCGGGCTGGTGGGGGCCGGGGCTGGTCGGCATCTGCTACGAGGGGCTGCCGTGGTTCACCGCCGCCGCCGTGGTGGCCGCCGGCGCGCCCCCGTTCGAGGTGGTGACCATCGCCGCGCTCTACGCTCTCGGCGCGCACGGGATCATGACCATCAACGATTTCAAGGCGATCGAGGGTGACCGCCAGCTGGGCATCCGCTCACTGCCCGTGGTCTACGGGCCGAAGGACGCCGCCACCATCGCCTGCACGGTGATGATGCTGGCGCAGCTTCTGGTGGTGGCGCTGCTGGTGATCTGGGGCGCCCCGATCCATGCGGGCATCATCGCGCTGGGCATGCTCGCGCAGCTCTGGGCGATGCGGCGCTGGGTGCAGGACCCGGCGGGCCTTGCGCCGTGGTTCAACGGCACCGGGGTCGGTCCCTACGTGCTGGGCATGATGGTCGCCGCCTTCGCGCTGCGCGGGATCGAGTTCGCCGGATGACGCTGAGCTGGTTCCAGATCTTCCGCCTCGGCGCGGTGCAGATGTGCCTCGGCGCGATCGTGGTGCTGATGACCTCGACCCTGAACCGGTTGATGGTGGTTGAACTCGCGCTGCCGGTGGTGCTGCCGGGGTTTCTGGTCGCGCTGCATTACGGGGTGCAGATCACCCGGCCCAACTGGGGCTTTCTGGCCGACCAGAACGGCAACCGCACGCGCTGGATCCTGATCGGGATGGCAGCGCTGGGCGTGGGCGGCATGGGTGCCGCGCTGGCGATCCCGCTGCTGGAGGCGTCGTTCGGCGCGGGGCTGGTGCTGTCGCTGCTGGCCTATGCGCTGATCGGGCTTGGCGTGGGTGCATCGGGGACCTCGCTGCTGGCGCTCTTGGCCACGGCCACCGCGGCGCATCGCCGACCGGCGGCGGCGACGATCACCTGGCTGATGATGATCGCCGGGATCGCGCTGACGGCCATCGTCGCCGGGCAGTTCCTGGACCCCTACAGCCATGCGCGGCTGCTGACGATCGTCGCCATCGTGGTCACCGGCGCGTTTGCGCTGACCGCGCTGATGGTGCACGGGATCGAACGCTCGGTGGTGTTCCGCCCTGCCCCGCCCCCGATGCGGTTCCGCGACGGCATCCGCGAGATCTGGGCCGAGCGCCGCGCACGCCAGTTCACGCTGTTCGTGTTCCTGTCGATGACCGCCTATTTCATGCAGGAGCTGATCGTCGAGCCCTATGGCGGGCTGGTCTTCGGCATGACGCCCGGGCAGACCACGTCGATGTCGGGCGCGCAGAATGGCGGCGTGTTTCTGGGCATGCTCTGCGTGGGCCTTCTGGCCACGGGGCTGCGCATCGGCAGCCTGCGCGCCTGGGTGGTGGCGGGCTGTCTGGGCTCGGCCGTGGCGCTGGGCGCGATTGCGCTTGCCGCACCGCTGGCGCTGCCGCTGGTGCCGCTGGTGGTGGTGCTGGGGCTGTTCAACGGCATGTTCGCGGTCGCGGCCATCGGGTCGATGATGAAGCTCGCCTCGGAAGGGCGCGATGCGCGCGAAGGCACGCGCGTCGGGTTGTGGGGCGCGAGCCAGGCCATCGCCGCGGGCTTTGGCGGGCTGACGGGCGCGGCGCTGGTGGATCTGTTGCGCAACGCGATGGACACCGGCGCGGCCTTCGGAATGACCTTCGTGCTGCAGGGTGCGCTGTTCGTGGCCGCCGCGCTGGTGGCCATCAGGATCATGGACGGGCGCGCCACGATGCAGCCCCGAATCGTAGCGGGAGAATGACGCAATGACCTATGACGTCTTCGTGGTGGGAGGTGGGCCGTCCGGGGCGACTGCGGCCGACGATCTGGCGCGCGCCGGGCACCGGGTGGCGCTGCTGGACCGCGCCGGGCGGATCAAGCCCTGCGGCGGCGCGATCCCGCCCCGGCTGATCGCCGATTTCGACATCCCCGACGATCAGCTTGTCGCGCATATCCGCACCGCACGGATGATCTCGCCCACCGGCCGCGCGGTCGATATCCCGATCGAGAACGGCTTTGTCGGCATGGTCGACCGCGAGCATTTCGACGAGTTCCTGCGCGTCCGCGCTGCCGGGCACGGGGCCGAGCGCCTGACCGGCACCTTCCTGCGGATCGAGCGCGACGCCGACGGCACCCACGTTGTCTGGCGCGACAAGACCAGCGGCGCGGAACGCCGCAGCGCCACCCGGCTGGTGATCGGCGCCGACGGTGCGCGCTCGAACGTCGCGCGCGCCGAGGTGCCGGGCGGCGACAAGATCCCCTACGTCATCGCCTATCACGAGATCATCAAGGCCCCGCCGGCCAATGACCACTACGACCCCGACCGCTGCGACGTGATCTATGACGGCCGCATCAGCCCCGATTTCTATGGCTGGGTGTTCCCGCATGGCAAGAGCTGCTCGGTCGGCATGGGCACCGAAAAGCCCGAGGCCAACCTGAAGCAGGCCACCGCCGCGCTGCGCGCCATGTCGGGGCTGGAGGGCTGCGAGACCATCCGCCGCGAGGGCGCACCGATCCCGCTGCACCCGATGGACCGCTGGGACAATGGCCGCGACGTGGTGCTGGCAGGCGACGCCGCCGGCGTGGTCGCGCCCAGCTCGGGCGAGGGGATCTATTACGCCATGGTCGGCGGGCGCGTGGCCGCCACGGCGGCGCAGGCAGCGCTGGCCTCGGGCCGGGCAAGGGACCTGAAGCTGGCGCGCAGGCTGTTCATGCGCGAGCACAAGACGGTGTTCCGGGTGTTGCGCTCCATGCAGGATGCCTATTATCGCTCGGATGACCGGCGCGAGCGCTTCGTGAGCCTGTGTTTCGACGTCGATGTGCAGCGCCTGACCTTCGAGGCCTACATGAACAAGAAGCTCGTCCGCGCCCGGCCGCTGGCGCATCTCAAGATCGGGGTGAAGAACCTGCTGCATCTGAGCGGGCTGGTCTCGCCCCTGCGGACATGAGCGGGAACGAGGCGCTGATCCCGGCCTGGGTCGGCGGCACGCTGCGTCCGGTCGGCAAGCTCGAGGCGCACCGGCGCGGGCTGCGGCACCCGGCGATCTCGGTTTTCGTGCGCGCGGGCGACGCGGTGCTGATCCAGCGCCGCGCGCTGGGGAAGTATCACACGCCGGGGCTGTGGGCGAACACGGTTTGCACCCATCCGCACTGGGGCGAAGGCTTCGCCGAATGCGCCACCCGCCGGCTGGACGAGGAACTGGGCATCACGGGGCTGTCCCTGACCCCCGCAGGCGAGGTCGAATACCGCGCCGATGTCGGCGGCGGGCTCATCGAGCACGAGGTCGTGCAGGTCTTCACCGCCAGCGCGTCGCGCGATCTGCCCCTCGCCCCCAACCCGTCCGAGGTGATGGACACCGCCTGGGTCGCGCTCGACATCCTGGCCGCGCGCGTGCGCGCGGCGCCGGACCGTTTCACCCCGTGGCTGCGCATTTATCTGGCCGAGCACCGCGCTCAGATCTTCGGCCCCGCGTTGGCCCAGTAACCGGCCCGGTAACCGGCGCAGCAACCGGCCCAGTAACCGGCGCAGCAACCGGCACGGTGACTGGCGCAGTTGGAGGGCGAGTGACGGACGCCGCCCTGCCCGCGCGCCTTCAGCGGCGTCGACAGGCCCGAAGCTGCGCATCATACATGATCGCGCGGCTCTCGACCCGGCTCGCCACGCCCAGCAGCCACGGTTTCGCGTTATAGCTCTGACGGTTAAAGCCCGCGTGCCCCTCGTGATAGGCAAGATAAAGATTGCGCGGGTCGTTCAGCGAAATCCCGTTGCGGCGCTGCGACAGGGTCGAATACCAGCCGATGAAATCGGTGGCATCGGCGATGTTGTCGCGCCGCGCGCGACGGTTGCCGGTTGCTTCCTGATACTCCTCCCATGTGCGGTCCAGCGCCTGGCTATAGCCGAAGGCCGAGGATTGCCGGCCCATCGGAATCACGCCCAGCGTGTAGCGCAACGGCGTGCGCGCATCGCCGATGAAGCGGCTCTCGTAATGGATGATGGCCATCTGGATCGGCACCGGAACGCCCCAGCGTCGTTCGGACGCGCGCAGCGCGCGCAGGTAATGCGGCCGCTCGGCCACGATCGCGCAGGCGTCGTCGAGGTTTCGTGGCGCCGAAAAATCCTGCCGCGCGCCACCGCATGCGGCGAGCAGCAGCGCCAGCGCCGCAACCCGGAACAAGATGTTCATCACTGCTCTGCCTTTTGGTCTCTTTTTCCGCAACCTACCCCAAAAACGCCCGAGACGAAACGCAAAACGGCCGCGGTTGTCCTGGCAGGACCCGCACTGACCGGCCTGCTGGCGCGGTTGTGACCGACGAGGCGCATTTCCGGGCCGGCTTAACCTTCGATTCACACGGGGCTGCAACACTGCAAGGCGGGTAAAGTGATGGGTGTCGATATGGCAGACCGCGACGGCCAACGGCCGATCGTCATCAAACGCAAGCGCGTCGTGGCGCCGGACGGGCATCATGGCGGTCACTGGAAGGTCGCGTTCGCGGATTTCGCGACGGCGATGATGGCCTTTTTCCTGATGCTGTGGCTGCTGGGGATGACCACCGACGACCAGCGCGCGGGGCTTGCCGATTACTTCACCCCGACGGTGAGCGTGCTGCGCACCCCCGCCGGGGGTGACGGGCTGCTCGGCGACGGCTCGCCCGGGGTCGAGACCCGCATGGGCGGGTCCGATGGCGACGCGCTGCGCGAGCCTCTGGACACCCCCGACCCCGACGCGACCAACCGGCGCCTCACCATGACGCGCGGTGCGCTGGCGGCGATCGAGGGCGCGCTGCACGCTGCGGCGCAGACCGACGACCCCGAGGTCCGGCGCGCGGTGCGGCAGATGATCACCCGGATCACCGACCAGGGCCTCACGGTCGAACTCTACGACCTCGAGGACTCGCCGCTGTTCCTGAATGGCGGCACCGAGGCATCGGAGGTGCTCATGCAGCTCTCCACGATGCTCGCCGATGCGTTCGGCGATGTCCTGAATTCCGTGGCGATCGACGCCCATGTCCGCGCGCACGCGGTCGTGGAGCGTGACGCGCGCGTCTGGGACCTGAGCACCGCGCGCGCGCTTGCGATGCGGGAGCTGCTGGTCGACCGTGGGCTGGACGAACGGCGCCTGAAGCGCCTGACCGGGCATGGCGACCGCATCGCCGCCGAGGGCAACCCGATCGCGGTGCGCAACAACCGGATCGTGCTGACCCTGCAGCGGCAGGGCTGAGGCATCCGGTCCCCATCACCGCGCGCGATTCCTGCCGCATTGGCCCGCGTGGCGCGCGGGGGGCGGCGTTAGGGCAACATTAAACCACCGGGCGCATGGTGATCGTCAGACACGAATCATCAGCACAGGTGCAGCACATGTCCATCTCTTCCTCGATGAACGCCGGGATCGCCGGCCTGCAGGCCAACACGACCCGGCTTTCGACGATATCGGACAATATCGCCAATTCGGCGACCTACGGGTATCGCCGGGCGCAGACCAGCTTTCATTCGATGGTGCTGGGCGATGGGCGGGCCAACCAGTCCAGCTATGCCGCCGGGGGGGTGCGCACCTCGACCATGCGACTGATCGATCAGGGCGGCCAGCTGATCGGGACACGCAATTCCACCGACCTTGCGATCAACGGGCGCGGCTTCCTGCCGGTGACCACGCAGCAGGGCGCGAACATGGGGCCGGGCGCGATGCCCATGCAGCTGATGACGACCGGGTCATTCCGGTTCGACAGCGACGGCTTCCTGCGCAATCCCACCGGGATGACCTTGCTGGGCTGGGCGGCGGATGCCGACGGCTCGATCCCCGCACAGGCGCGCAACAGCAGTGCCTCGCTGGTGCCGATCCGGCTGGACAACGCGCAGCAGGCGCCGACGCCAACCGCCAACATAACGCTGAACCTCAACCTGCCCGCCTCCGCCACCCTTCCGGATGCTCCCGGAACCGTGCAGGAACTCACGATCGACTATGTCGACGCCACCGGACTCGTCCAGAAACTCGACGTCACCTACACGCCCACCGTGGACCCGGTCGCCGGCCAGACCAACCAGTGGACGCTGACCATTACCGACCCTGCGGATGGTGGCGCCACCGTCTCGGAACACGTTCTGGATTTCGGCGGTGCGATGGCCGATGGTGGGCTCCTGACCGGCGTCACCGGCCCCGGCTATGACCCCGACGCAGGCACCTTCACCATCACGATGGGCGACCAGGACATCGCCGTCGGGATCGGCGCGCTGCTCGACCCGTCGGGGACCACGCAGAACTCGACCGCCTTCTCGCCCTTCAACATCAACAGCGACGGCTTCACGGGGGGCGAGCTTGTGGGCGTCGAGGTGACGTCGGACGGTCTGGTCCAGGCGGTGTTCGACAGCGGCTACACGCGCACCCTCTATCAGGTTCCCCTGGTCGACGTTCCCAACCCCAACGGACTCCAGAGCCTGAACGATCAGGTCTACGCGCTGAGCGCAGACAGCGGCGACTTCTATCTGTGGAACGCCGGTGACGGGCCGACCGGCACCGTGCAGGGCTATGCGCTCGAGCAGTCGGCAACCGATGTCGCCGAAGAACTGACCGGCCTGATCCAGACCCAGCGCGCCTATTCCTCGAACGTCAAGATCATCCAGACGGTGGACGAGATGCTGCAGGAAACCACCAACCTGAAGCGCTGATCCGCCCCTGACACCGAGCTGAAAGGAGCCTGCGATGTCGCTCACCTCCGCCCTTCACGCCGCGAATTCCGGCCTCAACGCCGCCTCGCGCGGCGCGCTTGTGGTTGCCGACAACGTCGCCAACGTCGCCACGCCAGGCTACGCGCCGCGCAGCCTCGGGCTGAGTTCGACCGTGCTTGGCGGCACCGGCACGGGGGTCGCGGTGACAGGCGTTGCACGCAACATCGACCCGGGGCTCCTTGCTGCGCGCCGCTCGGCCGACGGCGCGCAAGAGGCCGCGACCCTCACCGTCGGCTTCTGGCGTGACCTGGAACAAACGGTCGGCGTCGGCGAGGATCCAGGTGCGCTCACCCGGCGCATCGACCGGCTGGGAGTCGCGTTGCAGGACGCCGTCAGCCGCCCTGACAGTGACGCCAGGCTCGACGCCGTGCTGTCATCGGCGACGCAGATCACGACCAAATTCCACGAGATCGAAAGCAGCATCCAGGCCGCGCGGCTGGACGCGGACCGGCAGATCGCGCGCGATGTGATGCGCGTGAACGAGGGGCTCGAACAGCTCGATGCGCTCAACCGCGACATCACGCGCCAGACGCTGCGCGGGCTCGCGCCCAACGGGCTGATCGACCAGCGCCAACGCCTGATCGACAGCATCGCCGAGATCATTCCGGTTCAGGAGGTCGCAGGCGCGCACGGCGCGATCCGGCTGATCGGACCCGGCGGGCAGATGCTCACGGGCTCCGAACCCGCCCGGTTCGATTTCGCCCCCGCCGGCACGGTGACTGCGCAGAACAGCGTCTCGACCGGAGGGCTCTCAGGGCTCACGCTCAACGGCCGCGCGGTGGACACCAGCGCCGACGGACCGCTGGCGGGGGGACGGCTCGCGGCGTCCTTCGCGGTGCGCGACACCGCCGCACCTGCGGCACAGGACAGCCTCGACGCGCTGGCGCGCGATCTCATCGCGCGCTTCGAAGCCCCGCAGGGTGACCCGTCCCTGCCCGCCGGCACGCCGGGGCTGTTCATCGAAGCGAACCCGGCGGGCATACCCGCGGGGTTGGCGGGACGTATCCAGGTCAACCCCGATGCCGACCCCGCTCAGGGCGGGGACCTGTGGAAACTGCGAAGCGGCCTCGGCGCGACGCTTCCCGGGCCGGTTGGGGAAACCCGGGTGCTGGCAGCCATGGCCGACGCGATGGACATCCCCCAGGCGATGTCACCCGGCAGCGCGCAACGTGGCGCATCAGGAAACGCGGCGGCGTTTCTGTCCGAGGTCGGCACCGAGCGGCAAAGCGCCGAAAACGCCAACGCGTTCAGCACGGCCCGACTGCAGGAACTCGAAACGCGTCTTGCCGCCGATGGGGTCGACAGCGACGCCGAGCTTCAGCGTCTGCTGATGATCGAACAATCCTATGCCGCCAATGCGCGCGTGATCCGCGCGATCGACGACATGCTGCGGCGACTGACGGAGCTTTGAGCGATGATACAGCCTTCTTTCGGCGACCTTGCGCAGCGGCTACAGCTCCAGCGGCTGGGAACCGGGATGCGCACCGACATGAAGCGCCTCCTGCGCGAGGTGACGACCGGTCAGGTGGCGGACCCGGGCACCGCGCTGCGCGGCGACCACGCACGGCTGAGCGCGCTGGATACCGCGCGGGGGCGATCGCAGGCGCATGTTCAGGCCGCCCAGGAACTCGCGGGCCATCTGGGCTTGATGCAGCGAACGCTGGACCGCGTGTCCGAGCCGCTGGTCGATCTGTCGACAACGCTGCTCACCGCCAGTCAGACCGGCGACACCGTGCGGCTGTCGCAGGCCGGCCGCGCGACCCGCGCCGCCTTCGACGATACGGTGGCGGCGCTCAACACGCAGCTTGCTGGCCGCAGCCTGTTTGCCGGGGCGCGCACCGACGGCCCGGCGCTTGCGGACCCCGACACCCTCATGGACGCACTTGTGGGCTCGCTTGACCCCACGGCCACGCCCGCCGACATGGTCGCCGCCGTCGATGCGTGGTTCGCGGGCGGTGGCGGATTCGATGGTGGCTTTCTCGGCACCGCTGCGCCAGAGGCCCCCATCACGCTGGCCAGCGGCCAGCAGATCCGCCTTGATGTGACCGCGGAGGATCCGGCGTTCCGGGGGCTCCTCGCCGGGCTCGCCTTGGGCGCGCTCGCACAGGGGGACGCGCCAGCCCTCGACCGTGCGACACGGCAAGCCCTGGCCGAGGCCTCGGGACTGCGATTGCTGGCGGCAAATGCCGCGGTGATCACCGTCGCCGAAACCGTCGGGCAAGCCGAAGCGCGCGTCGAGGCGGCGCGGGTCGCGGCCGAGACCGAGGGCACCGCACTGGACGTCGCGCGGGCCGGGTTGCTGGATGCGGACCCGTATGCCGCGGCGGCCCGGCTTGATGAACTCATGGCGCAGCTCGACACGCTCTACACCGTCACCGCGCGCAGTTCCAGGCTCTCGCTGACGGAGTATCTGCGATGACTCCGCGGATCTGGATCGCAGTTCTGGCGCTGGCGCTGGTCTGGGCAAGCAGTGCCAGCGCGTCGGTCCGGCTGAAGGATCTGGTCGAATTCGACGGCGTGCGCGGCAACGATCTTCTGGGCTATGGGCTGGTTGTCGGCCTGGACGGAACCGGCGACGGCGTCCGCAACGCCCCATTTACCGAGGATATCATGGCGACCATCCTCGAACGGCTGGGCGTGAACGTGACCGGCGAACAAATCCGTCCGCGCAACGTCGCAGCGGTGATCGTTACCGGCAGCCTTCCGCCCTTCGCGCGCGCCGGCAGCCGGATCGATGTCACCGTCTCGGCAATCGGGGATGCCTCCAGCCTGCTCGGCGGCACGCTGGTCATGACCCCGCTCAACGGGGCGGATGGCCAGATCTATGCGGTGGCACAAGGCTCGGTCCTGGCCGGAGGCATCGCCGCCGAGGGGGAGGCTGCGCGGGTCGTGCAAGGTGTCCCGACCGCGGGCATGATTCCCATGGGCGCGCGCGTGGAGCGCGAGGTCGATTTCGACCTGTCCTCGCTGGGGCGTGTCCGGCTGGCGCTGCGCGCGCCCGATTTCTCGACCGCGGCGCGGATCGAAAGCGTGGTCAACGCGCATTACGGACGTCAGGTGGCGGTCATGCTCGATGCCGGAACGGTGGCCGTCGATATCGCTGCGACCGGCGCGCAATCCCCCGCCCACGCGCTCAGCCGGATCGAGAACCTTGCCGTCACGCCGCAGAGCCGCGCGCGCGTGGTGGTCGATCAGCGCTCCGGCACGATCGTCATGGGCGAGGATGTGCGCATCAGCCGCGTGGCGGTCGCGCAAGGTGGCCTGACCCTGCGCGTGACCGAGGAACCGCTGGTGGTGCAGCCCAACCCCTTCGCCGAAGGCGAGACCGTGGTCGTGCCGCGCACCGAGGCCGAGATCGAACAGGCCCCGGGCACCCAGATGGCAGAGCTCAGCGGCGGCACGTCGCTGTCCGAGATCGTCGCGGGACTGAACGCGCTCGGGGTCTCCCCGCGCGAGATGATCGATATCCTGAGCAGCATCAACAGCGCCGGCGCCCTGCATGCCGAACTGATCGTGCGGTGAGCGATGGTCGCGCAGGTTCGGGCGCACCTGCCAGTGCCATCCGCTGCAGCCTTTCGCGGTGCCGCGGCGGACGTGGTGCGCAGTGCCACGATCGCGGCCGCCGGTCGCCGGCCCACCGGGTTCGGGGTTCGGGGTTCAGGGTTCGACGACGGGGAGCTTCCGCGCCCGTGAAGCTCCAGGCAGGCTGCGGCGGGGGCTCAACGGTGGTCCGACAGATCATCAAGGAAGGCCGCGGCATCAAGAAAACACCGCTCGCGCCCCCGGGCGAGCGCCGCGGCTTCGGCATCCTCGCCCCAGAGCTCGGCCTGCCAGTCTTCGTCGATCCGCGAGCAGCGCCACAGCTGTTCCGGCGGGGCGCGGTGTTCTGCTGCCGCCAGCGCGATCACAAGCGATCCGGACATGGTCACCAGATCATGCACCGCCGCCAGTTCGAAGGCGGTCATGCGCTTCACTGGCCGGGCGAGCGCGCGCAGCGCGGCCTCGGGCTGGGCCACGTGCATGACCCCACGCGCCACGGTCAATCGGGCGCCGAACCGCTCGGCGGCCCAGTCCAGCAACGGGTCCCAGGCCGCGGCTTCGCGCGCGACCAGCGCGTCGGGTGCCTGGGCACGGTAGCAGATCAGATCGGCCTCGGCGTAGGATGCGATCATCGCCGCCACCGGGGCAGGCTGCGGACGCACCTTGTCGATCGCGGCATTCGCCGCGCGCGTGGCCGGCATCGTCTCGGGGTCGATGCGCTCCTCCTGCGCGCGCCATTCGGCCGCCACCCGCTCGGCGAGCGCCCGCGTCGGCAGCGCGAGCGGAACGCGGGCCGGTGTGTTCACGGGGCGACCGTCGAGCAGCACCTGATACCCCTCCGCGCCCGGGGCAATGTGGACCTCGCTCCAGAATCGCCGCCGCGCCCAGCTGCTCATGTCGCCTCGTCGAACGGATCCTCGGGCGCGTCCTGGTCGGACAGTCCCAGCGTCTGCCAGCTGCGCGCCATGTGGGCGGGCAATGGGGCGGTCAGCGCCAGCGGAGCGCCGGTGACGGGATGGCGCAGCCACAGGCTGCGCGCGTGCAGATGCAGCTTGCGGCTGATATCGCCGCCCAGCTGGGCGCCCCAGCCGTCGCCCGGATTGTCCTGCCCCGAGCCCCCATACTTGCCGTCGCCCACGATCGGATGGCCGAGCTCGGCCATGTGCGCGCGCAGCTGGTGTGTGCGCCCCGTCACCGGCGCCAGCGCCACCCACGCCGTGCGCTGGCCCAGCGCCGCAAGGACCGCGTAATGCGTGGTCGCGGGCCTGGCGCCGGGCGTATCGGCGATCTCGCGCGGGTGCAGGCAGCGCATCTTTTCGGCCTTCGGGCCACCGGCCTTGACCAGACCGTAGCGAATGGTCCCCTTGCGCGGCGACGGCACCCCGGCAACGAGCGCCCAGTAGAGCTTGCGGGTTTCGCGGTGGCGGAACGCCTCGGCGAGGCGGCGGGCAACGCGCGGGGTGCGCGCCAGCAGCATCAGCCCCGAGGTGTCCTTGTCCAGCCGGTGCACCAGCACCGGGCGCTCCTTGTAGTCGAAGCGCAGCGCCTCGGCCAACCCGTCGACATGGCGGTTCCCCTGCCCGCTGCCGCCCTGCGAGGGCAGGCCCGGCGGCTTGTTCAGCGCGATGATGTGCTGGTCCTTCCACAGCACCGCCGCGCGGATCATGTCCGCGTCAGTGGGCGCGATTGCAGGGGCGGTGGCGGCCGGTGGTGGCGGAGCCGCCTCGGGGAAGGGCGGGATGCGCACGCTCTGGCCCGGTTCGACGCGCGTTGCGGCCTTGACCCGCGCGCCGTCGATGCGGATGTCGCCCTTGCGGCACGCGCGTTCGACAAGCCCCTGCGTCAGTTGCGGAAACTGCCGCTTGAGCCAACGGTCCAGCCGCTGGCCGCCGTCTTCAGCGGCGACGGTGAGGGTCTGCACGCGGCTCATGGGCACGGCCCGCGATTGGTGGTGGCCGGAAGGATCATCCGCCGGTCATTCGACGCACGGCGCCAGATTGTCAACCGCCCTGGGAACAGGCCGCCGCCCGGCGCCTCGAACGCGCATGGAGCCACGGTGCCAGCGCCCGGTCATAGACCAGCGCTGCGAGGTGCCGGATGCCCGGCAGCGCCACGAGCCCCGCCAGCCAGCGCCAGTAGGGCAACGCCCGCCACAGGGCCAGGAACGCGTCCACCCCGTCAAGCAACGTCTCTCCTTGCACCGCATGCAGTCGGCGCATGGCGCGGTCGCGGTCCAGCCCCCATTCGGCCAGCGGTGCGTCGTGCAGGTCGGCAAACCGGATGCGCGCATCATGACGTGCGGCCAGGCGGCGGTAATGCGCGATTTCGGCGCGGCAAATGGGGCAGCGGTCATTGTAGAGAATCGTGAGCATCGCGTTTCTCCTGAGCATCGAGCGCGGGCGGGCGCCGTGTCCTGCCGGAGACATGGCGCCGCGATGCGCGAAGTCCACCACCTGCCGGGGCTCGTCCGCCTGTTGACGCCACAACGAAAAACGCGCCCCTCGGAGGGGCGCGTCAGAATTCAGACGGGCTGGATGCGCGTCAGGCGACGCTCAGCAGGGCGCGCGCCTCGTGCGGCTTGAGCGTCATCCGCGCGCTTGCATAGGCGCCGCGGCCGGTCGTGTCGGCCAGTTCGGGGAACAGCGCGAAGATTTCGGCCCGCTGCGGCGCATCGAGCCCCGCCAGCGACCAGTCGGCGGGCTGGAAGCTTTCGCTCCACGCCCCATCGCCGCGGATGATCTCGTGACTGTCGAACATGACATGGACATAGGTCACCGGCGCGGCGTCGCGGGTAACGCCCGGCATCCCGACCAGATGTTGCGCAGGCACCAGCACCTCGCGCTCGCCGAACAGCAGTTCGGCCTGCGGGCCCGAGACGAGCATCCGGTGCTGCGGCGACACGCGGGTGTCGCGCAGCGGAAGCCCGGCGCCCAGCGCGCCGGCTGCAATCCGCACCGGCGCGTGTTCGGGCATGGCGGCAACCGCATCGGCGTCAAGCACCCGCATCCCCACCCAGACAAGCGGCAGATAACCGTTGTCGCGGGTCAGGACCAGGTCGCCGGGGCGCAGATCCTCGACCGGCTTCGGACCGTCGCGCGTGTCGATCAGCGTGCCGGCGACGAAACAGGGGATTTCGGGGCCCGGCTCGCTGATCTTGTTCTGGTAACTGCCATCCTCCTGAATCTGGCCGTTGAGCCCGATATCCTCGAAGGGCGTCGTGGCCACCGTCACGGTGTTGATGGGATCGCCGGACCAGTCCTCGCTGGTGATCAACGAGTTCGCCGGAGCAACGAAATCCAGCTCGTTGCCCGCCTCGTCCACCAGCGTGAAGGCGACGAACTGGCCCTCATAGGGCGTCGTCTCACCGGTCTCGAGGTTGATCGTTTCACCTTGCCCGAGGAAGTCGAAGGCCGCCGCCAGCGTGTAGGTGACACCGTCGATTTCGGTCTCGGCGCCGATGCCGACATTCGCGAATTCCTCGCTCACCGCGTCGCCGGTGAAGGTGATGCCATCGACCACACCCGCGAAATTGCCCGCGTCAAAGGTGTACTGCGTCCCCTGGCTGTCGCCGTCCACGCCCGGCGCGTTGCCAGCAAGCTGGATGGCGCCATTCACGGTTACACTCATCGCTCAATTCCTTCTGCTGGGCCGCGCGACCGGCGTCTGGCCGGGTCGGGTCGGCCGAATTCGTCCCTGCCGAGACCTGAGCGCTCCGACTGTCGGTGGACCGACCGCGTGCGCCCGCACCGATTCCGTCGATTGCTGTTCTGTTAACACATCAAGCCCCCGAAATCTGTCACGATTCCGGGGCAATTCGGGCGGTATCGTGAAATCTCCGTTTCCATTGCCGGAACAAACCACACACGCGCGCCCGCACCGCCGCCGGTTTTCCGGTTTCGCGCGGGCTTCGGCGCGGCTATACCACCGTCGGTCGGGCATGTCGCTTGGGGGACGCAATGGCAAATGTGGTGGTCGTCGGCGCGCAATGGGGCGACGAGGGCAAGGGCAAGATCGTCGACTGGCTGAGCGAGCGCGCCGATGTGGTGGCCCGGTTTCAGGGCGGGCACAATGCCGGGCACACGCTGGTGATCGACGGGCAGGTCTACAAGCTGCACGCTCTGCCGTCGGGGGTGGTGCGCGGGGGCAAGCTGTCGGTGATCGGCAACGGCGTGGTGCTGGACCCGTGGCACCTGCTGACCGAGATCGAGACCCTGCGCAGTCAGGGGGTCGAAATCACCCCCGAAACGCTGATGATCGCCGAGAACACGCCCCTGATCCTGCCCTTCCACGGCGAGCTTGACCGCGCGCGCGAGGGCCAGAGCACGGTCGCGCGGATCGGCACCACCGGGCGCGGCATCGGCCCGGCCTATGAGGACAAGGTCGGCCGCCGCGCCATCCGGGTCGCCGACCTGGGCGACGACGCCACGCTGCAAACCCGCGTGGACCGCGCGCTGGTGCATCACAACGCCCTGCGCACCGGGCTGGGGCTGACCCCGATCGACCGCGATGCGCTGCTCGCGCAATTGCGCGCCATCGCGCCCGAGCTGCTGCCCTATGCCGCGCCGGTGTGGAAGGTGCTGGGCGAGAAACGCCGCGCCGGCAAGCGCATCCTGTTCGAGGGTGCGCAGGGCGCGCTTCTGGACATCGATTTCGGCACCTATCCCTTCGTGACCTCGTCGAACGTGATCGCGGGGCAGGCGGCCACCGGGACCGGCGTCGGCCCCGGCGCGATCGATTACGTGCTGGGCATCGTCAAGGCCTACACCACCCGCGTCGGCGAGGGGCCGTTCCCCACCGAGCTTGACGACGCCGACGGCCAGCGGCTGGGCGAGCGCGGCCACGAATTCGGCACCACCACCGGGCGCAAGCGCCGCTGCGGGTGGTTCGATGCGGTGCTGGTGCGCCAGACCTGCGCGACATCCGGGGTGCGCGGCATCGCGCTGACCAAGCTTGACGTGCTGGACGGGTTCGAGACGCTGCGCATCTGCACGGGCTACGAACTGGACGGCGCGCGGCTTGACCACCTGCCCATCGCTGCCGACCAGCAGGCCCGCTGCCGCCCCGTCTACGAGGAACTGCCGGGCTGGTCCGCCTCGACCGAGGGCGCGCGGCGCTGGGCCGACCTGCCGGCCGAGGCGATCAAGTATGTTCGCCGGATCGAGGAGTTGATCGGCTGCCCGGTCGCGCTATTGTCCACATCGCCCGAACGCGATGACACCATCCTGGTAACGGACCCGTACGCAGATTGACCGAGCTCAGCTACAAAGCCCGCCGCCGCCTGTCGCTTCTGGTGCTCGTGGTCGGCCTGCCCGTCTACATCATCGTGGCGGTCAACGTGATCGCGCTGTTCGACCGGCCGCCATTTGTGGTGGAGATCCTGGTCTATGTCGTGCTGGGGATCGTCTGGGCGCTGCCGCTCAGGGCGGTGTTCCGCGGCATCGGCAAACCTGACCCCGACGCCGACCCGGACGGTCGCTGAGCGGCTGCGCTCATCTCCTGTTAAGGCGGTTGTCGTATCTCGGTCCTGATCCGGAGGTCAGGACATGCGAATCGCCCTGCAAGACGTCTTCCCTGCCGTGATGCTCAGCCTGCTGGGGTTGGGTATCCTGACCGCATTGTCGGTCAGGCCGGCGCCGGGAGCGACCGCCTATGGCCTCCTGATCGCTCCGTGGGCGCCGCCTGATGCCGTGGCGGCGGTTGACGCGGCCATCGTCGATCTGCGCCTCGGCGGGCGGTTGATCGTGCTGGCGGCGGATCGGCCGCCGGCGTCCGGGTCGCTTCCGCGCGGGGTGTTCGTGATCGGTGCCGTTGCCGGCCTGTGCGGCGCGGACACGCAGGAAGGGTGACAGCCATGACGACACAGACCACGTCGCGCGTCGGGTCGATCCGACATTCGGCAGGCCGGTTCATCGGCATGTTTCTGTGGCTCAATGTCGCGGTTTCCGTGGTGATCGCACTGCTGGGCGGAGAAGGCGGCATGCTGGTGCCGCTGGTCATGGCCGCCCTTGCCGGCGTCAGCGCGCTGGACCGCTGGCGCAACCCGATCGGCGAAAGCATGCAGCTCACCGCCTCGGCCAGCCTGGCGCTGATCGTCGCGCTGTTCGTCTACCAGTTGTCGGGCCATCCCTGGCAGATCGACGCGCACATGTATTTCTTCGCGGCCTTCGCCTGCACCGCGGTGTTCTGCAACTGGCGCGCGCTGGTGCTCTATGCCGGCATCGTCGCGGTGCATCATCTGGGTCTGAACTTTCTGCTGCCGCTGGCGGTGTTTCCGGGGGGCAGCGATCTGGGTCGCGTCCTGCTGCATGCCGGCATCATCGTCCTGCAGGCGGTGGCCCTGATCTGGTTGGCGCGCACGCTCGTCAACGCGCTCAACGATGCCGACCGCGCGGTCGATGCCGCCGAAGCCGCGCAGGCCGCGGTCGAGCGCGCCAGCGGCGAACGCGCCCGGGCGGAGGCCGAAATCGCCAGCGAGCGTCAGGCCGAGATGCAGCGCCAGACCCGGGTGATTTCCGATCTGCGGGACGGTTTGCAGCGTCTGGCCGCGGGCGACCTGACCCGCCGGATCGACAGCCCTGCCGCCGATCCCTTCCCGGCCGCCTATGACGCGCTTCGGGCGTCCTACAACGACGCGGTGGACCGCCTTTCGCGCGTTGCACGCTCCATCGAGAATGTCGCGGGTTCGGTCAACGCGGGGACGGGCGAGATTTCGCAGGCGGCCGCCGACCTTTCGTCGCGGGCCGAGACGCAGGCCGCGACGCTGGAGCAATCAGCCGCCGCGCTCAACGAGCTGTCGGAAAGCGTCGGCGCCACCGCCGAGCGGGCTGCGTCGGCGCGATCGGCAAGCCAGGTCAATGTCGACGAAGCCCGCGCCGGGGAGAGCGTGGTGCGCGAGGCGGTCGAAGCGATGCGCGCGATCAAGGCAAGCTCTGCGCAGGTCTCGCAGATCATCGGCGCGATCGATGACATCGCATTCCAGACGAACCTGCTGGCGCTCAATGCAGGGGTCGAGGCGGCGCGTGCCGGCGAGGCCGGGCGCGGCTTTGCCGTCGTTGCCTCCGAGGTCCGCGCACTCGCTCAGCGCGCATCCGACTCGGCGCGTGAAATCAAGGGGCTGATAACCGAGAGCAGCGCCCATGTGGAAACCGGCGCGACGCTTGTCGCCCGCACCGGTGAGAGCCTTGAACGCATCCTTTCGCAGGCGAATGAGGTCTCGCAGCTGATGAGCGAGATCGCGACCGCCGCTGCCGAACAGGCCGCCGGTCTGGGCGAGGTGAATGACGGGGTGAGCCAGCTCGACCGCGTCACGCAGGAAAACGCGGCGGCGGCAGAGCAGGCAACCGCCGCGTCCGCCACCCTCAACGAAAACGCCTCGGACCTGATGGTCGAGCTTGCCGCGCTGCGCACCGATCGCGACGCCCCCCCACGGCACGGCGGGGCTGCTTCGAGCACCCCGATCCCGGCGTCGGTCGGCGACCTCTCGGGGCTGCACGGGCCCCGGACGGCAGCCGAGCCCAGGCGCATCGATTCCCGAGCCGAGAGCGCGGCGTGGGGTGCCTTCTGATCGCGGCAGCCTTGTTTCCGGGCCGATGTGCCCGGATACCGCGTGTTGGTGCCGCAGGTAGTCTCCCCAGAAGTGCCGTTTGGAAATTCCCCGGTTTTGCGGGTTTGAGCGCCAACCCGCGGGGGCATGCCCCCCGCAGGTTGGCAACGGCCACATCCTTCCACCTGATCATGCCGACCGAAACGGGAGGCATGTGGGTGGTCAGACTTGGGGAAGTTGTCATGATTCATGACTTGAAGCGGCAGGGGCTGTCGATCTCTGCCATTGCGCGCAAGCTCGGCCTTGATCGCAAGACGGTGCGCACGCCTCCGGAGGGTGGCCTCGCGGCGCCGGTTTACGGACCTCGCCAGCCGTGTCCGCGGCTGCTCGAGCCTTTCGAACCCTATCTGCGCGCGCGCATCCTTGCCTTTCCGGACCTGTCCGGCCGGCGACTGCTGCGCGAGATCCGTGGGGTGGGATATGGCGGCGGTTACACCGCGGTCACCGATTACCTGCGTGCGCTTCGTCCGCCCAGGTCCACGGTCTTCGAGCGACGGTTCGAACCCCCGGCTGGGCTGCAGGCACAGGTCGACTTCGCGCAGTTCCGGGTAGAATTCACCGATGAGCCCGGCGTGACCCGCATCGTCTGGCTGTTCCCCATGGTGCTCGGCCACAGCCGCTGGCTCTGGGGGCGGTTCTGTGCGCTGCGGATTTGCACACGGTGATGCGCTGTCACATCGACGCTTTCGCCGCGATGGGCGGGGCACCGTCGGAACTGCGCTACGACCGGATGAAGACGGCGGTGATCGACGGGACTGCCGAGGGCGTGATCACCTGCAATTCCTCGCTGGTGGCGCTCCTGACCCATTACGGCGCGCTTCCTCGCGCCTGCCGCCCGCATCGGGCCAGGACGAAAGGCAGCTGAAGGGACCGAGGCCGCAGCGCGGCCGCGTAAGCCCGACAACGAGCGACCGTATCGCCATATCCGCCAGGACTTCTTCCTCGCCCGCAGCTTCCGGAACCTGGACGACCTCAACGCCCGGTTCGACGACTGGCGCGCGACCATCGCCAATCCGCGCCGCCATGCGACCACACCGCAAGATCGTGCCGCCCAGACCCGCCGAGCTTCCGATGCCGTCCCCTGCCGGCCGCCAAACCGATGTCGGGCGCCGGCCGCTTGCTTTCCATGACGCCGTGGCGCGTCGCCTGGCCGCGGGCGAGGAAGTCCGCCGATGAGCGAGATCCTCGACCGCATTCATGCCAGCTTGATCGGGTTGTGCAACCTCGCTCAGGATCGCAAGTCTCGCCTCGTCCGTCCGGCAACGCCGGCGCTGGACACCCGGCACACCCCCATCTCGCACGATAGCCTCCATCGCATACGACGTCAGCAACGACGTAAACCACACCAACCACCTCACTCCGGGCAGGCGGCCGAAACCGGGCGGTTACGACCCTTCACGCGGTGAGCAACGACGACCCTCGGCGGATGCTCACGACTATCCCGCCGCTACCGTGGCCTGCTGTTGCACCGCCGTTCCCGGATCACGTTCCTGACTCAAGTCCTGCGCCCATCAGAGATGATCCGGGTTTGCTTCTCGGACGGCGCGGTTCGCGCTGGAATCAGCACATTTCGTCAAGGAATTGCGCAAGGGGTCGACCCTGTGCCCTGGCAGTCGCCAGGCGGCGCTGCAGTAACGCAACAAGCTGCGGGTCGTCAAAGACGACATATCCCCCCATGGCATAGAGGACGCCTTTACTGCCGACGAATGCGCCCGAGCTGAGGCCGGAGACTTCGAAGTCGCAGACCATGCATGTCACACCGGGCCGCCACTTCGCCATGGCCTGTCGCAGCGTTCCGGCTTGCTGTTCGATGGCTTCCCTGCTCAGCACGGCGTATCGGCCCCGGCGCGCGAATACTGCTTTCAGCGCCTGAGCATCGAGCAAGATCAGGCCTTCGATCTGACTGACGTTATCAAATGCACGGCGCAGACCGGCAAGCCGTTGCAGATACGCCGTCAGATCACGTCCGGGCGCAAGTTCGACCGCCAGGACCTCAGGGGTCTTGGCAAATTCTGGCAGCGTTGTCGGAAGATAGACGAGCGGATCGAACTGCGCGAGGCGCCACATCCGAAAAAACACATCTTCTGCGGCGTCCACGAAGTCGGGCAGGAATCTCCACTCCGTGGGCCTTGGCTCTACTGATGCAGCTTTGTCTGAGGCGGCAGAAGGCATCGCTTCCGAGCGAGGGCGACGGAACACGCACTGGCCCGTCGACTGTGCTGTCCGAAGCGCGGTCGCAAGCACCTCGCGCAGCCGTGTCACCTGCGCTGAGCCGCACTGTGGAATCGAGCGACACTCTTCGAGGAACGCGTCAAGGCGCAATGGATCTTCCAGCAGGGACCCCAGCGTCACCTGTTCCAGAAGCCCGTGGTTGCGGACCTGGGCGCGAAGCCGCACATCCGGGTATTGCTCGCGCAGCAATCGCGCAATGCTCCAGTCGAGGCGCGCCTCTGGGCTGTTCGCGGGCAAGGTTCCTACCTGGATCGGCGTGGCGTCAGTCATCAGCTTCTCCCCCGCTCACGCGTGTCCCGAGACATTTGACGCTTCACGCAAGCCAGAATCTCGAAACTTCTCTGCGCCCGCCCCGGTCGCACCCGTTTTCACCTCGATGGCAACCGATGCCGACCTTCCCGCGATGTCAGCCCAACCGCCGACGATTTCGTGGAGTATCAAAGGCAA
>LFIK01000545.1_pt1 | contig 28198 bp, 23 predicted proteins | sample 643401 | NCBI WGS metagenome assembly LFIK01 (sample SAMN03777447, study PRJNA286221) | soda lake metagenome | biome: soda lake; feature: Kulunda steppe; material: water; isolation source: sample T5-Br brine of Lake Tanatar-5 | place: Russia: Kulunda steppe | collected 2010-07
GGATCGGATGGGTTTTGGTGGACGACGATCGATTCCTCAATCATTCCAGGGATCAATTTCGTGTTGATCGGGGGAGTTTTGGCGCTCGCGGCGGTCAAGCCTCACCTCAGGCACACCTTGGGTTGGGGGGCGTTTGCAGTCATTGGATTGGGAATCCTTCATTTTCAGACCGGTCTTCTGGAAAGTGGAACCAAGTGGTCTCCCTTGGGGTGGGGGGTATCGCTTGGATTTTTCGGCGTGGGATTTTCGATAATCGCATCGACCGGGCTTAATCCCGCTCCTTTCAAAATTTTGGCCGGGGAAAGCGCAAAAGCCCGGCTCGTTCGTCGAATTTTGCCGCTGAACATAGGATTTATGTTTATGGCGGTCGTGTTCGTGGTAGCTGGAGGGGGGTATTTGCCTCGGGAGGAAATTTGGTTTCAGGTGACTTGGATCGGTTTGGCTATGTCGCTGGGAGGGGTGGTGGCCTTTGAGAATGTCCGCCGTGCAGGCGAAGCGATCGATCGGGAGAAGAGAGAGTTACTCGCCTCTCGATCCGAACCGGTACTCACAACGCATGAGATTGCGGATCGCGAGCGGAAACGAATTGGCGAGCAGTTGCACGATAGCGTGTGTCAGTTGCTGACTGGAATCGGATTATTGAGTAATGGTTTGGAACAGAAATTGGCCGTGCGCGGTGCGGCTGAATTGCCCTTGGCTGTAAACATCCGTAAGTTAGCGCAGCAAGCAACAAAGGAAGCCTCCCAGATTAGCCGGTCTCTATATACGGGCGGGCTGGATTTCAGGAGTCTGTGCAACTCCCTGGTGGACCTGGGCGAAGATGTTCAACAAAAGTATGGCGTCGACTGTCAGTTTGTTGAACAAGGCGACTTTCCCGAGATCGATTCGCGTTGGGGCACTAAGATTTTTAGAATCGCACAGGAAGCGGTTCACAATGCCATTAAGCACGGCCCTACGTCGGGAATCATGGTGACCCTCAGTTGCACCGGGAAGGATATTATTCTAGAGATCGCGAACGATGGGCGGATTTTCGCGACGGACAAAAACAGTGACGGCATTGGGCTGAGGATTATGGAGCAACGGGCCTGCTCAATGGGAGGCACACTCGATGTGAAACCGGCTAAAACCGGAACTGTCGTGGAATGTCGCATCCCATTGTTTCAAGGGGAAGAACACATCTATGACGACGGAGCATCTAAACACTCTTACTGATAGCAGCCATAAAACCGGGATTCGAAAGAAAATATTCTTGGTCGACGATCATGATGTGGTCCGGCAGGGAATAGGATTTCTCATAAACGGCCAGGTTGATATGACGGTCTGCGGAGAAGCGGGCGAGGGACCGGAGACAATTCGCGCCGTGCAGGAAAATGTCCCTGATGTGATCGTTCTTGACATCACTTTGGCAAAAGGAAGCGGGCTGGAACTGATAAAGGACCTGAGGGCGATTGTGCCCCAAGTGGCGATTCTGGTTCTGACGGCTCACGATGAGCGGGTTTACGGCGAACGAGCCTTACGCGCGGGGGCCTCGGGCTACATCAATAAAGCCGTGGCCATTGATCAAATTCTTGTTGCCCTCAGGGTCGTCCTCGAAGGCCGCCTTTATGTCAGCCCAAGGATGGCCGACAGAATTCTTTCACAACGGATAGGGAAAGCGAAGAATCAGGCAACAGACCCGGTCGACCGCTTGAGCGACCGTGAGCTGGAGATTTACAAACTCATCGGGAGTTGGAAAAGCACCCGGGAAATTGCGGGTTCTTTGAGTTTGAGCACTAAAACCGTCGAATATTACCGGGAGCAGTTGAAGAAAAAACTGGGTCTCCCCTCCGGCGTGGACCTGGGCAGGTCCGCCACCACCTGGATGGCGGAGAAAGAGCGGAGTCGGTAGACCTGGCAGGGGAGTGCCGGACGCCGATCAATCCACAGCACGAACACGTTAGCGTGCGCAGACATGCCGCCAGCCCAACTGTGTTCAAGAATCGGCCCCCGAACCATACATGGTGTTTACCCTTAATTCATGGCCCGTTTCCTCGGATTATCCCGGGCTGGCCCCGGGGAAGTTCACCGGGTGGTTTGAGTGGCGTTTGAATGTTACTCTCTCATTTCGCTCGGTGTCGTTCTCTGTCGTCGAGTAGTGAAATATCTCAGCCTCAGTTACTTTCCGTGGGGAAGTGACGGGGCGAAGCTCGGATTGAATACAATCAGGAATTGAGTTGTTCCTACAGTCCATCCCGGCAACCACCATATTATGATCGAAACGTTACGACAAGTGTATGATCTGCTAACTCCCGCTCAGCGGAGGCAAGGAGTTATGCTGATGGCAGTTATGCTTTTAATCGGGATATTGCAAATGGGAGCGGTGACTTCTATTATGCCCTTTATGGCAGTGGTCGCGGACCCTGAGATCGTTGATCGAAATCCCCAAATTGCCTGGCTTTACGAGTGGGGGAATTTTGATCGGGAAAGCTTTCTGATTCTCTTAGGCTGTATTGTCTTAGGAGCAATCATTGTCAGTAACGCGGCATCGGCACTGGGCGTTTGGTTGAGTAGCCGATTTGTCTGGGACGTCAATGCGGGTCTTTCATGCGATCTACTTACAAAGTATCTCAATCGACCGTATCTTTGGTTTACGCAGCACGGAAGCGCGGAAGCTGGGAAAAAAATTCTCAGCGACGTGGACACGTTTGTCCAGTATCTCATTCAACCCTTGGTGGAGTTCATTGCTCGTGGAACGACGGTCGTGTTTCTCGTTGTCCTGATCGTAATTGTTGACTGGAAGATTGCTCTAGTGGCGAGCTTGGTGTTTGGCGGAAGTTACGGTCTGATTTACGTATTCCAAAGGCGGCGCCTGGCTGACATGGGCCGAAAGCGGGTGGCCGCGCAACATCTTCGATTCAAGTCAGTTCAAGAGGCCTTCGGCGCATTCAAGGAAACAAAGGTCTTCCAGCGTGAGGGTTTTTTTGTGGATGCCTACGAACAACCGACACGGCGATTCAGCCACTATATGGTGATATCGCGTCTGATAAAAGGCTTGCCCCGATATCTTTTAGAGCTTCTGGCCTTTGGAGGCTTGGTCGTTTTGGTGCTGTATTTCATCTCAACGACGGATGACTTCCGACGATTTATCCCGATTCTGAGCCTTTATGCCTTCGCTGGTTATAGGCTGATGCCTTCTCTTCAATACTGCTTTGCCTCGCTGGCATACGTTCGATTCAATCGCTCACTCCTGGCGGACCTCCACCGTGATTTTTATAGTAACGAAAACAAACTTCCGGAGGACACACCTATCGAACATTCCTCTCGATTGCCCGGGACGGATAAGAAAATGCACCTACATCGTGAAATACGATTCGACGATGTCACCTTTATTTATCCCGGTGGCGAACGCCCAGCGGTTCACAACGTGAGTTTGACGATACCGTTTCGAAGCATGATTGCCTTTTGCGGATCAACCGGATCGGGCAAAACGACGATGGTGGATTTGATCCTCGGTCTGTATTCCCCCAAAGGGGGGCAGATTCTAGTGGACGACGTTCCCTTGGTGGGTAAGAACCTCGGATATTGGCGAGGAAATGTTGGGTATGTTCCTCAGCAGATTTTTCTATGCGACAGCACGATCGCGAGTAATATTGCCTTCGGGTTGCCCGATTCGGTAATCGATAAAGCTGCCGTAATTCGCGCGGCAAAGGCGGCTCAGATCCACGAATTCATCTTGAACGAGCTACCGGATGGTTACGAAACCAAGGTCGGTGAGCGTGGGGTGCGGCTCAGTGGGGGGCAACGTCAACGAATGGGAATCGCTCGTGCGCTATATCACGATCCGGATGTCCTTATCTTCGACGAAGCGACAAGTGCCCTCGACGAAATGACTGAGATCCGGGTCATGGAAGCCATCCGTGCAGCCGCGCAAGTGAAAACGGTTATACTCATTGCTCATCGCTTGAGCACCGTCAGAGATTGTGACCGGATCTACGTGGTCGAGAAGGGCCATGTCGTGGAGCAAGGGCCCTATTGCGACCTGGTAGACTCCAAAGGTAGATTCAGCGCTCTAGTAAACGCACGATGAAAATAACGGTATTGACTCAACTGGGCGATGTTTCCTACCGGGGAGCGGGAAAACGCGGTCTCCGGCACGCATCCATCCTGGCGGGCCGCTATGGATACTGCGAGTTGATTACCTGTCCAGGATTAAAGGCCCCGAATATTTCCGGCCTTCAGGTGAAACGTGGGCCCAAAAAATTGGGTGGCGTGTTCCGGACTCGCTTTTTTCGGCCTGTCACGTGGGTCGCCTATTTGGTTTCATCCTGGCATAGGTTAAACAAGCTTCTTCGGACCTCAAAAAGTGACTTGTGCCATTTCATCCCCAGTTCCGGTATTACAAGCGCTTTGGCTATGTGTGGCGCCAGTCGTGTGGGGAAGAAAGTCGTGGCGGAAATTACACTAGCTGGTTCGGATGATCCAATCACCCTGCGTGGAAAAATGTTTGGGAGTTTCAGGTCCCGAACGCAGTGCCGTGCGGACGCACTCATCTGTATTTCACCTCCGCTGGTTGAGAAGTGCCGTGAAGCAGGTGTTCCAGCCGAGAGAATCTTCCTGATCCCTAATGACGTCAATACCACCAAATTCGTTCCTCCCACCAAGGAAGCGAAGGAGGCAATCCGAGCGCGTTATGGATTTCGGAAGAATGAGACGATCTTTCTGTATGTTGGGATTATCAGTGAGCGAAAAAACGTTCTCTTCCTGGTGGAGGCATTTTGTAACATCGCAAAGCTTGTACCCGAGGCCAGATTGATATTGGCGGGTCCGGTGAACAAGAACGCGGATAACCGGAAATATGTCCAGAAGGTAAAGGCCCGTTTGGCTGCTTCCGGAATTGGAAGGAACGTCCTATTACTCGGTGAGACCGAAAAGGTGGAGGAGGTCATGATGGCTTCGGATGCATTTGTCTTCGCCTCCGAGCGGGAGGGGTTCGGAACCGTGTTAATTGAAGCGATGGCTTGCGGATTACCTGTGATCGTAAAGCGAATCCCCGGGCTTACCGACTATATCGTGAGTAATGAACGTGACGGCCTTGTTGTGGACACATTAGACGAGTTTGTCCAAGCGGGACTCCGGATTACTCAGGATCTTGATTTCACCCGAAGCGTCGGAAAACAAGCTCGAATCACTGCTGTTAGCAGGTTCTCAGAGGAGGTTGTGATGGACCAATACGAAACGATGTACCGGTTCGTCGTGGGTGAAACCGCGTCCGCGTCGGTTCCGGTTGGAGGCGAAAGCCTACCGCTGGAAACGAACCGGCACGATTTTGCGTGAAGAAAGCTGTATGGCGATAGGAAAGAACGACACAGTCTTATTCCTACTTATCCTTAACGTGCTCGTGGCTGTCAGCGCGTCATACTTTCCTCAGGCCGGTGGAATTCATGCGGGAGTGGTGCGTGCCGCACTAATGTTGGCGATCATACCAGTCCTTTTTCTCAATGGATGCCGCCTAACCTGGACGGGCCTTCTGATTCTTTACTGTCTCGGGTATCTGGTTGTCCTCACGCCCTTCTCGTCAAACCCAATTGGCACCTTCGATACAGTGGTTAAGGTTGGGCTGGGACTCCTGATGTTTATCTTGGGATATAGCTACCTTCGGGGGAGGGAGTCCCATGAGAAGCTTGCCGTGGTGATTCCGATAATGTTGGTCCTTTTTATCTGCAACTTTTTCCTGGCTCAGGTCTTCAACCTCGGCCACAGTTATTATGACGAAGATGGCTTCCGGGCCGGGGGCGGGGGTGTTCAGCAAACTTATCTGATCGCTTACCTGATCCTATTCGTCCCCCTTTTGGGGTTCTACCGTGGGAACCCGTTTCAAATCCGGAAGATGGATGCGGTTTTGATGCTCATGTCACTCTTTCCGCTTTTCCTCATTGGACGCCGCGGGGCGATTCTCGGATTCGTGTCCGGTTTGCTTATATACCTGTTTTTGACACCGAGAAAAGGACGTATTATTGCGGTATGTGGGGTTGCGGTTATGGTGGCGGTTCTAACGATGCCACTTTATCTGGACCGTATCTCGGGTGTTCTGGCTCATCGGTTGCAGGAAACGGAAAATCCGGAGCAGGTAGGGAGGGTACGCGAACTCGTGCTTGGCGTTGAAATGATGTGGAACGAGAACATCGGGCACGCTCTCTTCGGCAGTGAACTCTTTAACTATACAGCTCTGACCGGAGGAAGACGCCCATTGCACACTGACTACGCGACCTACCTAATCGGAGGAGGAATTATCGGTTTCACGCTCTATTTTAGCATCGTTGGCTTGATATGGGTCGATTTGCTCCGCCGTCTAAGATCCGTCACTGACGTTCATATCCGGCGTGAGTTCACGGCTGTGATGTCCGCCCTGATAGCCGCATACCTCGTCATCAGTTTTACGGGACAATACTACGTGGTCTCTTCGCTTGCGGTAGTGTTTTTATTGTGGGGTTCGGTATTGGCGTACCTCGAAGAGTACCCCTTGATGATGAAGGTACGCGAGGAGGTTCAATGATCCCAGTGAGGAAGCAGGCACCCATCATAGTTGTGGGACTTGGGGTTCAAGCCCTGTTGTTAATGCGAATATTTTCGCGAATGGGGAGGCGAGTGATCGCGGTTGGAACGCGTAATTACATTGGCCAGCTCTGCCGTTACGGAGAGAAGATCGTGGTTCTTGATTCTACCGGACTCATTGAAGCCCTCAAAGAACTATCTGAAGAATACGGACGAGGAACGACTTGTTTCATATCAGGTGGTGGAGATTTGGCATTCTTATTGGAACGCTTCCCGGATATCTATAGCCATTTCCATGTCTCTTCAGGTCCCGCCGAAACGGTGAACTGCTTTCTGACCAAGGATACATCGTATCGATTAGCGGAGGCACGTGGAATTGAGACGGGGCGCTGGGGATTATTATACCAATTCATGAACGGTGAGAAGGATCCGGACACGGAATTGGATTATCCGGTTTACTTAAAGTGGAACCGGGACATGAGTCGTTCCCATCCCGCCCGCGGAAAAATGTGGCGACTTGAGAGTTCCCGAGCGTTGCGGGATTGGTTCGCCGACGCGGACACGGTTGAATCGAAGAACCTACTCGTGCAGAGTAGTTTTGACGAGCAAGGCCAGGCCGCCCGCGTTTCCTTTGGCGGATATTTTGAGGGTGGGCAATGCAATGCGGAGATTGTTGTGCGCCAGGTGCGTGAGTCGAGAGCTGGGCTCTTCAGTTTCTTGCGTCAATTAACGGGCAAGGATGCTGAGATCGTGTCCGAGGCAGCGAGGCGTCTAATCGGAGGAACCGAGTTTAGCGGATTCTGCGAAGTGGAATTCTTTATGGAGGCTGAAACCGGGAGGCTGGTGTTGATAGATGTGAATCCCCGCCTCTGGGGATGGTGCGAACTTTTGGGTAAACGATATCCCTCGCTGGGAGAGATCGTTTGCGGTTTGGCCAAAGGCTCAACTTATCCGGCGATTCCCGGTTCCCTGACGTGGACGCATTTTCTCCGGGACATTGTGGTTTTAGGAAAAGGAGCGGTAGCTGAGCGGAATCCCCTTCGACTAATCTCGGGATTGGTGGATTACAGTGCAGAGGGGACCGTCGCGTGTTGGGATTGGCGAGACATAAAACCCTTTTTCGGAGGAGTTTTGAATGCAATTTGCGGAAAGAGTGAATGACGTTCGGAAAGCCCGCCGAAAGGGTTTGATGGAAGCCTTGCAGTTTCTTCGGACGGATGGATTGAATGCAACACTTCGATACTCCAGAAATTCGATCACGAGCAGTTTGGGGATTCGAGCCAGTCGGACCCTCTTTTACCGCTTGAAAGATCTCTCGGTGCCCGCCGGTGGGGTTACTGTACCGCCGGGGGTCGATGTGGAAAGGGTCGTGCGGCGGGAACAAGTAACCGGCATCAAGCGCGGCGAGCGGTTGATGCGACTTCCCTTGGAACGAATGCTGGGGGAAGGGGGAATCTGTTGTATTCTCCGTCACAAAACGGACCTTATCGGGTTCGCCTGGTTACAGAAGAAAAGCATTTATCTCCCTGGAGGCCGTTGTTTCCGGCTTGAGTCCGGGGAGTGGCATTTGGGGCCGACCTACGTTCACAAGGACGATCGTGGACGCGGTTGGAACAAGGTATTGATACAACTTCGATTGGAGCTGCTCAGGCAACATAATGCCCGGGGCGCCTTCACCTGCACGAGTTCGGAGAACATCGCATCGGTCCGCTGCCTTGTGGGTGCAGGTATGGAAATAATGGGAGAGGTAACGCTCCGTCGTATCGGACGATGGGAACTAGGTTATCGCCTGATTGATTACACCCCAGACTATTCTTTAAGAAACAGGTTGGCTTCATCAGAATGAAATCAGGCAAAATCATAATCGTGCTGAAGCGCTCTGTTTCCAATGGAGGTGGAGGAATCGGTCACTACTACCGGTCCCTTCGGAAGAGCCTTCCGGAACGCTTTCACTACTTTCACAACCTCGCAAGCGCAGGAAAACAAGGAAAAGTAAAAGCAGGCTGGCGTTTGGTCGATTCGTACCTTCGTTTTTACGGATCCCTTCTAGACCCGAGGGTTGCCCTGGTGGTTTTAAACCCATCTTTGACGCCGTTTTGCGTCGCCCGGGACCTGTTCTTCCTGATGATCGCCAAGGTTTGCCGAAAGAAGGTTGTGGTCTTTTTCAGAGGATGGAATCTACCGTTTCAGCGTAAAATCGATTCCTTCGGGCGAGGGCTGTTTCGATTTACCTTTGGAAAGGCCGACGCGATAATCGTGCTCTCGGATTCCTTTCAAAAGGCAATTCGCAGGTGGGGATATGCGAACCCCGTATACATCGAAACTACAGCGGTTGACGACGTCCTGCTGGAAAATGAGTTCCCGACCGAGCGATTCTCACGAAACCGACGGTTTCGCGAGTGTAAGCCTTTGAACCTTCTTTTTCTCTCCAGGGTGGAGCGGTTGAAGGGAGTTTATGAGGTCCTTGACGCAGTGGAGCAGATAAACAAGACGGGGGATAAGGTTCATCTGACGCTGGCCGGTTCCGGGGGCGAGCTGAACAGGGTCAAAGATTACGTCCAAAGTAAAGGGATCAAGGGAATACAGTTCATTGGGTATGTTGTTGGAGAGGATAAAACGGAGGCCTACCGGAAGGCGGATCTTTATCTGTTCCCTTCTTCCCACGGCGAAGGAATGCCAAATTCCGTCTTGGAAGCGATGGCCTTCGGTCTTCCAGTGATTACCACAAGCGTAGGAGGAATCGCAGATTTCTTTGAGAACGAAAAAATGGGGTATGTTTTGCAGAGCGGGAGCACCGGCTGTTTGGTTCATGCTTTAAACAAAGTACTAGATTGTCCGGAGAAATTGGAATTGATGGGAAAGTATAACACATCGTTTGCGGCAAACCACTTCATGGCGAGTCGGGCGGCGAAGCGGATCGAGGGAATTTGCGACAAAGTATTAGTTTCCCTTCCTCCGCTCGAATCGGATAGCAGCTGGTACTCCTCGCCGAATCAGGTTTTCTATTTGGACCACGTTATTAAACGGGGAACCCACCTCAACAACAGGGACGAAGGGGCGGTTATATGAACATTCTTTTTCACGACGACTGGGAGATAAATGGCGATGGGACCGGGGACCCGCGAAAACTTATGTTTGAACCCCTTCGAAAAATGCTGGGCATTTGTGACAGGTACGGTGTTCGTTACACAATCTTCGCGGAGGTGATGCAACAGTTTGCGATGCTGGAATCGGCATGGCCGATCCATCGAAAGTGGGCGCAAGAATGGGAAGAAGTCTTGCGTGACGCGGTCAGTCGGGGTCATGACGTCCAATTGCACATCCACCCCCAATGGAAGGGTGCGTATTTGGAAGCGGACCGATTCGCTCTGGACTATTCTCAGTGGAATCTGGCTCGCTTGGAGGAAAGTGAGATCTACGATCTCGTATCAAGGGGGAAGGAGTATTTGGAAACCTTACTCCGCCCGGAAGATCCCGATTACAGGGTCGTGGCATTCAGGTCCGGCGGATGGATGGCGCAGCCGTCCGGCCCGTTGGTCAGGGCGCTTCAAAGAGCTGGAATCAACGCCGATTGCAGTGTCGTGCCTGGAAAAAAACTGCATTATCCGGAATTCGGTGGAATTGATTACACGGATGTCCCTGATTCGCTTTTGCCATGGTGCGCCGATTCGGAAGACGTATCCCGGTTCGCGGACGGACCAAGTGGGTTCGTTGAACTACCTACATATGCTGAAACGTTTCGCGTTCCGCTTCCGGTTCGTCTGGTGTGCGGGAACTTATTAGGGATTCCTCATTATTGTCGAGTTTATGCGCGGAAGCGTGAGAAAGACTCACAGGTCGATTACGCGCCAAAATGTGACAGACCGGTTGGACGCAGTAATTGGAAGGAACGATTGTTTGCAACAAGAACGACGTACGGAAGTTTTGGCTACCTTCATCATCGTGCCCTCATGCGGATGTGCCAAAATGCCTTCGAGGCGGCGCGGGCGAAGAATGTACCGGATGCTCCCTTGGTTTTGCTTACGCACTCCAAAAGCCTTTTCGCCTTCTCCAATTTCGAGAAATTTGTCCGCCGTCTATCGAAGAGATCCGAATTTCGTTTCTCCACTACGCGCCACTATGTAGAGCGCCTCATGAATGGCGAGGTGGATGGCCTCCCGTTGGTGGGGGATGGAGAACTTATCAGCTCCCAGAATTCAAAAGGCATTTATATATCGTAAGGACGAATCAACCTGGATCCATTCCTACTTCGCGTAATCTATGAGTTCTCCGTTTACCATCTGCCTAACCCATGATGTGGATCGTGTTAAAAAAACCTATCAATACCTTACGCATGACATACGACGGGGACGATGCGGAAATCTGGCCCGGATGTTTGGGAAAGGTAATCCATATTGGAATTTCGAGGAGATTAAGGCAATCGAGGATGGGAATGGGGTTCGCTCGACGTGGTTTTTCCTCGACGAGTCGTTCCCTTTCGAACCCCTGCATCCGAAAACGTGGAAACTCTCCCTCGGCCGGTACTCGATTCAGGATCGGAGCATTGTGGACGCAATCAGGAAGTTGGACAGCGGGGGATGGGAGATCGGACTTCATGGGAGTTATCGGTCGTATCGCGATGAGTCGTTGTTAAGAAAAGAAAAGCACAGGCTCGAGGAAGTGTTGGGGCATGAAGTAAGGGGAGTCCGGCAGCATTACTTGAACCTGGAAATTCCTCGGACGTGGAAACTTCAACGTAATGCGGGGCTGACATACGATGCGTCCTTCGGATTTCGCAGGGGGTTGGGCTGGCGTGCCGGTCACCATTTACCTTTCTACGATCCTGATAGCGGGATGGGGATCCTGCCGTTGGCGATCATGGAGTGTAATCTTTTTCAAGAAGCAGGCGGAGACGTGGAGCGGGCGTGGTGTGTAGCCAAGGAAATCATGGGAGAAGCCGAGCGGCGACGCGCAGTTCTAACGGTTCTATGGCACCCGCACGTTTTCAGTGAATCCGATTTTCCAGGGTACGCTGAAATTTACAAACGAATTATAGAAGAAGGCCGCCGAAGGGGCGCTACGTTCTCGACGGCCGGAGAATGCTTCAAAACAGAACCCCCTTCCGCATCGGGATGTGATGCGGGTGAAATGAATCCTTTAACAATGAGGCAGGTGACGCAATGAACTTAATCAATCGACTGATTCTATTTGTGGGAAAGGAATTGCGAGCTAGTCATGGAGCGTGTCTATTTCGTCCGAAATTCTATTCCGGCCTCTCGAGGCGATCGGAACAGATTTTTGATAGGACGAGAAATGACGCCCACAACTACCTTAGTGACTGGTCGCGGTTGAAGATCAAGTGTAACGGGCAATACCGGATAATCCTGGATGACAAGTTTGTGTTTGACCGGGCTTTCGGCGGAATGCTTCGTTTGCCTGAGATCTACGGAACGATCGTGGAAGGTCGATATGCCTCCCAGCGGGCCTCTGGAATTTCGAGCCGGAAGCCGCAGGACTCATTCGATGAACTGCTGGTGAAAGAAGGCACTTTAGTTGTCAAGACGGTTCGCGGCCATTCGGGGCGGACCGTTTGGATCCTGCGAGCTTCAGAAGGAGGCTCATACAGCGTAAATGGTCACGAGGAAGCCAGGCATGACTTCTGGGAACGGATGAAAGCGATGTCGGTTCCATTGATTGTCACCCGCTTCGCCCGAACCGGTGGCTTCGCTTCGGCGTTTTATCCTGATTCGAGCAACACCATCCGGATCATTACAATTCACGACCAAGAAGGCCCATTCGTGGCAGGTGCCGTTCAGCGTATTGGGAATCGAAAGAGTCGTCCATTGGATGACTTTATCCAAGGTGGGCTTTCGGCATGGATTTTCGACGATGGAACCCTTTCTTCCGCCGCTACCTACTCCGCGGAGCGCGGTGTGGAATGGTTTTCGAACCATCCGGAAACCGGGCAACGAATCGAAGGTGTGACTGTTCCGGATTGGAACTCGATGACGGAAGAAATTCTCGATGCGGCTCGCGCATTTCCGATTCTGCCGATCATCGGCTGGGACATCATGCAAACAGACGAAGGAATGGTTGTGATTGAAGGTAATAACGTCCCCGGACTACACTCGATGCAAGTCCATCAGCCCTTCTTAAAGAAGCCGCGGGTTCGCCGATTCTTTGAACGGGAAGGTATCATCAGGTCCGGGGAAGTCACCTCCGAACTGGAGACTCCGCAGACGAGACAGGCATTCTGATGGACACCAAGAATCATTTGATCGCCGAAACGAAGACCCGCTCCGGATACGAAGCAAGAATCCTCGAAGAAGATGAGAAAGACCTTTGGGACGATGTTTTGAGGTGTTCTGATACCGGTTCGGTCTTTCATCACTTTACCTGGCTCAAAGCTGCGGCGAAGCACTCGAGCACGCGGCTGTTCCCAATCATTTGTGAAAAACGAGGCGAGGGGCCCGTGTGCCTTCTTCCGGTATTCGCGAAAAGACAAGGGCCTTTTATGCTGATACAGAGTCCACCGCCAGGATGTGCGATTCCTTACTTAGGTCCTGCATTCCTTACAAAGAGCGGTAGGCAGAATCGAATTGAATTCGAGCGACGCGAGATCATCGTTACGGTTGAGGCTTACTTAAAGCAACGTATTGGATATGATTTTCTGCGGATCGTCGGTACTCCGGAACTGGTCGATGTTCGTCCTTTCACCTGGCATGGGTTCGACGCCCGTCCAAACTATACCTACAGGTTTCCCCTCACGATGGGAGACGGGCGGGAGCGAAATGGTTTCGACAAGCGTGTGAAAAAGCGGATCAAGACTGCACTTGCATACGATCAGGTATACCCCCTGTCGGAGAACGGAAAAACGTTGGACCAGTTCCGGGAATGTGTAGGGGAGCGTTATTCAAGTCAGGAGATGGAATTCAAACCCTCCATCGGATACTTGAGGGAGGTTGTTGATGGGTTGGGAAGGAATACCTTGGATCTGAGGGGGTTTTGTACGAAAGATCGGTTTTTGACGGGCGTGCTGTTTGCGAAGTTTAAGGAAAATTGGATCGGTTGGATCGGCGGCGCCAAGCCACCTGAAGGTTACGATGGCCTCGTGGATCTAATCCATTGGAACGTGATTGAAGAGGCGAGCCGGGCAGGATTCAAGTGCTATGAGCGAGTGGGCGCGAACACACCCCACCTGTGCCAGAACAAATCCAAGTATAACCTCAGGCCGCAGGTCTATTTTGAATTAACACGTGGAAGCCTGATGGCGAAGAACGCATTTCGGCTTTACCAATGGACCCGCCGAGGCGGAAGGAGGGAAGATAAAGAATGAATGAGATGACCCTGACGCGAGAAGAACACCGCGAAATTGAACCCTACCGGCATGCGTTCTTGAAATGCCTGGATTTCGTCCGCAGCCGTAATTTCAGAAGTTACGACCTGTATGATGGAATCAATTCGAGGCACTCACTTATTCGTGACGGAAAATGGCCGGGGCTCCTATCGACCTATTTTAACAAATTTTCCCCGATCAATCTTCGGAGAATATTGGGGATCGAAGCGTCGCGTCAAAATTACGCCCTTGCGACGATCGGCCAGGCACTCCTGCGGTTTAGAGGAGAGTTAAGCGGCCGGAATGAACTCATTCGAACTTTTAAAGAGGAGTTTGAAAAAACGACCCTCCGAAAAGTTTATGGATACGATTCTTGGGACGGCCACGGATTTCCCTTACGAATGTGGAGGAACTCTCGTCCCGTTGGGATGACGGGAATCGTTGGAAACGAAGCCGTTGGACAATTCCTTCTTGAATACTTTAAAGAAGAGAATGATCATGACGTGATTCCTATGCTACGTAGTGCCAGGGATTTCATGCTCAATGAGCTATTTACCAGGTGGAACGAATCGCCCCACTTTCGCTACACTCCCGCCACACCAAACTGGGTTTGGACGTATAACGCATCGGCAATAGGATGCCGTTTTGTTCTCCGGGTGGGACATTTTCTCGGCGATGAGCGTGGTCGAAAGGAAGCAGAATCCGCATTGACCGCAATAATCAGGAATCAGAAACCCGATGGATCCTGGTTATATAGTATGAATCTTAAGACAGGTGTTGAGAAGGATCAGATTGATTTTCACCAAGGCTTCATTATCGATTCTCTCATAGATTACATGGAAGTGTACGGTGAACGCGCAGACTTCGTGGAGAGTGTGGGGAGGGGGTTGCTATTTTATCGGCGACGCCTCTTCTCAGAAGAGGGACGAGGTGTCTATCGATACCCGAGGAAATGGCCGATTAATATTCATAATCAATCTCAGGGAATCCTTACCTTCGCGAGGGCGGGACGTTGGAGCCAAGACTACCTAGCCTTCTCAAAGAGCATTGCTGACTGGACGATTAAGCATATGCAGGACAGCGACGGCCACTTCTATTCCTTCAGATACCCCTTCTGCGTCAACAAGATTCCATACATCCGATGGAGTGATGCCAATATGCTTAATGCACTCACTGTGCTAATGGATTCGATCGAATCATTGTCGACCGATTCGGGGGCGTAAGCTCTATCGTCCGGCAAACAGTGTGTCCTGCCCCCTCGAGGCGGAATTCTATGAAGATCCCCAGAATTATCCCCCCCTTCGATCAACCAACAATCGAGGGAATGTTAGCAAACATCCTGAACCCGCCGAACTTGTTGGACGAGATTATAAGGAATCAACTCAAGAAGATATACCCAGGCGCATGCTATGTTGTTTTAACTGGAAGCGCCAGGGAAGCGTTGCGCATCGCGCTTGAAGCAACCGTCGATGGCCCGGGCTCAAAGGGGTACGAAGCTTGGGTGTGTGATTTTAATTGCCGTACTATAATCGATGGAATCTGGAGTCAAAACTTACGAACGATTGGGTTCTTTGATGTAGATGGTTCTTCGGAAACCTTGCCCTCATCCCTCGATGCAGAGGGTTCCGGGGACGCAGTGGTCTTGAATACAAGCCTATTCGGTTGTGCGTTCTTAAAGTCCGGATGGCTTCGAACCTTTAGGCGCAAAGGAGGCATTGTCATCGATGATGACGCCCATGATTTTGGTAAGGAGCGGAGAGACGAGGATCGCGGGGACTTCAAGATCGTTTCCTTTGGGAATGACAAACCACTGTCAATCGGGAAAGGAGGGGCACTGCTCGTCTACAATCCAAATCATTTGCAGGCGATTAGGTCGGTGGAGGCTCGGCTTTTTCGACGAGAGCCTCAGGACGAGCTGCGTGAGATTGTGGGTGCGCTCCTCTACTACTGCGAATCGGATCGCGGCCGAGACATGTATCAAATCAATGATGTCAATCATTTCGTCCGACTAATACCGTGGAACGGCGAATTCAAGGATTACCTAGGTAGAGTGAGAACGGTACTCAGGGAACGTGGCCCTGGAGAGGAGTTTCGGTGCGAGCTTTTCTCGATAATCCAAGGAAGGGGTAAAAGATCGAGGGCACTGCTTCAGAACATTGGTTGTCTGGCAAAGAAAGCGCTCAGGAAGAGCGGGTTCAATGGCATTCGGCAAGTTGTGGAACCTCGACTCATGGGTGAAAACAGCAAAGCTGCTTTGGCTGTAGTTTTGGAAAAAGCGACCCTTTGGTCGGAGAAGAGGGAAAACAATTACCAGCGGTATCGCAGACGGATCGGGCATGGGCCCGGAGCAGGACATGAGCTTTTCAGTTTTGGGCCCGCCCTTCGCTATCCATGGGTTGCGCCTGACAAGGCAACATGGAATCGAGTTGTGGACGTGCTCGGAAAAGAAGGATTTGAAGTGGGGGTATTCAATTGGTCCAGGACATTGAGCAAGCAGCTGGGAATGGAAAGCCGCTGCTCAATTGCCGATAGCTGGACAAAGACACTCCTAAACCTTCCATCCTTCCCCAGCCTATCGGACAGACATATTGAACGAATATGTGACGTAATAAACGAAAATAAAAAAGAATCGGAAAGAAAGCCAAATGCGAATCCTTATATTTCTCGGTCACCCTGCACATTACCATCTATTCCGAGGAGCGAGCGATGGCCTTAAGAACGTTGGTCACGATGTTCGTTATGTAATCAAGAGCAAAGATATCCTGCGAGATTTGCTCGATTCGGAGAGGGAAGAATATTTTGACCTTCTCCCGGAAGGACGTGCGAACGGATACGTCGGAGTTGCCTGGGGATTCCTCAAGCGGACATGGCGTTTGGCCCATTATCTAAAGAGGGAGCGTTTTGACCTCCTGATTGGAAGTGATCCGAGTATCGCTCAGTTGGGAAGGGTTTTCGGAATGCCATCGATCATCACGGTTGAAGACGACGCGAGTGTGATTCCGCATTTCGCATGGATGGCATTCCCCTTTGCCAACGTGATCCTAGCTCCCGGTTGTTGTGACGTGGGCAGATGGGCAAAACGAAAGCTGGGTTACGAAGGATTTCAAAAGTTGGCATATCTTCATCCGAACCGGTTTACGCCTGATCCGCTCCGCGTCCCATTCCTGGACGATGGGCGTCCCTACTTTTTGATCAGACTCTCATCCCTTTCAGCCCATCACGATTTTGGCGTAAAAGGTATTAATCCCGATACCTTGAAGAAACTGATTCATACAATGGAGAAACGCGGAAGGGTCTTGATCTCTTCCGAACGTCCGTTGAGCAAAGAGTTTGAGAAGTATCAAATTTTGCTTCCGGTGAGGGATATGCACCACCTGCTCTTTTACGCGGATCTGTTTGTCGGTGATAGTCAGTCAATGGCGGTTGAGGCCGCAATGCTGGGCACTCCATCCATCCGCTTCAGCGACTTTGTGGGTAAAATTGGAGTTCTGGAAGAACTCGAACACCGCTACGGGTTGACCTTTGGAATTCCTGCCACGGATCCGGAAGCTTTAATCCGAAAAGTCTCCGAGGTTCTAGATACTCCAGGTCTGACGGATGATTTCTCGGCACGCCGTCAGCGGATGTTGGACGGGAAGATCGACGTGACAGCTTTTCTTACCTGGTTGATTCAAGGATATCCTCGGACGGCCTTTGAAGCGATGCAAGGGGACACGAGCTGGCAGCTCCAGTTTGGTCGTTCCGGGGAGGCTGTGCCTAACTAGCAACAAGACGGATTGACCGATATTTTAAGAACTCCTCGCATCCCTGGCGGGACTTTGTTCGCTCGGGAAGAAGAGCCAATCAACTATACTATGAACTTACTCTCTATCGTGGGGGCCCGCCCGCAATTCGTGAAATTGGCACCATTCTCGCGCGCGGTTCGCGGGCGAGGCTGGAACGAAACTATCGTTCACACCGGACAACATTATAATCCGAACATGTCCGAATTGTTCTTCGATGAACTGGGGATTCCAGCGCCGGATTTCAATCTCGGCGTTGGGTCTGGTGAGCCCGGTGCTCAAACGGCCGCCATGTTGGAAGGGATTGAGGAATTGCTTTTGGAGCGAAGGCCGGACGCAGTTGTCGTATTTGGTGATACCAATTCAACTCTAGCCGGGGCCCTTGCAGGGAGGAAGCTGGGAATACCCGTGGTCCACGTCGAGGCCGGACTGAGAAGTTTCAACCGTTCGATGCCCGAGGAGACGAACCGCATTGTTGCGGACCATTTGGCGGACATACTCTTTGCGCCTACCTGTAAAGCCGTGGCTCACTTGGATCGGGAAGGTTTAAGTTCACGTGTGTTTCATACTGGTGACATCACTGTTGATGCCATCCTTGAGAACCGGAAACGAGCCGAATGCAATTCGACCGTCCTGACCGATCTCGAGTTGGAGTCCGGTCAATTCTCACTTCTTACCCTGCATCGGCCATATACGGTGGACGACCCACAGACTCTGAACTCCCTTCTGAACCAATTGAAAGAGTTGGATGGAACGATCCTCTTTCCCGTTCATCCCCGAACACGAAAAACTCTCGAAACGGTTCGAATCTCGGTTGGAGACGGTGGCTCGATTACAGGGAATCTCCGCGTCATCGAACCACTGGGATATTTGGATTTCCTGAAACTGATGATTCACTCCAAACGGATTTTAACTGATTCCGGGGGAATTCAAAAGGAAGCTTACCTTTTAAGAAAGCCCTGCGTCACATTGCGTCCGGAAACCGAGTGGGTCGAGACAGTTGAATCTGGATGGAATGTTCTTCTTCCCGTTGAGAGCGACGATTTGGCCGACCGAATTCGAGGATTCCAACCCTCGGGGGAGCAACCTCCGATTTTCGGAAGAAATGTATCGCGACAGATGATGGACGCTATCGAAGCCGGAATTTCACCATTGGGTTTGAAGCGCGATAATGAGCTGTTGGCTGCAGAACGGTAAGAAGCTTCGGGCTTACCCTTAGGTCAGAAGTCGAAAGCCGGGTTACCCCGGGGCACAGACTAGAAAAGCTACCGGGTGTTTAAAACCCAATTTTGTTGTTAAGGTGTCGTGCATAGAAACCCGCATTCAGTCCCACTTTGTCATAAAGTGAATTTAAGGAAATGAAGCAAAGTAAATGAATCGGGGAAGTGAGCACGACTCAAAAAAAACGGCTTTTCACTTATATGTATACGGTCCAATTAGACAGCGCGGAAAGACACCGGTATCCTGGACGTGGTGCCAACGGAAAATGGTTTCCCATTCGTCGAGAGGCTGAATATGATGCCCCCCCTTACGCTTTAGGAAACAACCCCGCCGGGGAATCTCCGACTGCCATTGCCAGCGCCCTAAATCGAATTCGTGAAATCCGGAGCGCGGAGGTAAGCAAATTCTATCGTGATAATCTATCCCATCTAAGTGATTGCGTTTTTACCTGGAGCATCCGGCGCAAGTACATCGAAGCGCTTGATATCCAGTTGCGCGGGATAGGGGTTCTGCAAAAAATCAACAACTCACGTTGGGTCAATAAATACTTTCGCGCAATTAATGAACGTTTGCATATGGGAGGAATCTTTGTCGGGTGCGCCGAGGTAATTAGACAGAGAAAACTCCGCATCTGCGGAAAATTGCCTTGGGGTTTGGCGACCCCATATTGTGCCTTGGACTTCGTCCTTCATCGAATGTGGCCGAAGGTTCCGGTTCTGAAGAAGATATACTTTGCGGCTACCCGCGGTCGCAACCGACCGATGGCCGAACCGGAGTTCCTGGGCCGCTTACTCTCATGTGGTTTTGAATTTATTGATTCGAAGGAGATTGGGGGACTTATGTATTTCGCTGTTCGAAAGATCAGTCTGGCCAGGCCTGTCGAATCGCCAACCTACGGCCCATTTTGTGCGCTCAATCGCGTCGGCCGGGGAGGAGAGGTGATTAGGGTTTTCAAGTTGCGAACAATGCACCCTTACTCGGAGTTTCTACAGGAGTATGTTTTTGAAAAGGGAAATCTTCAAGATGGAGGCAAGTTCAAAGACGATTTCAGAATAACCTGCTGGGGCAGATGGTTGCGTCGGTTCTGGATCGATGAAATTCCCATGCTCTTGAATTTACTAAATGGTAACATGAAATTTGTCGGAGTCCGCCCCATAAGCTATCACTATTATAGCTTGTATCCGGTCGAGCTACAGGAACTGCGGAAAAAGCACACACCGGGATTACTTCCTCCTTTCTATGCGGATCTACCGAGAACGTTCGAGGAGATTGTAGCTTCGGAAATGAAGTATCTCCGATCCTATGAGAAAAGCCCCTTTGCAACCGATGTTCGGTATTTTTGTGCTGCAGTGAGGAATATTTTGGTCCGACGGGCCAGGAGCGCATGATTCGTATATAAACTCTTGTTAATATTAGTAACATTAATGTGGCAAAAGCCATTAATTGAAACTGAAAGACACCCGTTGTTGGGAACAAACGTATGAAGATTGCTATTATTGGACTGGGCTATGTAGGCCTTCCTCTTTCCCTTCAATTCAGTGCCTCCGGCGTGGAGGTTATTGGATTGGACGTTGACGCGAGTAAAATTGAGCTCTTACGTCGAGGAAAGAGCTACATCAAACACATCACCGACAGCGCTATTGGAACCGCGTTGGCCGATGGGCTCTTTAAGCCTTCAACGGATCTGGCGCGTGTTGAGGAGGTGGATGCGGTGATAATTTGCGTTCCAACTCCATTGAATAAATATCGCGAGCCGGACACATCATTCGTGTTGAACACCGGGCGCATGATAGCCCCCTATTTACAAGGGACAGGCCATTTTGGATTCGAAGAAAGCGAGGGAGTTGAGTTTGAGGACGCGATGGTACCCAGCGGAGCGGTTTGCAGTACAGAGGTAGGAGGTGAAGACCTGATTGAGGGCGTTTATGATTCGGATGGACCGCCCAAAACCGGGATTCACGAAGTGGGAGTCAACAGAAACTCCGTGAGATCAAAGTTGGTGGTTTTGGAATCAACTACGTATCCAGGGACGACCGATGAAGAACTCCGATCGGTGCTCGAAGAAGGATCAGGAATGGAAGCGGGAGTTGGCTTCAACCTTGCATTCTCTCCCGAGCGCGAGGATCCGGGAAATCCGAATAGCCGTGTGGCTGATATACCCAAGGTAATTGGGGGCTACACCCCTGGGTGTTTGAGCCGTGCCATGAAGCTGTATGGGATGGCCATCGAGAACCTGGTCCCGGTATCTTCCTGTAGGGCAGCGGAAGCGACGAAATTACTGGAGAACATCTTTCGGAGTGTAAACATAGCTCTGATCAACGAATTGAAGCTTATCTATGAAGCAATGGGTATCGACGTTTGGGAAGTCATTGACGCGGCGAAAACCAAACCGTTCGGTTTCATGCCTTTCTTTCCCGGACCTGGACTAGGGGGTCATTGCATTCCAATCGATCCGTTTTACCTGACGTGGAAGGCCCGGGAATTCGGGCAACATACACGGTTCATCGAGTTGGCCGGGGAAGTAAACGCGAGCATGCCCAATCATGTTTTAAAGAAAGTAGGGGAGGCGCTGAACTTGAATGGTCAATCCTTTAAGGGAAGTCAAATTTTGCTGGTTGGGTTGGCATATAAATCGGACGTGGATGATATGCGCGAATCTCCCACTTTCGTCTTGATGGATGAATTCAGCAAACGGGGGGCGGAGGTGAGTTATTTTGATCCGTGGATCCCTGAAGTAACGCCGACGAGAGAGCACGCCAATTGGATTGGAGCCAAGTCGGTTGAGTGGCGCGAGGATGTTGTTCGCGCTTTTGACTGTGTGGTCATCTGTACCGCTCATACGGTCGTAAACTACCGCGAATTGGGAGAATGGAACCACTGTATTGTCGATACGCGGAACGCGATGGCGAAGGTCGGTTGTAAGGGGAGTAACGTAATCAAAGCTTAGATTCGGTCCAACGGCTACATTCTCTGTCACAGAAACAAACGTATACCACGATTATGAATAATATTCCTAAAATTGCTGTCCTCGGTTGCGGTTATTGGGGCAAGAACCTCGTTCGTAACTTTCATCAGCTGGGGGCCCTCGGTCTTGTTTGCGACCCGGGGGCCTCCGGCAGGTCAATGGCGGCCGATATTGCTCCCGGTCTCGAAGTTGTCCCGGATATCGAGACCGCATTTCGTCGAGCCGACATTTCAGGAGTGGCCATTGCGACCCCCGCCGAAAGCCATCACCGGGTATCTATACAAGCGATGGCGGCGGGCAAGGATGTTTTCGTCGAGAAACCGTTAGCGTTGGACCACTGCGAAGGACTCGACATGAAAGCGAAAGCCGAGGCGACTGGATGTGTACTTATGGTTGGTCACCTTTTGGAGTATCACCCCGGTGTCCTTAAGTTGCGTGAAATGGTGACGGAAGGGATCCTGGGACGGGTGAACTACATCTACTCTCACCGGCTCAATTTTGGAAAAGTCCGAACTGAGGAGAACGCTTTATGGAGTTTTGCCCCTCATGATATTGCCGTGATGCTAAGACTTGTCGGAGAGATGCCATTGGAGGTGACTTGCGTGGGAGGAAACTATATCACCCCGAACCTGGCTGATGTCACGATGTCCTGTTTGCGGTTCCGGTCCGGCCTGCGGGGCCACATCTTCGTCAGTTGGTTAAATCCGTTTAAGGAGCAAAAGCTGGTGGTTGTAGGCGACAAGAAAATGGCGGTTTTCAACGACGTATCGGCGTCCGATAAGTTGATGCTTTATAATCAGCGGGTGGAAATACGGGATCGGGTTCCGTTTCTTCACAACGGTGATGCAGTGCCCGTGGAGATTGACGTCGCTGAGCCCCTGCGGAATGAATGCCAGCATTTTCTCGACTGTGTGCGGGAACGCAAACAGCCGCTAACCGATGGTCAGCGGGGAGTTGATGTCCTGAAGGTTCTTGAGGCCTGCCAGCTCTCCCTGGAGAAGGGAGGGGATCCCATCTATCTCTCTGATTCAGCGAGAAGGTTTACCCCCGGCATTGCGGTTGAGCGGGCTACGGAAGGTGCTGGCTTGGTTCATCAATGAATCCATTTTCCCAGAAAAGGGCCATCGGAGTCATCCTCTGGTGGCTCTCCAAACCAAGAGGCCCGATTTATGAGTTATCATGCTGATCCGAGAGCGGTGATAGACCAACCTTGCGAGGTTGGAGATGGAACGAGATTCTGGCATTTCGCACACATTTGCCAAGGGGCCAGAATTGGTCGAAACTGCGTCTTCGGCCAGAATACCATGGTGGCCGACGGCGTGACTGTTGGGAACAATGTTAAGGTTCAGAACAATGTTTCCATCTATTCGGGAACGACAATCGAAGACGACGTTTTTCTCGGCCCCTCCTGTGTCTTGACGAACGTCACTAATCCCCGATCGCAGGTGAAGCGGCAAAGTCTTTATGAGCGAACCCTGATTAGGCGCGGGGCTACAGTGGGGGCGAACGCGACTGTTGTCTGCGGAATTTCCCTTGGCCGTTATTGTTTCATTTCCGCGGGTGCGGTCGTGGTTCGAGATGTTCCGGACTATGCTTTGATTATGGGAGTTCCGGGCCGACAGAGGGGATGGATGAGCCGACACGGTCATGTATTGGAACCCGATGCTGACGGACGGTGCAAATGTCCTGAATCAAACTATCGTTATCAGATTTTCCATGATCAAGACGAACTTTCCTACCTTCGCTGCCTTGATCTGGATGAGGAAGCCCCCCTTCCCCAGGAACTAAGTGAAGGGCGAATCGGTTACGAAGAACTAAAGGTTCCGCGGGTTCAATGAATTTAGCATGTCGGCAACACCAAAAGCGAAACCTCCGAAAGCAAAGAATTTCCAATGATAGTACCATTACTAGATCTAAATGCACAAAATGATCCACTTGCTCCTGAGTTGAAGGCAGCCTTTGAACGGGTTCTGTCCTCCGGGCGCTTTATTCTCGGCCCCGAAGTCAAAGAACTCGAGGCGAAGATTGCAGAAATGACTGATGCGAAGTATGCGATTGGAGTAAGTTCAGGGACCGATGCCATTCTTCTCGCATTGATGGCCCTCGACATTGGCCCGGGCGACGAGGTCCTGTGTCCGAGCTTCACCTTCTTTGCAACTGCGGGATGCATCGCTCGCACCGGGGCGAAACCAGTTTTCATCGATGTCCAGCCGGACACCTTCAATCTGGACATTCGTGATGCCGAGCGAAAGGTAACTGAGGCGACGAAGGCAATTATTCCGGTTCATCTATTCGGTCAAGCGGTGGAGATGGATTCAGTGGCGGACTTCGCCGACCAAAATGGCCTGGCGGTGATTGAAGATGCCGCGCAGGCCCTTGGTGCCAAGTATAAGGGACGTCCTGTGGGCGGTCTCGGCACGTTTGGTACTTTTAGCTTTTTTCCTTCGAAGAACCTTGGGGGATTTGGGGACGGGGGAATGTTGGTCACCAACGACGAAAAGTTGTCAGAGAAAGCCGTTACATTACGCGCGCACGGATCCAATCCTAAATACTACCACCGTTTGATCGGAGGAAACTTTCGTCTGGACCCGTTGCAAGCGGCGCTTCTCCTTGTTAAACTCCCTCACTATGAGGAATACACGCGGCTTCGTCAAAGGAACGCGGAACGGTATGCAAGAGAACTTGTAAAGCTCGCTTCGAGTAAAACCGGTTCAGGAACTTCCGAGCGGGAACGGACTCAATGGCCTTTAATACCGCCAGTGAATGTTCAAGGGGACGGGCATATCTGGAACCAATATACACTGCGCCTAACCGAACCCGGGCGGCGCGATCGCCTTAGGAAAGACCTGAACGCGAACGAGATTGGCTCCGAAATCTATTATCCGGTTCCGATGGACGCGCAAGATTGTTTCGCTCACCTAAACCAGGAAGGAACCTGTCCGGTCTCGACACAGTTGGCGAATGAGGTTTTGAGCATACCAATTTATCCCGAACTGAGGGTTGACCAGCAAGATGCTGTGTTGGCAAGCTTGACTTCCGGACTCCTGGACATGGAAAGCGAGCGCCCTAGTGGCGGCGCTTCCCTGGCTCAACGCTAAGAAGTCAATTCCACCGGTCTTATTGTAGTCCTCTTAGCAACTATTATACCTTGAACCTGAGTCGCCATTTACTGTGGGTCCTTTGCTTGATCGCGCTTCTCGATTCCTATGGCGGAATCGGGGTTCAGGGTGCCTCCGTAATGGATTTCGGAGCGAAAGGGGACGGACGTGCGGATGACACCGCTGCCTTTCGCGCCGGCATCGAACAGGCTCGCGAGGGGAGTGGTGACCTGGAAATACCCCCTGGGCGATACTTGATCACCGGAGAAATAATCGTGTCCTCCGCGGTGCGAGTTACTGGAGCGAGTCACCGGGAGTCGGTCATTTCATCCGGTAATGATTCAGCCCGGTTTCTATTCAACACAAGCGCGGCCACATTCCGGGATATCGGATTCGAAAATATGGTGGAGCCGATAGCGTTGGTCCCTCATGAAGGATACGTTCTTCGCGACGTCAGCTTTATTCGATGCCGCTTTGAAAACATAAAGGTCCAGAACAGGAATCGCGGCGTGATTGGATTAAGATCGGGAGCCAGATCGGAGCGGATACATAAGATACAAAACCTCGTCGTGGAAAAGTGCCTATTTAAGAGCATTGACGCACACGCAATAAATATCCGAGGAAACATCAGCAACGCTATTATTATCAAGAATCAGTTTCTAGACATTGTCAATGACCCCACCAGCAAATCCCCTCGAGGCGGATTTGCAATCCGCCTCGGCGAAAGTTCGGACGACGTAAATATGATTGAGGAGTTCCGCGACCAAGGAAATCACCTCATAGAGCGTAACTTGATCCGAAATTTAAAGAAGGAAACCAAAGAAGGAAACTTAATTGGCATACTGATCTACGGAAACTACAATACGGTTCGGAATAACACAATCACAGGCGTTGACGGAAGTGATATAGGAAATGACACAAACGCCATATACATAAGGGGAGCCTATAATAGTATCCTATCAAACATCATACGGGACATTCGCGGCTCTGACGACGATGGCGCTCTTACCTTCAAAGGTGGTTTAAATTTAGGAAATCGTAATAACATTGTCTCGCACAATCGGATCGAAAACATTTTTGGGATGTCTGCGGTGGAAGCCTCCACGTCGGATCTCCTTTTCTCGCGGAACGAAATCATCAACGCCACGACGCGCGGATTTCAGCAGCGGATGGGCGATGGATTGACACTTACGCATAATGAGTTCCGGAACGCCGACACCGATATCCGCACCCAAGGCGGGAGGATTGAAATAGTAAACAATAAATACATCGATTCGAGAATATGGTTGAGTCAGCGTCGGGCGAATCCCTCACGCCGTGAGGCGGTGATCATAAAGGAGAATCACTTCAAATGGACGGGGAAGTCCGGATCTCTAATTGGCTTTGCAAATAGCGTTGAGGAGCGATTTTTGTCGATCATAAACAATTATTTTGAGATCTCCCAACCAGATTACGAACCTGATAATCTTTTTAGCCTTAAGATAAATGGACTAGCCATTAGACTGGAAGTCTCCGGAAATTCCATTTATCGAGGAGCGATTCCCCCCGGGAAACCGGAATTCAAGAAACTGAAAGAGGCGATTTTTCACGGTGGTAGCATCCAGAACTGAAGGCATGACAAGTAATCCATTAGTTAGTATTGTTACTCCCGTTTATAATGGCGCAAACTACCTCGCTGAATGTATTGAGAGTGTGATTGGGCAGACATATAAAAACATAGAGTATATTATTGTAAATAATTTCAGCGCAGATCAAAGTCTTGAAATAGCTGAACATTACGCAAGGCGTGACGATCGTATTAAGATTTTTAATAACGATAGGTTTTTAAATCAAATCCCAAATTGGAATAATGCCTTATCCAGAATTTCGAGTGAAAGCGAATATTGCCAGGTCTTGATGGCCGATGATTACCTATTTCCTGATTTCGTGAGAGCGAAGGTCGAATTCGGGGAAGACCATCCTACTGTCGGAATTATTTCATCGTATCGACTGAACGGAACAAACGTAAATCGTGCCAACATACCATTGGAACGAACGTTCGTTCCCGGAAAGGAGGCAGGCCGAATGCGATTACTAAAGCGGTCCGATGCATTCGGTTCACCGAGTTCTTTTCTGCTCCGGTCTCGCCTGGTCCGGTCCATGGATTTGGTATTCGATTCCGAGGAAATCCACGCTGATACCGATCTAGTTTATCGCTTACTCTTAAAATCGGACCTTGGCTATATTCATCAGATTCTATCTTTTACTCGATTACATGAGGAATCGACTACTACGTTCTGCCGTGCGTATGCAACTTTGTCTCTCTCCCATCTCAGCTTTACCAAGAAATATGGGCGTTCGTTTTTGAATGATTCGGAAGGAAAGGACTTATTTAGAAGACTTTTGCTTAATCAGCACCGGGCGGTGGCGAGCCGTCTTTTGGGAAGAGGCGGTTTATCGGTCGTTAAATATCACAAGCGAGAGCTATCAAGAATCGGAAGACAGTTTTCGTGGCGAGTGATGGTCTACGCTCTTTTGATTGAGACCTTAATGACGGCCAGAGCGGCATTAAAGGGAAATAAGAGAAAAGTGAAACGCGACGTACAATTGATTAAATTCAAGGAAAGAACAACATTATGAGAATAAATTGGAGCTATGGGTTGGAGGTTGATCCAAATTCCGAGGGAACCTCGGACAGGGTTTTGCAGCCTGGCGGGGGAGGTCGCGGGACATGGATATAGGAGTTACTATCATGATGGCCGTTTCAAGTCGGTCGGAAACCTTGGAGCGAACGCTTGATTCTTTGAGCAGGTGTAGAATTCCAGACACCTTGTCACAGGTGCTCATTATTGAGAATGGAGAGGAACCGGTGTTGGCGGAATTAATTAATAAGTTTAGGGATAGGCTTCCGGTGGAGCACCAATTCACAGATGCTAAGGGCAAGAGTCGGGCTTTGAACTATGGCATAAAGAATTTTGTATCGGATGGCGAGTTTGTCATATTCACCGACGATGACATTCGCTTTGAGGAGTCATGGATCGTGAACTACGATCGCGCGTTTCATGCTAACGGGTCAGGTTTTTTTTACGGAGGTGCGTTTGCGGTCGATTATGAATGTGCCCCGAATCCATTATTGAAACACAAGTTGCCTGATTCGGGTCGTGGAATTGGGGAGGAGGTGTTTCAGGCGAACGACGATAAGAATTTTTATGGTTTCAATTGGGCCGCGAAAAAGGACGATTTGGTTCGCGCAGGACTTTTCGACGAGAATCTCAGTCACGGCTCCGAGACCGGGGCGACGGGTGAA
>LFIK01000546.1_pt1 | contig 28191 bp, 34 predicted proteins | sample 643401 | NCBI WGS metagenome assembly LFIK01 (sample SAMN03777447, study PRJNA286221) | soda lake metagenome | biome: soda lake; feature: Kulunda steppe; material: water; isolation source: sample T5-Br brine of Lake Tanatar-5 | place: Russia: Kulunda steppe | collected 2010-07
ATTCCTAACCCACATAGGTAAATTAGTTGAAATATCTAATCTATTACTAAATAAATCATCTAATACTGATTTAATTCTAGAAGATTCTGAATATACGGATAATATATCACCCTCTTCATTAGCAGTAGTACTTTCTTCAGCAAATATATCTAAAGCCGCTGAAATTTCAGGAGTGAACTCCATACTTTCAAAATCATAAAAAGCTGCTAACCTAGTTGGTTCATAATAAATTGCTTGAGTATATAAATTAGATTCTATTTTTTGCCAATTACCTTCTAAATATTTGGATTGTTGTTTCTCTAACTTTTTCTTTTCAAACTCAGCTTTACTAGTGGTTTTTAATATTTCTTTTTTGTCAAATTTATATGTATTGGGTTTTTGTCCCATAGTACCATATTCTCCAAAAGCAATATTAAGTCTCTGCCAAGCAGTGTATTTCTTATTTCCCATGTATCATTATTTTATTATAAATATAGTATTGTTAGCGTTAAAACAAACAAATTCTACATTTTACCACCAAACAACCAAGAATATTTTTGATAATCTTCTTTATTAATTTGTTGCCTACCATGAATATCTTGTTTATCCGAAGGAAACGAAGGCATTAAAGGGTCAAAATAGGTTTTCTTAATTTCTTTATCACTTTCATGTAATACCCAATTATCTAATAATGTTTTAGCTTCTTTATTCGCTTTTTCTAAATCAGCAAACGAATATTCTGATATATAAATAGGCATAGACAACGACATAATTAAATCATCGTGTTGTCCTTTCATGTGGTCAGGTCTACCATTAATATATACAAAAGTGTCTAATTCAGAAGCTAATCTAGAAGACCTAATTTTAAAATCGTTTCTAACTGCTTCTTCAAAAGCAGCTATTATTTGTACTCTTTTATGGTTAAAATTTAACCCCGCTTTTTTATTTTTAACTCTACTATATGCTGACCATTTATCCGAATTAGATTGTCCTTCATAATATAGATTTTTATATCTAAGTTCTTCCAATTTAGTCGTTGTTGCTATACCCATACCCCCTGTAACATCAACAACTATCATAGCGTTATATAAGGTGGCCCATTTATAACCTATATCCGCAGCAACATCAGGAGGGACTTTACCGTAATACTCCAATACCTGTTCTCGTTCATCGAAATCAATCATCACCATACCCGTAAAATCATCACTCTCACCAGAACTAACATCAATACCTAAAATATATTTATGACCCTCCACAGGCTCTTTCCATTGCCATAAAGCACCACCCATAAATTTATTTGTAGGTTCTATTACATCATTTTCTTTTATACTTTCAATCTTTTCGGCAGGTATTACGTTATCACCTGAACCTAAGAATGCACAATTAAGCTCCTGATTAATTTTTCTTTCATCAAACTTAAGTTTTTTAGCCATTTTTTCAAACCAAGAAGAATATGGTCTATAACCTTTTTTTATATTTTCACCTATCTCCTTAATATTTCTTTCCCTAGGGTTTATATGACCATAATCTATGGATATTTCAGAATCTTCATACTTTTCCCTATTTCTCATGTAATGTATGATATTATCCACTTTAACTAATCTTAAATCTTTAGCATATCTAGGGTCTCTATACCAAAACATTTCAGTTATTCTAAAATCATTTAAACCTTTTTGAGCTTGAGAATATATACCATAATAAATTGGGTCGTATCCGTTTGGTGTTGATATAACTATAACTTTACCACCAGTTGATAAAGATGCCATACAAGCTGCCCAGAAGTCCGAATCAGCTTCAATATATGCTGCTTCATCAAATACTAATATTGTCGGCGTATAACCTCTTAAAGCATCTTTTGAAGTTGCCACAGCCTTAACTTCACATCCATTACTTAGTCTATAATGTGAAGCGGCATTTTTTTCTTTAACAAAATCCACTCCGAACCAACTTGGCCACTGATTTAAGAAACTCCTAACCTTGTTAGCCATTTCAGTGGCAGTATCTTTTTTATTCGCAATAATTAATATTTTTTCAGGTTAACTTTTTTTTGCTGTCACGATTTTTTTTGAGCACCATGCTGAAGTAACTGTAGACACACCAGCTTGACGATATTTAAGGGCTATATTCTCTTCATAATCATCATAATCATTTATAAGATTTATTTGGTCTGGAAATAAATCTAAAGGTACATGTTTTTTTTGTGTATTGTCAAATGTGGACAAATATGTTTTAAGGGCATAAGGAGTGTTTTTTAAACATTTCTTATACTCCATAAGAATCTTTTTTTTCTTATCATTCATACTACTTATTTTAATAATAAATAGTCATAAAAAAAAACCTATCGTTAATTCGATAGGTTTAATAATTATAGGATGTAGTTTAAATTATTTTTTATATAAATTATTTAATAATTGTTTTGCCTTTTCAGGTTCATGCACAACATTAAATATTAATTTTTTAAATTCTTTAGTGTTTAATTTATTTACTAAATAAAACATATCACCTTCACTTTTAAAATTATCTAAACACTCTAAAGGTAAACACTCTCGATATTGTTCATATAAAGAAGGTCCCATTCTTATATCCCAAGTCTCATTTTTTAAAGTGTCTACATTATCTATTATCATATCAGCTTTTTCTTTATCATCAGGTAAAGAATGTGTACCAATAATTTCAAAATAACCCTTAATAATCTCGTGCATAAAAAATATTAAATTAGCACCTTCTACTTTAATTTCAGTATGGTCTTCTTTATCACTAACATCTTCCATACCTAAATAACTATCAATTTTCTCATCTCCTTGGTTAAACTGAGCAAAAATAATGTTTCTGTAAAATTCGTTATATAAACCTAATAGTTCAGGATTGATATTATTTATGTCTTTAGAATACATATTAATTATAGGTGCGCCTTTAACCGCAGCTCCTTGTATTAAACAATTAGTCAATCTACGCCTTTCTAATTCGTCATAATATTCTTCTTCATCATTGAAAATACTTTTTATTTTTTCACTATCAACAATATCATTTTCTGAACTAAATTTTAAATCATATTGGTCGGTATTATTTTCTTTACCTATGTCATATTTAACCCTAACATAGGAATTATCGCTAATTTCAAACTGTTCATATAATATCTTAGAAATTATATTATCTATTTTTTTATTGTTATTTTTTTCTATTAATGTTATTTCTTTACTTTTATTAAGAGTAAGGTATAGTAAATTTGTATAATTTATATCGGTTCCAATACTATCATAACATTTATAATATCTATCTAATATTAATTTAGTTTTAGTTTCTTTATTTAAACAAGAAATCCCTTTGTAGGGATTTTTCATTAAACCTTTAAATAGATTTTGTATTACAGGTCTTTCAAACTTCATTATATCTTTATTTAATGTTAATACTTTCTGCTTTTGGTCTAGGTTTGTGTTTAGGTTTTAAAGGGTTATCCGTTTTAGGTTTAGTTTTAGGTTTTGTTACGGGTTGAGTTTCAACCATTTTAAAAATTTCCATAATTCTTTTTTTATTTAAAAAATAATCTTTTTGCAAATATAACTCTTTTTCTATTTCTTGCAAATTTAAATTGTCTAAATAATCCGAAATTTCTGAATATTTATGTTTTTTACTTATTTTTTCTACATTTTTATTAGGATATTCATCCACATCTTTTTCACAATATTCTAAAGATTTTTTAACATCCTCTAAAGGCATCTCATCTAAAAAAGATAAACTATTTTCTAAATCAGATGTTGCTTTAGTAGCTTCTTTAGCAGCATTACTAATTTTAGAAATTTTATCTTCTTTATTTTCTGATAATAATAGTGCTTTAATTAATATAGCTTTTTGTTTTTCATCCATTTTATTTATGGTATGTGCACTAAAATTAGTCTCTAATATTTTGTTGTACTTCTTCATAAGTTAATAATATATCTCTTTCATATAATTTATCTTTCACAGACTCGATACCCTCACCATAAGAGAATACTAACCTAGGAAATCTTCTTTTAAAATTTTCCATATATGAGTCATGACTCTCCCAACCCACAGCGTGTATTCCGTCTATACCATCATAATAAGATGCAAAGTCACAATCTTTAAGTAAATCTAATTCGATTTTAGTGTTTTTTAAAACTCCCACACCATCAATATATTTTAAAAGTGGTGGTTCAGGATATCCGAAAGCTGGCATGGAATCCCAACCCTCACCTTTTATTTCATTATTTAATTCTTTACTAAAAATGAATTCATAGCTAAACTCACCTTTATAGTTAACACCTAAATCGTTTATAAAGATAAGTTTCATTATATTATTCTACCTTTTTCTGTAATTTTAACTTTTTTACCTTCTTCATTTACGAATAAGAAGTTACCTAAATTTGTTTTACCTAAGAAATCTACTTGGGTATTTTCTTTCAAATATTTTACAGCCGAATCAAATTGTTTTTGATTAGATTTAAATTTATCAAATTCTCTAACTAGTGTAACTATTTTAGATTTATTTTTAATAAAATCTACTTTTTCGTTTATACTAGATTTTTCACATTCATTACATTCTTTTTCATCTAAATCTAAAGAAACGTCATAATCATCTTCATCCAATATTTCGGACAATTCATCATCTATATCTAAATCTTCTGAATCGTCAATATCTAAGTCAGAATCGTCAATATCTAAGTCAGAATCGTCAATATCTAAGTCAGAATCGTCAACTAAATCCTCACCTTTATCTGAAGGAGACCCAGCACTATCCATTTCACTATTTAACCTAGATAACACATCTTCTCTATCTTCTTCATTTAATTTAGATAAATCTATTGCAGATACTATAGAATTTATAACATATTTAATATCACCTGAAGTTAATTCTGAGTTTCTCCTAAAATCTCTTATAAGTTGCCCTAAAGTTCCTGTGACTCTTTGAATTTCTTTTAAAGATACTTCACCTTCAGTCTCTTCCTCACTATTATCTAATTCATCTTCTGAATCATCCATATCCAAATCTTCTGAATCATCCATATCCAAATCTTCTGAATCATCCATATCCAAATCTTCTGAATCATCAATATCTAAGTCAGAATCGTCGATATCCTCTTCATCTTCTTCAGGCTCTGGTGCAGGTGTTTTAAGTTTAAATTCTTGTTCACCAAACAAATTTATTTCTTCCTCAAAGTTATTTAATCTACTTTCTTCTTTAATAACCAAATTTATTCTATTTAAAGCCTTAGAAAAAGTTTTATAATACTTTCTATTTTCTATAATATCTAAATGTTCGAAATTTTCAGAAGATTCGTCTTTCTCCATTATAGCATATCCATTTTTTTCATGTACAATACCATAAGATTTACCGTTAGGCAATTTTCTAGTATATTCAATGTTTGATTCTACACAATTTTCATTAGCATCTTCTTTTATATTTCTGCGAAAATCTGCAATCTCAAGAATCCTTTTAATTTTTTCGTCTCCTTCCAACTTTTCGCTACCTAAAGGTTTTATTCCACTCATATCTAAATTTAATTAAATTTTTATTTATTAATAAATATAGATAAAAATAAAAAAAACCATTATATGTTGATGGTTTTCTTTATTTTAGTATATTTTAATTATTTAATCTATATTTTTATTAACCACATAACTAATATTATATCTAAATATGGTATATGACATATTGCCATATATTTAGGAAAATATATCATCTATCTTTTTTTATATGTTTTTTTTTTACGTATATTTGCAACATATATAAACTAAAAATAAAAATTAATGGCAACAATTAATTCGACAGGTAAAAGCAATGAAAAGTCTAAAACGTTAGAGAATTTCTCAACTAATTTGAGTAAGTTAGCTATAGAAGGTAAATTAGAAAAATTGATAGGTAGGGAAGAAGAAATAGATAGATTGTCTCAGATATTAAGCAGGAAAAAGAAATCTAACCCAGTAGTGGTGGGAGAACCAGGATGTGGTAAAACCGCCTTAATTGAAGGGTTAGCAATAAATATTGCTGAAGGCAATTGTTCCACCAATTTAATAGGTAAGGAAATTTATAATTTAGATGTTAACTCAATAATTGCTGGTACTAAATTCAGAGGTCAGTTTGAAGAAAGAATGAAAATTATTATGCAAGAGGTTAAAGAACATAGTAATATTATATTATTCATTGATGAGGTACATACAATTGTGGGTGCAGGTAATAGTTCAGAAGGTTTGGATGTGTCAAATATTATAAAACCTTTTTTATCTAGAGGAGAAATACAAATAATCGGTGCTACGACACCTAAAGAATATAAAAGTTCATTAGAAAAAGACGGTGCATTAAATAGAAGATTCCAAAAAGTTAATTTAAATGGTACGAATAGAGAGGAAACTTTAAACATATTAAATAAAATTAAAACTAACTATGAAGAATTTCATAAAGTAAAATATAGTGATAAGTTATTAACTTTATGTGTAGATTTATCTAACAAGTATATAAAAAATAAAGTACAACCTGATAAATCTATTGATATATTAGATGAGATAGGTGCTAAAACTAATCTAAATTACCAAGTTCCTGAAGAACTAACTGAACTTAAAAATAAAGCTAAAGAAATAAAAAAACAAAAAGATTTAGTTGTTAAAAAGCAAGAATTTGAAAGAGCTGCTGAGATAAGAGAAAAAGAAAAAGAGATTATTGAGGAGATAAGTAGAGTTGAACATGACATTTCGGTAAATAGAAAATATGTTGAAATAAATGAAAATTTATTGTACGACACTATCAGTAGCATGACTAAAATACCTAAAGATGTTTTAGATAAAGACGATAATAGTAATATTATTAATATTGAAAAAACATTAAAAAATAAAGTTATCGGTCAAGATGATGCAATTGACAAAATATCTAAGAGTATTAAAAGAAATTACACTGGTGTTAGAAAAAATGCTAAAACTGTAGGTAATTTTATGTTTGTTGGTTCTACAGGTGTTGGTAAAACTTATTTAGCTAAACAAATAGCAAGACATGTTTACGGTTCTGAGGATAGTTTAATTAGAATGGATATGAGCGAATTTCAAGAAAAACATACAGCATCTAGATTAGTAGGTGCACCTCCTGGTTATGTCGGTTATGGTGAAGGAGGTGAACTGACCGAAAAAGTTAGAAATAACCCACATTCTGTAATATTATTAGATGAGATAGAAAAAGCCAATAAGGACATATATTCGTTACTATTACAAATAATGGATGATGGACATATTACCGACGGAAATGGCGTTAAAATAGACTTCTCTAATACATTAATAATTATGACTTCAAATGTAGGGGTTAAAAAGATGAATTCTATTAAGGGTAGCTTAGGTTTTTCAACAAAAGAAACTTCTTTAGAAAAGCTCAAGAACTCTACTTTAGATAAAGAGATTAAGGAACATTTTGCACCAGAATTTCTAAATAGAATCGACAATATAGTTAAATTTAATAGATTAAATAAAAAAATGTTGAAAAACATTACTAAATTAGAAATTTCAGAATTTATTGAACACATGCACAAAAATAATTATAATATAAACATTACTACCAAAGTAATTGATAAAATAGTTTCAAATGTAAATGATTTAGATAATGGTGCTAGACCTATAAAAAGAGAAATTCAAGATTTAGTAGAGAATTTCACTAGCGACATGATATTATTAGGTAAAATAAAACATGGTAAAGAATATACTATTGGTATTGAAAAAGGTGAATTATCATTGAAATAAGTAGCTAAGTTAAATTTTACTTAAAGACTAGACAATAAACGTATGTAATGATTATATTTGTATTATTATTATTAATTTAAAATATAAACAAAATGAAAAAATTAATGTTATTATTACTAGTATTCACTACAACTTTATTGTTTAGTCAAAAAGAAGATTTTATTGTCGATGAATTCGAATGGGAAAATATGGAAACTTATGTTGACTTATGTAATAAAACAAGGTCGACATATGAGTTAAGTTCAGAACAAAAAAGAAAAATAGATTCTATAAATGAAACTTTAATAACTCATAGAGTGGTTTATGTTCATAGAGAAAAATCTAGGGATGGTGAATTATCGGTTATCGCTTATACTTTATTAAGTGATGAAGAGTTTAATTTTATGATGGATAATACTTATAGTAATAAAAATAATAGTAAAGATTACATTAGGTTAGTTATATATAATATGCAACCTAAAGTAAAAAATATTAAATCAATGACATTGAACCAATTATTAATATTAGATGAATTATATGGTAAAGAAAGAGTTTTAGATACTCATATGGATTATGATGATGATGGTAATTTTGTAGAACATAAATCTGAACCTATAACAATTCCTCCAACATTATCAGATAAAAGATAAAAAAAAGACTCTGATTAGAGTCTTTTTTTTAACACAGGTAGTTGATAGTTAAATTCATATTAGATGCAGGTGTTTTTATATTTAATTCCTCAACGTTTTTAATTTTAATTTTATAAGGTTCGTTAATTAACTTAGGGGTTAAATTATAAACCTCATCTTTAATTTCATTAAAATAATCGGTATATTTTTTATATACGTTATCACTTATACCTTTACCTCCTTTAATTAATATCGCAATCATTTTAAATAGATTATCAAAATCTGCATTACCTTTACCATAGAAATATTTCAAATAATCATATAACACTCTACCCCCCGAACTAATAGGTACTTTTTCTGAAGATAATATACTTTTAATACCGCTACCTTGGTCTGAATTATTAGTTAAAAAACCTAGTACATTTCTATTACTGGGTACTTTAAATTCTTCATTTTCAATACCTGAAAATAATTCTATTGTAGGGAAGTGATACCTAATAATACCGACAGCTAATTTAGAAAACGTAGTACCGTAAGGCTCTAAATTGTAGTTAGAGTATGTTGTCCTTAACTCATCTATAACTTCACCTTTTGAATTTACAGGTTTAAATAGGTTACCACTTTGTATAATTAAAAGTTCATTATGTTTCTCACTAAACTTATATTCTGACGAATCTGTGGCAATAAAATTATTATTTACCTTATTACTAATTATTATTTTTTTATTTTTACAAGGCTTACTTATGCTAACCCTAACAACTGAAATTTCAATAAATTGTTCAGAATTATATTTTCTAAGTTTATTTTTATCTTTTAAATCTTCAGGAGAGTTGTAAGGTGTATCACCCACAACTAAATCATCAATCTTTAAATTTATATCAACATCTAAATCACTTAATCTAGATTCTATATATTTATAGGTTTTTCTAGCTCTAACCTTAGCTAATTTACCCTCACTCATACTATCAGGGTTGGTTACTTTGGATTCCCCCGCAGTTATTGATATATTGAAACTACCTTCTCTAAATCTACCTCCAACCTTATCAAACATATTGTCGACCAAAACTTTAATTTTACTATCTGTTTCACTACCCATAGGAAATAAAACTCTGTTTTTATATAATAATTTAACTTCTTCCTGTTGCTCTACTAATTTTTTGACTATATTCTTTAAGTCAGATTCTGTAAGTCTAATCTTCATATTATTGTTTTTATATAAATATGTTAAGTTAGCTAAAAATACCTTTAAAATATAAAAAAAACGGCTCAACTAAGAACCGTTTTGAAAATTTAAGAATATCTCCTTTTATTTTAAAATTATAGACTTGCCTATAAATAGACTTTACCAAAAACGGTTCGACAGTCATATATGCCGATATAAAATAGTTTATTTATTGAATAAAGACTTACCAGTCTCTACCCCAATCTTACCATCTATTTTTAAATCATTCTTTTCTTGATACTTTTTAACGACATTCTCCATTTTTTCATCAAAAATACCGTTAGTTTCTAAATTTAATTTACTTTTAAACATGTTAATAACCTCTCTTATTGCAGGATATTCGTTAGAATGTTTATGGACGCCCTTTTGTAATAGAAATCTTTTATTTTTAAGTCCATCAATCACATCTTTAACAGATACCTGACCTTTATTTGGTATTTTTTTACTTTTTTCTGATTTGCTTTTTTCAGCTTTGTCTTTTTCAGCTTTGTCTTTTTCAGTTTTTCTTTTTTCAGACTTATCGCTTTTATCAGTACTAATAATTGGTATTTCTTCACCATCAGGAGTTATAACCCCAGGTACTGACGATTCTTCTATATTTTTATTTTCTAATTTAATATTGCTAGTATTTAAACACGTCAATTTACCTATAACTTTGCCTCCACTACTAGCTTCTCGCATAATATAATCGTCTCCTTTTTTATATATTACACGATTTTCAATTCTGTCATTTACATCCATTTTCACAATTAAAAATGGTATATTATTAACACTTATTTTACTTTTCATAGGTAAAGTTTTAAAACAAGGATAATCTCGAATCACGTCACTTTCTAGTTTTTCGGAAAGTTTTTCTAATTTATTAGCTTTACACGCTGTTTCACTGAAGTGTCTAGGAAACATTTCTTCACTATAAAAATTTTTAGCAAAACTTTTAATTTTTTCTATTCTACTTTGTCTCATTGGGTTCATAGAATAGTCCCTGTTAGCCTCATAATAGGTTAATAAACTTTCCCCTCTATATTGGGCAAATTTAATGTCTATGTATAGAGCTAAAGGTAAATATAATACATTATTATCCCAAAAGTTTTCTATTTCACTATTAATCCTTTTATAGTATGGAAAAACGTTAAAATTTTCATCATCACTAAAATAAATGTCTAATCCACCACCTAAATCATCTAGTTCAGTTTCATCTTTCATTAACTTAACTACTGTCTTAGGGTATTTTTTAACTTGGTCATATATCCACTCTATTTCATTTCTTTTAATAGAGGTTACACCAACATTTTTACGGATTCTAACCCAAACACTGTCAGCAGCATTTTTAGTTATAACATTCAAAGGTTCACATTTCTTATTATATACAAATTCTTTTTTGGATTCACTTTCACGTATAAGTCCGTATAGTTTTTTTATTCTAATTCTTTCTAAATTGTCCATATCATTTTTTCTTCCAAACACTTATCTTCTTACTAAACTCTGGATGATTTAAAATTTTCTTCTTATAATCAGAACTATCCAAAGGCTCTCTAAATAAATATCCTTTAGATAATAATTTACTTATAATATCTTTTTGAATTTTATTTAGATTATTATTTAATTTGTTAGTTGATATTAGCTTGTTTAAGCCACTTTCTTCTTTTTCGGATAGTTCTTCATCCGAAAATCTTAAAGGTTCATTATCTAGCTTATTTGCGTGTTTATTTAGTACTTTATCTTTAGTTTCATTTTCTAAACTAGAATTAATTTCAACTTTATCACCTGGTACAATACTAAAATCTCTTAAATCTGGACCAGAATTATTTATTATGGTGAAATAATTTATACCCCCACTTAAAAAATCAGAACTTTGTTCTTCATCTGAAAACGGTAGATTAATATCAGAACTTTTATCATATGAACCTAATCGAACAAAAGGTTCGTTAGTTTTTTTGTCCATACCTTTAACCACAACTACAGACTTTATAAATGCAATGTCTTTAGGGTATTTTTTAATAAAATTCCTAAATTTATTTTTTATATCTTCAATTTCCGAGTTATTAAACTCCACCAATTTTTTTTGTTGTACATCTTTCTTAATATCTATACTATAGAAATTAATTTCATTTAATTTGTCACTTATAATATATTCTATGCTTGCCATATTAATTATTTTATTTTATTTTGTTATTTTATGCAGACATCAATACTATTTACCGCATTCTTGATACTCACATCTTTATTATTAGATACCCAACGATGACCACGATTTAACAATCTTATGTAATTATTTGGACCACCTTCACAATTAGAGTCTAAATAATATAATTTAACTTCATTCGTATCATCATTAATTTTTAGTGCCCCACTTTTTATAATATTAATTGTGGACGGTTTTATGTTGTCACCATATTTATCAATAATATATTTTACAATATCTTCTTTTCTAATATTTTCACCTTCAGCTTCAGACTTAACTATATTAGAAAATAATTCGAAAGTTTCCATTATAAATTGATACGGTAATGAAAGTATATTTGTAATGACTCCCCCACCTATTTTACTGATTAGTTCAAAATTACTAATATTTTCATCATGACCTTTTAAATAATCACCAATATTTCTATTTGGGTCTGCAATTACATACATTAAATTGGCAGTTTTAAATCCCAATACTATACGAAATAGATGTTTATTAAACCAAGTTTTTCTAAGTATTTTAATAAAAGCTTTCAAAAATGCAATAGCAGAACTTTTATCTGTAGCTTTTCCAAGAAAACTCTTTTTAGCATCCTTAAAAGATTTACTTTTTAAAAATGCACCCAGTAACTGATTATATCTTTCTCTATTAGTTGTAAATAATTTTTCTAACACAGCTTTATCTCTATTGAATAACCTACCAGTAGTTAATTCACGCTTAGATTCATTCTTAAGATAAGTTACGAAAGTATCGACTTCTCTTTTACTTAAACGTTTAAACCCTAATTCTTTATTTAATAACCTAACACTGTTAGCAATATCTTCATTAGAAGTCCTCATACTTTCAATATTATTCAATAGACTTTTATATCCTTTACTTTGTTTAATATCTACCCTATTAACATTTTTAGCTGCTCTACCAGATAACTTAGTTAATCTATCAAGAGCAGCATTTTTATTAGCTTGTCTTATAACATTTTGAGCCCCTGAATTAGCCACATCCGTAAAGCCAAATTCTCTAAAGCTAATTCTATCATCTAAAATTTTATTAACTTTTTTCAAGTTATCACTGTTAGATAAAAATTCAGACACTTTATCTTCAGGAATGTTTCTAATATCAGTAACATTAACTCTAACACCTTTTTGTTTGGCATATAATTCATAAGCTATTTTTTTAATTTCTAAATCAATAACTCTTTTAGCTTCACTACTATTTTTGAAAAAATTAGTGAATATTATTTTATAGTTTTTAGGGTCTTCTGATATGAATTTAGCAAACCTTATTTTGTCTTCATTTTTTAATTTGGATAAACCTCTAAAATAATTTAATTGATTATGTAATTTAACGAAATTACTTTCACCGCCTAATTTTTTATGAGCATCTTTTTTACTCAAAGTGTTAAACCAGTCTGCCAACTCATCAAGCATTTTTTTATTAGAAAATAACTTACCAATACTAACCTCTAATAAAATATTATTAGTATATCTATTTATATTTTCATTAATATAATTTTTTATTTCGACACTATTCATTCCAAACATCTTTTATTAACTTTATCATAGCTTCAGATTCGCTTTCAGTTATTTCATCATTTTCTATTGCCCCATCTAATATATTTCGTATGTTTTCATAATGTTCATCCGAACTATTAGCTATACTAATAATATCTGATATGTTATCGTCATTAACCTCTCCTTTGTTTCCGTCAGATATATTAGTTAAGCCATAATATGATGCAATATTATTATAACTTATTGCGACACCTTGATATATTAATACTGTACCCATAAATTTAGCAATAACATTACTAAATATTTTTTTATTTTTAAGTTTAGACAAAAATAATAAAAATTTAATAAATTTTAATTTCTTTGCTATACCAATAAATGATTTGGTAGCTGCATTTTTAATTGCTATAGATTTAATAACTGATTTATTATTTTTTAATTCTTTTAACGCTGTTATTTCTTTTTTCGTAATTCCAGCTTTTTTCAAATTACCCGTTTTTTTAGCTTCACTCAGTTTCTTAGATAATTTAACTGCACCTTTAGGACCTAATTTAGCCATCATAGGTAAACTTTTTGCCATTACAGTACCAGGTATTAAAGCGAATAAAACACTTAACCCAGCGTCCATCTTATCACCTTTGCTATACTCAATACCAGCAACGCCTAATTGGATAACTGAAGATAATATAGCACCTATGGGTGGCGCAATAAAAACCAACCCTACTGATGTAACATTTAAAATAGTTATTAAATTTTTTTCAGCCCAACTCTTTCTTTTATTATATAATAATTGTTCGTTTAACATATATCATTTCAATTTATTGGCTACACCCCTATTAATACCATCTTCCCAAGGTATTGAATCATCCAAGGTATTAGCTTTACCCCTTTCAATATTAATTTCTTTTTCCCAAACACCAACATCATTAGTTTGTTGTATGTCTATATCAGTTTCAGTACCAGTGTCTGTAGTTGCATCCTCAAACTCTAAAAACTCTTCTTTAGATTCTATGTCAGAAACTATCTTTTTAATAATATCAATAAGTTTTATTTTTTTAATCAAAGTTATCTTTTTATATAAATATATGTTTTAAGTTAAAAACTACTTATTAATTTTAAAATATTGTACTCCCATAGAATAAAATATGAATTTAGCTTTATTTTCCTGTACTTTTTTACCCATGGCAATTAATTTTTTATGGTCATTAATTTTAACCCCTTTTATTTTATATTTCTTATCTTCCAAATGTTTATAAGAATCAACTTTAACGGTGATAGGTTTATGTAACTCATTAATTCTACTTATAAGTTCTTTTTTAGTACCAGAAATAGCTATATCATATTTTTTACATAATTTTTTTAATTCTTTTAAACTTAAGTTATTTAAATTAGTTTCCATATTAAAAATTTTTAATCATTTCTATAATTTTTGGATTTGGATAAATATCTAAAGTATCTCTTTTAAAATTGGATGTTACCCATAAACCCTCTCCGCTATTTATCGCTATATCATTATAATCAAAAGAATTTTTAAATCCTTTCACAGAATCCTTATACGTTCTTATAGCATACCTAGTATTACCATCCATGATACCATTAACTTCTAATGGTTTATCGTTAATCCCTAAAATACCCTTATAATTTAATATCTTCTGTATTTCTAAAACTGGTAAATCTTCAATATCATTATCTTCCTCTAAGTACTGATAAATACCTTTTTTTAAATCTATATCTAAACTATTAGATAAATATAATAATAATTTGTTTAAACTATCAATTTGCCTATCACTATATTCGTACCAATATCTATGTCGCCTAAAATTTTTACCTAAATCACATACTAAACCATTATCGACTAAGTCATTCACACTATTATAATATTCATTTTTACTGTTCTTACTTAAAAAAGAATAAGAACATAAAACAATTACTACAGAATGTTCATTTATGGTTTCACCGTTTTTTTTACAATCTATAGAATTTGAAAATGAATTTATAGGTAATATATTATGTATCTTACCGTCATACTTATCATCACCTTTAAAAGATACATTACCAATAACATAATGAGGTGCGACGCTAATTTCACCCCCACCTTTACTCCTATCCAACTTTAACTTATTAATATAATTTTCAGGATTGTGATTTCCAGACGAATGTTTAATTACAATTGTCTTTTTATTTTTATTTGTGATTTTATATTCACTTTTATTTAATATATCTTCATATATGACCATATAATTCTATTCTTTTATTAATAAATATAAGGCTTTGAAGTCTGTGTTAAAAAATTTATGATAAATATTTCTTAAAGAATAAAAAAAGTTTTATATTTGTAAAAAAATGTTTTATGTACAAAAATATAACTACTGAAGACGTAGTAAATTATCTAAATGGTGAATCAGATGAGAAATACATAACCTATATAAGTTATGATTATAGGAGTAACAACATAATTAAGACTATAGACGACCCAGATAAAGGTAAAAGATTTGTTAGTGAAAAATTAAAGCCTTTTTGCTGGTTAAACATGAAAAAATTATTAGAGTTAAATTTTTATGGTAATACCAGTAAAAGTAATTTAAAAACTTGTTTAATGGAAGCAGGTATCATCCCAAATGAAAAAGGGGTGGTATCGTTAGAAACTGGGGGTAACGAATATTTAGAAAACGGTCAGTCTATAATGTTTAAAAGTTCTAAAACATATTCAGAATTAATATCTTTTTTTAAAAAAGGGGGTGTAAATCCTTGGGATGAAAAATTTAGAGACCATGTTACAATATTAAGTCCTCAAGAACAATACCTAATATATAACGGTAAAAGATTATTCAAAGGCATGGAAGAGTACGATGAAGTACATAGAATGGTATTTGATATTGAAACTACAGGACTAGACCCTGAAAAAAATGAAATATTTTTGATAGGTATTAAAGATAATAGAGGGTTTGAAAGGGTTTTAGCAGCTAATGATGATGCCTCTGAAATGAGAATGATTATAGATTTTTTTAACATAATTAAAAGGTTGAAACCGTCAATATTAGGAGGTTATAACTCATCCTTTTTTGATTTCCCTTTTATTATTAGAAGAGCAGAAATTTTAGGTTTGTATATTGACGATTTAATGCCTTCATTATTTAAAAATGCTAAATATAGGAAAAAGAAATCTTTCCTAAAATTAGGACAAGAAGTGGAGGATATTGAACAACTAATAATACCAGGTATTAATATCATTGATATTGCACATTCAGTTAGAAGAGCACAAGCTATTAATAGTAATATTAAAAGTTGGTCACTTAAATATATCACTAAATATTTAGATTTGAAGTTAGATAATAGGGTGTACATTGATGGTAATAAACTTTCTCAAATTTATTTTGATGAAGAAACTGAATATTACTATAACCCTAAAACTGGTAACTATAAAGAGCTAGGTAGTAAAGGAACTGAAAATTTACTTGAAAGGTTTCCAAATGCTTATGAAGTTGTTAAAGGTAAATTTTTAGTAGAAAAATACTTATATGATGATTTATACGAAACTATGGTTGTAGATGAACAATTTAATCAAGCCAATTTTTTAGTTTCTAAATTAATTCCTAGTACATATGAAAGGGTTAGTACTATGGGTACGGCAGGTTTATGGAAATTACTTATGTTAGGTTGGAGTTATAAACATAGATTGAGTATTCCAGCTAAAAAAGAAAAAACAAAATATACTGGTGGTTTAAGTAGATTGGTTAGAACAGGGTTTGCAAAAGACGTTTTAAAATTAGATTACTCATCATTATACCCCTCGATACAGCTAGTACATAATATATTCCCAGATACAGATATTAGTCATGCTACAAAATTAATGCTTAAATATTTTAGAGATACTAGAATTAAATATAAAATTCTGTCTGCTAAATATAAAGATAGTGATATAAAATTATCTGAAAAATATGATAGGAAACAATTACCTATTAAGATATTTATCAATTCATTCTTTGGTTCTTTATCCGCACCACACATATTTAATTGGGGTGATATTGATAAAGGTGAAGCAATAACTTGTACAGGTAGACAATACCTTAGACAGATGATAATGTGGTTCGAAAATAAAGGTTATAAAACTTTAGTTATGGACACAGATGGGGTTAATTTTTCAGCTCCTGAACACATAAAAACTTATAAATATATAGGTAAGGGTTTAAATGAATTGGTAGAAGAAGGTAAAGAATATATAGGTGCAGATGCCCATGTTGCAGAATATAATGATTTATTTATGAGAGGTGAAATGGGTCTAGATATTGATGGTGTTTGGCCAGCAACTATTAATATAAGTAGAAAAAATTATGCATTATTAACGCCACAAGGTAAGTTGAAATTAACTGGTAATACAATTAAATCGAAAACGCTTCCTCAATATATTGAAGAATTTATAGATAAAGGTGTAAGATTGTTGCTTGAAGAAAAAGGTTCTGAATTTATAGATTATTACTACGAATACGTTAATAAGATATATAATAAAGAAATACCTTTAATGAAAATAGCCAATAAATCTAGAGTTAAAATGACCACAGATGAATATATCGCATACACTAAGAAGAAAAATAAAGCAGGTAATAATATGGCTAGACAAGCTCATATGGAGTTAGTTATGAAAGATAATTTAAATCCTGGTTTAGGTGAAACAATATACTATGTCAATAATGGTAGTAGGAAAAGCCATGGTGATGTCCAGAAAAAAAAGACAGGTTTGGTAATTAATGCTTACAGATTAGAAAATAAGGATATTGAAGAAAATCCTAATATGTTAGGTGAATATAATGTACCGAGATACTTAGATACATTTAATAAAAGAATTAAACCATTATTAGTAGTATTCCACCCAGATATTAGAGATAAAATTATAGTGGATAATCCAGAAAATTTTTCTATATTTACAAAAAATCAAACAGAACTAGTAAATGGTTACCCTGTAAAAGAAAAAGACCAAGATAATTTACATGATAGAGTTTTAATAATGAGTGATAGTGAAGTTAAGTATTGGAATAGACTTAATAAAGACCCATATTATATGTACGTAGAAGGTACGTTAGATGAGGTAGATTTAGACATAGTTGAAAAAAATAGGAATTTATTAGATGTTGAAAATTAAAAATAAAAAATACAATAAATTAAAAGAACTTTTTGTAGATTCAGAAAAAATGGACTTATCTACTTTTAATTCTATTCTTTTGTGTGACCCCACAACCAAGACTTCTGAATCAAATAAAAAGGAAAAATTATTTAATAGAAATGATTTTAAAGGAGAGTGTGAATTTACCTACATAGGTAAATATTCTAATTGGTTAATAAGAGTTTACCTAAATTCAAACTATAAAGACCTTTTTATTGAAGATTTATATAAAACCAATGGAGATTTAATAATTTTCCATAAAAATAAACATAAATTAGAAAATAAAGATATTAATTCAATAGGTAATCTAAATGATTTATATAAATTAATAAAACCATTTATTTCTCAAACATCCTTATTGTCTAAAAATGAAAGAAAAAAATTAAAGATTAAAGAGGGTTGTGAACTTTTACATGATACAGATAATTTTACAGTTATTAGGATTGTAGATAAAGGAGATATCGGACATGAAGCAGCTAAATTCTACGGAGGTTATCATGTAGAAACTAGATGGTGTACTGCAACTAATGTAGAACATTATTTTAAAGAAGATTATGCTAAAGATGATTTATATATAATATTAAATAATAAATGTAAAAATGTAGGTAGCATTACTAAATTACCTGAAGAAAGATACCAATTCTACTTCAAAGATAATATGTTTATGGATAAAGATGATTTGCGTATAAACATAAATGAATTTATTAAAGAAAACCCTGAATTGGTAACACCACTATTAGATAAAATAATAGAACATAAAATATTAAGATTAACAAATTTCAATACGATAAATATAAATGAATATAATTATCAAATATATAAACACATAGGATTTAAAAATATAGGTGAATTATTTGATAATTCAGATTATTATCACACATTAGTTATTGATGGTGTAGATTTGGATGATTTAAATTTTATTGAAAATTTAAATCATATAACTAGGATTTTTTTGAATAAAACTAGAATTGAATATTCTAAATTAAACTTTAACACTAATATAGAATATTTAGTATTAATAGACTCTACAATAAACAATACTAAAAATATTGAAGATAACTCACCTAATTTAAAATTAGTTAGAGAAGTAGGGGTTTTTAGGAATGGATTCCACAACAATAATAAATATAAATACATTAACATTTAAAATTATGATTAGAGAGATTGGACTTAGTGAAGTCAAAGAAATGATTACCAATAAAGAAACTTTCGTACTAGACATTTATGCAAATTGGTGCGGACCATGTAGAATTATGTTAAAAAACCTACCAAAACTAGAAAGCAAGGTGAAATTTGAAATTATTAAACTTAACGTAGAAAGTGATAAGGATAATATATCCAAAGAATTAACTGTAAGGTCTTTACCTACTTTAATATTTTATAAAGAAGGCGTTGAAGTTTATAGACATACTGGTATGATAATGAATAATAAAATAGTTGAATTAATAGATAAATTATTATAATATGGATAAGTTTTTTACCGAAATATTAGTATTTACTGATAAAAATTGTAACTTTTGTAGAGAATTGACACATAAATTAAATTGTGAGGATATAAATTACTATGAATTTGATGTAAATGAAAATAGTGAGGAGTTTGATATTTTTGAAGAATTAACTAATAATGATATCGTACCTGCAATTATAATATATAATAGGTTAAATAATTTTACCAATACTTTACTACCAAATAAAGATTTTAATTCTATAGATGAATTAATACTAAGATTAACAAATAAGCAACTAACATAGTTGCTTATTTGTTTCTATAATACTTTTCTAAGTTTCTAGTAATAGCTTTTTTAATTTCTTCATTATTAGGCGTAAGTTTATTCTTCTTTTTGCAACCGCAACCACCACTTTTTTTAGAATTACCCATTTTATTTATTTTTTAATGTTTATTATATATTTATAAATATATTAAAATATATTATTTTATGGAAATTAGTCAAGAAGAAAAAAATAGAGTTAGAAAATTAATTAAAGAGTCTGAAGAAAAGAACATTAAAATAAAGTCTAGAGGTGATGGTGATGGTAGAAAAATGAAGGCTAGTAAAAAATTATTAAAATTCATAATGAACGAAGAAGGTGACCCAAAAAAACCAAAAATAGATGGTGTTAAACAGCCCAAATATAAAGCTTATTATGATGTTAATGATGAAAAAAAGATTGGTACTTTAACCATTGGTTATGGACATATCGGTAAAGGAGTTAAAATGCGTAAAATTGATATGGATACCGCAATTAAATTATTATCGTTAGATTTAAAAGTTGCTGAAGAATGTGTTAACAGGTTTTTTGATAGGGTAGAAAAGAGAAGCAGGAAAAACAATGGTAAGAGTGATTACCACGTTACCCAAGACCAATTTGACGGTCTAGTTTCTCTAGTATTTAATACTGGTTGTGGGGCGACGGTTAACAGTAACTGGATTGATGATTTTGAATATAATAAATTAGAAATTGCCAGCAGAAAAATACTAAATTATAGGACAGGTAATTTATCTGGGATAAAAAAAAGGAGGGTAAAAGAAGCTAAAATGATTCTAAGTTCTAAACCAACACATAAAACTATAAAGATATATAGCGATGAAAAGTCGGATAGTGAAATATCTTAAATTATATTAAAAGTATCTCCTACGTTTATATTGTTTTTTTCACAATAATTATTAGGTAATTCTAATACAGTATTACAGTAGGAAGAATATCTCTCACATTGCCCATCTAAACAAGGTGGGCAATTTTTATATATGTCTACAATGGTATTATCTTTAATGAATATAATATCCATAGGTATTAAACAATCTTTAGTCCAAAAAACATGTTCCTCCAATTCTAAAATAAACAACATACCTTGCAATTCATTAGAAAATTTCTTACCTTGCATACCTTTAGAGATGTCCTCCTTAGTAACGCATACATCAACTTTTATTACTTCATCGTTTATTTTTATTTCCATTTTTATATATAAATATATTTATAATTAAAAAGCGATGAAAAAAACTATAAAAATAACCCCAAAACAGTTAAAAATGTTATCAGAACAAAAGAATGATAATTATGTTCAAATAAGACAATTAGAGGTGATATGTAAATTAGCTGAAAAATTAAAATCTGATTTAGAAAATGGTAGTAAATTAGACGAAGAAATTAAAAGTAAGATAAATATTGCAGATAGAGAAATAACTTCAGCATATAAAGCCCATATGTATGATTATGATAGTGAGGATATTAGTGGAAGTTCAAATAAGATTAGCTATGATGACTTAGTTATTGGTAAAAAATAATTATATTAATAATTAGTTAAATTCTAAAAAAAGTTTTATATTTGCCTAAAATGTAAAACTTTTTTATTTTATGGACTCTAACGAATTATACGAATATATTAAAAAATATTTTTTTTATAAAATAGAAAAAGATAGTATAATAATATTCGATATGTCTATTAACAATCATGACCCCATCTATTTAAATAGTATTAAAAATAGGGAGGTTAACATATGTGAAAAATCTATAAAACATATTCTTGGTTTCAGTATATTACACAAAAAAAACAAAAAACTATTAGATGATTTAAAAGAGAGTATTATTAACAAGGAATTGGTAGAATGTTACAGTTTCGCCATAAAAAATAAACTAAAGTTATTAGATTTTCAAAACTTTTTTTAAACTATGAGAAAAAAATATAAAGATTTAACAGAGGAAGATAAAGAATATTTATCACAAATGTATTATGAGGCACATATGTCACATAAAGAAAAGATGTCAATACTAAGGGTAAAATATGGTGTAACATCTAGAACTATTAGGAGATGGTGGAAAGAAAATTTAAACCTTACAGAAAAAAGTAGCAAATTACCAAAACAACTAATAGATGCTGAAAATAATAAAATTGAAAAAGATGTAGATATTGTATTATGTACTTCAGCTCAGAATAAGACTAGCATATTATTAAACGGTTTAAAGAACATGGAAAAATATGCTGAATATCTAACTGAAAAAGGTTTTAAGACTCAAATAGTTGTCACACCGTCAAGGTATAGAAATCCTACATCTCTTATTGAAAGTGATAAACATAAAACTGAACAGTGGTGGAGAGACGAAGTTGTGCCTTATTTACATTATGGTAAGATTATGTTTGGCGACACTTTAATTTCAGCCGATAGTAGAGTTAGACCTACAGCAAAAGAACCTCTTACAGGTTACGAATTAATGGCTAAAAATAATCACTTAATAATACCACATAGTAAAATACATTTTAAAACATTGCCTAGGTTTAAAAATAAACCTTTAAGGTCTATGCTTACAACTGGATTTATAACACATAGGAATTATTCCGAATCTAAATCTGGTGACCAAGCACATGAAAACCATTCTTACGGTTTTATTGTCATAGAAAAGAAAACTGACGGAACTTGTCATATACCTAGAAACGTTAAAATGGATAACCATGGCAATTTTTATGATTTATGTTTTTCAGTAGTAGATGGAAAAGTTAATGTTGTGGATAATTCTAAAGCTTTAATTTGGGGAGATATACATTCTAGAGTCGTTGATAATGAAATTTTTGATAAAACAATACGTCTTTCTAAACTTGTGAAACCAAATGAGCATATTTTACACGATGTTTTTGACGGTTCTACGGTAAACCCTCATGAAAGTAAAGATATGTACATACAAAGGCGTAAAATAAAAGAAAATAAACATTTGATAGATGAAGAAGTCCAAGAGTCGTTTGACGTAATAGAAAAGATAAAAGTAAACACACCTAATTCTAAAATCAATATTACACTAAGCAATCATGACGTATTTTTAGATAGACTAGTTAATGATGCGAATTGGAAAAGAGATTTACATAATTCACCTACTTATTTAAAATATGCTTACATACAACAAACTGTAGATTTGGAAAAGTATGGTAATATTTACGGATATTTATTGAGTAATAAATTCACAGACGGTAAGGTAAAATATTATAAATACAACGAATCTTTAGATATTTCAGGTTATGAATGTGGGTCACATGGAGACTTTGGGGTTAATGGAAGTAGAGGTAATTATAAAACTTTTAGTAGATTAAATACTAAAATGATACATGGTCATAGTCATAGTCCAGTAATACATAATGGTGTTACAGTAGTAGGGGTGACTTGTAAATTGCATCAATATTATAATAAAAGAGGTATGAGTTCTTGGGCTCACGCACATTCTATTATTCATAACAATAATAAAAATCAATTACTAGTTTTTGGAGATGATAAACAAATAAGTAGTTTAATAAGACTGTAGAAAAAAACCTCCAATTAAGGAGGTTTTTTTTTTATTTTAATGATTTTAAATGTGCCGTGAACACTTTTTCAAAATAGTCTTTAACTGAACTAATATTTTCATTTTTAAATAACATTTTACTTTTAGAATTTCCTACGGTTTTATAAACTCCGTATGTACTATCTTCGTGCATTTTTATACATACGTGCACCATACCAATATCGAAAGACATTAACTCAGGCATTTCATCATAAGTCTTATCGTCAATTTTCTTAGGTTTTGGCGATGAACCAATTTTTTGTTCATTAGATTGTTTTTTTATTTTTTTACCTGCTTTAACAGCGTCCTTATATGCTTTAGAGTTTGGGTGTGCAGGCTTCTCACCTCTTTCTCTCTTAGCTCTAATATTATCCCATAGACCAGGTTTTCCTTCATTTAAAACATCAATACTATCAATATCTTCAAATAAATTCATAATTTTTTTATATGCACTTAAATATTTGTCTCTTTCTCTTTTAATTAATTTTTTAGTATTATCCGAAACCGTACCCATAACTTTATCTGCAAATTTAATTTTTTTAGATAAATGGTTAATTAAGAACATGTTAGTTTTTTTAACGACCTCACGTTCCATATCATTTAATTTATTATTAGTTCTACCTAAAAAATTTATATAATCTACAATAGGGAGTGCAGCTCCGTAGGGATTAGAATTAACTTCCCCTTTTTCATTTGGATGTATTTTATTTAATACTTTTTTTAAATTAGGGTTACTATTTACAAATTTACGCATTTTTTCTTCGGTATCATCCCAATCTAACACATCTTTAACATTAGGTTCTGATTGTTCCTTCATTATACCTCTGATAATTTCCTTTAATTCACTCAATTTAATTTTTTTATTCATCTTTAATTTCTCTTAATTTTTCAATTAATTCATCAATATAATCAATAGGTAATACTATGGCTTGACCATTATCTTGTTCCATAGTGAATACACTTGGCCTTTCTTTGCTAACTTCAATATTAGTTCTATAAACAGAACCACCTAAAAAATTAAAATATTCAACTTCTTCAGACAATACTTTTCTAATTAAATTTTTTAATTCACTTAATTTAATTTTTTTACCCATAAAATTATTTTATTATAAATAGTGTTAGAAATAAAAAAAGTGATATATTTGTAAAAAATATTTACAAAATGGATATATATAAAAAATTAGAAGACGATATCGTTAACGTAGGAAATAAAATTGCTATGGGAGATATCACATCTCTTGACGGATATTTAGAAATAAAAAAAATAGAGGATGAATGTAAGCGAATTTCAGAATTAGCTAAAGACTCTATAAAAGAAAATTTCGATAGCTTTGTTAATGATATAGATAATTATGGTGGAGAATATAAGGGCTATAAATTTACAGTCGTTAACGGTTCTAAAAAATTCGATTATAAACATATAAATGAATGGAAAACTGCTAAAGAAAACTTAACTAGTATTGAAAATAAATATAAGACACTTTTTGACGCTAAACAAAAAGGATTGAGTGGTGCTGAAGTTGATATTGATACAGGCGAAATTTTAGAATTACCTAAAGTTAATTACTCGTCAGGACATATAAGAATTAAAAAACAAAAATAAATGGATATTAAATTTGATTGGAATGATATATCGATAATACCTGAAACATTGACTAGAGTTAATTATAGGTCTTAAGTCAACCCTTTTGATGAAAATGGTAAATTACCTATTTTCGTAGCACCTATGGACACAGTATTAGACGGTAATAACTACACAAAATTCAATGAAAGAATTTCAGTAACATTACCTAGAAATATAAAAAATACTGACAATTCTAAAACATTCGAGAGTTACGGTATAGGTGAGGTTGAAGAGATGATTTTATCTGACGATAATCTACCTAAATATTTGTTAATTGATGTTGCTAATGGACATATGAATAAATTATATGAACTAACCAAATACATATTAGATAATTATGACATAAATTTAATGGTAGGTAATATTGCAAATCCTAATACATATAAAATGTATGCTAAATTAGGTTTATATGGTGTAAGAGTAGGTATTGGAGGCGGTAGTGCTTGTACTACATCTGCTAATTCGGGAGTACACTATCCTATGGCTTCTTTAATAAATGAATGTTATAAGATAAAAGAGAAACATAATCTTAAGACTAAAATTATTGCTGATGGCGGATTCAACAATACTGCTAATATAATTAAAGCGTTATCTATTGGTGCTGATTATGTTATGATAGGAGGGTTGATGAATAAAACTTTCGAATCCTGCTCAGATTTTTATGAAAAAAATACTTTGAATAATTTTGTTAAAATAGATAAACCTAAAACTTACATTAAAAATAATAATTGGTATAAGAGGTATAGAGGTATGTCCACAAAAGAGGTTCAAAAAGACTGGGGTAGGACTAAACTTAAAACGAGTGAAGGTATTATAAAATATAATAAAGTAGAATATGATTTAGACGGTTGGTTGGATAATTTCGAACATTATCTAAGAAATATGATGAGTTATACAAATAGTTTAAATTTATCTGAACTTAAAAACAGCCAATTTATAAGGATAACCAGTAATTCTTACGATAGATTTAATAAATAATATATTTCTTCATAACTTTTTAATTGAATATAAACTATTTATAATTAAAAAGTTATGAAGAAATATGTGTACGGTTTTATAATATTATTAGTATTATCAATAGCTTACTATGGTTATAACGTTTATACTAATTTAATTAAAGAAAAAGAAAAGGTTAAATTAGAGAATAGAGTTCTAAAATTAAAAAATGATAGTATAAGGAAGATTGAAACAGGTTATTATAGAAGATTGGTTGCCGATACCGCAACAAAAAAAGAGTTAGAGGACAAAATAAAAGATTTAGATTTTCAACTAGAAAATAGAGAACCTATAACTTTAACCGAATACATATTTATACCTATATCAAAAGAGGGTGACGCTGAAGTTGCTATAAAAGATAGTATTGTAGACATAAAAGATTTTTATCCTGAGAAAGAAAATCCTTTTATAGAATATACAAATAGATTGAATATAAATAGCAAATCTAGTGAAAGTAATTTCAAATTAAATCCTATAGAAATTAGAATATTATTAACTCAAAAGGAAGATGGTATGTTTGAACAAGATATACAATTGCCCGACTTTTTAGAGATAAGTAAATTAGATATAGAATCTGTACCTTTATATAATAAAATAAGTAATGATAAAGGAAGGTTATTTATAGGTGTTAACGCAGGGTACGACTTCAATAATAATTCACCATATGGTAGAGGTTCTTTAATGTATAAGATAAATGATGCATTATATTTAGAAACAGGTCTTATGACAACTGAAATGATGGATATAGGCTTCAAAATAAATTTTTAAATATGTCAATAGTTGAAAAAATAGTGATTATATCCACTTTAATAGTAATTATTAACCTTCTTTTAATAAAATTATTTTCTAAAAAATATTGGTTCATAAAAAGAAAAATAAAAGATAAATTAGATAATATTAATATATTAATAGTTATTATAATTATTATTACATGTATTTTAAATTTATTCATTAGAAAGTGGTTTAATAATTTTTTTATTTAAAAAAAAGGTTTATATTTGTAAAATAATTAATAAATAATTTAAATAAAAAAATTATGGTAAATACTGATAGTACAGTTAAAGTACATTACACAGGTAAATTAAATAATGGTGAAGTTTTTGATTCATCTTATGAAAGAAAAGAACCTATCGAAGTTAAGTTAGGTCAGAAACAACTTATTGAAGGTTTTGAAGAAGCTTTAATGGGTATGAAAAAAGGAGAAAAGAAGACAGTAACAATACCTTGTGAAAAAGCCTATGGCCAACCTCAAAAAGAAGCTATACGAGAAGTTCCAAAAGATAAATTTAATGAACCAGATAAAGTTGTTGAGGGTATGCCAGTTCAAGTGGCAACTATGTCAGGTCAACCCCTACAAGCTATCGTAGTTCAAAAAAATGAGGAAAGTTTCACTTTAGATATGAACCACCCTTTTGCAGGTGAAGATTTAACATTTGATTTAGAAGTTTTAGAAATAAACTAAATAATATTAATAATATGGACATTAGAATAAATAAAAATAATAGAACTGTAACTATATATAGCGGAAAATTTGGTGAAGTTATGGTTTATTTGAAATCTTTAAACATTGAAGATATAGACGAATATAACTTAGTAAATGATAATAACTCATTTAATTATTGTTTATGTAATTGCGGTTGCAGTAACAATAATACAACACCTTATTACGTCACAAACGGAACATTATGTGGTTAACATATATAATATTTTCTATATTAATAATCATGTTGGGTACATTTTTAACATGGTTAGGTTTAGATAAAGAAAAAAGATATCCTGGTCCTAATAGATTAATGTGGATAACCTTAAAAATAGGTTTTGGATTGATAATTTTATTGTCTATTTTAAGTTTATATTTAGATTAGTGTTAACAAAG
>LFIK01000547.1_pt1 | contig 28163 bp, 34 predicted proteins | sample 643401 | NCBI WGS metagenome assembly LFIK01 (sample SAMN03777447, study PRJNA286221) | soda lake metagenome | biome: soda lake; feature: Kulunda steppe; material: water; isolation source: sample T5-Br brine of Lake Tanatar-5 | place: Russia: Kulunda steppe | collected 2010-07
CGATCAGCGACCCGGGTGAGCAACATGCTGCGTCTGATGGGCTCCTAGCCGCACTGATGCGCCAGGAAGAGCCCGGAACGGCAACCACCACATCTGGTGGCAGGTCACGCTTTCTGCCCACCCCTTTGCGTGGATACAGCGTGTCGCGTCAGGCCGCTATCGGGCACTGTTGGTCCGCGTCCCCGAGGAGGTCGCCAGAAGCGCTCGCTGGGAGACGGACGTGGCAGGACGGCTGATCATCATCTGCGGGCTGCCGGGCAGCGGCAAGACCACACTGTCACGTCAGCTGGCGGCAACCCGGCCGGCGTTCCGCCTCAGCCCCGACGAGTGGATGGATGCTCTCGGTGTGAGCCTGTGGGCTTCCGATGTTCGTACCCGCGTTGAGGCGCTGCAGTGGGACGTCGCCCAAGATCTACTGCGCCTTGGGAACACCGTAATCAACGAGTGGGGAACCTGGGGGCGGGAGGAGCGAGACGCCCTCCGGGTCGGCGCCCGGCAGCTCGGTGCAGCGGTTGAACTGCATTATCTCGACGTCCCCGTCGACGAGCTGTGGCGACGGGTGCAAGAGCGAAATCGGGAGGACCCACCGATCGAGCGCCCGGCCCTCAAGCAGTGGGCGGAGAGCTTCGAGGCGCCCGCCGCCGCGGAACCGTCGCTCTTTGACATGCCGCCGGACTTCACACCCTGATCGAGAACACCCCGGACGAGATTCGGCACCGTCTCTCAGAGCGGTGGCGCGAGCTGGACGGCAGCGACGGGCAGGTCTGAGAACACAGCAGGACGCCCGAATGGCGAAGCAAGGTTGAGACATGGCGACAGGATGCTCGCGCGCGAGGTCGCGGCAGCAAAGGCAAGCGCAGCAACAGGAAAGGCACGCTCAGAAGACCTACGCGCTGGCTTGAAGCGTCCCTACCCGGGGAGAAAAGCCTACGGAGTAGGCCGAACTGCACACGAACGCCGCCCCGGATGACAGGAGCGGCGCCCGTATACCTAAGGACATCGACTTCTTCTCAACCCAATCATGAGGGGGCGCGCCGGCACCCGGCCACCTGGGTCAGCACTCTCCAGCGACCTGGCCTGCGGAACCGCCACTTCTCGTGCATCGAGTTCGTCTCAACGCAATCACGAGAAGGTGCCAGCTACGCTTGCGTCCACAGAGGGCCGGATGACGCAACGGCGAAAGGCCACCAAGGCTGGCCGGCAACCCTCACTTCAGTAGCCGCAGCAGAATCTGGTCTCGCAGGTGCTGGTAGCCTTGCCCAGAAGTGCTGAGATCCGGCATCGAAACTGACACGGTCGCTGCCGTCGTTTCGATATGCAGCATCTCGCCGACGATGTGCATCGCGCTGATCTGCTCACGGGGAACAACCATCACCGTGCCAGCGGTGTTGTCGGTCGCGGCGAACGCCGTGTCGTGCAGTTCAACGTCGTCAGCGCGGATGAACCGGTGGGGGCGTTGGGGCTTGTCGTCGGCCCCCGCCTGGCTGCGGCCGTTACTGTCGCTGTGAAGGTCGTGCATCCTGAAACATCCTGTCATCGGCGAGCGGCATGCGTCCCGCATGCTCGGACGCAACGGTGACCTGACGTTCCGCCCACGCAACCGTTCAAACGGGGATCCAGAACCTGCCACCGCAGCCCGACCGTTGCACCCGGGCAGCGCCCACATGTGCGCCACCTAGCACCCCGGGAAGGATCTGGGGTCGTCTGATGCTGCACAGGTTCGCCATTTGACCACGGCATGCGATCCTTGTTGGCAGGCTCTGTATACCCCGCCTACAGGAAACAGGTAGGGGAGCCCCACCGAACACTCTCTTGGCGGGATGCCCGCAGCCGCTACATCACCGTGCTCGCCGATCTCGTGCGTGGCCGGCTGAGAAGATACGAATGCGACCCCGCCACCTTGACGCTGGCAGGGTCGGGCTCACAGCGCCGGTGCTGTCCTTCCCAGAACAACACCCGCTGCCGAACCTACCGCGGGGCGAACCCCGGTGCCCACACCAGCGCCTCGTCCGCGACCGCCAGCTCCGCAAGCTGTTCAGCGTGCCGTGCACACACTGCCGCACCAGACGGGAACCGCCCATCACCCTCCACCTGCGACACCGCAGCAGGACGCACGTCCGGCGGCGGGCCGACCCACACCGCAACCGACGGGAGGGAACACCGCTCCGGGAGCTCCCCGACCAGCGGGACGTCCGGCAGCTGCTCCCACCCGCACACCGGATGGGACAACCACCGCTGCCCGGCAGGGAACCCGCCCGGCCCGTCCGCAGGCAGCCGTGCCAGCTCCGCCTCCCGCACCTCACTGGCCGCAACCCGATCAGCCACCAACTCCAGCAGCGGGAACGTCCCTCCCGCCTCGGCATCGAAGCGGAACACCGCCTCCACACCGGTGTGTGCCCGCAGCCAGGCCGACAACGCCGCCGCGAGCCGGTCTACCGACCAGCCGTCGTCGAAACGGACCGACCCGCGCTCCAGCCCCGACTCCCGGCAGGCGTCCGACACCGCCGCCAGCACCGCACACGCCGCAGGGGAGGGAGGCAACCCATGTTCGCAGACCACCTGCAGCTCACCCGGCCTGACAGCCACCCCCGCTACCCGCACCTCCGCCACGTCCACCGTCCCCGCCCACGACCAGGTGAGCACCTCCCGGTCCGTGTCCGGGGCTAGCACCAGCAGCTCGTCCCGCGACACCCGCACCGGCGGGCCATCGACCCCGGCAACCTGTGTCCCACCCTTCGAACGAAGCAGCTCCAGCGGTGTGCGCAGCGTCAGCACCCACCCCTCTGGCCGACCATCACCCCCGCCGATGAGCACGTCCGACCCGGCCAGCACCGTCGCACCACCCGGACCCGCCGCAGGCGCGAGCCGCGTGTCCACCCGGAACAGCAGCGGGCCTTCTCGCGCACGGGCTGCCAACACCGCAAGGTTCGCCTGCCGCCCGTCCGCCATGTTCGCCTCGTCTTCCGCCATATGCGGCAACGGTGCTCTCCGCGCCGCCACCCGCCAGCACCCTGCTGCGCCACCCGCCTGCCGCACCATCACCCCGGTCACTGCCCAGAGAGGCAGACGGCACCCCGCCGACCCCACATCACGGACCACCATGCCTCCCACCCGTTCACGCAACCGTCCCACCTCCGACACCGTCACCGGCGCCTACCACCCGCACCCCCGCGGCTTCGGTTTCCTCGACCTTGACCAGCCCGCCGGCCGCGGCGAGCACAACTCAGTGTTCGTCCCACCACCCGCCGCCCGCCACCTCCTCGACGGCGACGAGGTCACCTGCCGTTTCTCAGAGGACGACCGCGGGCTCACCCTCGAAAAGATCGTCCATGTCACTCGACGCCGGTTCCAGGCCGCCGGGACCCTCCGCCGCACCGGCAACAGCCCAGTTCTCCACCTGCACCCCACCTGCGGAACCGGGCAGCTACGGCCCGACACTGCCGCCCGCGCCGAACTGGAAACGGTCGCCGACGGTGTCTTGCTCGCCGTCGCCGTCGACCCGGACCCCGACCTGGAAGCTTTCACCGGCATCCTCGCCGACGCCGCACCAGACACCCCCGCCGCCGCACAGCTGCTGGCCACCACCGCCGCGTACGGCATCGACCACAGCCACAGGTACGACGGCGCCGACCGGGCGGTCCTACGACGCGCCGCCGCACACCTCACCGTCGGCGCGACCGCACCCACACGCCGCAACTCCCGCCGCCGCGGCACCGCCGTCCCCGGCGCCGCCCTGGAACGCCGCGACCTCACCGACGTCCCCACAGTCACCATCGACGGCCCCACCACCAAAGACCTCGACGACGCGATCTCTGCCACCATCAACCCCGACAGCGACACGATCCGCATCCAGGTGCACATCGCTGACGTCGCCGCCCACGTCCCCGCCGGCAGCGACCTGGACCGCCGTGCCCGCACCCTCGCCACAAGCGTCTACCTCGCGACCCACACCGCACCGATGCTGCCCACCCACCTGTCCGAAGACCGGTGCAGCCTCACCGCCGGGCAGGAACGCGACACGCTCACTGTCACCTTCGACATCGACACCTCCGGACAGACCACCCCGGCCGACCTGCAAGTCACCCGGATCCGCAGCGACGCACAACTCACCTACCAGCGGGTCCAGGCCCACCTCGACGGCGCACAGCAGCTACCTGCCCGCCACGCGGCCCTCATCGACGTCGCAGCGGAAGCCGCCAGGAGGCTCGCCCGGCACCGCGAACGTCGCGACACCGTCGAAGAGCTGTTCACCGCCCCGCAGGTCGCCATCACCGTCGATGGAACCCGCACCTCCGTGCAGGACGCCGGCGGGTACCCGGACGCCGAACAGCTCATCGAACGGCTCATGGTGGCCGCCAACGAGACGGTCGCCACCTGGCTCGCCGGCCAGCGACGCCCCAGCCTCTACCGCGTCCACGCCGGGGTTGACGACGACCGCCGAGGCCTGCTCGATGCCGCCGCGGAACTCGCCGGAGTGGAGAAACCGGTGAAAGGTGCTGCCGACATCCATCAGCTTCTCGGGCACACCAGCGGCCCTGTCGCCGCGATGGCAGAAGCCGCCGCAATCTCCTCCCTGGGCCGTGCGGAATACACCAGCGACCCGGAGCACCACTTCGGCCTCGACGCCCAGCCCTACACCCACTTCACCTCCCCGATCCGCCGCTACGCCGACCTTGCCGTCCACCGCGCCGTCCGCGCCGCCCTGGCTGGCGAGGAGCCACCCGACACCGCCGAAGATCTCGCAACCATCGCCACATGGGTCACACTGCGCAGCGGACAGGCGGCCCGAACCGAAGCGCTCGAGCGGGACCTGCTGTGGGGCCAGCACCTCGCCACCGAACTGGCCAAAGGACGTCGGTCCACCGCGAAGGTAGTTGTCACCCGGCTCACCCCTGCCGGGCTGCAGGTCCGCGACCGGCAACGAGGCATCGGCGGGTTCATCACCGCAGCGGCTACAGGGGTGGTCGGCAAGCTCGCGGTGGACAGCTCCGGCCTTGCTGCTGAACGTGGCCGCTGGAAGCTCGGGCAGCAGCTGGATGTCGAGCTTGCCAGTGTTGATGACACCGGCAGGCTGCAGTTCCGACCCACCAGTGCTGATCGCGCCGCCTGACACACCTTCCCGTCCCGAGAAGAGGACCCCACCATGCGCACCACCGTGGAAGCAGCCACCCTCCCCACCCTCCCTGAGCACCTGTATACCGACATCGTGCTGCTAGGTGACGGCGACGGCACGTCCGGCCAGCTCGCTGGAGCGTTCACCACCGGCCACCACACAGGGAACCTGCAGCCCAACACCATCTACGTCTCCACCCACGAAGGCAACGACCTGCGACAGTTCGCACCTGCAGACCTGGTCTCGATGGATGTAGCCGACCGTGCCCTTCAGCGTGTCACCGTCTTCGGCGCTGGCTCCACCGAAGAGTCGTTCCTCGTCTACGACTGGCGGGTGGAGGGAGTGAACCTGCTCCTCCACCATCTTGACGCGACTACCGTCGTGCCGCTCAACCCAGACAAGACCTACCGTGTCGAACCCTACGCCCCACAGCCAATCACCCAGACCCGCTCAAACCATCCGGGAAGGTGACGGCGCGCACAGAAAATGATCGGTGAGGTGCACCGGCGCACACCTACTGGGGAACGATGACTGTGGTGCACCGTTCGGACCGACCAAGGAGCTTCAATGACGCCGTACACACTCGCCTGGATAAACGACGAGACGGTGCCTGACAGCCGGCTCGCCCAGCTCGCACACCGGCACGCCGCCGCGTGTGTGAGCGGCACCGTCGCCGGCCGCCACGCGGCCGAAGAGCTCCTATCAGCCGCCCGGCAAGCCATCAAACACGTCGAAGGGCCCCACGCCCGCCACATCACCGACACCCTCGCCGCCGTCCATACCGCACTCACCACACCAGACAGCACCCCGGCCTGGCCCGGGGCAGGAGGCAGCGACGGGCGGGCTGCCACCATCGACGCCGCCCGGGCCGGTTCTCTCACCGCTGCCACAGCCCTGTGGGCCAGCTGCGGTTTCGACACCAGCAGCTGGCAAGAACCTGCTGACGTGCCCGCCGCACCCCTGCCACCACTCGACGAGCTCGACGTCGACACCCTGGTCGGCGCCGGCGTTGTTATCCGCCAAGCCGGCACCCCACCCCTTGAAGGAACCCTGCTCGCCGCCGACCAGAACCACTACCTGATCCACACCCGCATCGGCGAAGACCTCCCCGAACAGACCGTCTCCCTCATCCCACGCGACACCGTCCTGTCGATCGGTGTGTGGACCGAACTGCTGCCCTGGACCTACCTGGACACCCTCGACGCCATCGAGCAGCCCTGGACTACCTGGTAGCTGGCTACGGTTGCCCGTAGCGTTACAGGCCCGCCAGCCACCGTTCCGCGTCCATCGCCGCGCGACAGCCCGTGCCCGCAGCGGTGACCGCCTGCCGGTAGATGTGGTCCATCACGTCCCCGCAGGCGAACACACCGGGCACCTTGGTGGCGGTGGAGGGCTCATCGACGATGAGGTAGCCCTCGCCGTCGGTGTCGAGGACGCCGTCGAACAACCAGGTGTTGGGGATGTGTCCGATGGCCAGGAACAGCCCATCGGCAGCGAGGTGGCGCTGCTCACCGGTGACCGCGTCGGTGAGCACCACGCCGTTCATCAGGCCGCCCTCGCCGGTGATCTCCGCCACGGTGGCGTTGAAAGCGAACTCGATCTTCTCGTTGGCGAAAGCCCGCTCCTGCATGATCACCGAGGCGCGCAGCTGGTCGCGACGGTGCACCACCGTCACCTTCGAGGCGAACTTGGTCAGGAAGGTCGCCTCCTCCATGGCCGAATCCCCACCGCCGACGACGATGACGTGCTTGTCGCGGAAGAAGAAGCCGTCGCAGGTCGCGCAGGCCGACACGCCCGAGCCCCACAACTCGTCCTCACCGGGCACCTCGAGGCGACGCGGCTTGGCACCGGTGGCGATGATCAGCGAGCGGGTCCGAAGCTGCAGCCCGGATGCGGTGGTCAGCGTCTTCACCTCGGAGGTGAGGTCGACGCTGGTGACGTCCTCGGTGAGGAAGCGGGTCCCGAAGCGTGCCGCCTGGTCACGCATGTTCTGGATCAGCTCCGGGCCCATGACGCCGTCAGCGAAGCCGGGGAAGTTCTCCACGTCGGTGGTCAACGTCAGCTGTCCGCCCGTGGGGCCGCCATCCAGCACCCCCTCGATCAGGATCGGCTCCAGGCTGGCGCGGGCGGCGTAGATGGCGGCGGTCAGCCCGGCCGGGCCGGAACCGATGATGATGGTCTCGTAGATCCCGCCTCCCGGGCCAGGGTCGTCAGCCAAGTCGGGTGCAGGTGCCAGCGGCTCACCAGACGTCGCCGGCAGGACCGTTACTGCTGCAAGTGCGCTAGTCATCGTCAACACCCCTGTCAGTCGAACTCCGGCCAGAACAGCCGCAGCAGCAAGTTCCTTGCACGACGACGCATCCCACACTCCTGGTAGCTGGCTGCTACGACGGTGCAGCACCGCCGCGCCGATGCAGCCCACCACGAGGCACGGCGACGCCGCCTGCACACTGCAGGCGGCGTCGAAGGTTAGGCGGAGGCGCGTGCGTCCTCCATCATCCGGTAGGCGTCCCGTTCGTTGAACTCGGCGAACAGCTCGGTGAGCACCGACGCGTAGGTCTCATCATGCGCGTCGGTGACCACATGGGCCACCTCGTGCAACGCACGGGCCGCCAGCTGCCGTTTCGTCGCGGAGGACCGCAGCTGCCGGTAACGGATCCGGTCCTCGTCGTCGACCGGGTTCAGTGCGAAGATCGTGCCACCCCCACGGGTGACCGCCATCGCCTCGGTCTCGGTGTCGAACGTCCAGCCGATCGCCCAGGAAAGCGGCCCCCTGCTGGGGTAGGCACGGTGGAGCGCGTCGATCGCGGACTGGACCGCGGCCTGCCAGGCCAGCAGCAGCGCACGGCGCTGCCGGCCGGTGGTCGCATCCCACCCGGACGGGTTCCACACCCGGGCGAGCTTGCGGGTCCGGGCGGTCTGCTCGTCGGCGAACATGAACACGTCGACGGGTAGGTCGCTTTCCCGCTCACGGCGGGCGGTGACCGTCATCGGTCGTGCAAGGGTCTGCAGCGCCGCGGCTGCAGCCGCATCGACCGGCCGGACCGGGGTTCCACTCTGTCTGCCGTCACCACTGCTGTGCCCGTTGACGGGGCTACGGTCAAGGTCGCGGCGCGCTGTCGGGCCCCGCTCGTCGCACGCACCGTTCTCCGTCTCGGCGGGCTGGGCTGCGGAGACGAGGAACCCGCCACCGGCGACCTGGACATCCAACGGCTGTGCCGCGGGACGCAGCGCCCGACGCCGGTTGGTCGCCAGATCGTGCACGAACCGGTCGATCTGCTCGGCGAACGGGCTGACGAGCCGGTCACGGGAGTGCACCAGCGTCTCCCGCGAACGGGACGGTTCGAGCTCCACGATGACATGGTCGTCGGTTGCAGAGAGGAACCGGGTGAACATCGTCAGGCCCGAGGAGCGCACATACAGCAACCCCCAGCCGACATCCCTCACCACGTACACCTTCGCCCACGGCTTCCCGTCGTCGTCCTTGAGGACCCGTCGGGCGCGGGACGGCAGCCCCGTCCCGGGCACCTCACGCCCGTTGACGGTGACGACCGCGGCGACATGGGAGCGTCGCAGCAGCCGTTCGAACGCGTCGATGAGCGGCTGCGGTTCGACGTCGATCGTCTCGACGGTGACCCGGCAGCCGCCGGTGACGGTGTCTGCCCGGGTGATGTCGTACTGCGCGCCTGCGCCGGTAGCCACCCACTCGAGGGTGTCGATCCGGTAGCTGTGCTGGCCGAAACAGGTGATCAGGCGTGCCTGACCGAACCCGCCGACCGTGCCGGCACCATGCTTGGTGGTCTCCCCGACGGTGAAGAACACCTTGTCGAGGGTGTGGTAGGTCATCCCGTGCCCGTCATCATCGACGGTAACGACGACATTGCCGGCATCGTTCACATCGATGATGACCGTGATCCGGGTCGCTCGTGCGTCCACGCTGTTCTGCAGCAGTTCCCGGGCGAACGCGGCCCGCCAGTCGGCGTAGTCACGCAGCTTCGAACGGAAGTAGCTGTCGGGTACCCGCACCTGGGGCATCTCAACCTCCTTGGTTGGTGTCCCGCACCGTCTGCGCGGACACCAGAGCGCAACAGGTCAGAGGCGCACCGCAGCGGCCAGCTGCTCCCGCCGCCCACCCGCCAACACCCGCAAAGCCACGCGAACCCAGCCGACGGCGGCAACAACTGCAACAGTCAGTGCTCCGGCAGGTGAGGCAGGACCGACTAGGACGAACGTGAACGCGAACAGCGTCGCCCAAGAAACGAACGTGATGGTTGCTGGCAACGAAGACACCTTCGTGCGCAACGAGTCATGGTCGGCAGCTGCCGGACGTTTCGCCGACCAGGCCACCGAAAGTGCGATGATGACGACCGCGAACGGCAGCAGCGCGGCAGCAGCTGACCAGCGCTGCACACTCGTCGCCCCGACAAGCCAAGCGGCGACGGTGAAGACGTAGCCGGCAGCGGCCGTCTGCAGCGCAGCGAACCCGGCCGCCATCCCGCCGACCAGCTGCCGGTCTGACAGCGGGGCGGTGAGCAGCAACGTCGTTCCGCCTGCCAGGAACGAGAACAGGTTGATCCCTACCGCCGAACCGAGCCCGAACAGCGCCAGACCTGCCAGCACCACCAGCTGCGTTTCGGGCGCTGCTGCGCCACCCTCGCCGGTGAACACCAGCAGTGGAACCGCCCCGACCGACAGTAACGTCAGCCGGATGTTGGTGGCCCGCACCATCGAGCGGACCAGCTGGATGGCAACCTGGAGGGTCGGGCCGAGGTGGCTGGCAACGGTTGGGCGTCCCCACCGGTAGGCGCGCGGCCCCTGGTCGCTTTCTGCGCGACGCAACGTTACCGACGCGGTCTGGTGTAGCGGCCAGAGGACCGTGGCGGGCAGCAGCGTGAGCGCTGCCAGCAGGCCCCAGGGCAGGTCACCGGACTCGGCGGCACCGGTCACTGCCGAGGCGAGCAGGCCGGGGGGCAGCACCTCCGCCCGGCTCAGACGGGACCACACCCAGCCTCCCAGGTCGAGGATGAGTAGTGCTGCCAGCCCGACAGCAACTGCGGTCGCCAGCGGCCAACGGCGTGTGCCAGCAGCAAGCACAGACAGCCATGCGGATGTCTGTCCCGCCAGTATCGAGAAGGCCAGGAACGCTGCGGCTGCCCACACCCCAACCCAGCCGGCAAGCGCTCCCGCCAGACCGAGAACGGTGGGGCCGAGGAGCAGCACAGGCACATCCGCCAGAGACGAGTAGATCCCGGTGAGCACCTGGGCACGCACCGTGGCAGGGTAGGGTGCAAGCCGTTCCCCTGTGAGCGCATATCCACCTCCGGCCCCGACCAGCGGCACAAGCACCAGGGTGAGGAACGCGCCGGCTGCAACGTCGGGAAACACCTCAAGCATCGCCGCGGGAGCCACCGCCACCGCCGTGCCGGTCGACCACACCACCAGAGCCACCCAGGCGGCGAGCAGCAGCGCCCACAGCCAGCTGCGGCCGCCGGCCAGTTCCCGGAGCGTCAACCACGCCATGTTGGCGATGTCGCGCCGCAACGGAACCCGTGTCACGTGGGGGCCTGCAACGCCAGATAGGCCTCTTCGAGATCGCTGGTGCCGGTCACGGCCAGCAGCTCGCCTGCTGTCCCTGCCACCGGCGGCCTCCCGGCGCGCATCACCAGCAGCCGGTCACAGACGTGGCGGACCTGGTCGAGCAGATGGGTGGAGACGAGCACCCCGGCACCGTCGGCGGCAGCGTCCCCGATGAGACGTCGGACGGTGCGTGTGCCGGCAGGGTCTACCCCATCGAACGGTTCGTCGAGCAGTAGTAGCGGCGGTGCAGCCAGGAGCGCAAGAGCTAATGCTAAGCGGCGCCCCATACCGTGCGAGTAGGTCGCTGTCCGCTGCCCGGCAGCGTCCTCCAGATCCAGCTGTTCCAGCAGGGTGGTGGCGGCAGGCACCCAGTTGTCCAACATCCGCAGCCGGGCGGTCAACTCCACATGTTCCCAACCGGTGAGCCGGGGGAACAACCCACCGACGTCAGGCACATAGCCGAGCTGCAGTTTCGCCGCCACCCGGTCAGCGACCACATCTTTTCCAGCCACAGCCACCTTCCCGCCGCTGGGCAGGGTCACCCCCGCAGCGACCCGCATCGTCGTCGACTTCCCAGCCCCGTTCGGGCCGAGCAGCCCGACCACCTCGCCTACGCCTACTGTGACTGACAGACGGTCAACGGCGGTGAGGGACCGGTAGCGTTTGGTCAGCCCGTCGATCTGCAACGGCGGAGCGGGGACGGTCACCGTCCCGTCACTGCTGCGCGTCGAAGAACCACAGGTGCAGTTCCAGTTCGGCGAGCAGGCCGGTGAGCAGGTCGGCAGATACCACGTCAAGCTCGTCAAGCCCGCCGATCCGGTCCCGCCAGCTTGCGGCCCGTGTCCGCAGCAGCTGCTCCATCTCGTTGACCACCTCACGGTCCCGAGCCAGCCCATCATCGGGTGTCCGGCCGTCCAATGCAGCGACGGTGGATGGCCACCCCTGGGGCGCGGTGCCCAGTGTGGCGATCCGCTCGGCAAGCTGATCAACCCAGCTGTGGGCGTCAGCGGCGACCTGGTCAAGCTGCTCGTGCAGAGCGAGGAACTGGGGGCCGGTGACCGTCCAGTGCCACTGTTTGGCGACCAGGGCAAGATGCAGCGCTTCAGTCATCGTCGCCTGGAGCCGGTTGCACACTTCTTCGGCGGTTTCATCATCGAGCAGGTCAGAGATCGTAGGTAGCATCAGCACTCCGTGGTCGGCACCCCCCGGAACGTCCACCACAGGGCAGAGGAGGCCACATGCTGCCAGGCCCAACCGGAGCGGGGAGGGGAGCCTGCCGGGCCGCCCGCCCGGACACCGTCCGATGTTGGGGAGTGGGGTGGGAGACGGCGGACAGATCCACCCAGACCGCGTCCTGTTCGGTTGCGGCAGCCCGGGCAACGGTGGTCTTTCCCACGCCCGGAGGGCCGTAGAGCAGCAGCGACGGGAGGGTTCCGGCTTACAGGAGCCGACGGAGTGGTGCAAGCACCTCGTCATGGCCGATCACATCCGTCCGCTTCTGGGGGAGGACCCGGGCAGCGAGCGGAGCGGCGATGTCGCTCACCTGCCCAGATCCCCGTCGACTATGGTGGCACTCACCGGTGGTCCCCGTCGCCGTGCAGCTGCCCGCGGACCGCTCGGGACGCAAGCTTGTCGATGTTGATGGACATGATGGCCGCCAGGTCGGTGCCCAACCCCGCCGCCTCCCGGTCCAGCAGGTGAAGGAGCTGTCCAAGGAGGCTGCGTAACCGTTCCTGCCGGTCGCCCTCCACCGCACCGTCAGTGTCGCGGACCAACTTCTTCACCTGCTCGGCGATCGCCGCGACGACCGTGAACATCTCCGCCCCGGCGGGAGCTGGTGTTTCCAGCCCCTCCAGCGGGAAACCGAGGTCAGAGGCGAGGACGGACGTGTACCAGCAGACGTCGCCAAGCTCCTTGTGCAGGTCGGGGGGAGGCATCCCGTTCTTCCGGGCGGATAGGTACTCGCCCGTCTCTCCAGCCAGCCCAAGAGCCGGATACACCATCGCTAGGGCGGCAGGGTAGATGGCGGTCTGGAGGGCAGCCTGCTGGTACTCACGAAGCACACTGTTGGATGGCAGCATCGTCGCTCCTGGTCGTCGTTATGGTGCGGCGGCTGGAAGCCCGTGCAGACGTCTTCCGGCCACGTCACTGCCGACGGCGGTCGCCGCTGCACGGTCCCGCTCCCGACCGAGGGGAGCGTCATGCTGGTCAACCTGCGCATAGTCCCGGAGTTCGCCGGCGAGGAACACGCGTCGTTGGCGGCCCGGTTCGAAGGGGCGTTCGCACGCCAGTTGGCACGGTTCTCCGGCCACGAGCTCGAACTGTCGGTCAAGGACCGCGGCGAAGCGGGCCAGCGTGTCACCTTGGAGTGCTGGGTTGACGGTCTGGACAAGCAGGTGACCACCGCCAACGGCCGGGATCTGGACCGGGCGGTGTACGAGGTGCGTGACGACATGGCCCGTAAGCTTCGGCGTGCTGCGGACCGGCGGCAGCAGCGCCGATAGTCGCCGCAGCACATCCCGACCAGGTCGGCGACCCGGTCCCTCTGGTCCCAGTCGAGCCGGTGAAAATGGTCACCGGACGCGACCAGCAGCTGGCATTGCTGAGTGACCGCCTGTTCGGTGACCACCACCGCAGCCGGCCTGTCGGTGCCGACCTAGGCGGCGTTCGTAGCGGCCAGCAGGGCGAACACCCCGGCGGCCAGCAGGGCGCCTGCCATCAGCCACCACCAGGTGGCGACCAGGCGGACGGCACGGTCCAGGACGTCAGGCGGCGAGCGGGCCGGCGAGTGCCTGCTGGCCGGCGTCGAAGAACACGTCGAGCGGGTCGGCGCCGCGGTAGGCGCCGATGGAGGCAGCGAGCTCCCCGGCGAGCAGGACGGCGGCCAGGGACAGCTGCGCTTCGCTGCCGAGCATGTCAGCGACCGTCTCCCGCGCGTCCGGGTCGGGCGGGCCGGTCGCGACGTCCAGCAGCGCCGCCCGCCACAGCATCGCGTCGAACGAGCTCTCCGCCAGCCCGCCCGCGGCCGCATCAGCCACCTCCGCCGCCCAGAAGTTCGCCGTTTCCTCCACGGTGTCCTCCGGTTCCTGCACGGCGGTGATCAGCGCGCCGAGCACCGGCAGGAGCGTGTCCGCCACCGCGTCCGGCGGCAGCTCTGCGAGGACTCGGTCGGTCGCACCGGTGGCCGGAACCCGCTCGAGTGCGGCCGCCAGGTGGGCGGCGACGTCGTAGATGACGTCCGCAGGTCGGGGTGGGGTGGTGGTGCGGTCCGGCATGGCAACGCTCCGTCGACGGATGTCGCGGACCGTCCACCGCTCCCGCCGACGGCCAGCAGCCGCGCGGCTGCCGTGCAGCCGGTCGGAGAACCTCGCGACCTGCCATGCGTGCCTTCCCTCTGTCCGGACAGGTGGGTCGAGGAGGTCGCATGCTGCTTCTGCAGCCCCCTGCACCCCCCCCCATCGCCGACGCCAATGGCGGCAGCTGCGGCCGCCGCCCTATCGCTGCCGGTGCTGGATGCGGTCGCCGGCGTCGTGGGGTTGCAGCTGAGGGTTGCGGAGGGCAACCCGCTGCCCGCCCAGCTGATCGTGGCGACCAGTGCGCCGGTTGCCATGGGTGCCCGCGCGCTGGTCGGCGTCGGGTTCGCTGTTTGGCTGTACCGGATCGGTGACCGGTCCACGGTCGCCTACCCGGGCATGTATGACGCGGTCGCGGCGTGGCGTTCACCGCCGGCTGGCACAGTGGTGTCGGGGTGCTGCATCTGACCGGCACCGCGCCGCTGTGAACCGCTCGGCAGGACTGTGGCCATAGCTGGCTGCGGCACGGTCACCTCCCGAGAAGGAGTCCCTGATGCCCACACCTGCTGACGCCACACTGGTCGACGCTGCGACTGACCTGTATGGCTCTGACGATGTCGATGTGCTCAACGTCGTCGAGGGGCGCGTCGACGGCGGTGCGTGGGTGCACGCCCTGGTGTATGTCCCGTATGACGAGGTCCGGTCTTGAAGCGGCAGGGGCTGCAGAAGTCGTACCGGCTTCGCGGCATCCACGTCCGCCGGCAACCGACAGGAGCCCACAGGCCTTGGACCACCCTCATGCGCGCCGACCCGTCGGCTTCCTGGTGGGTGGAGCGGACCGTGTTCCTCCCGTTCGGCGTCTTCGTCTCCTTCTGCTGGTCACGACGCAGCTGAACGTAACCCGCACAGCCCACGACGCCGTCCCGGGCTGGCTCTGCAGCGTCGCCTGTTGCGAACACCGCCCCGATAGGCGCTGCGGCTGCCAGCACGCGCGGCTGTGACCGGCTACGCCTGCGCGCCAGCTTCGACGACGGGGCCGGCGCAGGTGTAGCCGGCGCCCAACGAACCTGCCGGCCTATCGGCCTGTTGGCGCACCGACATCCCGGCAGAGTCCATTGCGGTGCGGCCGCGGCCCGGCGCAACGAGACCACACCCGACGTCCGCCGGCTCCACAGCGACGCCCGCCGCTCCTTGTTGGAGCGACGGGCGCAGATCACAGCTGCCGTCGTGCAAGTTCCCAGGCCAGCCGGCCGGCGTCCGCCACATCGGTCGCTACCGCCAACTCGGCACCGATCACGATCTCGGATACCGCCCCGGCTGCGTCGGTGGTCACCTCGAAGGGCAGGATCACATACTCGTAACGGTCCTCAGCGATGAACACCGCCGCAACCCCCACCAGCACCTGATCGGCATCCCGCCTGCCCGCGAACTGCACCGCCAACGGCGTCCACTGGTACGGCCACAACGACAGGTAGGTGAGCACCCCCAACATCGTGTTGGCGATCTCCTCCCGGCCGGCGGACACCAGCTCGTCTGCCTCCGCCTCTGCCACGTACGGTCGCATCTCATCTCCTCATCCGATGCTGGCAGGCACCGTCGGGGGAGAGGCGCGAATGGCAAGCGGTCACCGGCCGGCCCGCACCAACCCGCGCCGATACGGCAGCGGCGCGGGCGCCCCAGCAGCCAGCAGCAGCCGCCGGTACCGGTCGTAGGTCAGCTCCAGGTACAGCCGAGCCCGCTCGCGATGCGCCGGATCGCCGGAGGCCGCGGCTGTCTCCGCCGCCAACGTCGCCGCACGGCGGCAGTGCAGCCGGAAAGCGTGCTCCAGCGTGCGGGGTGCCATCGGCCCGCCCCGCACCCCGTAGGGCCCGGCCCGCAGCGTGCACAACAGCGTGTCGGACGCGGGCGCGCACCCCCACCAGGCCGCCAGCAGCGGCGCGGCCCCCTCCACCCGCACCAGCGGGCGGGCCGGATCTGGACAGAGCAGCACATCGCCGCCGTCGAACGTGGCGGCGGCGCGGGCCAGGTCGGACCAGGCCGGCAGCGGGGCGGGCCACCGGGTCGCCAGCCGGCACCACAGCGCCGCGCGGACCACGGCGGCGGGCTGCCGGTCGGTGTGCACGTACAGCTCCGGAAGGGCGGAGGGGCCACGGGCGGGTTCCGGGGTCGGCACCCACGGCACCGCCAACCCGTGGGCGCGGGCCGCCTTCGCATACAGGCACACGGTGGCATCCGCCCAGCCGCGCCCGCCCGCCAGCAGCTGCAGCTGCGAGCCGGGGTAGTGGTCGGCGACCAGGTCGGCGGGGTGAAGCCTGACCTCCAGTGCGGCGTCCGCCAGCCAGCGGAACGGCCGGTGCGCCCAGTGGCCGGCCGGCACCCCGGCGACCAGCTGCTCGAACGCCGACCGCCGACCAGCCGGAAGCCATGCCACCCCATCGATCCTGGATTGCACCACCAACCCCCCGTTAGCCGCAACTGACGCCCGCACAGCAGCGTAGCCGTTGCCGGGAAACGGTCCGGAAAACCCGGGCAGATACAGGCAGTTCGCGACGACTGGCCGGCGCGGAGACGCGACGACCCCGCCGCTGTTGCGGCTAACGGCTTGGAAGCGCCGGTCCGCACCCACGGTGCCGGCGGGCGGGAAGGCCCCGTCACATCTGGAGGTCCCGTGGGTTCCATCCGGCTTCGCCGCTGGCAGCACACCGCACTGTCCCGCCTCGAGGGGGACAGCCAGCTCGACAACTTCCTCGCGGTCGCCACCCCGGGCGCGGGCAAGACCACCTTCGCGCTGGTCGCAGCCATCCGGCAGCTCGCCACCCGCCCCGACGCGAGGCTGATCGTCGTCGCCCCCACCGCCCACCTGAAGAGCCAGTGGGCGGAGAGCGCCGCCCGGTTCGGCGTGCAGCTCGACGGCAGGTGGGACGGACGGTTCCTGCCCGACGACCTGCACGGCGTGGCGACCACCTACCAGCAGGTCGCCTCCAAACCCGGCGCGTTCGCCCGGGAAGCCCGCGACGGCATCGTCATCTTCGACGAGCTGCACCACGCCGGCACCGACCGGGTGTGGGGTGACGCCTGCCTGTCCGCCTTCGCCGGCGCCCAACGCCGCCTCGCGCTGTCAGGCACCCCGTTCCGCACCGACACCAACCCGATCCCGTTCGTCCACTACGACGCCGACGGGATGTCGCATGCCGATGTGACTTACGGCTACGCCGACGGACTCACCGACCAGGTCGTCCGCCCCGTACGGTTCGAGATCATGTCCGGCACCGCATCCTGGATCGCCAACGATGGGGAACAGATCGCCGCGTCGATGGAGGAACACCTCTCCAAAGCGTTGACCTCCCAACGGCTGCGCACCGCCATCGCCGCCGACGGCGAGTGGCTGTCCCGCACCCTGGACGCCGCCAACGACGAGCTGACCCGCATCCGTAGCGACGGGCACACTGACGCCGGCGGTCTCGTGCTGGCCACCGACCAGGAGCACGCCCGCGCCATCGCCGCCCAACTCCAGCAGCGCACCGGCCAGCCCACCACCATCGTGCTGTCCGACGATCCGGCCGCCTCCACTCAGATCGAACGGTTCTCGCGCGGTACCAGCCGCTGGCTGGTCGCAGTCCGCATGGTGTCCGAAGGTGTGGACGTCCCCCGGCTACGGGTCGGGGTGTGGGCCACCACCACCTCCACCGAACTGTTCTTCCGCCAGGCGGTCGGCCGCCTCGTCCGCGTCGGCCACGGCCCCTACGGGCCCTCGACGATGTTCCTGCCACGCGACCCGCGCCTGGTCGCGTATGCCACCAGCCTGCAGGAGGAACGCCGCCACCAGCTGGTCCGCAAGCAGGCCACCGAAGACGAACTGCTCGCACAGGCACAGCAGCAGCGCACCACCACCGACCAGATGTATCAGGCGCTCGGTAGCCAGTGGGGAGAAGGGTTCACCTACGCCACCTCCAGCCCCGGCAGCGACAACACCGGTGCGGCCGCAGTTGGCGGGGCAGGGACCGGGGCGGTCGAGATCGAGATCCCCGCCGTCACTCGCACCACAGCGGGACAGGGTGCGTTCGGGCGTGGTGGGGCAGGCGGACCTGGCCGGGCTCGAAAGCCGCGCACCTACCAGCAGCTGCGGCAAGCGAACTCTCAGGCGGTCGCCAAGATCTCCCGGGCGAACAACATCAGCCAGCGGCAGGTCAACGCCCAGCTGAACGCCCAGGTCGGGGTCGTGTCGGTGACCACCGCCACAGTCGCCCAGCTGGACGCCCGCCTCGACGCGGCGAAACGGTGGCTGGACCGGGCCGCCGACCAGGCGCCGCTACCGCTAGCGACCTCCGGTGCCCGCAGCTCCCCGGCCCCCGGTGGGGTGTGGATGCGCGCCTGAGGCCTCCCCGCCCTCCACGGCGCCGTGCGCCCATGCCGGCGGGAGCAGGCGCCAGCCAGCTGTCTGCAACTCGGCGAGGACCGCGTCGGCCGCAGCGAACCCGTCAGCAGGCGAGCCGGTCACCCGCTGGTGGTAGAGGACCGCGGCGGCCAGTTCCCGGGCAGCCGGCGGCTGGGGGACCCCGCCGCTCAACGGGACCACCTGGCCGTGTCAAGGATCTGTTTGGGGACACCGACAGCGGCGTCGGCCACCACCTGGATGGCGGCGACCTGCCCGTTCGCACCCACCACCAGCGTCAGCCCCTGGACCGCGTACGGCCCGTCGCTGAAGCTGAACCGTAACAGCCGCGCCTCCTGCGCACCGGGGACGTCCCGCTCACCGGAGAACCGTAGCTGCCAGCCGGGCAGGTAGGCGCGGTAGTTGTCGGACAACGCACCGACCGCCGCGTCGACGGTGGCGTGGTCCCTCAGGTCACCGGAGGCCTGCACGCGGGCGGTGACCCGGCCAGTCGCCTCGTCGAACGGCCCCTCGGCGGCGAACGACCAGGTCGTCGCCCCGGCGCTGACCGGGGTGGTCTCGTACCCGTCAGGTAGGGCGAACAGCAGCGGGTCGAGTGACACCTCCTCCCAACCAGCCGGCGTTCCCGGAGCCTGGGGAGACAGGAGGGAACCAGCCGCCCACACCACCGCAGCCAACGCCGCGATCGCGGCAACTGCCGTGCGGACCCCGAGCCTCGGGCTGCTCGGTGGCGGGAACGCCGTCCCGCCGGTGCCGGTCCGTGCCTCATCCATCGTCATCCCACCTGCAGCAGCCAGCCGAAGAGGAACCCGCCGAAGAACGCCGCGGTCGTCGCGGCGGCGATCCGTGCACGTGGCGACATGGTCCCTCCGCCGGCGACCGTGCCCCCCGTCGCGGGTGTGCAACCAGCCCGGCCGGCCGTGCGCGATCCGCACGTCCGCTGGCGGACGGTGTGCGCTTCGGACCGTCCCCGTCGCCGCCACGGTGCACCTCATCACCTACATCGCGAGGGACGCATGAGCACACGAGAGAACGATGACCGCATCGACGCCACCGACGACCCCGCCAAGCTCGCAGCCACCTACTGGCCGTGGGCCCACTGGCTCACCCGCCGGTAATGGTCCGGGCTGGACCGTGACCGGATCGACGACATGCTCAGTGCTGCCGGTGAGATCCTCACCCGGATCGCCACTGAGTACGTCGAACAGCAGCCACCCCTGCCGTTCCAACGGTGGGCGACCCGCCGGATGAAGTTCCGGCTGATCGACCACTACCGCACGCAGTACGGCCGGTGGCAGCACATCCGTGACCGGCGGATCTGGGCAGAGTTGACCGACGAGGTCGCCAACGCGGTGCTGTACACCGACGGTGCCACCGACCGGTACGGCACCCCCGAACAGGTCGTCGACCTGACCGCACTCGAGTGGGTGCGAGACAACCTCGACCTGAGCGAGCGTGAGCTCGACCTGGCCGTCCGCACCGCCGTACACGGCGAAACTCTCCAGCAGGTAGGGGAGGACTGGGGCGTGACCGAGTCACGCATGTGCCAGACCCGCACCGCCCTGCGACACAAAGCCGTCCGGGCCGGGGGATCCCCGAACTGGCCAGCTGACACCCGCACCACCGTCGCGCACCTCCACCCGAAGGTGCGCGACCCGTGTCTTCGGGCAGGGCCGGCCGCGCTCACCGTGGCCGTGTCAACCGAGAAGGAGCACCAGCTATGCGTGTGCCCGACTGCGTACGCGAACTGCACGCACGACGACCCACCGGCAACGACCGGTCCCGCCGGCGCGAACGGCGCACCACCGCACTGCTGTGGGCCGCCTACCTGTGGCCCCTGCCCACCGGCGCAGTGATCACAACCAGCGTCACCGGCACCTGGTGGCCTGCCGCCATCTTCGCCACACTCACCGCCGCCGCCGCCGCCGGCTCCCACCGGACCTTCGCCCGGCTGGAGACCACCGCCGCACAGCTGCCCACCACAACCGCCGCCGCCGCGTTGGCGATGCTGCTGGCACGACCCTGGCTGCTCGGCGAACTGGACAGCGAACTGCGGTGGCGGCTGCGGTGGACCGACCAGCCGCTCTCCGGCCTGGAGATCGGCCTTCACCTCACCGACACCGTCCCGAGCCCCTACCCGTGGTGGCGCACCACCCTCACCCTCACCGGCGTATGGACCACCGTCACTCTCGCGATCGCCGCAACCTGGATCCCTGCAGCACTGGTGGCCGCCTCCCTCAGCGGACTGCCCGTGTCAACCGCAGTCGGGGCCGCCCTCGCGGCAGCCGGGATGTGGTCGCTGACAGTCACTGCCCTGTGGTACTACGACGTGCTGCTCGACGCGGTCCCCATCACCGTTGGGATGACCGCGGTCGGTGCCCTGCTGCTGTGGGGACGCCCGATCCGGCTGCTGCACCTGCCAGCCGCACTCGTCGCCAGCCGCCGTGCACCCCGCCCCGCACGACACCGGCGGGCTGTCCGACCGGCCGAGGATGCGCACGCACCGCTGCCGTCCGCACCGCCAGCTGCGCTCAGTGCCTGAAAGGAACGCCGTGGACGAGCACTACTACTGCGCCGACTGCGAAGCGGACGACTGCCTCGAGTGCGGCCACAGCTTCTACCACTCCGACGATGGCGGGTTCGAACCCGAGTGCCCCTGCTGTGGGTCGATGAACGTTCAACCCTGAGAGCACGACGGCCGCCGAAAGGCGGCCGTCGTCGTGTCCGCAGCCGGTCAGCGGAACGCCAGGATGCGGGTCTCGTCAGCACTGCCGCCCGCCAGGGTGAACCGCAGGAAGAACCGGTCGTCCCGCACCCGGGTGACCGTGTCCTTCCCGTTGCCGTCGAAGTCGCCGACCAGGGTGACGTCGCCGTCTCGGCCGTAGCGGTAGGAGATCTCCGCGGCACCACCCGCCAGCTGGTTGGTCAGGAAGATCCGCGACCCGCGCGACACCCCCACCGTGTCCTTGCCGTCACCGTTGAAGTCGCTGACCAGGGCCACATCGCCGGCCCGGCCGAACCGGAACTGGGTGTAGTCGCCCGGCTTGACCTGCAGGAGCACGTCCCCGTCGCAGTACCAGCCGATCCCGGCGGTGCCGTTGCCGTTGAAGTCACCCGACAGCGGCTGCGGGGTCGTGTCACACTGCCACGCCGGTGTGTCCGCCAGCGCCTTCTCGTCCTCTGTCGACCCGTCGCCCGGCGCCTTCTCGTCTTCGTCCTTCGCTCCCGTGTCGGCGTCCGCGTCGAAGGGGTGCTCCTTGTCTGCGGGGGCGTCACTGGTCGGCTCGCGGAACACCATCGTGACCCACAGCCGGTCGTGGTCGTCGTCCAACGCCACCCCGATCCCGATCTGGGTGAACCGGCCCTGGGCGGTGTTGGCCCGGTGCCCATCCGAGTTGAGGAACGCGGTCATCAGCCTATCCACCGCACCTTCGACCGCCGCCTGGTCCGTGACGTCCACGCCGGAAGCGACGCCGACGTTCTCACCGATCAGCCGCCAGCAGCACGTCTGGGAGGTGTAGTCCGGGTTGTGCTGCAGCACCTGCGGGTCGATCAGCTCCACCGACCAGTCCCGTGCGACCTCCGCTAGGTCCGGCGCCCACCGCAACGCATCCTGTGCCGGCTCCTCGAACCCGGCCGCTTCCGGGTCCGCCCGGAACTCGTTGTGCGCGTCGAAGAACCGCGCCTCCGCGGACCGGGCCAGCTCCCCCTCCGCCAGCACCGCGGTCTGAAGCAGTAGTGCCGCCAGCAACACGGCGGCAAGTGGGAGGAGAAGGCGGGGGACGACGGTCGGCATCGGGGCGCTCCACGGGTCAGTCGAACATGCGGCACTGAACAGAACCGTCCCGGGGAGAACGACGACGGGAGGGTTCACTGGCGGTGTTTTCGGCAGTCCGCACCGCTCGTAGCTGTGGCGACTGCCCCGCCGGATGTTCGGTCACGGCAACTTGGCGAACGCTGCGGTGTCAGCCGGTGACCCTGCGATCACCAGCAACGTCCCAGCGGTCAGTTCCAGCTCCCCCGACGCCGGCGTGAACGACCCGCCCGGACACTTCGCAGCCACGACCGTCACCTGGTGCCGGCCTGGCAGGTCGCTGTCAGCCAACCTCGTTCCGACCAGCGCTGCCGGCACCGGCGTCTCCACCAGGCAGAACGAGGCATCCAGCTCCAGATACTCCAACATCCCGCCCGTCACCTGATGTGCCAACCGCTGCCCGAGGGCGGTTTCCGGCTCCACCGTGCGATGCGCCCCCACCCGCGACAAGATCGTCGCATGCCGGGTGTTGAGCGCCTTGGCCCACACCTGCCCCACACCCGCGTCGACCAGGGCGGCGGTCGCCAACAACGACGCCTCCACATCCGACGCGGTCGCCACCAACGCCAGGTCGAACCGGCCCACCTCCAGTTCCGCCAGCACCGCCGGGTCCGTCGCGTCCGCCTCCACCACCCGGCCGGCCACCCCCGCGAACGCAGCCACCAGTCGCGGGTCCAGGTCGATCGCCACCACGTCGTAACCGAGCGCTGCCACCTCAGCCACGAACGCCGCCCCGAACCGGCCAAGCCCCACAACCAGCACCGAACCGCCACGGCGATCCACCCCCGCGAACGCCGCCGGGATAGGCTCCTCCCCACCGATAGGGCGCTGTGCGCGCCGCGGCCACCGCATAGCTCGCTCCTCAGGTCACCAGCGGCCGGACCGCCGCTGGCCGCACAGACGGTGCAGCCGCAGTCGCCAGCTGCAAGGCGAGCAGCAGCGGTGCGACCCGTCCGGCGAACATCACCGCCGCCGCCACCAGGTGCACCCCCTCACCGCCATCGGCGACCACCCCGGTCGCCAGGCCCGTGGTCGTAGCTGCCGACACCGCGTCGAACACCGCGTAGGACGCCACCGCCGTCGGGTCGTCCAGCAGCACCGCCACCACCAGCACCGCCGCCGCTACTACCAGCAGCATCGCGGTCGCCACCGCCTGGAACACCACCGCCGGGTCGAGCCGCCACCGCCGGGTCGTCACCTCCGTCCGGGCGCGGACCGCCGCGAGCGTCGCCCACAGCAGCACCACAGCCCCCGTCACCTTCACCCCGCCGCCGGTTGCCGCCGGGCCCGCCCCGACGAACATCAACACCACCGTCACCAGCTGGGAAACCGGATGAAGGTCGGTCATCTCCACCACCGAGAACCCCGCCGAACGCGGCATCACCGTCAATGTCGCCAGCCACCGCGCCCGCTCGCCTGCGTCCGCCGCCGCACCGAGCGTTCCTGGACGGGACCACTCCACAGCCCCCACCGCCACCGCGCCCAGCAGCAGCAGCAGCAGGGACCCGGCCAGCACGATCGAGGCGGTCACCCCCAACCGTCCGGTGCGGCCCCGAAGACGGTCTGCGACCTCCAGCAGCACCGGATAACCGAACCCGCCGACCAGGACCAACGCCATCACCACCACCGGCACCAGCGCCGACCCGCGCACCGCCGCAAGGTCGCCGGGCAGTGTGGTGAACCCCGCATTCGCGAACCCGGACAGTGCCAGGAACGCCGCATCGAACCAGTCAAGCCCACCGGCACGCAGCGCCGGCGTGCCGAACAGCACCGCCCCGGCCACCGCCACCGTGACCGTGACCGTCAGCCTGCGTGTGTTCCGCGGCCCCGTGGCCGCCAGGTCCGCACCGAGCGCCACCTGGGAGTGGGACCGTGCACGGGTGAACAGTGACACGGCCGCCACCCCCACCGTCAACATCCCGAACGTGCCGACCAGCATCCCGCCGAACAGCACCCCCTGACCCGCACGCGTCAACGACGCGGTCTCCACCACCGTCAGCCCGGTCAACGTCACCGCCGACGTCGCGGTGAACGCCGCCTCCACCCATCCGAGCCCGTCACCTCCCTCCGCTGTCGGCAGGGCGACCAGCAGCCCGGCAGTCACCGCCACGGCCGCCAGGTACGACAACAGCAGCAGCAACGCCGGGTTGGACAGCAGAGAGGAGGGGGAGATCGGACGCATCTGGGCCACCGTGCCGCCACCCTGCCGCCGTGCGACCTGTCTGACATTCGGCACGGGCCGTCACCGTCCCACCAGCCAAGGAGGAACCGATGGACATCACCAAGGTGACACCGACCGAACACCTGGTCCTCGACCTGCTCGCCGCCCGCCGCGCCCTCGGGGTGGAACCCGTTCCGCTGCCCGGACGGGCGGTCCGCAACCTCGATGGACTCGTCGGACAGGACCTGATCCGCATCCACGACCGTGACGGGGTAAAGGTCGCAACCCTCACCGACCAGGGGGCTGCGTCCTGGCCAGAGCCAACGCCGGCCACCCCCTCCGGCCCGCATCCCGACACCGTCGCACTACTTGATGCCGCCCGGCGCCCCGTGAGCCGCCGCAGCCGCCTCGCCCACCGCCTCGCCCGCCTCGCGTTGCGCCTCGCCAGGCCCACCTACCGGCGCACCCTCGAAGCCGCGGTCCGCTATGGGATGAACGCCGCCGCCCGGGATGCGGAACGACGCCAGCCACCGCCGGAGGACTGGGACAACCCCTTCGTCACCGGGAGTCGCCGATGATGCCCTGCACCGTCGAGGTGGACACCACCCAGGCCGAAGGACCGTTCACCATCCGCTATGAAGGCGACCCGGAAGGCACCGAGGAGGACTGGACCGCAGAGCTCGGCCTGCTCGCCACCCTCGGGCTGCGGGACGGGAGACCGCAGGACCCGGAGACAGACACCCACCCGTTCGCCCATCTGAGCGTGCCCGACGGCATCACTGCCACCATCAACGGCAGGTGGCCGATCCCCACCGACCTGCTGGTGGACCTGGCCGGCGCCGGCCTCATCGTCGCCATCCGCATCGGCATGCGCGAAGCGGAACGGGCCGCCGCACGCGACCAGTCAGCTGAGACGCAGACCGGCGAGCACCCCGGGTAGCTCCACGAACCGCCGGATCCGTGGCACCGGCACATCCGCGTTGTAGCCCTGGTGGAACGCCACCACCTGCCGCCCAGCCGCCAGGCCGGCCCCCAGGTTCGTCGGACTGTCGTCGAGCAGCACATCCCAGCCCACTTGTGTCTTGTCGGCTGTGAAGTGCAGCGGCAGACCGTCCAACCCCACCGCATCCAGCCACCTGGCGGTCTGGAGCACCTCCGCGGTCGCCGACCGCCGCTGCTCCGCCGCACGGGCGGTCACCACACACAGCTGCCAGCCTGCATCCGCCAGACGCCCCAGCGTGTCCACCGCCCCCGGATGCGGCTCCAGCCGCTCCAGCAGCCCGTCCTCGACCACCGCCCATTCGAACAGCCGCCGGTAGCCGTCCCCACCCAGACCCCAGTCCGCCAACCGGTAGTCGGCCGGCTCTCCCAGGTCCTCCGGGGCGCAGCCCAGCTGCGCTGCGGCCAACGGACGGAGCGCACCGAGCAGGTCCGCGACCGTGTCATCCAGATCCACTGCAAGCATCATCATGGCCGCCACCGTGCGCCCCGCCCCCCGCCCAGGCCGCCAACCACAACCGACACCCCGCCAGCGGCGGGGTGTCGTGAGGAGAAGGGACCGGGACACACCGTCAGCGCGGCCGGCCCACTCCCAACCGGCAACCGCTGTGTCGGTCACATCCCGCTGATCGCCCCGTCGTAGGTCAGCACCACCCACGTCGGACCGGGCCGCAGCACCGCCCGGTCCGCCCCGTCGGTCAGCTGCAGCTGCGCGTCCCGACCGGCCTTCTCCCAGCGGATGTCGAACCGGCTCCCGTCCCGCAGCAGCACCGCGTCCCCACCGCCGGTCATCGCGTACCTGGGTGCCCCGTGCGAGTCCCGCCCGGTCACCGACACGTCCAGGAGCACGACGTTCGCCGCGCTGATCGCATCCGGGCCCGTCACCGTGTGGTAGCTGCCGTTCTGGTACCGGCGGAACACCCCCTCGTCGGCAACGAACTCGAACCCTGCGGTGTAGCCGGACGACACCCGCACATCCACCCGGCCGTCCAGGGGTGCGCCACCCTCCGGCGGCTGACTGTCGAACCGCCACGGCACCGCAGGTGGGCCGCCGAGCTCCGCCCGTGCGGAGAGCACCTCCGGCAGCCGTGAGTACAGGTTGTGCGGCGCAGACCGGGCACTGTCCCGGTAGAACCCCGGACCGCCCTCCGTGACCGTATTGAGGCCCGCCGCGGCGATCCGCTCGCGGACCTCCTCCCGGCCGCCCGAGTAGACCATCACCCCGTCGAACGGTGCGACCAGGTCCGGGTCGACCAGCCGGGCGGAACGCACGTTGCCAACCACGTCCGGGATGGCGGAGTGGAACACAGCCACGAACCGGGTCACCCCCGCCTCCGTCTCCTGCTCGAAGACCACATCCGCCTGCTCCAGCCCCGACTGGGGACGGGCAGACGGATCGTTGGGCACCTTGACCGCCACCGCCGGCCGCTGGGAGAGCTCCTCGGCCTCAGCGACCGGCAAAGCCGCACCCGTCAACGGCGCGACACCCATATCCGGCTCCGGCTCTACCGGCTCGGGATCCACCCCGTCATCGCCGTCGTCGTCCGGCAGCTCCACCGCCGGGCGCTCCTCGACGAGATCCTTACCCGCCTCACTCCCACACGCTGCCAACAGCACGCTCGTCGCGGCCACCGCGACCAGTACTCCACGCATCAGACACCTCCGGTCCGCCCAGACGGTGCCGGCCGGCCACATCCGGCAACGCACCCCGCTGCCGGACGGCAGCGTGCAGCGAACCTGCACGGCCGGCGCGCAACGAACCTGCACCCCACACCCCGCGGCGCCCTGTCGAACACCGCCAGGCGGGAACGGTTCACCTCGCCCTACCGAACGATCCCGACCAGAAGGAGGCTGACGATGACCCCGACCCTGCTCGCCCCCCGCACCCTCAGCCACCCGGCCCGCCTGGGCGCCTCCGCCCGGCCCGCTGCCGGCCTCACCTTCGACGTTCTCGAACATGACGACCGGTTCGAAGTGCAGCTCGAGGTGCCCGGCGCGGCCCGCGACGACCTCGACCTGACCGTCGCCGACCGGCAGCTGACCGTAACCCACCGCCGTGACCGGCCCGCCGACGACCAGATCGAACGCTACGTCGCCGTCGGCCGGCAGCACCGGGACCGCTCCACCACGTTCCGGTTCGGACGGCTCGCCGACCTCGACGGTGTCGAGGCGGCACTGGCCGACGGGCTGCTGACCCTGACGGTCCCCAAGACGGCGGACACCGCCCCCCGCAGCATCGAGATCCGCTGACCCTGTCCGTACCCGCCGGGGCTGGTAGCTGCTGGCCCCGGCACACGTGCACGCACCATCCCCGAAGATGGACCGGTTCCCGTTCGACCCGTACGCCGTCCTCGATGTGCCCCACGACGCCGGCGAGGACACCATCAAGCGTGCCTACCGACGGCTCGCCAGGCAGCTCCACCCCGACATGCCCGACGGAGACGAACGACGGTTCCAGCAGGTCGCCCAAGCCTACGACATCCTCACCGACCCGCAACAGCGCGCCCGGTTCGACCGAGACGGAACCGGAAGACCCACCACCACACCACCCCCACCCGGCCGCGATGTAGACGACCTGCTCGCCGACATCCTCAACGCGACGTTCGGTTCGAGCAGGCGCCGTCCCGGCCGGGGAGGGCGCACCGTCGAATCGCAGGTCACCCTCACCGTGCCCGAGTCGCTGCAGCCGACCGTGCGCACCGTCGTCGGAGTCGGGAGGATACGCTGCGGCGACTGTGGCGGCCAGGGCCACCTCGACGGCACCGCCACCTGCCGGCAATGCGGGGGAGCGGGTGAGCAGATCATCCATGACG